>Ga0075423_10002179_pt1 | contig 17656 bp, 16 predicted proteins | sample SoiMethybrSBSTD2_FD_80114 | JGI IMG/M metagenome (GOLD analysis project Ga0075423, IMG submission 80114) | Bulk soil microbial communities from a Populus tree surrounding site in Tennessee, USA - Soil MetaG P. TD hybrid SBSTD2 | ecosystem: Environmental > Terrestrial > Soil > Tree plantation...
AAGAGGCTGTCGGCTTTATGCGTCTGGAAACTTATCTTTGCTTCGCCAAGAAAGTAGAGGAAACAAAGCGAAACCTCCTAAACTTTCTCATCAAAGCCAAATGGGAAGGGAAATCCATTGCAGGCTACGGAGCACCAGGAAAAGGAAACACGCTCCTGAACTACTGCGGCATCCGAACAGACTTCATTGACTATACCGTCGATCGGAACCCCTACAAGCACGGGAAGTACACCCCTGGCACTCATATACCCATTTACGATCCCGATAAGATCAATGAAACAAGGCCCGATTACATCCTAATCCTTCCCTGGAACCTCAAGACCGAAATTATGAAACAACTGGCGTACGTGCGAGAGTGGGGTGCTCAGTTTGTAGTGCCCATCCCGGAAGTGACGATACTGTAAGCTACGAGCAGTCCGCTGAAAAAGACTCATATGCTTCGTTGCGCTTTAATCGCCTCGCTACAACGTACTGGTTAAGTACGCCTCCGCTCGTCGATTTTTCGCGCGCCTCGCCTCTGAGTTCTTTTTGAGCAGCCTGCAAAAAGAGTTTTTATTAACTTGCTAGACTAGGGGTTAAAGGGCGACCAGAGATCGTCGCCTTAGCAATCATTACCACGCTGCTTACTCCTTGTAGCTCACGGCTCACTGCTTACCGCTCACCCTGATGATCTTTACCGAGACCAAGCTCAAAGGTGCATTCATCATAGAGCCGGAGAAGCTGGAAGATGATAGGGGATTCTTTGCTCGGAGTTGGTGCCAGCGGGAGTTCGAAGCGCACGGCCTCAATCCGCGATTGGTGCAGTGTAGTATTTCCTTTAGCAAGCAGAAAGGTACCCTTCGCGGAATGCACTATCAAATTTCGCCCTACGCGGAGGCCAAATTGGTTCGTTGTACAAGCGGTTCCATCTATGACGCGATTATTGATTTGCGACCGGAATCGTCGACGTTTGCACAGCACATTGGGGAAATTCTCGCGGCTCACAACCACAAGATGCTCTACGTGCCGGAGGGTTTTGCCCACGGATTTCTGACGTTGGAAGAGAACAGCGAGGTCTTCTATCAAATTTCTGAATTCTACTCTCCGGAGCACGCCAGAGGGTTGCGGTGGAATGATCCAGCATTTGGGATTGAGTGGCCGCTTGTCCCCAGCACTATGTCTGATCGGGACCGAAGCTGTCCGGATTTCATCCATTGAGAGGCCCTTGATTCTTATTCGAAGGAGGAGGCACGAAGGTCACGAAGAGAACGCGAAGTAGGATGTGAAGTTTGATCAATTGTCGACAAAGGTTCTCGGGATTATCTCTGCTATCTTTGTTCCCTTTGTTCAAAATTCTTGTCTGTCTAATTAAACTTCACCTCGTTACTGTCATTTCTCTCTTGGCACCCTTCGCGCCTTTGCGCGAGTCACTCCGACTTGGATGCGGCTCGCCGCGCTAGGTCCTTAGTGGTTAAAGTTGTTTTTCTCTTCTGACTCTTCTGCTGCCGTGAATATATCGGATTGCAAGTCCGTTCCCGGTCTGAACGACATCGGGTATGAGATGTATCGGCTCATTACCGAGTTGTATCCGATTTGCCGAAGCATCACGGGCAACGGGGTTCGGGAGACCCTACAGGTCCTCAAAAAGCACATTTCGATCGAGGTTCATAACGTCCCCAGTGGCACACAAGTGTTCGATTGGACGGTTCCAAGAGAATGGAACATCAGGGATGCCTATGTTAAGAACTCGCGCGGCGAGCGTGTGATCGATTTCCGGAAATCGAACCTGCACGTGCTGAACTACAGCGTTCCAATCAACCGGCGTATGTCGCTGGCCGAGCTTCGGCCCCACCTGTTCACGCTTCCCAATTATCCCGACTGGGTTCCCTACCGGACATCCTATTACAACGAGAACTGGGGATTTTGTCTGAGTCACAATCAGTTTATGGAACTGACGGACGACGAGTACGAAATATGCATTGACAGCTCACTTGAACCGGGATTCCTAACCTACGGCGAGTATTTTCTACCGGGCGAGAGCGGGGACGAAGTCTTGTTCTCGTGTCACGTCTGTCATCCGTCCCTCGCCAATGACAACTTATCGGGCATCGCTCTGGCCCTATTCCTGGCGAAACACCTCAGCAACGTCAAGCGCAAATACTCTTATCGGTTCCTCTTCATTCCGGGTACCATTGGATCGATCACGTGGCTGTCTCTGAACGAACGCGAGACTTCCCGTATAAAGCACGGTCTGGTGCTCGCTTCGCTTGGCGCAGGTGACAAGTTCACTTACAAGAAAAGCCGGCGAGGGAATGCGGAGATCGACCAAGCGGTTCTGAACGTTCTTCGACACTCAGGCAGCTCTTACGATATCCTCGACTTCTCGCCGTACGGTTACGATGAGCGCCAGTTCTGTTCTCCTGGATTCGATCTTCCTGTCGGCTGTTTCATGAGGACGCCGAACGGAAGCTTCCCGCAGTATCACACATCCGCCGATAACCTCGATTTCGTCCAGCCGTCATTGTTGGCGGAGTCGTTCGCTGTCAGCCTAGCGATTGTCTCGTTGCTCGACAACAACGTTATTTACGCCAATCAGAATCCCAAATGCGAACCTCAGCTGGGAAAGAGGGGCCTTTATCGCGCGATGGGCGGGGTCGAAGGCGGAATCAACGAGCTTGCGCTTCTATGGATCCTCAACCTGTCAGACGGCACACACAGCCTGCTCGATATCGCGGAGCGCTCGGGATACGCATTCGATACTATTAAGCGCGCTGCCGACACTCTACTCGACCATCGTCTACTCAAGCCGATGCTTCAGTAAAACTCTTTTGCTTATGACCGCCTATCAAGGTCAGGTTGCTGTCGTGACCGGAGCCAGTAGTGGTATTGGAAAAGCCGTTGCATTATCTCTCGCCGAACATGGTGCAACTGTTTGCTTGGTTGCACGGCGACTGAACGAATTGGAAGCCATTGCCACGGCGAGTCGAGCGATCCCCCCCGAACTCCTCCCTTATCAGGCCGACCTTACCCAAGATGTAGATCTAAATCGGCTTGTCACTCGACTGCGAGCGGACTTCCGAAATATCGATATCATTGTGCACAGTGCCGGTGTTTACGAGCGGGATCGGTTTGCCTGTGCCCGGATTACTGACTTTGAAGTCCAATATCGCACGAATGTGCTTGCGCCTTATGCCTTGACTCAAGCATTGCTTCCTATGCTGGCCGCACACCGTGGGCAGATTGTTTTCGTAAACTCCAGCGCCGGCCTCGCCGCGCCAGAAAACCTGAGCCAATACGCCGCTACGAAACATGCGCTCAAAGCTATTGCCGATAGTCTTCGCAAGGAAGTCAATCAAAACGGAATACGCGTCTTAAGTGTCTATCTTGGACGTGCGGCGACGCCACTGCAGGAACGCGTACATGAGATGGAGCATAGAATCTATCGATCCGAGAATTTGATGCAAGCGACTGACGTTGCTGCCGTAATCATCAACGCGCTAAGCCTCCCTCGTACCACCGAAGTCACTGACATCCAGATGAGGTCGCTCAAGCGTTTGTAGTTTAAGGAGGACTGCGATGAAAGTCGTTCTGTTTTGTGGCGGTTTAGGGATGCGGCTACGTGAATTTTCCGAAACGATCCCCAAGCCGATGGTGAACATCGGGTATCGCCCCATCGTCTGGCACATCATGAAGTACTATGCCCATTACGGGCACAAAGACTTCATTCTCTGTCTGGGTTACGGCGCAGATTTCATCAAGAATTATTTTCTGAACTACAATGAATGTCTTTCCAACGATTTTGTCCTGCGGAAAGGAGGCAAAAACCTCCAGCTTTTCAACAGCGATATCGACGATTGGAACATCACTTTCGCCGATACCGGCACTACCTCGAATATCGGCCAACGTCTCAAGGCGGTCGAGAAATACCTCGACGATGAAGATATGTTTCTCGCTAATTACAGTGACGGACTTACCGATCTACCTCTCAACGACCAAATCGACCATTTCAAGCGTGAGCAGAAAGCAGCGAGTTTCCTCTGCGTCAAGCCCAACTTGAGCTGTCACTTTATTACTCTCAGTCCCGGGGGGGTTGTGGAGGCGATCAAAGACGTGACTCGCTCGGATATCCGAATCAACGGCGGTTACTTCGTGTTCCGCAAGGATATTTTTAAGTATATGAAGGACGGTGAAGAGTTACTTCACGAGCCATTTCAGAGATTGGTAGAACAAGAGCAGCTTTTGGCCTACAAGTACGACGGCTTCTGGGCGGCTATGGATACCTTCAAGGACAAGCAGATGCTCGACGACATCCATGAGCGAGGGCAGGCGCCGTGGCAAGTTTGGAATCACTCCTCTGAACCAAGACCCTCACCCCGGGTAAACAAACCGAGCGCTCGAATGGTGACCAGTCACGTTGCAGTGAGACGCTAAAAATCTTGGATAGAAAAGGGATCGAAAAAACTTATGTCTCGCGCGAAGACGCAAAGCATGTCCGAGCAAAGTCGAAAGGGGCCGCCAAGCCGGGAGACGGAAAATGGATTTTTCACAGGAGGTAACAGAGACAACAGAGATGAATCGAAAAACTTTGTTTCCTCTGTTCTCTCCTGTTAAAACAAGTTTCTTTGCGCCCTTGGCGCCTTGGCGCGATAAACTTTTGTTGAAGTGGTTCTGTTGAACATTTAAAGCTCATAACGCATGATCCCTTTAAGTTTAAGCGAGCGAGAACCGCTCCGTCTTCTCTGTCTAGGCGCCCACTGCGACGACATCGAGATCGGCTGCGGGGGCACGATTCTGAAGCTTGCAGCTGCCGGACACAAGATCGAAGTTCACTGGGTTGTGTTCAGCTCGGACGAAGAGCGAAAACAGGAGGCGTTAAGGAGTGCCGAGGCGTTTCTTGGCGACGTTAATACCAAGAAGGTTACTGTTCTCGGGCTACGCGATGGTTTTTTTCCTTACATCGGCGCTGATCTTAAAGAACGGTTCGAACAGCTCAAAGCTGAGTTTTCCCCAGACCTAATCTTGACGCACTACCGCCACGATCTGCATCAGGACCACCGTTTAGTATCGGAGCTAACCTGGAACGCATTCCGAAACCATTTGATTCTGGAATATGAAATCCCAAAATATGACGGCGACTTTGGAGCGCCAAACCTCTTTGTCCCGCTCGATGAATCCATCTGCCGTCGCAAGATCGATGCTATTCTCGATGCCTATCAAAGCCAGAGTGGGAAGCACTGGTTTTCACGTGATTTGTTCTCCGCGATTTTGAGGCTGCGCGGAATGGAGGCAAATGCCTGCAGTGGTTACGCCGAGGGATTTTACTGCCGCAAAGCCGTTTTACGAATGGAGGTTTGATGAACGTTTTGGTCACGGGTCACGCTGGGTACATTGGCGCCGTTCTCGTGCCAATGCTGCTTGAAGCAAAGTACGAGGTCACTGGCTTAGATACGGATTTCTTTGCCGGTTGCGAGTTTAATGGTGGTCTGGCCGATGTGCCTGCGATACGCAAAGATCTTCGTGATGTCTCGGCCGCAGATTTGAAGGGTTTCGATGCGGTGATTCATCTTGCAGCTCTCTCTAACGACCCTCTTAGCGACCTAAACCCGGAGTGCACCTATGAAATCAACCACCGTGCCTCGGTTCGACTAGCGGAGCTCGCCAAAACCGCCGGTGTGCCCCGATTCCTTTTTTCGTCTTCCTGCAGTTTATACGGACTGGCTGTCAGAGCGGATTTCCTCAAGGAGGACGCTCCGTTCAACCCGGTGACGCCTTATGGCGAGTCCAAAGTTTTGGTCGAAAGGGATGTCTCTCGTCTGGCCGATGGCAACTTTAGCCCCACCTACCTCCGCAATTCCACGGCGTATGGCGTGTCCTCGCGCCTGCGCACCGATCTGGTGGTAAACAACCTCGTCGGATTCGCTTACACCACAGGTGAAGTGCTTATCGCCAGCGATGGAACGCCATGGCGCCCCCTCGTGCACGTCGAAGACATCGCGCGGGCCTTTGTCACGGTCCTCCAAGCGCCACGGGAGCTGGTTCATAATCAAGCATTCAACGTCGGTCGCACTGAGGAGAACTATCAAATCCGTGAGGTCGCCTCGATGGTAGAAGAGATCGTTCCTGGCAGTCGGGTCAAGTACGCGGAGGGTGGTGGTCCTGATCTTCGCTGCTACCGTGTCAACTGCGACAAGATCGTTCGCACTCTGCCAGAGTTTCGACCACAGTGGACGGTTCGCCGCGGGATCGAGCAGCTTTACAGTGCTTATAAAGAGCACGCGCTCAGCTTCGAGGAATTCACAGGGGCGCGGTACATAAGGATCAAGCAACTGAGATCTTTGTTGGTAAGTTCGCGCCTCGACCCGACTCTCCGGTGGTTGTCATGACTGTGCTGGGTTCCGGTCATCAAGTTTCTATGACACGATCGATAAATGGTCGACTTAATCTACGCGTGGGAGAGGTTGTGGAAGTACGAAACGAAGCAGAGATCCTCTCCACACTCGACGGGGATGGCCGTCTCGATGGTTTGCCGTTTATGCCGGAAATGCTGAAATTCTGCGGTCAGCGATTTCGAGTTTACAAGTCTGCTCACAAGACGTGCGACACGATTCAGAAGACCGGCTTGCGGCGCATGAATCATGCCGTGCATTTGGACGGGTTGCGGTGCGACGGTGGATTACATGGCGGTTGCCAGGCCGCCTGCCTGCTCTTCTGGAAAGAGGCATGGCTTAAACGTGTATCCGACTGCCCTAGCCACGACCAGTCATCAGGGCCGCATGGAGAACTGGGGTGCGGGCGCGATAGACTCTTCGCTGCCGTCCGGACCGGCGCCGATAAAAGCAATCCAGACGAAGAGGTTTTTTCCTGTCAAGCCACCGAGCTTAGGCGGGCCACTGCACCGCTTCCCTGGTGGGACATGCGGCAATATCTGCAAGATCTGCTGTCAGGCAATGTCTCTCTTCTTCATTTCTTGTGGGTCGCCGCGATGGCGTTGTTTAACATGGTTCAGCAGAAGCGCGGTGGTCGGGGTTACCCGTATTTCGAGGGCAAGCTCCCGGCGAACAAAACTCCCAGCATGACTCTCGGTATCAACCCCGGTGATCTTGTCGAGGTCAAGTCAAAGGCGGAGATCGAGCAGACGCTCGGCGTGAATTCTCGAAATCGAGGGCTTTGGTTCGACGTTGAGATGCTACCGTATTGCAATCGTCGATTCCGCGTGCTCCAGCGTGTCGAACGTCTCATCGATGAAAAATCAGGCAAAATGATTCGCCTTTCGAATGACTGCCTGATTTTAGACGGCGTCACATGTTCAAGCGACTATAGCTACAAGAGACGGTTCTGCCCGCGATCGATCTACCCCTATTGGCGAGAGATATGGCTCAAGAAAGCAGACTAATGCGGCAGGTTCCGACATCTTCAGAGGACGGCTGTTTGGAATTGGGGGGCCAAATTTCCTCGAATGACACGACCGAGGAGTTCCTCGGGCGAACTCCCGGTTGGTTTCGCGACCTTTGGGATTACCGAGAACTCCTCTTCTTTCTGGCGTGGCGGGATTTCCGCTTACGCTATCGTCAAACATTCCTCGGCATCGCGTGGGCGTTGATCCAACCACTTTTTACCATGGCCGTGTTCACGGTGCTCTTTGGCACAGTGGTTAAGGTGCCTTCTGATGGTATGCCTCATCCGGTCTTCTATTATGCGGGGTTACTGCCCTGGATCTACTTTTCAAGCGTCGTCGGCTTGTCAGCAGTAAGCTTGATCAGCAATGCGTCGCTAATTACCAAAGTTTACTTTCCTCGCGTGTTCCTTCCCGTTTCTCCTCCTTTGACGGGACTTGTCGATCTGGGAATTAGCTCTATAATGCTAATTGGCCTCCTTCTCTGGTATGGCGTCCCCTTCACATGGAAACTTGCTCTATGGCCCGGGCTTGTTTTTCTATTGTTCACTTTAGCTTTGAGCGTCGGTATCTTGCTGGCTGCTTCGAACGTTAGATATCGCGACATAAAACACGCCTTACCCCTAGTCATTCAACTTTGGCTCTACGCGACCCCGATCATCTATCCCCTCAGTCTTGTCCCAGAACGATTCCGCACGCTGGTTCTCCTCAACCCACTTACCGGCATTGTCGAAGCATTCCGCGCCTCATGTTCGCCCACAGTTTCGGTTAACTGGTTGGCTCTCGTTGCCTCCGTGGCCGTCATTGGGCTCCTTCTCGTCGTTAGCCTTTTCTATTTTACAAAGGTGGAACGCGAGTTTGCCGATATCGCGTGAGGCTAGTAAGCGAACAATATGACGATAGCTATCAGTGTTGAACATCTCTCCAAAAGGTACCTTCTCGGTCAGGCGGAACGGCCAACGATGCTGCGAGAAGCGCTCGTCAATTTGTGGTCTCGTGATGGGACACGAGGAAGTTCTGGAGGTGAGCTTTGGGCGTTGAATGACGTAACCTTCCGGATCGACAAGGGGGAAGTGCTTGGTCTCATCGGTCGCAACGGCGCAGGCAAAAGTACCCTTCTCAAGATCCTATCGCGAATTACATACCCGACCAGGGGCAATGTCGCTGTTCGGGGGAGCGTCGCGTCCCTCCTCGAAGTTGGGACCGGATTCCATGACGAGCTCACTGGCCGTGAGAACATCTACTTCAGCGGATCGATCCTTGGAATGCTCAAGAGCCGCGTCGACGCGAAGCTTGACGCAATAATCGACTTCGCCGGAGTCTCGCGCTTCATCGACACGCCGATTAAACGTTATTCTTCGGGCATGCGTCTACGGCTCGGGTTTGCCGTAGCAGCGCACCTCGATTCCGACGTTCTTCTCGTTGACGAGGTTCTGGCAGTCGGTGACGGCGAATTCCAGAAAAAATGCCTCCAGGCAATGGACAACCTCCACGATTCGGAAAGGACGGTCATCTTTGTTTCTCACAATCTTGCCGCTGTGGAACATTTATGCTCAAGGGCCATATGGATCGACGAAGGACGTCTCCGGACAGACGGTAAGCCCAAAGAAGTGATCGCGGCTTATATGTCGACGTTCGGTGAAGCTCGACGACACGCGGTCGATTTACGCGATAACACGTCCCGTCGTGGAAGCGGGCATATTCGCTACACGAAGATCGAATTCCTAACGCCGGATGGCTTGTCGGAGCCTTTAATCTGCAGTGGAGACAGCGTCGTCGCCAGACTTTACTTCGAAGCGAAGGAGCGTGTAGAAAACCCTATCTTCGGTTTGGAGATCCACACTCAGTTGGGGACCTTGGTCGCGCAGCTGCACACATACAATAGTGGCGTCGACATTCCTGCTATCGAGCTCGGCAACGGCCGTATGGACCTTCAGATTTACGATCTGAATCTCACGCCCGGCCAGTACACTATTTCCCTCTTCCTCGCCAACCTTGGCTACATGTTCCACGATGTTCTGCAACATTGCGCGACGTTGGATGTCGAGCCCTCGAGTCGCTATGGCTTCGGTCGCGGCGTCCATGGCAATCCCATCATATCGCTGGGGTGTTCGTGGCACTTGAGCCAAAACGACAAATGGCTGCATCCTGTCATGATTTGAAAAATGCTCCGGTGCAAAATCACCCTCCTTTCGGGGCCAGATGAATAAGCAAGAGCCACGCGTCAGTATTGGCCTTCCAGTCTACAACGGTGAACGCTTCCTCGAAGCAGCTTTGGATTCATTGTTGAGCCAGACTTACACTGATTTCGAGCTGATCATCTCTGATAACGCGTCGACAGATAGAACTAAGGAAATTTGCCGCGTATATGCCGTGAAGGATCAGCGCGTGCGCTATTTTCGCAATACGAAGAATTTAGGAGTGAGTGCGAACTTTAATCGCGTCTTTCAGTTATCGAGCGGAGATTATTTTAAGTGGGCATCGGCTGACGATCTGTGCAAGCCCGAGCATTTGGCGCGCTGTTTAGACGTACTGGAGAATGATGATAGTGTGGTTCTCGCGTGTCCGAAAACTGCTTTTATCGACGCAAGTGGAAGAACGCTCGACATCACTGACCCAGGTTGGAATCTGCGATCCGAGGCAGCCCACGAGCGATTGCGTTACGTGATCCGTGCTGGTCATTGGGTGAACCCGCATTATGGGCTCATACGAGCCAGTGAGTTAGCGAAAACACGGTTGATGCCCGCCTATCCCGGAGGGGATTACCGGCTTTTAGCAGAACTCACTTTGAGAGGAAAATTCGTCGAAATTTCAGAATACCTTTTTTTAAGAAGAATTCATCCGGGAGCTTCTAGCCAGAATTTGACGAATTTAACGTGGACGATGGAATTTCAAACTGGAGATCGCCAGCGGATGTGTTTACCATTTTGGAATCTTAACGTTGATCATTTTCTCACCATAGCAAAATCTGAATTGCCTCTCCGCTACAAACTATCTTTGTTTGGTTCGCTTGTGCGGGTTATGTGGTGGCAGCATCGCCGCCTTTTGCAGGAATTAAAGGTGGGTTTTATGTTCTATTGGGATCGGCTGAATCCCAGAACATCATGTACAAGGTAGGCATCAATGCACTATGTCAGCAATACAAGCATGTACCGATGTGCCCTAGTTACTTTGGCTCCATGCTTCGTCCTGAAAAACGTTCCCTTGCAAATTCTGCTTCTGGGGATATGCGGGTAGATCCGACAATCCGCACCGGCAGTCCAGCTCAGATTGTTCTGAGCCTTCGGTGCCTAGTCACTTTACGCGACGCTAAAGCATGTCCGTTCGCAGCATGAACTCAAATTCACAACGCTTGCCTACTATCGTACCCAGCACGAGTCTTGTTGCTTCTTTGTACGTTCTAGAATTCTCTGCTTTGATTACCGCAATTGCAATCTACAAAAAAGGCGAGAAGTTGCTTCTGACTTTTTTGGCTACCCCGGCTGGTTGGGTTTTAGTTGTTGCAGTTTTCGCCCTGGTGACTTTGAGTTTCCTTATCCTTCTCCAGCTCCGCAACGGTCCTGCTTCTTGGGCAAAACAGTTCACTGCACACCTTGTTTTGAATCTTTGCTCGGTGGCTCTCATGCTCGCCACCGCTGAAGTTCTAATTCGTGTGTTCACGGTTAGCACGGCGGCTGGACCAATGTTCGCAAATACGCTCTTGCTTCCCCGGAGCTGGGAAAGTGTTGCCGCTCATAGCCGAGCGATCCTGGCCAAGGCCTCTGCACAGGGCTCATATCTCGTCTACGACCACGAGCTAGGCTGGACGATTGGACCTAGTCGACATAGTAAAGATTCGCTACCTGAGTTGCAAAAACTTTACTCCCAAAACGACTCACGTTATCCCTCAACTTACGCGGACGATATGTATTTAAGTAGCGTGGAGGGGATACGTAGCCCGCGCGTCGGCATGGTGTTTGCCAATGTGCCTGCCCGCCGTCGTATCGCCATTGTTGGTGATTCCTTCACATTTGGACTCGAGGTTTCTTATGAAAAGACCTGGGGACATCAGCTTGAACTTGCGTTAGGCCTAGAATATCAGGTTATGAATTTTGGTGTGGACGGGTATGGCGTCGATCAAGCATATCTGAGGTATCGGCGCGACGTCCTGTCATGGCACCCAGACATTGTTATTTTAGGGGTGATCGAGGACGATTTCAGACGGACGATGGGAGTGTACGGCTTTTTGACCTTTCCTGGCGGACTCCCATTTCCCAAACCACGTTTCGTTGTGAGGGACTACGGCCTGGCGCCACTGAACCTACCGCTCCCTGACCCGGAGTTTATCTTTACAAGACAATTCATAACTGACCTCCCCTTTATCGAGTATGATCGATCCTTTCAGAGCGCCGAATGGCAGTGGCATTCCTATTTCCACGCTCATTCAATCCGGTTCCTGTTATCGAGATTTCCTCGCTGGCCGGTGTCACGGCCAAATATTGCTGACGAGGCAATGAAATCCGTCAATGGTGAGATCTTTCGCTCCTTCTTGGCATTGGCTCGCGCGCAAGGCTCAACGCCGATCGTAGTTTATTTTCCTGGGCGGTCAGACTTTGTCAGTCCTCAATCGAGGTGGAAAGGAGTTGCGCGTGAAGTCTTGCAGGCATACGGAATCCCATTTCTTGATATGACCAGTTGCGTGAGCCAAGTAAGTCCGGTCGAACGCTTTGCGGTCGTGCACTATTCGGCTGCTACCAACGCAGTGATCGCCGGATGCTTACGGAATGTGATCCGTGAAGCTTTACGGCGATGATAAAGTCATTGGCGTTACTTCGGCTACCAGGTTATCTTTCTTTCTCGGATCTCTGTAATCAGCAGCGGATGAGCATTTGTGGGGATTGGTCCCGCAATTAATAGGGTTCAAATGTACCTGCAGAATGAACGCCCGGTGGGATCAAAGTTCTTTCATCAAGGTCTCTGGCTGTTCAATGAGTCTAAACATTCAAAGGAACAGCGGTACACAGGTATGCTATTGGGCGCTATTGTGGGTCTCAGCCTTGTATTACGTCTAGTTTGGGCCGTTTGGTATACGGGCGCCATAGAACCCGAAGGCGCTGAATACGCAAGGATCGCTGAAAACCTCCGTAATGGTATCGGTTACGTTGGAATTGCTTCACCGGGTCCTCAGGTAATTTTTCCACCGCTTTACCCCATTCTCATAGCTACCGTTTCGTTTATGACTGGCGATTACGAGTGGGCGTCGCGCTTGATTTCCATTATTTCGGGCGCGGTTCTTCCGCTGCCGCTGTTAGGTATCGCATCACGATTGTACAACCGACGTACCGGTTTGGTTGCGTCTCTGCTAGCGGCTCTTCATCCCTTTTTAATCAATCTTTCGGCCACTTGTTATTCCGAGTCTTTATATTTTACGCTTCTTTTTGCCGGAATATATCTGGTCCTTCGAGGACTGGACAAACGATCACTAGGACTCTGGTTCCTTGTAGGCATATTGTTCGGACTCTCCTATCTTACACGTCCCGAAGCTCTCGGGACATTTGCCATGGCGGTTGTTTTCAGTATGAGGCGGCGGAATGAGAACGGACGTATAAGACTCGGGTGTGCGCTTGCTGCCGCCGGTGTTTTTATCATGCTAGCCTCCCCCTATGTTACTTTCCTCTATCGAGCCACAGGACAATTGCGGCTGGAAGGAAAGAGTGCAATGTCAATTGATTACGGGAAACGCATCCTAGCGGGTCAAAGCTCAGACGAGGCAAAATACTCTATAAATGAGAAGTTGGAGGGTACGGGCCTCTGGATGCGACCGTTTGTGGACATGGTCCAGCAAACACGACTGGAGCCCTTGACGGCAGTGCAAATTATAATCATGGCTGCGCGTGGGAACGGTCCGCGAATGCTGAGATATTTTTGGGACACATGGCTCGGCGGACCGGTGTTGGCGGGATTGGCCATGCTTGGATTTTTCTGTACCGGCTGGAGTCGAACAAATGTTCGAGCTCATCTGTTTTTCTTGTTGGCGGCTGCGAGCACGCTTGTGGGACCCCTGACTGTGCCGTTCGATGTTATACGCTATGCATTTGTTCTTGTGCCCTTGCTGGTCATATGGGGGGGGGCGGGCCTCGTGCAGATATTCCGATGGTCAAGGCGATCGACCCGAGCGGTAAAGTTTGTCGGTGGGGGGCAGGTTGTTCAGGGTATCTGCGGGGTCGCGGTTGCCGGGCTATTCGCGGTAGCTGTCCTACTTTTATCGTTTAGGAGCATCGGCGATCAGGACGGCGGTCCCAATACCCGTGTAGTTGAGGAGGTCGCAGCATGGATCCGTAAACAGCAAAACCACCCCGTTAAGATCATGACTCGCTTCACAAACCTAGCTTTTCATGCGGGTGCTCAGTGGACCCACTTCCCTTATACCAGTCCAGAATTGGCGCTCCGTTTTCTGGTTGCGGCAAAGGTGGACTATGTGGTGCTGCTACCGTCGAATACAACGAATAGATGGGCTTATTATCAGGAATGGTGGGAGCACGGTATTCCAGACAGCCGCGCTGAACTTGTATACGTATCTAATAGCCGGTATCCCATTGTTTATAAAGTATATCGATGGCGGTGAAAATACTTATTTTGCGTTAGCACATACTTGGGATCGCAGTACGCGCGCAGAGCGTGATATTTAACTTCAGCCAACCCTTCAAACTCAACTTTGCAGGACTTGACCAAGAAGATTTCGGTACACGACGATCTAGGCGCAGGAGGTTAACATTGCTTCTTTGCTGCCGCAGGGATCCACTACTGCGGGACGCGCGCTGAGAACGATCACAGCGCCTTTTCGACGGCAATGTAGGTGTCTGCGATGTACTAAAATATTTGCAGAACCCGGTTAGGAAGATTCACGATCCTGTCTTAGGGCATAGCCGTGGTGAAAAGTGCCTGGCGTCAAGCACTTGTTGGCGCGCTAATTAGTCCTGGCCTCATACGAAATTAATCTCACCATTTCGTTGCAATTCAAAGACTTCCTATAGTGACAGGGATTAGGGAACTACCCGAGATCGTGGAGGTGTTTCGCATGGAGACAGAAATTAAACAAAAGAAGCCTGTCCAGTCATTGAGTGTTGTGATTCCAGCGCTGAACGAAGAAGGGAATATTCAAGGATCGATCGATTCGGTGACGAGCGCAGCTGAGCGTTACTTCGACGATTACGAAATAATCATCGTGAATGATGGGAGCACGGACCACACGTTAGAAATTGTCCACGCCAACATGGCCAAGAATCCATGTATTAGAGTTATTTCACACGACAGGCCGTGGGGGTTCGGTGCAAGCTACCATGATGGGCGATCACACGCTACCAAAACTTACACGGTAATGGTGCACGGCGATAATGCGTTTGACAAAGAAACGCTCAGCAACTTCTTCTCAAATGCGGGTAAAGCCGATGTGATCTGCGGCTATATTAGCAACCCTGAAGCCCGTAGTTGGGTGCGGAGAGCCGTATCGCGTACTTATACGACCGGGATGAATTTTCTGTTCGGTATGCGACTCAAATACTTCAACGGGCTTCAGATCCACAAAACGGAATGGCTTCAAAAGGCGAACATCCAGAGTGACGGCTTTGGGTTCCAGGCGGAACTGCTGATCAAGGCTATAAAGGAAGGATACAGTTATCTCCAGGTGCCGACAGTTCACACCGAGCGTCCTGGTGGTGGCCACACGAAGATTTTCAAGTTGAAGAACATCCGGTCTGTAATGCGCACTGTTATTGAACTCATCCGTTGGAATTTCAAACGCGGTCTACGTGCTAAGAAGGAATTAGAACATGCTTAGGGATGCTCCTCTATTCAGTATAACGAATGAGCGTTTCAATGTGATTATACTGGCCGCTGGGCTGGGGCGCCGCTTGCATCGCGAGACGGACTTCATTCCCAAGGCACTAGTCAACCTGGGCCAGGGCCGCGCGATCGACTTCTCGATCCGTAAGTTTCAGTACGTAGCGGAGAGGATGATTATCGCGGCCGGGTATTGCGCCGATCTGCTGGAGAACTACGTGCGCGGGAAGTACGCTACGCAGAACCTATTCTTCAGCGTAGAGGATGTGTCTGAACTTTGCGGGCCAGGAGCGTCATTTCTGTACGCGTTGGATTATGCCTCCAGTAGGCTTCCCACAATCGTAACCTTCTGCGATTTTATCTTCAACGATCAATTTTCCGTGGAATCAGACGCTCTAGTTGTATGCAAGCCAGGTAATGCAGACGCCGTTATCGATACCTACAAAACACTGGCCTTGGTAGAAGAAGGCGTCGTCTACGACGTCGTGCCCAACGCCGATCCTCAAAGGATCCGGGAAAACGGCTTCACGGGAACAATCATTTGCCACAATACCATCCTGCTGAAGGCGATTGCATATGGCCAGGCGAGTAACAAGTCAAATCTCGGAGAGCTGGACTACACGTTGGATGTTATTCGCAACTACGTCAAAACTGTCAGGACAATGGCTGTGCCGGTGTCCGGCATGTTTGAATTAGGGACCGAAGAGTCACTTGCAAAAACAAGGGGGTACCTAAATGCAGATCACTGAGTACATCGTCAACCGTTTCCGTAACTCTGACAACCACCGGTTTCTGATAGGTATTTGCGGGCGAGCGGGAGCGGGCAAGACTACTCTCCTCCAAAAGATCTCAGACGAGCTCACCTCGGCTTGCATCCAGAACGTGGCCTATTCCGGTGACTGGCGTTTTATCCTGGACTCCACAGACCGCAAAGAATGGCTCGAGGAGAAATGGCGGAGCGGGATGGACGCTTATCTGAACGCCATCAATCAATTTGGTTGGTGGGATTTCACTGAGATTTTTAAGGACCTTGCGGCTCTGCAGAACGAACAGGCGATTACAATCACCGGCGCTTACAATCGGCTGAGTGGAACCAAGACCGCTGAAATTTCGCTAGGGCCCATTAGGCATGGCATCATACTTTATGAGAATTGCATTCTCGGACATCTAGATACAATGAAGTCCTTCGATACTATCGTGATTGTCAATACACCTGACCAGTTGTGCCTCGAGCGTGTGCTCCGTAAAGACGCTCACCGACGGCCTGTTTCTGACATTGCTACTCGCTATCTGATGACTACCTACAGCGAGAACATATTCCTTCGTGCTCTGCGCACGCGATTTTCGGCGCGCACGGTGGCGTGTGACTCTGACGGTCAGTTCAGTCCGTTTCCCGAAATTAATGAGATTACACATATCCCCGTACCCATCAATGTTCGTAAGCCGAACAAGTTAAAGAAAGGTACGATTTTCTGTGATCTGGACGGGACGCTCGTTAAACATATCGCCGTTCCATCGGAGTCAGGCGACGATATCGAACTATTGGAGGGCTCTATCGAGAAGGTGAGAGAGTTCCGCCTGAAGGGTTACCACGTTGTTCTCACCACGTCGCGCAGCCAAGCCAACATCATCTCTGTCCTGGCAAAACTTCAAACGATGGGTCTGGAGTACGACCAGATCCTATGTGACCTGCCGATTGGGCCGAGGCACCTCATCAATGACTCAAAGGATCAGGAGGTTCGAGCCATAGCGCACCCCCTGACCCGTAATTCCGGGCTCAAAAATGTAAAGATTCAGTGAACGGTTTGTGCTCTCGCATTACTCGCGCGCTAAAAGGGGCTATCGCTATGTGCCGGCAGGAATTGCTTCGAGCGCCTGGGCCAGAATGGCAGAAGCATTACGCGCGTTCCGTCAGCTGCGGTTGGTCATTTGGACTCTAAAGGTAACCTCGGATATGAACAAACTAGGGTGCACCCCTTTGGAGGAACTGTCTTAATATCTCTATTTCCTCTATTCGCACACGCACTTACTAATCAATCCGTATCTTAGCAACTAGATGGTTGCTTGCTCCTTCACGCTCTGAAACCATGCAATGCGGCATTTTCATAGTCCCTAAATTATGGCCTCCTTATTAGATAAGCGGATTTGTGTTGCGTCGAGGCGCCCGCTTCGGTGGAGTGGTTAAGGTCCCTTAGGGACGATCCATAAGTACAAGGAACTGGAGCGATGATAAATCACATTTTGTACATCCCTACACAATTAGCACCTTGGTTTTTTTCAATCTTTATCTTTTTGATAAGCCCCGTATCAGCGGCGGCGCAGACCCCTGGTTTAGTGGCGGCCTATGGTTTCAACGAGACTTCGGGGACGACGGTCAGTGACGTTTCAGGTAACAATAACAACGGCACTCTTGGCAGTGGGGTCACTCGAACCACGCAAGGTAAGTTCGGCGGTGCTTTAGTGTTC
>Ga0075423_10002180_pt1 | contig 17651 bp, 16 predicted proteins | sample SoiMethybrSBSTD2_FD_80114 | JGI IMG/M metagenome (GOLD analysis project Ga0075423, IMG submission 80114) | Bulk soil microbial communities from a Populus tree surrounding site in Tennessee, USA - Soil MetaG P. TD hybrid SBSTD2 | ecosystem: Environmental > Terrestrial > Soil > Tree plantation...
AGCCTCCGGTCGTGTATGTGCGTCAGATGTCGCGCGGCCAGAGGCACCCGCTCGAGCCGACCCAGGTGCGGTCCTTGTTGAACGCGACCCCCATCATTCGACCCTGGGACAGGCGCGCGAGGGTCGTCACCGGAACCGGACGGCCGTCGCGCCAGACGAACATGATCCGGACTTCCACCTTCGACGCGCCGCCGTCGGTGGTCTCGATGACGGGCGCGTACTGCACCTTCCGCATCAGGAGCGCGTGACGGCGCTCGTCTTCGGGAACGGCTTCGAGGTCGGCGCGGGTGACGTCGACCTTCACGCCCGACCCGGCGAACGAGAAGAGCGGCTTGAAGACCCAGTTCTCGAGGTCCTCCGGCGGCTCGTCGAAGTCGGAGAGCAGTCGCGCCTCCGGCGCCGCCGGGTGCCGCAGAGCCGGCAACGAGTGCTTGCTCCACCGGAAGTACCAGTTGGGATGTCCTGCCCAGGACACGTCCAGCGGCTCGCGGAAGTCGACGGGTACGGAGATTCCCTTGGCCTCGAGCTCGTCGAAGATGAGGCGGTTGTAGATCCGCAGAATGCGCGTCGGGCGGCCCTCGCGGCTGTACCAGAGCTCGCGGCCGCGCTTCTCGATGTCCATCACGGAGACCGGCCTGACGTTCCACAGGTTCTCCGTAAACGCGAAGTCGACGTAAGTTTTCTGAGACCGCGGGTCGATGTCCATGAGGACGACGTTCTCCGGCGGGAATCCGCCGAGGATCGCGTCGCCGACGGCGCGCGTGTACCCCGCCTCGTCGAGGTGCGAGAGGAGAAAGTCCAGGTCGTCGCCTCCCGGAGTGATCCCTGCGAGGTCTCTCGACTGGAAGAGCTGGAAGGCGTAGAGCGAGGCGAATGCCTGGAGCTCGATCAACCGCGGCGCGAGCGCGCCGCCCGGGCCCTCGCGCGTGACCGCGAAGTCCGCCTGGGCGAAGGTCGGACGGTCCGGGCAGCCGGGCACGTCGAGTGAAGGAGGCACCGCCTCGAGGGACCGGCGCAGGTTCTCGGGGGTCGAGAGCTCTTCCCAGATTTCGGTCGCCGCCGTGACCATCTGGTCCCGCAGCTCCGGCGGAAGGAAAACGGGCGACTCGCACAGCCGGAAGTGGATCTCGCAGCCCGCCTGCTCCTCGAGCCGACGGTGGTAGTCCTCGTACTTCTGTAGGGTAAAAGCCTGGTTGTAAGAGCGTCTAAGCTCGGGAATCAAGAGATCCAGCGCTCCGCTCAGGATGACCGGCTGCCGCGGTCAGATCAGAAACTTCCCGTCGGCCATCACCGGGTCGTCGTCGAACCACACGTCGAAGTGACGGCCCACGATGTCGAGATGGGTGCGGCAGCTCCAGGACGCGCCCGTGTGCTCGGCATACGGGTGACCGAAAGCGAGGTGCAGCCCCGGCAGCTTCTCGTCCTGGAGGATGTTGCCGATGATCGACTGGACCGCGACGTTCGTCCCCATCGCGAGCTCGCCGACCCTGTCGGAATTTTCCTCGGTGCGGATGTAGGAGAGAAAGTCCTCCCGGATCTCGGGCCGTTCGCACTGCGCGTCGGCGACGCGGCTCTTCTCGATCCAGACGGTGAGCGGCGTCGCCTCGAGGTCACCGTAGCGGGCGCAGAGGTAGTCGCCGAGGACTCCGTCGACGACGTAGACGCCGTCGACGCGCGCCGGCGCGGTCAGGACCTCGCCGCCCGGCAGGTTCGCCCACTTCTCCGGCGTGATGAGACCGCTCGTCTTCAACCAGCGGATGGACGGATCGAAGGTCGCCTCCAGATCGCTTCCCGCGCGGGATCTCGCGCGAATCCGTTCGGTCTTCATCGCGCGGTCCCGGACCCGGGTTCCAATCGCGTCGATCTCCTCGAAGTCCGCGCGCATCCCCTCGGCCATGATCCGGGGCGAGATCGAGACCATGTGCGCGTGGCGCATCCTCCGCCGGTTCACGATGGCCGTCATCTCGCGGCGATAGGCGAGCTCGCCCGGTTTCGGCTGTCCCGCGTAGATCGAGACCTCCGAACGCTCGAAAGCGTCCCGGACGGGTTGAGGCAGCGCGAACATCGGGCGGACGCCGTAGTCCTCCAGGACGTAGAGCTCGAAGGGCGCGCCGACTTCACGGATCTCGGTCGCGAGGCTCGCCGCGACCGGCTCGGTCTCGCGGTCCGTCACGATCGTGACGTGCTCCTCGGGCTGGACCCGGAGACACGTCCGGATCGCGTTGCGCGCCCCCGGAGCGAGGTCATAGCCGTTGCCGTTTCCGCCGACCGTCATCCGATTGCCGCCGCCTCTCCGGTCGCGGGAGCGTCCAGGCCGTGCCGGGTTTCCTCGCAGATGAAGTCGACCACCTTCCGGAGATCTTCGCCGCTCTCGCGATAAACAGCAAGTTGACGATCGGCGCCGCTTCCGTTATCGAGGATCCAGCGGATCGACTCGACCTCCCGGCGACTTCCGAGCTCGTCGACGACGTCGTCGACGAATTCCAGCATCTCCTCGGCGAGGTCGCGGAACGGCACCTCGATCTCCTTCCCGAAGTCGATCAGGTTTCCCTCGATGCCGTAGCGCGCGGCGCGCCACTTGTTCTCGAGGAGGAACGCGCGCCGGTACGTGCGCCACCCCAGGTTCTTTTCCCGGAGCTGAAAGAGCTTCGCGCAGATCGCCTGAATGAGTGCCGCGATCGCAACGGTCTCGTCGAGGCGCATCGGGACGTCGCAGACGCGGAACTCGATCGTGTCGAAGAACGGGTGCGGGCGGACGTCCCACCAGATCTTCTTTCCGTTGTCGATGCAGTTCGTCTTGACGAGGATCCGGACATAGTCGTCGAACTCGGCGGGCGTCTCGAAGACCTCCGGGATGTTGGTCCGGGGGAAGCGCTCGAAGACCTTGGTGCGATAACTCTTCAGTCCGCTGTTGCGGCCCATCCAGAACGGGGAGCTCGTGGAGAGCGCGAGGAAATGCGGGAGGAAGTATCGGGCCTCGTTCATGATCTGCAGGGCCAGGGCTCGGTCCGCGATCCCTACGTGCACGTGAAGCCCGAAGATGAGGTTCGCCCGGGCGACGAGCTGCATCTCCTGGACGATCGCGGCGTAGCGCTCGTCCGGGTAGATGAGCTGGTCCGCCCAGTTGGAGAAGGGATGCGTTCCGGCCGCGGCGACCTTCATGCCGCTCTTCTCCGCCAGACGGATGATCTCGGACCGGAGCTCCATGACGTCCCGGCGGACCTCGCCGGCGTCCTTGCAGATCCCGGTACCGATCTCCATGACGGACTGATGCATCTCGGGCTTGACGCGCTCTTTGAGCACGCGCACGCCCTCCTCGAGCATCTCCTGGACGTGCGAGCGCAGCTCGCGCGTCTCCGGATCGATGATCTGGAACTCTTCCTCGACGCCGAGAGTGAAGGCCGGGCGCTGCACGGTCATTCCGGAGCCGGCGCCTCCTCGGAGGCACGGGTCCGCCGCGGACGCCGGGAAGCGGCCCGCGGCTTCTTCGGCTGGTCGGTGTCGGTCCCGGTCGAGGCGACCGCCTCCCGCGCCCTCTGCCACTCCCACGCCCGCGACGGCTTCGGCCCCTCGTTCACGCGCTCGACGAGCCACTTCGCCGAACGCTCGACGATCCACTCGAAGTTATCGGGCCCGATCGAAGCGACGTCGGCGTCCGGAGCGGGATTCAGGAAATCGATCGCGTACGGAATCCCCTCGCGGACGGCGAGCTCGACGGTGTCGAACTCGTAGCCGAGAGCGCCCGTCAGCTTCAGGCAGTCGCCGGTCAGGCGTTCCTCGAGCGCCGCCTCGACCGGCGGCGCGCCGCGCACGTAACGGTTCTCGTGGGGTTGCCGCGGGTCGTATCGCATGAGGTGCACGTAACGGGCTCCGAGCACGTAACAGCGGAAGTAGTCCTCGAAGACGATCTCCTCCTGCAGGATCATCACGTTCTGCCCGGAGGCGCGGTAAGCGGCGAAGAACTCGTCGGGGTTGGTCACCCGGTAGACGTTCTTCCAGCCTCCGCCCGAATGCGGCTTGAAGTATGCCGGGAAGCCGACGTACGAAAAGATCTCGTCCCACTCGAGGGGGAAGACCAGGTTGGACATCGACTCCGACGTCGTCTCCGGCGGGTGCTGGTTCGACGGGAGCAGGACCGTCTTCGGAACGGCGACGCCGACGCTCTGCGCGATGACGTTGTTGAAGAACTTGTCGTCGGCGGACCACCAGAAGGGATCGTTGACCACGATCGTTCCGTCGAAGGCGAGCTTCTTCAGCGCCGCGCGGTAAAACGGGATGTCCTGGCTGATCCGGTCCAGGACGAGGTCGTACTTTCGGGGGGTGTCGAGGCCGATACCGCCGACCTTCGCCGCCTCGGCCGTGACCCCCGAGTCGCCGTCGCGGTTGATGCGCTCGACCACTGCCTGCGGGAACGAGCGTTCCTGGCCGAAGAGAATGCCGATTTTCTTCATGGGAAGGGACTTCCTCCTGCCGGCCGCTCGTCGAGAGCCGCCGAAACGAGCGATTATGTCAGGCCCGGAGAGCGTCCGCCAGCCGCCCGCGGGGACAGACCCCGGGAGCCTTCAGCCGCCTCGGTCCACGCGTCGTGACAACTCTTTCCAGATCATGGCTCGCGCGAAGAAGACCGATTCCCCCGGCTTTCCGGCGATCTCGATCCGGCAGCCGAACGCGGACCGCATCATCCGCGGCGAAAGACACCGCGACACCCGCTCCCGGCCGACGCACTTCCGCGGCTGGCTCCTCCTTCACGCGTCTCGGACGTTCCGGCGGAAGGAGGCGGCCCGGGGCGAAGAGGACCTGGAGCGCGGGAAGCTCCTCGGAATCGTGCAGCTCGAGGACTGCGTGAAAGACGGCAGCGACTGGGCATACGTCTGGAAGAGCCCGCGCCGTTTCCGCGAGCCGATTGCCTGCCGCGGCCACTACTCGATTCCGTTCTACGTGCCGAAGAAGCTCGTCGCGGGAACTCCGGCGGCGAAGGTCACACCCGGGAAACTGGAGGGAGAGATCCGGAGGAGAGCGCCTCACTAATCAGAATTGTCGCGAACGCTCCTCCGGAGCTCAGATCCCTCGCGGCGCTCGGGATGACCGCTGCGCGGTCACTTCTTCTTGCTGGGATCGTCCTTCGGGTTCACGTAGACGAGCTTCCAGGGTCCGAGTGTCGTGAGCTGGATCACCGTATCGCCTTCCGTCCAGGCGAAGTGGTGAACCTTCGGCTGCATCGTCGCGTAGGTTCCGGCCGGCATCGCATGGCCCTTGGTCTCGTCGAATGTGTCTCCCAGACCGATGTGCAGCGTCCCCGAGATCACGGTCACGCGTTCCACATTCGGGTGCCAGTGTGGCGGAATCTTGTAGCCGTCCGGGGCGCTCAAACGCATGGCGAAATATCCGGGCTTGCTCGGATCGCCTTCGAGAACGGCAGCTTTCGCACCTGCGGGTAGCACGGCCGGAGCGTCCATCCACTTGATGTCGGCCGGCGCGTACATCGTGTGGGCAGGCGCGGCGGTCCTCGTCGTCTTCTTCGCGTCGGCGGCGAGTGCTCCGGCCGCGACGACGAGCGCGAGCACGGCGAAAAGGGAAAACGTCTTTCTCATGGCTCCTCCTCTCATAAGACCGCCGAATTCTAACTTTCCTGTGATCCCTCCGAACACCGATCGCAGCAGATAATCGCGCGGGTGCCGAAACCCCGTTCGGGCGCGAAGAAGAAGCGGAAGGGCGGTAAAAGGCTAAAGGCTCCCGGACAGCAAGCGCTTCGAGCCCGCCCGCCGGCCTCGCAACCCTGGCTCCTTGCCGCCGGCCTCGCCCTGCCGACGCTGGCCGCTTTCTGGCCGGTCCTGCGCAACGAATTCGTCAACTACGACGACCCGGAATACGTCGTGTCGAACTCGGCGGTGGAGAACGGCTTGACCGCCGCCGGCGTCCGCTGGGCGTTTACCGCAGGGCGCGCCGCCAACTGGCATCCGCTGACGTGGCTCTCTCACATGACGGACGTCTCCCTGTTCGGTTTGAACCCGACCGGGCACCACGCGACGAGCCTCTTCTTCCACGTCGCGAACACGCTCCTCCTGTTCTTCCTCCTCCGGAGGATGACCGGCGAGGCCGGGCGAAGCGCTTTCGTCGCCGCTCTCTTCGCCGTCCATCCGGCGCACGTCGAGTCCGTCGCCTGGGTTGCGGAGAGGAAAGACGTCCTGAGCACCGCCTTCTGGCTCCTGACGACCGCGGCCTACGTCGCCTGGGTGAACCGGAGGAGTCCCGGCCGATACGCGCTCACACTCGGCCTCTTCGCGGCGGGCCTGATGTCGAAACCGATGCTCGTCTCTCTACCGTTGACGCTGCTCCTCCTGGACGAGTGGCCGCTCGGGCGGATCGGGCGGGAAAGACCGCGCGCTCTCGTCGTCGAGAAGCTGCCTCTTTTCGCGCTCGCGGCGGCGTCTTCCATCGTCACGTTGCTCGTTCAGAAAGCGGGTGGCGCGGTGCGCACGTCCGAGTATCCCGCCGGAGTCCGGATCGCGAACGCGCTCGTCGCGGTCGTGCGTTACCTCGGGATGCTCTTCTGGCCACGACTCGCGGTCTTCTATCCCTACGACCGCGGCGCGCTCTCGCCGGTCAAGGTCCTCGCGGCCACCGCCCTTCTCGTCGGGATCTCGGCGGCGGCCGTCCGGCTGAGGAGCCGGGCGCCGTACTTTTTCGTCGGATGGTTCTGGTTCCTGGTGACGCTCTCGCCGGTGGTCGGTCTCGTCCAGGTCGGCGAGCAGGCCCTCGCCGACCGGTACACGTACGTGCCCTACGTCGGCCTCTTCGTCGCGATCGTCTGGGGCTTGTCGGAGCTGGCGCCGCGCGGGCGGGCGGCACGCCTCGCGATCCGCGCGGCCGGCGTCGCCGTGATCCTCGTTCTCGCCGCGGCGGCGTCGGCACGGGTCCGGGTCTGGAGGAGCAGCGAAACGCTCTTCCTCGACGCGATCGAAAAGACCCGGAACAACGCGCTCGCTCACATCGACCTCGCGAGCCATTACATCGAGACGAGCCGTGTCGACGAGGCGATGCCTCACCTGCGAGAAGCGGAGCGGATCCGCCCGGACGAGCCGGAGCTCCACGTCCACCTGGGTTATGCGTACCTCCTCCAGGGCCGTCGCGACGACGCCGCTCGAAGCTTCGAGCGCGTTCTCCGGCTCGTTCCGACGCACGGCGTTGCGCTGAACAACCTCGCGAGGATCCGGTTCCTCGACGGCGACCTCCCGGAAGCCCTGCGGCTCTATCGCGCTACCGTGGCCGCGAAGCCGGACTGGGCGGAGGGGCGGCGGCGGCTCGCCGTCGTGCTCCTCATGGTCGGGGACACGGCGTCCGCGGTCGGAGAGCTTCGGCGGGCCGTCGCGCTCGATCCCTCGGACGCGGAAGCACAGATGCTCCTGACGGGAGCCCGGGCACTCGCGAGCGGGCGAGCCGGCGACGCGGCCGCGCTCGAGCAGTTCCTCGCAGACGCTCACCGGGAGGCGGCGCGGGCGTTGCGCGCCCGCGGCCGGGCCGCGGAAGCCGACTCCGAGGAGGCGAAAGCTCAGGCCCTGTCGATTCCCTCGAGGTGACGCTCGAGGACTTCGGCCTGGACGCCGGCGAGCTTCTTCAGTCCCTTGCGCGCGAGCGCCAGGAGCTCGGTGAGCTGCTCCTCCGAAAAGGGGCGGCGTTCGGCGGTTCCCTGGAGCTCGACGAACAGTCCCGACTCCGTCCCGACGACGTTGAAGTCGACGTCCGCTTCGGAGTCCTCGACGTAGGCGAGGTCGAGCACGGGTTGTCCGGCACAGATGCCGACGGACGCGGCGGCAACGGTTTCGCGCATCGGCCAGCGCGGAATCGTCCTTTCGCGCACGAGCTTCCCGAGAGCCATCGCGAGCGCGACGCACGCACCGGTGATCGCGGCGCAGCGGGTGCCGCCGTCCGCCTGGAGGACGTCGCAGTCGAGCGTGATCGTCCGCTCGCCCAGGCCGCGCAGCTCGACGACACTTCGCAGCGACCTTCCGATCAGACGCTGGATCTCGTGCGTGCGCCCGCCCTGCTTGCCGGCGGCCGCCTCGCGTGCAGAGCGGGTGTGGGTGGCGCGGGGCAGCATCCCGTACTCCGCCGTGATCCAACCGCTTCCGCTCCCTTTCAGGAACGGCGGCACGCGGTCTTCGACGGACGCGACGCATAGGACCCGCGTGTCGCCCAGCGAGATCTGCGCGGAACCCTCCGCGTGCCGGATCGAGCCCGTCTCGATCGAGACCGGACGCAGCTCGCCGGGCTTCCGTCCGTCGGGACGCGGGACCGTGCGCGTCACGAGGCGACCTCGCTCCGGAGAAAGAGAAGGGGCCGCGTCAGGTCGACGTGCCCGCCGAGCGACTCCGCCGGCTCGCCGTTGACGAGGATTCGGACGCGCTGAGAATTCGCCACGTTCTGCAGAACGGTGTCGACGAGGGAAGCAACGATCGAGAGCTCCTCCGCCGACCCGAACGACAGCCCGGAGTCTACGGCGAGGTCGAGTACGACGAGCCCGCCCGGCATCAGGAATCCGTTGCGCAGCTGGATCTTCGGCGGGAGGACTCCGACGAGACCCGGGCTCGTCGGACCGCGCGAGAGCTCGGCGAACAGGGCCCCGAGAAACCCTCCCGCGCCCGTGGGCTTCGCGATGTCGCGCTCCTCGGGATGGAGCTTCCCCGCGGCGGAGTCGGCAAAGAAGAGGGTCACGCGGACCGTCTCCCCGCGGGTCGCCCCGCCGCCGGGCAGCGGCGTCGTCGCGCCCGTCGCCGCCGGCGTCACACGCAGGAACGCCAGCCGATGTCGGGCCGCGGGGCCGGGAGCCGGCCGCCGGGCGAGCAGCAGCAGTCCGGCGGCGGCTGCCACGAGGACGGCAAGGAGGAGCGCCGCCGCGCGGCGGCTCATCGAGCGGGTGAGGGCGTCGCGGCCGGCGTCGGTACGACGACGGGGGCTGCCGTCTGACGGCGGGCGAAGAAGTCGCCGACGGCCTTGGCGATCGCGTCCGCGACGCTCTCCTGGAACGCCGGCGAGCGGAGCTGCTTTTCCTCCTCGGGGTGCGAGATGAAGCCGACCTCGACGAGAACGGCCGGCATCGCCGCGCCGGAGAGCACCCGGAACGGCGCCTGCTTGATGCCGCGGTTCTCCGTCTTCGAGACGACGTTCAGCTGCGTCTGGATCGCGTCGGCGAGACGGCTCGACTCGTTGATGTGCGCACTCTGCGCCAGGTCCCAGAGGATGAAGTCGAGGTCCGGATTCGCCACCGGAGAGCCGAGCGGCGGCCCTCCGGCCGGCGCCTGGTTCTCGCGATGCGCGACTTCTTCCGAGAGTCGATCCGACGTCTCGAGCGACAGGTAGTAAGTCTCCGACCCGTGGGCTCCGGTCGCGCGGGAGGAGTTGGCGTGCAGGGAGAGGAAGAGGTTCGCCTTCTCGTGGTTCGCGAGCGAGGTGCGGTCGTCGAGCGAGATCGCGCTGTCGGAATCGCGGGTCAGCACGACCCGGCTCGCGACGACCTTCGGAATCGCGGCGGCCAGTCGGCGCGCGATCTGGAGCGTCACCTCTTTCTCCTGGAGACCGCCGGGTCCGACGGCGCCCGTCTCCCCGCCGCCGTGGCCGGGATCGAGAACGATCGTGATCGCGGGCTTCGGCGGCGGCGGAGGAGCGGCCGGCTCGATCGGCGGCGCTTGGACGGCGCGCCCGATCTCGACCACGATCCGGTCCGGGTCCGTCAGCGGATAGGCGTGCGCGGTGAGACCCGGCTCGCGGAACACCACGGTCGCCGTGTCCCCCTCGAACCGCACGGCGGCGACGAGCGGATCGTCGAACCGCCGCTCCGAGAAGGGAGCGGTGATCGGCCGGTCCACCCACTGAATCTGGATCTGAGATTCCGTGAGGCGCGGGGTGAATCGGCCCGGGCCGGACTCGCGCAGCACGACCTGGGTCGTCGGATCGACGTGGACGACGGTCACGTCGATCGAGATCGGCGCGCCGGGAACGCTCTCGCCGGGCGCAGCTGCCGCCCGTTCGCGCCGTTCGCTGACCGTCCAGACTTTTGCCGCCGAGTCGTAGACGCCGCTCGCTCCGACCAGCGGGAACAGGGTCTTCGCGAAGAAGTCCATCGGTGCGTAGAGCACGCCCCGGATCGCCCGGGTCGGCTTGGAGATCTCGACGGGGCGCCCGTCGACCGAAGCGAGCGCGCTCGCGGGCCCGACGATGACCTGATGGCCGTTTCGACCGATCGTGAGAACCCCGGTCGTCGTATCGCGGGAGACCGGCAGGCCGAGGGCCCTCGCGGCGTCGCCGATCGCGAACGTGTCGGCGCCGGACGTCGCGATCGGAAAGGACTCGCCGCGCCAGACGAGGGAGACCGACTGCTGGCCGGAAGCCGAGCCGACCGCCACCAGGACGGCGACGAGAAGCGCGCCCAGGCACGCGACCGGCGTCCGCGACCGTTGAGTGTTCACAAAAAGGCCTACGGAACTAGTTTAGCTTGGGACTTGAGACTTGGGACTCGGGTCCGGGACGGTCCGGATCTTGAAGCTCGAACGGCGTGCTCCACCGCATCGTCGAATTCCTCCGCTCCATGCCGGCGCCTTTCGCGCTCGCCGTCGTCTTCCTCGTGTCGGCCCTGGAGTCTGCGATCTTTCTCGGGTTGGTCCTGCCGGGCGAGATCGCCGTGATCGTCGGCGGCGCGCTGGCGTCCCGGGGCCGGCTGCCGCTCGCGGGCGTGCTGGTCGCAAGCACCGTCGGGCCGTTCGTCGGGGACTCGATCGGATACTTACTGGGCCGCCGATATGGCCGGCGTTTCTTCGGCGGAAAACGAAAGGAGAGGTGGTCGAAGGCCCGGCTCTGGCTCCGCCGGCGCGGCGCGTCGGCCGTGTTCCTCGGCCGTTTCACGGCGTTCGTCCGGTCGATCCTCCCGGCGGCGGCGGGCGCGGCGCGGATGCCCTACCGGACGTTTCTTCCCTGGTGCGTGGCGGCCGCGATCACGTGGGGAGCAGGATCGACCCTCCTCGGTTATTTCCTCGGAAAAAACTTCGAGGCGCTCGAGCGGTTCACGCGGCGTTTCAGCCTGGCGATCCTGGCGGCCGTGACCCTGGGGGTCGGCGTGTATGTTCTGATCCGGCGCAGATCGAGGCGAGGCCGCCGGCGAGCCCGTCGGAGGTCCGCGCGACGGCGGCGGCTCGAGTCTTGAAGACGGTTCGGATGCGAGGAGGAAGAAGCATGAAACGCAAGGCATCGGCAGAGTGGCGGGGCGACTTGAAGACCGGAAAGGGAGCGCTCTCGACGGACAGCGGAGCGCTCCAACGCGTTCCTTACTCGTTCACCACCCGCTTCGAGAACGAGAAGGGAACGAACCCGGAGGAGCTCATCGCGGCCGCGCATGCGGGTTGCTTCACGATGGCGCTCTCGGCGGAGCTCGGGAAGGCCGGGCTCGTGCCGGAGTCGCTCGCGACGACGGCCACGGTGACCATGGACCGTTTGGACGCCGGTTGGACCGTCACCGAATCCCACCTCGAGGTCGCCGGAAAGGTTCCGGGCGCTTCGGCCGACGCGTTCCGGAAGGCCGCCGAAGCCGCCGAGAAAGGGTGCCCGATCTCGAGACTCCTGAACGCGAAGATCACGATGGACGCGAAGCTCGAGGGATAGATGGGGCGCTGAGTAATTCGCGGCGCGAGACGTCTCCCGAGATAATCGAGGGAGGAGGCTCGCGCCGCGGGAGCGCGAGCGCAGCTCGCGCGACGTGTGGTGGAGGCGGCGGGAGTCGAACCCGCTGAGAGCGAGCAAAAACCCCAGCAAAACCGCTCCTTTGCGCTCATCTGTCCGAGTCTTTGTCCGAGAGTGGTCCGCCGGCTGCCGACCGGAGCGGTAGGACGTTGAGCTTCGTGTCGCGGTTCTCGAGGTAGCGCCGCCGGCGCCGGAGCGCCTCGAGCTTGTCCTCTTCGGAGACGATGTTGTACCGCTCGAAAACTGAATCGGTCTCGTGACCGCTGATCTTCTTCGCGACCGCCTGAGGGGACTCCGGCGCGGATCATGTCCCGGACCGCGGTGCGCCGAAGATCGTGGAAGAGCTTCCCGGAAACGCCAGCCGCCTTGCACGCAGCGGTCCACGCCCGGAAGAAGTTGCCTAGCGGCTTCCCCTCGCGGTGGAAGACGTATGCCGACAGCCCCGACTCGCCCGGACGCCACTCGTACTCCCGAGCCGCCCACCGTCGTTCGTCCTGTCTACGCTGGGTGCTACTGGGTGGCGGTGGGTTGGGTGATCCCCTAGCCTCCGGAGCTAAAGGTCCCGCGTTCGAATCGCGGCGGGCGCACCAAATCTTTCAGTCACTTACGGCTGGCTCTCTGTTCTGGCTGCGCACTCCGTGTCAGTTCCGTGTCAGTTCTCGCGAAAATGGAGCGACATTGGTCTCTGCGGTCTGCTCATCTCGATGCGCCTCTGTCGCGCGCAGAGCCGCGCGCTTGTCTCTCTCGGAAGAGATGTCGTATCTCATGAAGACCGAGACCGTCCGATGCCTCGAAATCGCCATCGCGACGGACTGCGAACGCCGGCGCGCACCATGTCTCGAACGGCAGTGCTACCGTTTGTCCGGAGGGGGCCTACCCTGATGATTTCGGGTTTTTGGTTTGCGGACGGCAGGATGCAGCAAGAGAACACCGGCCTTTTCCTCATTTTTTGGGCTTTTCGGCTCCGGTGTTTTCGCCCTGCACGCGAGAAAGAGGACGGTCGCGGAGGGCGCGGAGGTAGGGGTGGTTCAAAGCGGAGGCGGAATGCGCCTCCCTCTCAAAGCGCTCTAGGCGAGCCGGGTCAGAAGACAGCCTGGCCGGTAGGATCTTGACCGCGACCTCGCGTTGAAGGCCATGTGTCTCTTGCTCGGTAAACCTCACCCATCCCGCCGGCTCCGAGCAAGTCCAGCAGCTTGTACGGGCCGAGCCGCGAACGCGTGGAAACGATCATAGGGCCGGAGAAAATCCTATCGCCGGACTGCTCCTGAGCCGTTTTGGTCCGAGTTACACGGCTGCGCGATTTCCCGGCCCGCGCGCTGACCCCGGCTACGTTTCCCAGATCCGATCGAGCAGGCGCTGGAAACGCGGATCCGAGCGCAGCGAGTCAAACATCGGGGACACCTTCAGGAACACCACTTCCTGGTGCCGTTCGTCGCAGGCTTTCTCGAGCCAGTCGAGTGCCTTCTGTTTGTCGCCGAGGAGGAGGTAGGTGCGCATCAAGTAGAACGCCGGCACGTGTTCCTTCCGCTGCCAAGAGAGTTGGAGCTCCAGGCGCTTTCTCTGAGCGCCTTCCCATCCGGAGCTCGAGAAGGCCTCTTCGAGCGGGTCGAGAAAACTCGAGAGCGCTCCCGTAAGAGCCATGATCTTCTGGTCCTCCCGGAATGCCTCCGGATACCGTCGCAGGACTTCGTAGATCTGGCTCAGGTAATAGTGGGGAGATGGGAAATTCGGATCGAGCTCGAGGGTCCGGTTGCACTGCGCGATCGCATCGTCGTAGCGACGCGAGAGATAGAGGAAGAAGCCGAGGTCGCTGCTTCCGTACAACCACAGCGGGTCGGCCTCGATGGCTCGCCTCATCTCCGCGATGGCTTCGTCGACACGTCCGTCGACGACGAGCGAGTGGGCATGCGCGTGGAGCGCGGCGGACGAGCTCGGATCGAGCTCGAGCGCCCTCTCGAACGACCTCTTAGCGCCCGCGAAGTCCCATTCGTAAATGAGCTGGTAGAAGCCGAGTTGAACGTGGGCCATCGGGAGCGTGTCGTCGAGCTCAAGAGCCCGGCGCGCGGCGGCACCCGCCTTCGGCTGGCTCTCACGAGCCGGGACAGCGCCCAGCACCGAGAGCAGGGCGTACGCGGCAGATAGGCCTGCGTGCGCCGGCGCGTAATCCGGATCGAGCTCGATCGATTTTTGGAAGTAGCCGAGCGCCTTCTGCTCGGCCTCGGGCGTCATCTTGGTCCAGAAGTACCGTCCCTTGAGGTATGCCTCGTAGGCCTCGGGATTCACTGGGCGCGTCACGTCGCCGCCTTCCGGCGCTCCCGTCGACGGGGCCCCGATCGGCAGCTCGCGGGCGATCGCCCGCGCGACCTCGATCTGCAGACCGAGAATGTCGCGGAGCCGTCGGTCGTAGGTCCGGGTCCAGAGCTGAGTCTGGTCCTGCGCGCGAATGAGCTCCGCCGTCACGCGCACGCGCTCGCCCGAGCGTCGCGCGCTGCCTTTCAAGAGGTACTCGACGTTCCAGTCGCGCGCGAAACGGCCGATGTCGTTCTCGCCAGTGCGGAACTTCATCGCGGTCGCGCGCCCGATCACGCGCAGCTGCCCGGCGTGGAGCCGACCGAGCTGGCCGATCATCTCCTCGGTCATCCCCTCGCTGAAGTACTCCTGCTGCGAATCGCCGGTGAGGTCCTCGAAGGGAAGGACGACGAGCTTGACGCGGGCGAGCCGCTCTGAAACTGCTGCACGCTGCCAGCGCTGCGATCGAGGTACGAAGTCAGTCGGGCCCGCCGTCGCCGCCTCGACGGGCGCGATGAACCGGTAGCCGCGGCGGGGCAGTGTCTCGATGAAGCGCGGGGTCTCTGCCGGATCGTCGAGCGCGTGCCGCAGCTTCTTGACCGCGTTGTTGAGATTTTGGTCGAACTCGACGACCACGTCGTCGGGCCACAGCTTGCGGCGGATCTCTTCGCGCGTGACGAGCTCGCCCGGGTGTTCCAGAAGAAGGGCGAGGACTCGAAAGGGCTGCTCTTGCAGCTTGACCGCGAACCCCTTCTTGCGGAGCTCTCCCGTGCGAAGGTCGAGTTCGAAGACTCCGAAACGAAGGACCCGCGAGGCTCGGAACTGCTCTTCCAAGATTTGCCGATCGCGAAGTCAGACTAACACCGCGCGCCGCTTCGACCTTCGCTCGTCCTGCCGGTTATCCGATGCCGCAAGCCTCTGAAACAAATCGCCTTGGCCGGTTAGAAAAATGCTTTTTACAGGCCATCTGCAGTCCATTGAGCGCTTCTGTCACGCGGATCGAGCATCGACGCCATGCCGCGATCGCTCGATCGCGCCGTCCGATTCCGGGCGCTCTCTGCGCTGGCGGTCATCTGCCTCGCCCGGATCTCGGCGGCCGAAGAAGGCAGGCCGCCGCGGCTCGTCATTCGGTTCTACGACACGACGCGCGCATCTCGGGAAACCCTGTCATTTGCGGGCGAGGAGCTCATCCGGATTCTGCGCCGCGCCGGGATTGACGCGGTGTGGCACGACTGCGGCGGGGCTCCGCCGGCGGACGCGATCTGCCGCGAACCGGCCGGCCCGCTCGACGTGATCCTGAGAATCCTGCCGGAGCCGGGTCCGGGCTCGACGGAGTCCGACAGGACGGCTGGTTTCTCGATCGTCCCCGACGATGGCAGCCCCGGTGTCGTCGCGGTAGTCTTTCGCGACCGCGCCCGCCGCGCCGCCGGTCGATCAACGGAAGCGTGGACGTTCCGCATCCTGGGTCTTCTGGCGGCGCACGAGGTCGGACACCTGCTGCTCGGCTCGCAGTCCCATTCGAGCTCCGGGATCATGCGCCCCGAACTTTTCGAGAAGAGCCTCGAGAGCGTCTCCTGGGGTCAGCTCGTTTTCGGACGGGACGAGGCGGCCCGGATGCGCGCCGAGCTCCGGAGGCGAGGACGTCTTTCGATCGCGCGACTCGCCGAATAGAGATCGGGCCGCTCCGAGCGGAGCGGCCCTTGCGATCGAACCCGGTCTCGTTACGGCATCTGGCCCAGTTGAAAAGCCCGAGAGCTCATTCAGCGGGAACAATCGAGTGCGGGCACCTCCGGACCGCTCGATCATCGTCGGAGGAAGAGCACACCGACCGGACCTTCTCTTCGCCAGGGCCGAGCAGGTCTGCTTCGTGATGGGACTATCCGAGAAATTGTCCGAGAGTGTACGAGTACGGACGTCTACCGACGCGAATTCGACAGGTACCGAGATCGCGTCGTTTCAGCAGGTTGAGTGACGTGGGTAGATGAGCAATGGTGGAGGCGGCGGGAGTCGAACCCGCGTCCGGAAGCGTTACGGGAGAGGCTACTCCATGCTCAGCCTCTTCTTGGTTCTCGCCACGCCGCCTCGAGAAGAGGCAAAACGGCGGCGCGGCAACCCCGAATTCGTTTCGCCGCTCCGTCCGGGGATCCGGAGCGGCTACACCCGCATTTCGCGACGTCAGCCGGAGCGCGGCGGGTGCGCTATCCGACGAACGTGGCTACTTAATTAGGCAGCCAGAGCGAAGTTGCTGTTGTTCGCAGCTACTGTTTTTCACCCTTTTTTACGAGGCGAGTGAACCTCGGCATGCAACCTCTCGCGCAATCGTCCCCGTCGAAGCCGTTTCGCCCCCACGAAGAGATCGCTCTCAAAGATCCGGAAGGGATGTTAACAGCGCGGCTCAGCGGGTGATTCCCCGGAGGGGCGGCGATCGCTTGACTCTGCACCCGTCGCGTAATGGAATGCCTCCCCTCGAATGGGCGCGAAGGATCTCATCGTCGTCGTCACCTCGGTCGGCACCGAAGACCAGGCGCTCGACGTCGCCCACGCGCTGATCCGGAACCGCCAGGCCGCCTGCGTCAACATCATCCCGAACGTCCACTCGATCTACCGCTGGAAAGGCCGCGTCTGCTCGGACGGGGAGATGCTCCTCATCATCAAGACGATCGCGAGCGAGTTCGAAGGGGTCAAGGAGACCATCCAGAAGGTCAACACCTACGAGCTTCCCGAGGTTCTGGCCTACCGGGTGGACCACGCGAGCGACCTCTTCGGCGACTGGATCGCGCGGATGACGGAGCGGCCGAAACGCCGCATCAGCGCCCCCCGGCCGAAGACCCGCCGGGGATCGACCGCCGCGGTCCCGCCCGCCGGCTAGAGCCCCCGGTCCCAGGTCCCCGGTCGCCCCGGCGGCCCGTGGGCTTAGACTTTCCACTCTCGGAACAGTCTGGTGACCACGATCGCGTTCACGTCGCTCTTCCTCGGACTGGTGCTCGGGATTCACCCCGTCGGGGTGGCCGTCGAAGGGCCCGCTGCCGCAGTCTCGTTCGAGCTCGACGGGACGCCGATCGGGCGCGCCGACCGGCAGCCCTTTTCGCTCGACGTCGATCTCGGCCGGGACCTTTCCCCGCACGAGCTCGTGGCGCGCGCGCTCGATCCCGGCGGAAAGGAGCTCGCGCGCACGCGCCAGTGGTTGAACGTGCCCCGGCCGCCGGCGGAGGCGGAGCTCCTCATCGAGCGCAACGCGCTCGGCCGGGCCGTCGCCGCGCGCGTCACGTGGCAGAGCCTTCTCGGAACCGCTCCGCGGCGGGTCACCGTGACGTTCGACGGACGTCCTCTCGACGTCCGCGATCCGACCCGGATCGAGCTGCCGGACTACGAGCCCGACGCGACGCACATGCTCTCGGCCGAGGTCGAGTTCTCGCCCGCCGTCAGCTCGCGCGCCGGTCTCGTGCTCGGCGCCGCGTCGAGGAGCGAGGTTTCGAGCGAGCTCACCGGAGTGCCCGTCCGCGTCCGTGCGAGCTCGATGCCTTCGGCCGGAGATCTCCAGGGCTGGTTCCGGAAGGGAGACGATCCGGTGCGGGTCGTGGCGGTCGAGAAAGGGCCGGTCCTTCTGATCGTCGTGCGCGACACGGATCACTCGG
>Ga0075423_10002183_pt1 | contig 17641 bp, 14 predicted proteins | sample SoiMethybrSBSTD2_FD_80114 | JGI IMG/M metagenome (GOLD analysis project Ga0075423, IMG submission 80114) | Bulk soil microbial communities from a Populus tree surrounding site in Tennessee, USA - Soil MetaG P. TD hybrid SBSTD2 | ecosystem: Environmental > Terrestrial > Soil > Tree plantation...
CGCCGCCGCTCGGACTCGCTGCGTGGACGTGAAATGCGCCCGGCGTGTCGTCGCGGCCTCTCAATGAGTGGAGTGGCATCGAGCAGCGGTGTCAACGATGCACCTTCGATGCAATCGTTGATCCCTGGTGTCATATCACGACGATCGGGAATGATAAACGTATGCGACTGCTGGCACTGGCTCTCGGCGGGTTGTTGATGATCGGCGGACAGGTTCCCGCGGGTCCAAATCTTCCCATTTACGGCTATCAGGTGGTTCGGGCGTATCCGCACGATCCCCACGCCTTCACACAGGGGCTGCAGTACCTGGATGGATTCCTCTATGAAGGCACCGGTCTGAACGGACGCTCATCCGTTCGCAAAGTGAAGCTCGAAACGGGCGAGGTACTGCAGAGGTACGATCTCGCCTCCCAGTACTTCGGCGAGGGCATCACTGTGTGGAACTCACAGATCATCGAGCTGACGTGGCGTTCCGAGATTGGGTTCGTCTACGACAAGACGTCGTTCTCGCAGCTTCGAACCTTCACGTACGCAGGCGAAGGGTGGGGGCTGACGCACGACGCCGCGAACTTGATCATGAGCGACGGCACCGACCATCTGCGCTATCTCGATCCCGCGACGTTCGCGGAGCGCCGTCGCATTCAGGTGACCGCAGAAGGCATGCCGGTTCGGAACCTCAACGAGCTCGAATACGTGCGGGGCGAGATCTACGCGAACATCTGGCAGACGAACCTCATCGCGCGGATCAGCCCGGACGGACGGGTCCTCGGCTGGATCGACTTGAGCGGACTGCTCTCCCCGTCGGACCGCGCGTCCGCGGACGTGTTGAACGCCATCGCGTTCGACGCGGACCACGAGCGCTTGTTCGTCACCGGGAAGCTGTGGCCGAGGCTGTTCGAGATCAAGCTGGTGACGAAGAAGGGCGGGCGGGCTGCAGGTCCGAGCAGCCCGTAGACATGTCCTTCGTGTCCTTTGTGTCTGATGTCCGCTGCGAATCAGCAGTACCTCACGATTTCATTTCGAGCCGGAGATGTTGAAAGGTGACACCGGCATCACGTCCGGTTCCTCGCCTCACCAGAATTGTCCTGCTGCTAATTTCTCCGGGATACACCGGTGTGTTCGGCTCGCCTCCCAACCGCGCCGACGTCGTCAGATACAAATCCTGAATCAGGCCATCGTCGATCAGCTGCCGCGCGAGTGTGCGGCCGCCGATGCAGGAGACTGTTCGCACGGCGAGCCGGCGCAGCTCGACGAACGCGTTCCGCACGGCGCCCGGGTCCGGCAACATCACGGGTGTGATCCACGGGCGCGCGGCGAGCGGCTCGCGCATGGCGGTTGCGCACGATCGTACGGTGATCAGAATGACCGGCACGTCGGGCACGTTGAAGATCAGCCCGTCTTCGAGCGGCATCCCTTTCAACGTCGCGACGATTTGCGTCGGATGGCGCGGCAGGCCGAGATCCCGGCGCAACGCCACGATCTCCGGATGCCATGTCGACAGCAGGATGTCGCCGCCGCGAACCGTCGCCGCGCCGGCGAGGACGCCATCCGCCGCGACGCGTGAGAGTCCTTCGTAGATCAGATGTTTGTCGGCTTCGCCGCCGCCGAGCGTCGATGGATTCTTCGCGCCTGTGTTGCGGTCCTTCGACTGCACGAACACCAGGCTCGTTGCCGGGACGGTCGCGTCGGGCGGGTCGGCCACGTAGAAGTCGCCGCCGAACATCGCGCGCGACCACGCGTTTCCAATCGCGCGACAGCTCGTGCCGCCTGGAATCGTGACCGGTCCGTCCGGAACGAACGGGTCGATCGCCGCCGCGCGCGCCTCCGCCTCTTTGCGGGCGCAAAACGCCTCGAACCGCGCGCGCCAGTCAGTCATGCAATCCCGGCGATTCCTGAAAGGACATCACTCCTGCCGCGCACCGGGCGGCGGCGGCTCGATGTGGATGACCGCATCAGCGATCTGCGGGTAGCGCGTCATCAGCCGATCCTTGACGACGTGCGACAGCGCGTGCGCGTCGGTCAGCGGCATTCGCGGCGGCAGCCACACGTGCAGATCGAGGAACACGTGATCGGCCGATCCGCGCGTCCTGATCTGATGGCATCCGAGGACGCCTGGCACGCTCATCACCACGCTCTCGAGATCCGATTCCGCGATCACGATCCGATCGCTCAGGATCCTCGTCGTCGCCCGCGCGATCTGGAAGCTGGCGTGCGCGATGAACCCGGCGACGACGAGCGCGGCCAGCGGATCGAGGATCGGCAGCCCCGATCGCGCGCCAACGAGCGCGGCGATGACCGTGACCGAGGTCCACACGTCGCCCCGCGTCTGCATGGCGTCGGCCAGCAGCACTTCGCTCGCGAGCCGTTCGGCTTCGCGCGACTCGTAGCGGATGACGAACAGATTGACGCCGACCGTGAGGAACATCACGACGAGGCCGGTCAGCGCGATCTCGTGCGGCGCGCTGCGTCCGGCGAGATTGTTGAACGCGTTTCGCAGCACTTCGACGAAGACGAGCAGCAGGAAGACGGTGACCGCCGCCGCGGCGACGGTTTCGTACTTGCGGTGGCCGTACGGATGATCGGCGTCGGGCGGACGGTCGGCTGCGCGGACGCCGATGAGACCGACCACGTTCGACGCGGCGTCCGTCAGCGAGTGAAATCCGTCGGAGAGAATGCTGATCGCGCCGCTCGCGTACCCGAACGCGATCTTGGCCGCCGCGACAACCAGATTCAGGATGAGCACGCGGAAGAGCACGGTCGCGACAGAGGCGTAGCGACCGGGCTGCAGGTCGGTATCAGGAATTGGACGGCGCGCCGATGCCAATGTCCGCGTCTAGAAGACCCGAGCGCTGGGAACGGGCCACCAGCGGAGCTGAACCTTGCCGATGATGTACTTCTTCGGCACCATCCCCCAGTGCCGGCTGTCGGAGCTGTTGTTGCGATGGTCGCCCATCACGAAGTAATAGCCCTCCGGAATCACCTGCGGACCCCAGTCGTCGTGACTGCGAAACTCGCTCGGCACGTAGTCGTCCTTCAACGGAATATCGTTCACGTACACGCGGCCGTCGACAATCCGCACGGTATCGCCCTCTTCGGCGATGACGCGTTTGACGAACGACTTCTCCGGGTTGAGCGGGTAATAGAGCATCACGATGTCGCCGCGCCGCGGCTCGCCAATCCGGTAGACGAGCTTGTTGACGATGAGCCGATCCTGATCTTCGAGTGTGGGCGACATGCTCTGTCCCTCCACGCGCGCCACTTGAAATCCAAACGTCACGATGAGGACGGCGTACACCGCCGCGGACACGAGCGTTTTCACCCACGCGACGAGCTCTTCTTTCACTTGCGCGAGACGGACGCCTGGACTCGTGAGGCGCAGGTCGGACGCGGGATCGAACGCAAGCGCGGCCGCCGGCGCGGCGGCGTCGGAGGTCGCGCCGATCGGTGATGCAACCGGCGCCGGCAGTGCAACCGGGTCAATGTTCGCTGCGCCTTCCGGCGACGCGAGCGGCTCCGCCCACGCGGTGGATTCCGCCGGCGCGACCGATTCCATCGGCGAGACTGATTCCAGCGGCGAGACCGATTCGGACGCTGCGACGGCCTCCGGAGCGGCTACAGCTTCAGATACTCGCGCAGGCGCCGCGTCTGCATGCGGCTCACTGGAATTTCCGTCGACTTCGCGTCCTTCATCTTCAGGATGTAGTTCCGACTGAACCAAGGGACGATCTCCTTGATCTTGTTGATGTTCACCAGGTGCGATCGATGCACGCGCCAGAACACGCTCGGATCGAGGCGCGCCTGCAGCTCGTCGAGCGTCCGGTAATTCGACGTCCCGGCGTGCTGGCTCGTGACGACGGTGATTCCTTCGTCGGCGAGTGACGCGTAGATGATCTCCTCTGCGTGAACGAGCAGAAACCGCTCGCCGACCCTGATGGCGAGCCGTTCGCGCCGGCTCTGTCGTTCGGCGACGAGCTGGACGATCTTCTCGATGTGCTCGTTGATCGAACCTGGCGCCGTGACGCCGAGCGACCGATCCGTCGTGATTCTCCGGCGCGCCCGATCGACCGCGACCTCCAGCCGTGATGGATCCACCGGCTTCAACAGGTAGTCGACCGCATTCACCTCGAACGCTTCGATCGCGTGCTGATCGAACGCCGTCACGAAGATGATGTGCGACGACGACTGATCGTCGAGCATCCGCCGCGCGACTTCGAAGCCCGACAGCCCCGGCATCTGAACGTCGAGGAACACCAGGTCGGGCTGCAGCCGATCGATCGTGCTCAACGCTTCGAGGCCGTTGCCGGCCTGCGCGATCACCTCGACGCCGCCGACCTGACCGAGCAGGAATCCCAATTCGTCGCGGGCCAACTGCTCATCGTCGACTACTACGGCTCTCAGATCCATGTTCGATGTGCTGTCAGCTTTACGCCGGTACGCGCTCCGGAAGGGTGAGCTCCGGTATCTCGACCTGCACGGACGTGCCCGCACCCGGGACGCTCGTCAGCTTCAGCTGATAATTCTGCCCGTAGATCGTGCGGAGCCGCTCGTTGACGTTCGTCAACCCGATGCCGTCGCCGAGCGCGTGCACCAGCCGGTCCTCCGTCATCCCCAGACCATCATCGCGCACCTCGATGATCGTGTGGCCGGCGGCGAGCGCGGTGGTGATGACGATGCAGCCGCCGCCGACCTTGCGCGACAGCCCATGCTTGATCGAGTTCTCGACGAGCGGCTGCAGGATCATGCTCGGCACGGTCACGTCGAGCGTCTCCGGGCTGATCCGTTTCTCGACCCGCAGCTGTGGTCCGAATCGCACGACCTCGATGTCGAGGTACTCGTCGATCGATTCGAGCTCCTCGCGCAGCGTCACGAAGTGATCGGTGCTGCGCATCAGACGGCGCAGCAGACCGGAGAGCTTCGTGATCAGCATGCGCGCGGTTTCCGGTTTCGTCCGCACGAGCGAGGAGATCGACGCGAGCGTGTTGAACAGGAAGTGCGGGTTGATCTGATTTGCGAGCGCCTCGATCTTCGCCGCCAGCAGCAGTTTCTCCTGTTCCTGCAGCCGATGCTCGATTCGCGCGTTGTTCCAGATCTTGATCGGCGTCGCCACGCACAACACGGTCGAGAGCAGCACGAGGAACGTCGTCCGCGTCGAGATCGGCATGAGGATGAACAGCTGATGGTGCACGGTCCATCGCGCGCCGAGTGCGAGGCCGAGCAGCTCGAGCCCGATCGGCGCGAGCAGCAGCACGACCTGCCAGTCCACCTCGAGCGTCCGCAGCATCCGCCAGGCGCGGCGGTGGAGGCTCGTGAAGATGAAGGGCGAGAAGTGCCAGATCGCCTCTTTCGGACACAGCTCGCGGAGCCCGCCTCCCGCGAACCCGCAGCCGACCGCAAACGGAAGTGCGATCCACTCGCCGTTGAAAATCGGCGCCAGCCCGACCATCGCGCCGACGACGGCGCCCGTATACGGGCCGGCGATGAGGCCGGCGACGAACGCCCCTTCGAGCGTCAGGTCCGCCGCCTTGTAATCGAGCAGCAGCCGCGACGCGACGCCGGCCGCGAGCGGGATGCCGAAGCCGAGCGCGAACGTCAGTCGATCGGGCCAGGCGCGCGTCTCGAAGATGAGGATGTGCCGGAACAGCCGGTACCGCACCAGCATCGTCGCCAGTGCCGCCATGACGGCCATCTTGACGACGAGCGTGGTGAGCAGCACCTGCTCCTGCGAGAGAAACTGCGGTCCCTGCACGATTTACATTGATCTTATCGGCCGGGTAAACTGAGGGCAATGGCTGTGATTCGACCCTTCATCCTCGGGTTCGCGACGACCCTCAAACACCTGTTCAAAAAGCCGATCACGGTGAACTACCCGGAGCAGAAGTTTCCGATGTTCCCGAAATGGCGCGGGAAGCAGGTGCTCATGCGCGACGAGAACGGTCTGGAGAAATGCGTCGCGTGCGGGTTGTGTTCGGTCGCGTGTCCAGCCGATGCCATTTATCTGGAGGCTGCGGAAAACGACGGCACGGTCCAGGCGGGTCCGCGCTACGCATCCGTCTACCAGATCCACAAAACGCGCTGCATCTTCTGCGGCTACTGCGAAGAGGCGTGCCCCGTCGGCGCGATCTTCATGGGCAAGGACTACGAGCTTGCCGTCTACAGCAAAGACGATTTCGTGTGGGACAAAACTGATTTGCTCGTGCCGGCGCCGGCATCAGCCGCGCGTTAGGCCGGACGGGCAGGAAGGACAGGAAGGGCAGGAGGAAAACACGACGCTCCCGTCCCGCCGCTCCTGCCCGTCCCGCCCGTCGCGCTCATGCAGATAGGCGCGCTCGGCGACGTGCACGGCGCCTTCGACACCGTTCAAACGATCATGAAGCGCCACTCGGAGGTTCCGCTCTGGGTGTGCGTCGGCGACGTCGCGAGCAACGACGGCGAGTACTTCACGCCGGTCTCCCCGCTGTACTTCATCAAGGGCAACAACGAAGACTTCGACGTGATTGCCGCCGCGATCGCCGGCTGTCCGCCGGCGTCGACGCTGCACTATCTGCCGAATGGAGGCCCGTACAAGGTGGGTCCGTGGCGCGTCGCCGCGCTGGGCGGGACGTTCGCACCGAGCTGGTACAACACGCCGGCGTCGGCGCTGCCGCCGTCGAAAGGACGCAAGCCGTCCGCCGCGTCGCTGAAGCTCGGGAAGAGCCGCGACGACAAGCGGCGCCACTTCGTGCGCGACGAGGTGGTGGCCTGCAAGGCGTTGACGGGCGTCGACCTGTTTCTCACGCACGAGGCGCCGCGCCCGTTCTATCCGGCAGGCCGCCGCATCGACGCGGGAAAGACCGTGCTGAACGACGTGCTCGCGGCGATGAAGCCGCGCCTGCACCTGTTCGGCCACCATCACGAGTTCACCGACTCGATGCGTCAGGGCGTGCGCTCGATCGGCCTCGACGTCGTGACCAAGTCGTATCTGCTCGTCGATGCCGAGTCGTTTCGATGCGAGCGTCTCGATACGTGAGCACGTTGTTGTCTGACTTTAAATGGGACCGCGGTGGACGCGGAGGACGCGGAGGAAAGAGAATAGGTGGCGTTCCTTAAAGGCGAACGATGTTGAAGCCGTTCATTGAAGCGCTCGACGAGCGCATCCTCGTCTGTGACGGGGCGATGGGCACGATGCTCTATGCGAAGGGCGTCTTCATCAACAAGAGTTTCGACGCGCTGAACCTCACCGAACCCGATCTCGTGCTCGGGGTGCACAAGGAATACGTCCGTGCCGGCGCCGACGTGATCGAGACCAATACGTTCGGCGCGAACCGGATCAAGCTCGGGTCGTTCGGGATCGCCGACAAGCTGCACGCCATCAACGAGCAGGCGGCGAGGATCGCGCGTCAGGCGGCGGGCGATCGCGCGTATGTGGCCGGCGCCATCGGTCCGCTCGGCATCCGCATCGAACCGTGGGGCAAGACGGGCGTCGACGAAGCGCGCGACTACTTTCGCGAGCAGGCGCAGGCGCTCGCCGACGGCGGCGTCGACGTCTTCATCCTCGAGACGTTCCGCGATCTGAACGAGATCGGCGCGGCCATCGACGCCGTACGCAGCGTATCGCAGCTGCCGATCGTCGCGCAGATGACGACCGAAGAGGACGGGCACACGCTCGATGGCACGCCACCGGAACGCTTCGCGCCTGAGCTCGAACGGCGAGGCGCGACGGTGCTCGGCGTGAACTGCGCCGTCGGCCCGGCGCCGATGCTCGACACGATTGAGCGCATCGCGGCGGTCACGTCGCTGATGCTCTCTGCGCAGCCGAACGCCGGCAAGCCGCGGGACGTCGAAGGGCGCAACATCTATTTATGTTCGCCCGAATACATGGCGTCCTACGCGCGCCGGTTCATCCTCCACAATGTCCGGCTCGTGGGCGGATGCTGCGGCACGACGCCCGAACACATCCGCGAGATCAAGACGGCGGTGCGCGGTCTCGCGCCGACCGCGACGCGCGCGGCCGCGCGCGCGACGGTCGCCGTGGCGACGCCGTCGATTTCGGCGCCGCCGGTTCCGCGCGAGCAGAAATCACGGCTCGCGTACGCGATGACGCGCGGCACGTTCGTCAACGCCGTCGAGCTCCTGCCGCCGCGCGGCTACCGCGCCGATGAGGTGATCGAGCGCGCGCGCCGGCTGAAAATCCGCGGCATCGATGTGATCAATATCCCCGACAGCCGGCGCGCCGGCGCGCACGTCAGCGCGCTGTCGCTTGCCGTCCTGATCGAGCAGCAGGCGGGCATCGAGACGGTGCTCCATTACTCCTGCCGCGATCGGAATCTGCTGGGCATTCAATCCGATCTGCTCGGCGCGCACGCGATGGGGCTGCGCAATCTCATGCTCGTCACCGGCGATCCCGGCCGTGTCGGCGACTATCCGGACGCGACGGCGGTGTTCGACGTCGACTCTATCGGCCTGACGAACGTCGTCGCGCGGCTGAACCGCGGATGCGACGTCGGCGGTCAGCCGATCGGTGCGCCGACCGGATTTCATATCGGTGTGGCCGTGAATCCGGCGGCGGCGAACATGGATCAGGAGCTGCGGCGCTTCGACTACAAGGTGGAAGCCGGCGCCGAGTTCATCGTCACACGCCCGGTGTTCGACGTGCGCGCGTTCTCGGCGTTTCTGAAACGCATCGAGCACGCGCGGCTGCCGATCGTGGCGGGCGTCTACCCGTTCGAAGACGCGCGCAACGCCGAGTTCATGGCGAACGAAGTGGAAGGGGTGGGCGTTCCCGATGCGCTCGTCGAGCGGATGCGCCGTCAGGCGAGCGCGGACGGCGCGGCGGCAGAAGGGATCGCGATCGCACGCGAGATTGCAGCCGAACTGCGCGGCCAGGTGCAGGGGCTGCAGGTGTCGACTCCGTCCGGCGATGTCGACGCCGCGCTCGCAGTGCTCGATGGACTTCGATAAAGACCGGATGTATAGTCCGCTGGGCTCAGCCGGCCTAAGTGTGCGTACGCGACGTACAGCGCCGCCCTGAGCCTGCCCGTGCGGGTGACGGCACAATCGTTGATTATTGAGGCAGCCTGATGGCTCTATTCGATTCGGATCGTTCGCGCGAAAGCGAAGAGATCATGGGGTCTGACGCCGCGACCCGCGCCCTGTCGGTCACCGCTGTCGAGAACGATTTCGTCGCTCGCGTGTACGAAAACATCGCGTGGGCTTACGACCTCGTCTTTGGACCTGCACTGCATCCCGGTCGAGTCGACGCGATCAAGCGGATGGGCATCCGGCCCGGCGACCGCGTGCTCGAGGTAGGCGTCGGTACCGGCATCAACGCCGCGCTCTACCCGCGCGACTGTTCCGTGACGGGCATCGACCTGTCCAGCTCGATGCTGGAAAAAGCGCGCGAACGCGTCGCGCGCAAAGACGTGCGCAACGTGCGGCTCCTGCAGATGGACGCGGCCAACCTGAAATTCGCCGACGACTGTTTCGAGATCGTGTACGCGCCGTACGTGATCAGCGTCGTCCCCGATCCGGTCGCCGTCGCGCGCGAGATGCGCCGCGTCTGCCGTCCGGGCGGCCGCATTGTCATCCTCAATCACTTCCGCAGCAAGAATCCCGTCCTCGCGCGCATCGAACGGATCATCTCGCCCTTCACCGTGCACATCGGCTTCAAGTCGGATCTCGATCTTCCCGCGTTCCTCGCGCAGGCGGAGCTCAAGCCGATCTCGATCGAGAAGGTGAACGTCCCGCGCATGTGGTCGCTTGTCACTTGTACGAAAGACTGAACTAGTGGTCGTTGGTCGTTGGTCGGTGGTTGTTGGTCATCGGTCATTAGTCGATTTGGTCGTTGGTCGTTGGTCGGTGGTTGTTGGTCATTGGTCATTAGTCGATTTGGTCGTTGGTCATTAGTCGTTAGTCAAGTCGGCGTTCGCAATCGACCAACGACGAACGACCATGAGACTTACGACCAAGGACCAACAACCAACGACCAACGACTATGACGTAGCGCCGAACGGATCCTCGATCGACGGACTCTGCGGCGTGAACAGCTGCGCGGCGTTGTCGGTGACGTACATGTCGTCCTCGAGCCGCACGCCGAACTCGCCGCGGATGTAGACGCCCGGTTCATCGCTGAACACCATTCCGGGCTGCATCTTCAGCGCCTTCTCCCAGCCGAACATGTTGTTCTTCACGAGATACGGCCACTCGTGTCCGTCCATGCCCATGCCGTGGCCGACGCGGTGCGAGAAGTACTTGAATCCCGGTCCGTAGCCCGCGTCGACGATCACTTGTCGCGCCGCGGCGTCGATGCTCTCGAGCGCGACGCCGGGCCGCGCCGCTTTGAGCGCCGCCGATTGCGCCTGGTGCACGATGTCGAACACCTTCTTCATCTTGTCGGTCGCCTTGCCGAGCACGAACGTGCGCGTGATGTCCGACTGATAGCCTTCGACCGTACAGCCATCGTCGATCATGATGATCGTGCCCTCGCGGATCGTCTGCGGCGTGATCGATCCATGCGGCAGCGCTGTGTATTCGCCGACCTGCACGCTCGCGAAGCCCGGGAATCCGAGCCGGCGGTACGCGGCGTCGATGAGCGCGCTGGCGTCGTTCTGCGTCATGCCCGCTTTCAGCGCCTTGAACACCGCCTCGTAGCATTTCAGCGTCGCCTCCGACGCGACGCGCATCAGATCGAGCTCGTGCGCGTCCTTAATCATCCGGCAGCCTGCGGTAACCGGTGACGCGCTCTCGATGTGCAGACCCGGGGCCGCGCTCGCGATGCTGTCCGCGAACACGAACTTCGTCGTCTCCTCTACCCCGAGGCGTCCGGCGCCGATGCCGCGATCTTTCAGCCCCTGGGCGACGCGCTCGAACGGGCTCTCGTCCTCCTGCCATGTGGCGACGTCGGTGTGCTGCAACGGACCGAGCGCGAGCTGTTCGCGCGCGCGATCCTCTTCGAACCCCGGACTCACCACGAACGGCGCGCCGGTCTTCGGAATGACGACCGCGAAGAGCCGCTCGCTGTTGCCCCACCGCATTCCGGTGAAGTAGAGCAGCGACGTGCCGCCGGTCAGGACGATCGCGTCGAGATTGTTCGCGGCCATCAGCCGCCGCGCCTTCTCGATGCGTGCGGCGCGCTCCTGAACGGTGATCGGCTTCGCGCGATCGCGCATCGACGTCAGCGCCGCGATGCTCGGCGGCAGGGAACCCGCGTCGATCGCTGCGCCGCCGCATCCGCGCTGCGCGAACAGCCTCGCCGTCGGCAGTCCCGCCGCCGCGCCGGTGAACCAGAGAAACGAGCGTCTCGAAATCATGATGTGAACCTCAGAATCGACTCGGCCGCCACGTCGGCGCCGTCGATGCGCGGCCGGTCGGCGGGCGCCGGCTGCGCGAGCAGCGCCTCGATCGATTCCTCCCACGAACCGGCCGACAAATCTTCCTGCGAAATATATCGGCATCGCAAGAGCCGCGGCATTTCCCGGACGAACACGTCGTACTCCCGAAAGCGCCCGCGCGAGGTGTACAACAGCGCCGCGCCGTTCGCGATGCACTCCGAAACGATTCCATATCCCGGTTTGCTGACGACGACATCGCTCGCGGCGACGAGATCCTGATAGCGAAGACCGTGCGGCGGCTCGCGCCGCGGCGCAAGCACGGTGAAGCGTTTCGACGCCATCATGCGCTCGATTGGCAGCTCCGCGCCGTACGCGCCGAATGACGTCAGCACGATCGGTCGATCGGCGGAGACTCCGAGCATCCGCCGCACCTCGCCGCGATCGCGCGTCGAGCGGCGCGCGATGAGCGGGATGTCTTCGATCACGCTCGTCATCGATTCGAAGCCGCCATGCAGCGGCAGGCGCAGCGCGCGCGCGGCGAGCGCATAGGCCGACCGGATCGTCGGAATGACCGCTGGTGCGGCCGTGTCGAACGCGGGATACGCGCCGTAGATCCAGTCCCACGTGAAATTGCCGATCGCGACGGAGCGGATGGCGGCGCGCGCCGCAGCGGCGAACGCGAGCGGGGGAATGTCGCCGACGACGAGATCGGCCCGCATGGCGCGCAGGAGGTTGGCTTCGGCGGCGACACGTCCGTCGAAGTCCGCGTAGAACCGCTTCGCCTCTGCGACGGTTGCGTCTTCGTCGAGTCTCAAACTGTCGATTTGAATGATTCCGGTGTCGGCCTGAAATTCCTGGATCTGAACTCCGGAGGGCGCGGTGAGGTCCAACAGCCATCGCTGCGCCGCGGTCCGGACGATGATGTCAGCGCCCGGACATCGGGCGTTGAGCGACGTCATCACCTCGATGTCGCGCGTCGAATGGCCGAAGCCGTGGCCGGATACGTAAAAAACCAGGCGCATCTGACGAAATGTTAAGCGCGCCGACGTGCCGCGACACCACCCGAGCTCGATTGACACTGGCCGCGCCGTCGCGTAGTTTGTGCTTCGGTCGAGACGTGTCCATGCTGCTGGGTCGATGTCGGCTCGTCGCGATCACGCTTGCAGCCCTCCTCGCGTGCGCCGTGTACGCGCGCCCCGGCGCAGGTCAGCAACCACCGTTCGCATCCGCGCCGCCGCAGAACGCATTCGTCGGCGCGGCGGTATGCGCCACCTGTCACCAGGAGATTCACGCCACGTGGTCGAACGGCCGGCACAGCAAGATGCTGCAGCCGGCGACGACCGCAACCGTAAAGGGCGACTTCGCGCAGGGCTGGATGACGCTGCGCGGCAACCGCTATCGGGTCCGCGCCGCCAACGGCGAGTTCTTCATCACCGAGTCGTACCTGACAGGCACGGAGCAGGAACACCGCATCGAATACACGCTCGGCAGCCGCCGCATTCAGCACTACCTCACGACGATCGACAAGGGGCGCATCGTCATCCTCCCGCCGACGTGGGACGTGCAGCGCCAGGAGTGGTTTCCGAATCTCGACATCGTCCGCCCGGACGAGACGCAGTTGACGCTCGTTCAGCAGTGGAACAAGAACTGCGTCGGCTGCCACGTGAGTCAGCAGGAGAAGAATTACCGGACGGAGACCGACGACTACGCGACGCGGTGGGTCGACTTCGGCACATCGTGCGAGCGATGCCATGGACCGGGACGCGCGCACGTCGATCAGTACAAGGATGCCGCGCGCAGGGCGGCGGCCACCAGCCCGCTGATCGTTCGTCCCACACGGCTCGACTCGAAGACGAGCAGCATGATTTGTGCGCAGTGCCACTCGCTGCGCAACGCCGCGTACCCCGGCTACGCCGCCGGTCGGAACTACTACGACTACTTCGTGCCGGTCCTCGAGTACGCCAAACGCGTCGACACCGATCCGGCGTATTGGGCCGACGGCCGGCCGCGGCGGTTTTCGAACGACGCGATCGGACTATGGGAAAGCGCGTGCTTCCGCCGCGGCGGCGCGACGTGCACGACGTGCCATTTCGATCCGCACGATCCGAACATCGATCGCAATCCGCAGCTCGCGCCCTCGAACAGCGCGCTGTGCACGCGCTGCCATCAGGAGATCGGCAGCCGTCTCACCGAACACACGCGGCACGACGCGGCGAGCGCCGGAAGTTCCTGCGTCGAGTGCCACATGCCGAAGACCGTGATGAGCATCAAGGCGACGATGCGCGATCACTCGATGAGCGTGCCGGCACCCGAGAACACCGTCCGGTTCGGCATTCCGAACGCGTGCACCGAATGTCACACCGACCGGAAAGCGAGTTGGGCAGTTGAGGTCGTCGCGAAGTGGTGGCCCGACGGGCGCCGGCGGCAACTGATCGAGCGCGCGGAGACGTTCACCGCGGCGCGCGCGAGTCAGCCGGAAGCGCTCGACCGTTTGATCGCCATCGCCCGCGACGAAACGATGGGCCCGATGATTCAGGCGAATGCGCTCGGGTATCTCCGGAATTATCGGGAGCCATCCGCCGAAGCGGCGCTCATCGCGGGCGCCCGCGCGCCGCATCCCGCGCTGCGCGACGCGGCGATATCCAGCCTCGGCGAACGCGGGCTCAAGAGCGCCGATTCGCGTGCGGCCGTCCTCGCGGCGCTCGGCGATCCCGAACGCGGCGTCAGAATGGGCGCGTTCATCTCGGTCCTGAACAACATCAGCACGACGAAACCTTCCGACATCGATGCCGCGCGCTTCAAACAGAGCAGCGAGGAGTTCCTGACCTACGCGTCGCAGTATCTCGACGATCCCGCCGTCGAGCGCGACCTCGGGTTGATTCAACTGCTGCGCGGCGACCTTCCACACGCCGTGGATGCCCTCCAGACGGCGCTGCGCCTCGACGCCGCGCGTCCCTCGGCGAAATTTCTGCTGGCGCTCGCGCGCCTGAGCCAGAACCGCGTCGACGATGCGCGCGTGCTGCTGCGCGAAGTGCCGCGGACCGATCCGTATTACGCGGCCGCACAGGAGCGGCTCAAAACGATCGATTCCACGCCGCGCTGATCCAATTCGAAGGATCGCTCCGAGCGCCTCGCGGCGTGCTCATGTAAACCACTCTTGACGCCCTCAGGGAAGTGTTAGGATGCACGCCATCGCAATGGCATCTTCAGGAGGGAATATGCGTAATTGGGGGCGAGGTCTCGCCGCCGCGATCGTCGTGCTGGTCGCCGCAGCCGCGACCGCGTTCGCGCAGGTGCAGACTGGATCGATCACGGGCACCGTCACCGACCCGAGCAACGCCGTGCTGCCGGGCGTCACGGTCACGCTGACGGGCGAGAAGCTCATTGGCGGCGCCGAGACGCAAGTGACGGATTCGACCGGCACGTACCGGTTCGATCGACTGCCGCCCGGTTCATATACCGTCAAGCTCGAGCTCCAGGGGTTCAAGACCATTACGCGTGACGACATCCGCGTCAGCGCGGCGTTCGTCGCGACCGTCAACGCGAAGCTCGAGGTCGGCAACGTCACCGAGTCGATTACGGTGACCGGCGAATCGCCGACGGTCGACACGAAATCCAACCTGCAGCAGACCGTGATGACGCAGGAGATTCTCGAGGGCGTCCCGACGGGACGCGATCCGTGGTCGCTCGCGAAGCTCATTCCGGGCGTGCAGGTGGCGACCTACGACGTGGGCGGCACGCAGTCGATTCAGCAGAGCAGCCTGTCGTCGCACGGCTCGAACACGAACGACGTCAACTACAACATCGACGGCGCCACCGTGAACTGGCCGGGCGGCGGCGGCGGCGCGACGATGCTCTACTACGACCAGGGCATGTTCGAGGAAGTGAACTACATGACGTCGGCGATCCCCGCCGAAGTGATGGCCGGCGGCGTGTCGATCAACATGGTGACGAAGGACGCGGGCAACAAATGGCGCGGCAACGTCAAGTACTACTTCGCGAACGACAGCCTGCAGTCTGAGAATCACAAGCAGCCGAACTTCCCTCCGACGTTTCTCGGCAACCCGACGCAGAAGCTCTACGACCTGAACCTCTCCGGCGGCGGCGCGGTCGTTCAGAATCGCCTGTGGGCGAACGGCACGATCCGGCGGTGGCTCGTCAACAAGCTGACGAACGCGAAGAACCCCGACGGATCGCAGGCGCTCGACGACAACCTGCTGAAGAACTACTCCTTCAAACTCGTCGGATCGATCTCACCGAACCAGAAAGCGTCGGTGTCGTACTTGTGGAACAACAAGATCCGCGGCCATCGTCGCGACACGCCGCCCGATTTCGTCCCTGACATCGCCGCGCTCGTGCAGACCAACCCCGCGTCGGCGACGCAGGCGAAGTACACGGGCATTCGCAGTCGCCTCGTGTACGAGTCGTCGTTCAGCATCATGGACGGCCAGAAGAACTACAAATACCAGCCCGGCACGCCCGCCGACGCGATCCGCGTCGTCGACAACACCGCGTCGACCGCAATCAACGCCGCGTCGCGCGACGAAGAGCAGCCCAACTCGCGGACGCAGTTCGACAACGTCGTGTCGTACGGCACGAGCGGACTCGGCGGGGATCATCTGTTCAAAGGCGGCGTGCAGTTCGCGCGTCTCTACTACGAATCGCGGTACAAAGTGCAGGGCGACTACTACCTCGAATACTCCAACGCCCGGCCGACGCAGATCCGCGAGTTCAACACGCCGGTGAATCCAAAGAACATCGAGCACGTGCTCGGTTTCTTCGTGCAGGACGCCTGGACCGTGGCGAACCATCTCACGCTGAACCTCGGAATACGGTACGACCACAATCGCGGGATCATCCCGGCCGAATCCGGCGCGGCCGGCACGTTCGTGCCGGCGCGGAGCTTCGACGAGACCGAACCGATCAATCAGAACATCACAGTGTGGCGAACCGGCGCGTCGTACGATCCGCTCGGCGACGGCCGCACCGCCGTGAAGGCGAGCTACAGCCGCTATGGCCTGCAGGTCGGGATCGATCGCGTGACCGGAATCAACCCGCTCACGAACGCAAACCAGACCTGCCCGTGGACCGATCCGAACGGCAACGGCAAGCTCGATCCGGGCGAAGTCATTCAATCGCAGTGCAGCGGATTCCCGGGACCCTCGACGCGGTACGCCGGTGCGAACGGACCGCGATGGCCGTACTCGGATGAAGTGACGGCTGGCGTCGAGCGTCAGGTGATCAAGGACATGCGCGTCGGTGTGATGTATTACTACCGCACCAATCGCGATCAGCTCGGCACGCGCAATCTCGCCGTGCCGTCGACCGCGTACACGCCGTTCACCGTCACCGTGCCAAACGGCCCGAACGGCGCGACGACGGTCACCGCGTACAATCTCATCCCCGCCTTCAACGGTCTGCAGAACAACATCGTCGACAACGATCCGTTCCTCGACACGAACTACAAGGGGATCGAGTTCACGGCGAACAAGCGGTTCTCGCATCGTTGGCAGATGGTGGCGGGCCTCACGATTGGCGAGAACAAGGGCGGCCTGAATACCGGCGGCCAGAGTACCGGCGGCACGTCGAGCGGCCAATCATCGACACAGGATCTCAACGACCCGAACAACACGCGGTTCGCGAACGGCGTCGTCGGCAACGACTCGAAGGTCGCGTTCCGCCTGTCCGGCAGCTATCAATTCCCGCAGAGCATTCTCCTCGCGGGAAGCCTCATCTCGAACGGCGGCTATCCGTACTACTCGAGCTACAGCATCACGCGGGCGTCGGTGGCTCCGGCAGTAGCGTTGACGCGGGCGAGCCAGGTGATTCCGCTGAGCGCGCGCGGCGACGAGCGGCTGCCCGCGGTGACCATGGTTGACCTGCGCGTCTCGCGGCCGTTCAAGTTCGGCCAGCGTCAAATCGTTCCGCAGGTCGACCTCTTCAACATCGGCAACGCGAGCACGATCGTGCGCTACAACGTGGCGGTCGGATCGACGTATCTGACGCCGGCCGAGATCGTGGCGCCGCGGATCATCCGCGTCGGCTTCAGCGTGGACTTTTAACGTCGGTCGGGTAGGTCGGGTAGGTCTGGTAGGGCTGTTGGGTCGGGTAGGTCGAGTAGGTCTGGTAGGTCGGACTTGCCTGTCCCTTCGACTCCACCCGACCCACCCGACCTACCCGACTCACCCGACTGACCCGACCTACTCGACCCACTCGACCTACCCGACTGACCCGACCCGCCGACCTACTCGACCCACCCGACCTACCCGACCCACCCGACCTACCCGACTCACCCGACCCACGCGACTGCTATGATCGCCCCATGGCGCTCGACGA
>Ga0075423_10002185_pt1 | contig 17637 bp, 10 predicted proteins | sample SoiMethybrSBSTD2_FD_80114 | JGI IMG/M metagenome (GOLD analysis project Ga0075423, IMG submission 80114) | Bulk soil microbial communities from a Populus tree surrounding site in Tennessee, USA - Soil MetaG P. TD hybrid SBSTD2 | ecosystem: Environmental > Terrestrial > Soil > Tree plantation...
AGGAGAGCGACAATTTTTTGCGGGCTCCCGACGCCGACTCACGCACTTGCTCGACGCGCTGCTGCGATAGCACGGGCGCAGCTTCTTCGCGCAGCGCTTGACTCGACGGCGCCGCGAGTGCGTCCGCCGCGTTCGCGGTTGACGAGACGACCGCAGCAGCGGGCTGCGGCGGCAACGAAGTGCTTGCGCTGGAAGGCTCACTGCGCGCAGTGCCCGCTACGGGCGTCGGCGTCCGCACGATGGGCTCGTGGAATTCCGCTGGTGCGGATGGTGGACGTGACGCGGGCGAGTCTTCGCCCGTCGCAGTAAGCGGCGCGGAAGCCTGGCCGGCGACGGCGTCGCCTCCTTGCGCTTCTTTGTCCCGAAGGAAGAGTCGACGTATCGCGTCCGCGGCCTGATTCGCAGCGGCCCGGGTTGGCTCGACAAGCGCTTGTATCTCGGTCCCGATGGGTCGCGCGCGATCGCCCAGATACCACACCGCTGCAGCCACAGCCCAGGTCGCGATCACTGCAGCGGCCGCGACGGGGCCGCGCGTACGGCGCGCTCGTTGCGGCTGAGCCATACGCGGCGCCCCCGCCGCAGCGTGCTGCGCCGCGGTCTGCGAATCCTCCGTATCCGCGACGACCGTGACTGCGGTAATTCGCCCGGAACGGGTGACATGGATCGGTGGAGCAAGGACCGTCACCGGCGCCAGACGCGTGACCGGCGTGAGCGGCGAGGCCGACGCCGCCGACACGCTCGCTTCGCGCGCGAGCGTCCAGCCGCGTTCGAGCGATAGCGCGAGCTCAGGCTCGGCGAGCCTTACGCCGCTCTGCTCGATCAGCGCTGCATGAGGTCGTTGCGCCGGAAATTCACCGTCGTGGCAATCCCGGATACGCAGGATGAAAGCTTTCGCAGCATCGTAGCGTTCCGTGGTCCATCCTGCCGCGCACGCGGATTGCAGTACGAGGCTCTCGTCCGGCAAATGGCGCTTGAGCATCGCCGCGAGGCTGTACATATCGCAGCGCCAGTCAAGCTCCCTCGTAAGCTGCAACTCGCCATTGCGTCCCGCTTCGAGCGCGGCGAGCAGCCGCGGCGATTGATAGTCGTATTCCTTCTGCCATCCGAGGGGCAGCGGCGTGGTGAGACTCTCGCGCGAAACAAGCGCGAACGCGAAGTCGATCAACGCGAGCTGCGCAAACACCGGACGCAGCTTGAGGTCGGAGGAATCCGGGTCGAAGCTCGCCGGCGCGTAGGGAATGCAGACGTTATCGCCCTTGATGTCGAGGTGCACAAGCTCGAGCGGATGGATTACGTGCAGCGCCAGCAGGCAGTGATGCGCGAGCGCCCACCAGTGCGCGCAATCCTCGAAGACGTGACGATGCACGCGACCGTCGCGAGTCATCGGAAGCAAAGTGGCCCACTGGTCGACCGTCACCCCCGCGTCGTAGGTCTGGACAAGCTGCATGCCGCCGAGCCGTCCTCGATCGAACTGCACGACGTCCGGGACGCAGGCGATGCCGTGGCCGATCAACCGGGCGAGGATCCGCCACTCGCGCTCCGTCCATTGCCCGAAGTCGCCCTCTCGCGTGTTCAGGAAGCGCTTCGTGTAGCGCCGCCGCTCGCCGCGCGCGACTGCTTCGCGGAACACCTCGACGTGCTCGCCCGTCACCATCTTCAGGCGACCACGACCGAATACGCGATCGATCTGCTCGGGAGTCATAGCATCACCGCGAGCGCCGCGACGAGAGCCGCCAAGAGCACGCCCCCGGTGGCGAGCCACGCGAGGCGTGTCTGCCGCGGCTCGCGGCGCAACACAAGAACGGTCGCATCATCGTCGCTGCCGCGTGCACGAGCAAGCGCGAGCAGCCTGCCGCAACAGCGCACCAGCGGTGCGGATTCGTGCAGCACGCGACTCAACTCCCGCGGCTCGACGTGCTTGTGCACGCCGTCGCTGCAGATGACGAGCATCTCTCCGCGGCGCAGAGCGACTCGCTCGACATTCGGCTCCGAAACGGCGCCGTTGCCGACCATCCGCGCCGGATCGTCGCACGACCCGCCGGGCGGCGGCACTTCGCCCAAGTGCCGGTAGGTATCGTCGACAGTCAACGCCTGCGCGGGCTCGTCTGGCGCGGCGCGCACGCGATAGACGCGACAGTCGCCCACCCAGGCGATGAGCCATCTCGACAGCAAAACGTCCGTCGCCGCGCACAACGCCACGGTCGCCGCGCCGGAAGCTCCGGTAACGCTGGAGATGCTCCGGCCAACCTCGCGGTCGGCACAGAGCAGCGCGTCGCGTATTGCCGGAGCGTCGATCCGGCGGCCGTCCAGCGCAGCGTGCAAGCGGGACACCAGTTCACGGCTTGCCTGCGCCGCCATCGCGCCGCCACCCACGCCGTCGGCAACGACGAAGAGCGGCGCGGACCCGTTGAAGCCGCTGTGCCAATCCTCGTTGACCTCTCGCCGCCTGCCGCGGGCGCTCGCCGCCGCCATTTCGAGACGGATCCAGGACGTCTCGCGTACGGCGTGTCCGCTCGTGGTGGCGCCGTCGCGCGGAGACTGATCGCGCTGCGAGAATGCAGGTTCGTAAGGCGTGACGAGGTTCATGAGCGCGCGCCGGTGGGTTACTCGAGGCTTGTCGCTGCCATCGTGATCACGCGGGCCTCGATAGAGTCAGTCGGCATTCCGGCTCGCGACCGATGATCCGCCCCAACGTCATCGATTCTCCGATGTTCCAGCGCAAGCGCGCGCCGGGCAGATACGATGCGCCGGCCACGGTAGCGCCGTTGTCGCCATGAACCACCACGGTAACGCCCGCTTCGTCGATGTCGGTGATGTCGATGTGATGTCCCGACACCCCCTCGTGCGCCCAGTCGATCACCAGCGCCTGGCTGCGCGAGCGACCGACGGAGAACGGCAGCTCGGCGGCGCGAAGCTCGACCGTCCGCACGCCCGAGGCCATGCGCGCGGCGATCGTCAATCCGCTCTCCGGTGATCGCGCGGCAACGATCGGAGTGGAAGGCGTCGCCGGCGAGGCCACGGCCGGGGCAATCGGCGTCGCGAACGCCGACGTGTCGCGTCCGACGTCGATCGTCAGGCGGGGATACTCGGCCGCGCTGCCTTCGGCGTGCGCAGAAAGCACGATGCGGGCGCCGCGCGTGACCTCGACCACGGCGACTTCGCCGGCGGCGTTCGCGCGTGATGTGCTGCGCCCGAGCACACTCGTGCCGCGGTCGACTCGGACACCGTTGGTTGAGCCCGAGTCGGTCACCCACCATGCGCCGTGGTCGAGCCAGATCTCGCAGTGCCGGCGGCTCGCGTAGACGCCGTTGACGACGATGTCGCACCCCTCGCCCTTGCCGATCGCATAGCGGCGGCCCGGGACCACCGATGGCAACACGACGCGGCGTTTGCCACCGCCATCTTCGATCGCAATCTCGGCGCTGCGTCCGGCAGGCGACGTGCGCGGGATGTCGGATCGCGAAGCTAGCTCCGCGGTGGACCCGACCTCGGACCAGCGCCCGATGAGGCTCACCTCGTACGTGCGCACACCGGGCGTGGGCTTCGCGCTGCGCAGTTCCGCCAGGAGCTCGCTGTAGCCGTCATCGTCTTCCGCATCGTCGTCGCCGCGCCGGGTATTGAGCCCCGCGAATTGCGACAAGTCGATTGCACTCGCATTGGGCAGACCGCCGATGATTTCCCTCGCGAGATAATGCTTGATCTGCTCCGGCCTGAACTCCCGGATGAACCGCCGCAGCAGCTCTGCGGCATCGTCCGACCCGGTTGCGCGCACGTCGATCGAGGTCAGCACGTAACGGTCGCGCTCGGCGATCGCGAGGTGCAACCTGAGATAACTCACGACGAAGTGCTCGAGTTCCTCGCGAATGGCAGAGATTAGCGGCGCATAGGGTCCGAGGTCTGGCGTCGTGGGAGCCGCTGTGCCGGGCGCGAGGCTCGCGCGAGTCGCATTGCGTCGGATCACGGCCGGCGAGGCGACGGCGCCGGCGCGCAGCACCGGGCTCCGCGGCAGATCAGCGCGAGTGCTTAAGCCGTTCATCTTGTGCAGGATCCAGTTCTTGAGTGACATGCTTCAGCTCCGGTAAGCGATCACCAGCTTGGCCAACGGCCCCTGTGTCTTGAGATGACGGACCCGTGGCGCGGCGGGCAGCCCATAGCGCCACGTGAGAGCATCGAGGAAACGTCCCCACGCCGGTTGAATCGCATCCCCCGATTCTACCCGCGCCCGCAATGCAGGCAGGGAGAGCTCGATCATAAGCGCGATCCGCGACACATCGCCAATCTGGACGATCGCGCGTCGGAGCGTGTCCTCCATGTCGAAGAGACAGGTAACGAACGGACCATCGAAAGTCCACACGAGCGGCGCCTCCACTTTTCGTGTCGGAGCCCGCGCTTCGCGCGGCGCCGACTCCCGAGGAAGGCCGCGATTCACTGGACGTATCCTGTCAGGAAGCCGGCGTGGCGTCCCGCGACTTGCATCGCGATCTCGGCGGCGGGGTTAGGGCCATGATCGCCTGCGCCGTGAATGCGGCCGGTATCGCGGATCCAGTTGCGTTCGGTGAGCACGCCGATGACCTTGGTCCAGCGTGGATCGCCGCGCTCCGTACGGTAGGCTGCGACGTACCATTTGTACGGGCGCAGCGGTCCGCACGCGGCCTGCTCGGCGCGGGTCCTGGCGGCGCCTCGCCCGCACAGCCGCCAAAGCTCGTCGAGCGAACGGTCGTCGTTCGGAAAGGTGGGCGTGCCGGTCTTGCCGGCGATCCAGTCGATGTCCTTGCAGGCCTGCGCGTTGAAAACCTGCTCGCAGGCGAGCCGCGACGTGCCCGCGCGATGACCGTAGGAGAGTCCGCTCAGGATGACTTCGGCAGCGTCGCGCGACAAGCGAATGGGCTTCGCGTCGGCAAACCCGAAGCGGCTCACCGCCGATTCGAGCGAGCTTGAGCCTTCGGTGCCGACGCCACGCAAGCCGCTCACCAAGTGCGGCGGGCGCAGCTCCGCCTGTCCATTGGCGGTTGCGGCAAGCGCAGCCACCATGCCCGCCACGCCGAGCGCGCTGGCGCGAGCATGTCCCTGTCCCCAGCCTTCGGCAACGATGTCCACGACGTTGCCACCCTTGCATTTCTCCCAGTCGTCCTTGCTCGGCCGCTGCCCGTCCGCCCCCGCCGCGCAGGCGCGCACCTTGCCGCTATCGAGCGCCGTAGGGGGCCGCAACCGAAACGGCGCATCGATCTTGCCGCCAAGGGGCTCGGCGAGCAGCCGGCCATACGGAACGAGCGTCGCGATGGGAGCGACGCCCCCGGAATCGGCTTCCACGTCGACCGCGCGACCGAACAGCAGGTCGCGCTTGCCGCAATCGTCTCGCGGCGTCGCGCACCCGCCATTCCAGCCGAATGCCGCCGCCATCGCCTGGATTCGCCACGGGCGCTGGCAATGAACGAATCCCTGGTCGGCACAAAACATCCGATCGAGGAAGCGGGCGGAATTCGACCGTGCGAGCTGGCCGCGCAAACTGTCCGCGCTCGGTATTCCGGCGTTGCGCATTCCCGCGCGCTCGGCTGCGAGCCAGCGCGCACCCACGTCCGAGTCGGTGAGAAACGCTTCGGCCATGATCGGCTTGATGACCGACGCGGGCATGGCGTCGTGGAAGACGGCGGCGTTGAGCAGCGCGTCGGGGCGATAGCGGGGCGTGTAGGGAAGACGCTTGTCGCAACCTGCTCCCCGGCCGGGTCCGTCGTATTCCTGTCGCGTGCACGGCGAGAGCGCACCGGCGAGCGCTTCGATGCGTCCGCTGGCCACATCGATCACCGCCACCGCCGCCATGCGGACGACCGCCCGTTCGAGCATGCGATGGCCGAGCGCGCCGCCGGCATCCTCGGCCCGCGAGATTCCGAGCGCACGGCACACGTCCTGGCGGCCGGTGTAGCAGGCTACCGTTTTCTGCGCGAGCTCCTGCACCGAAGGCTCGATGGTGAGGTCGACGGAGAAGCCGACGTCGACGGGCGTGCCGCCGACGTCGATGCGGTTCGGCCCGTAACGATAGCCGGTGGGCGTGTCGTCGAGCACGGCCGATGCGTCGGTGTAAAGGCGGTACAGCGAGCCCGACGGCCGGCGCAGCGTCGAGAGCGACTGCAACATGACCTCGAGCGAAGGCGGTACTTTCCAGCGCTCGTCGTCGACAGCAAGATCCGCAGTAGCCTCGCCGGCGATGCCGGTGGGCGGCGCAGCCTGGCCTCGATCTTCGGCGGCGACGAACATCTCCGGGCGAGTGCACAGCTCTGCTTCTGGCGCACGCGACCCACTCACGAAGTAGGTCGGTATGGGGATGTCGGCTCCCGGCGTGGAATTGCCCATGAAGACGCAGCCCGGCAAGCCGCGCCAGGGGTTCGCGCGTGCGATCTGCCGCGCGGAGATTTCGACAAACTGGTCCGTGCGCCAACGCGAAGTCACTCGCGCCACTTCGGTGCCGCGCCAGGACAGCACGCTCAGCATGTGGCCGTTCGAGCGCGCGAGCATCGCCGCGGCGCTCGCGATGTCCGCGCACTGCACGGTGAACTTGCGTCCGGGGTAATCGGGTGCTTCAACCGGCAGCCGCAACGCATCGCCGACCGCCTCGAACCAGCGCAGCGTATCGAAGCCCACGGCTCCGCTTACCCGCCGATTCGCACCCGTGCTGAAGCGCAACAAATCGTCGTCGAGGTCTGCGAGCTGCGCGGCCAGCCGTTGCGCCGGGGACGGCGCCGTCGCACCGGAGCGGTTCAGCGCGCCGCGGATGCGGTCCAGCACTCCGCCCTGCCCATCCCACCTTCCTCGGCACTGCGGGACGCGGTCGAGCAGCAAGCGCGCCGTAGGTGGACCCGCCGTGACCGTGTCGCGTCGCACGATGGCACGCTCGAAGGTCTTCAACGCAGCGACCTGGCGCACGCTGACGTGACGGTCGCTGTTGCGCACCGTTGGCGCTGCCGGATCGAGGGGCCGAACCACGCCGACCACAAGCAGCACCAGGAGCAGCACCGGCACGACCGCGGCGCTCGCCGCAATCGCGAACTCGAGCAGCGTCGTTGCGCGTCCTTCAGCCATGTGCCGTCCGCGCCGGCAGGTTGACGTTGATGACGAGGCCGAGCAACGCCATGTTCACGAGCAGCGAAGTCATGCCGAAGCTCACGAAGGGGAACGTCACTCCGGTGAGCGGCAACACGGCGAGATTCCCTGCCACCGTCACCGCAAGCTGGCAGAGCGCGAGCACGACCCACGTGACACCGACCCAGGAGAGCAGAGCCTGATCGTCGTTGACGACGCGGTCGAACGCTGCAACGAGGCGCGGCTCGCCGCGTGTCACGCGGCCGTGGTGGCGAATCAGCCGGTGCAACCAGATTGCACAGCCGATCACCACCGCCCACGCCGCGGTCCAGCCGAACGCCCCCACCAGCGCCGTCAAGGTGTAATCGCTCTGGATCTGCGCCGGTACGCCCGCGCAGCCGGCGCTGCTCACATGACCGCACCAGGGAATTGCGCCGAGTCCGAAACCGACCCGCGGCGCTGCCTGCTGGAACCAGGTCACGAGCGCGAGCTGATCGTTGGCCGATGCCAGCGGCGCGGCGAGATTTTCCAATCGACCGGCGGTGACATCGTCGAGCGCGCCGAGCTCGAACAGGGCGAGCGTGATCCCGAAGATCCAGATCACGAACAACGCCATCGCCAGCGCAAAGGCTGCGCGGTACGCGCCGCTGCGCTGGTGCCACCACATCGCAATCGACGCGGCGACAAATGCGCCGGCGCCGTAGCAAACGATGAGCAGCGGACCCATGTCGCGGGTGATCAATTGGACGCCGATCAGCACCAGGACCACACACAGCAACGGCCACACGTAACGCACGAGCGAGCCGAGCGAGCTGCCGCTGCGGGCCAGCCTCTCCGTCAGCGGATCGCCGCGAAGGAAGAAGAACCAGGAAGCGCCGACGATGAGCCACAGCCGCGCGATCTCCGAAGTGAGCTGTGGCAGGTTCGCCAGGAGCGCGCCCACTGCTCCGACGAGACCGATCATCAGCAGGACGATCCCTGCGGTCATGGCCACCGCGCCCACGCGCCGTCGGATGCTGCTCGCCAACGCATCGATGAGCGAAAGTGTCCATGCGAGCACGCGACCGAACGGCTGGCGCAGGAAAACGACCACGGTCAGGGTCAGCATGCCGAGCCACAAGTGTCCCTGGTGATAGAGCGCAAGGTAGCGATTGCCGAAGTGTCCGTTGGCCGACAAGTCGAGTAGCAACAGCCAGCCGAGACCGGTGGCCAGCACAAGACCGGGATAGCCGAGACGCGACGCGATCGTCTGCGGTCCCGACGGCAGGCGCTTCTGCAGCCACGGCGACACCATCAGCATGAGCAGCGCCGCGCCGAGCAATCCCAGCACGAGCAGCGACGGCATCCCGAGCAGCGCGCTCGATGGGCGCGCGGGTTCGAAGGCGTGATCCGCGCCGAACGGCCACGGTATTCGGCCTATCCACGCGGCCGACGCCCAGATCGCAAGCGCCAGCGCAACTCCGACCAGAGCGAAGTTCCGTCGGCGGCTCAGCTTGAGCAGGATGAGGCCAGCGAGCATCCACCCCGCCCATTGCCAGCCCGCGGTATGCAGCAACGCGCGCATCGCCTCGTTCTTGGCCTCATGGGCCTGCGCCTGACGCGCCTCCGACATCAGCGCAGCGGCCTCGGACAGCGCATCGGGCAGACCCAGTCCGCCGCAGCCGCGGCTGGCAGCGCGCGAGGAGGCCGGCAACAGCGCCGCGCCCGCCAGCGCCCGCGTCGCGCCATGCCCATCGAGCGCAGCACCGAGCAGCAACAAGGCGTTGGCAGACGCGCTGTCACCGCGCTCGAACGCGAGCGCATCGGTGCGCGCGATGGCAGCCTTCGCAATGTCGAAGGCGCAGGCCAGCGGCAGCGGCGCCGCAGTATCGGAGCCGCCGAGCGAGTAGCGTTCGATGTAGGGTTGGACCTCGGCGTCGATCGACTCGATCGCGTTGCCGAGCGCGAGCAAATCACCCAAACCTTCGCGTTGCTGCAGACGAAGCTCCGCGCGATGCCTTTCCGCGTCGGTGAGTGGACGCTGGAATGCTCGGCCCGCCTGCGTAAAGGCGTCGATGAGGGCGAGCGGCATGGCCTCGGCGTGCGCTGTCCCGGACCGCAGCTCGGATCGTCGGCATAACCGATCGCGTACCAACGGCTCGGCGCGCGCACCGTGACTCGCGCACATAGCGGGAAGGACCGGGTCGGGCAAGCCCACGATCGCGACAGCAGCATCGGCGAAGCGCCGGTCGCGGCCGGTGTCATTGGCGGCGAGACGCTCGAACAACGGGAGAAGCGCGGCGATCGCCGCAACGGCGAGCAGGGATTCGATCAGCGACGGCCACTTTGTCGCGGTCTCGGTGGCCAAGCCGACGCCAAGGCCCACGGTGCTGTCTATGGCCACGCGCGACCCTTCGTGCCTGCAGCCAAGGCCTTACATCTTCTACATCGTGCAGAAACGATGTGCCGCTGCACGGGTCGGGCTCCAGGTAAAGCGAAGACGAGAGTCTCGTAACACCCTTGCAGCGCGCTTTTGTTACACGCTGTTACAAACCAAGACTCGACGTCGGTTTGCGCTTCTGCAGCCGCTTGGGAACGTAGCAACTGCGGCATGCGTTGTCAAGCCGATGGGCGTTGCGGTTCACATACCTTGTCCACTATTGTGGTTACTGTGCTGCGACCACTGTGCGTTGCTACTGTCACGTGGCCGGGACCAATGCAACCCCCGCTCCACTCAACGAAACACGTCGTTGCTCCCCGGGCGAGAATCCGACAATGATCTGCCGATACGGCAGCGCATAGTGCCCGGTCACGCGGGCGGTGAGCATGATTTCCGTGGGCGTTGTTTCCAGGTTGAACGCGACCTCGGCGTAATCGCCGTCGCGGTAGCGCAAGCTGATCCCGTCGTCTTCGTAAAGCGCAAAGCTCGCACTCGCAGTATCGGGCGACGCAAACACGCGCAGATGCCGGGATGGTTCGTCGTGGAGCCGGGACGAATCATCGCTGCCGGTCAACGGCAGCATTGCCCCGGCACGCGCGAAAATGGGGATGCGGTCGAGCGGTGCGTCGACGATGACTTCGCTTCCCGGTTGATGATAGGCGCCCGAGTGGAAGTCGTACCAGCCGTCGACCCCGCTGGGAAGGTAAACGCGTCGCTCGCGCGCGCCTGGCTCGACGACGTTGGCCACGAGAAGCTCGGGACCGAGCATGAATTCGTCGCAGTCGGTGAACGCGCGCGGATCGTCCTCGAATTCGTAAAAGAGCGGTCGCAGCATCGGCTCGCCGAGGACCGCGGCCCGCCGGAACAGCGTGTAGAGATACGGCATCAACCGGTAGCGGAAGCGGATTCCCGCCCGGATCAGTTCAAGAACTTCGGGATGTAGCCACGGGGTGTTCACCTCGCCGCCGGTTTTCCACGAATTCATGATGAAGCGCGGACTGAACAAACCGTTCTGCACCCAGCGCACGAGGAGCTCGGGATCAGGCACGGGACCGGCGAACCCGCCGATGTCATGTCCGGTGTTGAACATGCCGGACAGGCTCATGGTCAATCCCATGCGCAGGTTCCAGCGCAGCGTGCGCCAGCTCGTGCTGTTGTCGCCGGACCAGGTCTGGGCGTAGCGCTGAATGCCGGGCGGTCCGGCACGCGTCACCGTGTAGACCCGCTCGTCGGGGCGATTTGCCGCCTGCGCTTCCGCCGTCGCCCGAGTCATCAGCAATGCCTGCAGCGGGCGCGAGCGTTCGATCGGAATCGGTTGCCCGAAGCCGTGCGAGCTGCCGTAGTCATCCCAGATTTCGTATTCGTTGTTGTCGTTCCAGCCGGCGTCGATGCCGTAGTCGAGTACCTCTTGTTGCAAGCTCTTCTGCCACCAGCGGATTCCTTCGGGATGGCTGAAATCGACGTGTGCGCCCTCGCCGTCCCAGAACTGACCGATGCACGGCCGATGTGCTTTCGCATCGCTGACGAAGGCGCCGCGCGCGGCGACCTCGGCGTACGCCGGATGGTCGTCGAGCAGGCACGGCTTGAGGTTGACGACGACGCGCACGTTCTGGTGCCTGAATTTCTCGACTACGGCAAGCGGCTCGGGAAACTTGTCACGATTCCAGGTGAATACATAGCGCCGCTGGCCGATGCTCGTGTACCCGGAGCCGAAATGGAACGCCGACAGCGGGATATCATGAGCAGCGACCTGGTCGACGAACTCCGCCAACCGCGCCTGCGCGTCGGGCGCATCTGTGAGGCTCATGGCGGTATTGGCGTAACCGAGGCTCCAGCGCGGCCCGAACGCCATGCGTCCCGTCAGCTCCGTGAACGCGCGAACGACGTCGCGGATGCGCGGGCCGACGAACAGATAGTAGTCGAGGTCGCCGTCGTCGATTTCCGCGTAGCGATAGAAACCATGATAGTTGTCGTATTCGCAGCCGAGATCGAAGACCATCGGTGCGAGCGTGTCGTAGAACAAGCCGAACGCGATGCCGGACGGTTCGTCCCGCGCAATCATGAACGGCCAGTGCTTGTAGAGTGGATCCGAGGTTTCGGCGTCGTAGCCGAGCGCGTCGACCGCAAGCGTGCGCAGCCTGCGGCCGTGCTTGTCGAGCGGACCTGTCTTGTCGCCGAGCGCGAAATATCGGTCCGTCATCGCCCGGGCCATGTAGTGGCGAACGATGCCGTTGCGCTCGCTCCATTGATACGAGTAGGTCGGTCGGTCGGCGGCGAAGACCCTGCCGTTTGCTGACCAGCGCAAGCCGAACGGCCGCAGCGCCACCGTCAGTGATAACTTTGCGGTCGTGAGCGTGATTTCGCCCTCACCCTCCGCGGCCGCGAACTCGGGGTGCGAGAAACCGCTCACGTCGAGCCGATCGCGGCCCTCCCACGGTACATCGGTGCCCCCTGGAGCGACCATCCATGTCCGCGGTTCCTTTAACACTCCGTTGCGCAGGAAGAGCACGCGGACGAGATCGTCGGCCAGCACAAAGATCCGGCATTGCCAGCCGGAATCGAAGTCGAACTGGACAGATCCGTCGACGCGTCCGCCGAAAGTGGCGCTGACGAGCGGCCGCATCTTAGGGAACCTTAGCGAAGCGCGACCGCCGTCTCGGCGTCGGTGGCGTCGAAGAGATGCGTGTCGCTCACGGGAAGGTTCACCGTCATCTGCTCGCCACCTGTGTAAGCAACCTGGCCCGATGCATGTACCGTCAAGCGCTCGCCGCTGGACAACGTGCAATAAAGAAAGCTGGCGGCTCCCAACTGCTCGACACGGTCGATCGTGGCCGCCACCCGCAGGGACCCGGGCGTCGCCGCGCCGAGCATTACATGCTCAGGGCGGATCCCGAGCAGGACGCGCTGCTCGACGGTCGCAGTCGAGACCCGCAGTGGTAGCGCTGCATCCGACGCAGCATGCGGCGCTGCATCGAGCGCGATCCGGGCACCTTCATCGCGTATCGTGGCGATGCGGCCGCTCAGAAAGTTCATCTGCGGCGAGCCGATGAACCCGGCGACGAAACGATTGTCGGGGCGGTTGTACAGCTCGAGCGGCGTGCCGATCTGCTCGACGCTTCCGGCGCGCAGAACGACGATCCGGTCCGCCATGGTCATCGCCTCGACCTGGTCGTGCGTGACGTAGATCATCGTCGTGCCGAGCCTCGCGTGCAATGCGGTGATCTCGGAACGCATCTGCACCCGCAACTCGGCGTCGAGGTTTGACAGCGGCTCGTCGAACAGGAAGATCGTCGGATCGCGCACGATCGCCCGGCCGATGGCGACGCGTTGTCGTTGCCCGCCCGAAAGCTGTGTCGGTCGACGCTCCAGCAACGCATCGAGGCGGAGCATCTTGGCGGCCCCCCGCACCTTGGCGTCGATCGTCGCCCGCGGTGTGCGCAGGTTCTCCAGGCCGAAGGCGAGGTTCTGATAGACCGTCATGTGCGGGTAGAGCGCGTAAGACTGGAATACCATGGCGAGCCCCCGCTGTGCGGCGGACACATCGTTGGCGCGGTTGCCGTCGATCACGATGTCGCCGTCGCTCGCCGATTCGAGTCCGGCGATCATGCGCAGCAGCGTGGATTTGCCGCAGCCGGAAGGCCCGACGAAGACGACGAACTCGCCATCCTTTACTTCGAGGTCGACGCCGTGAATCACGGTCGTCGCGCCGTAGCGCTTGGCGACCCGCTTCAGTTGCAAACCGGCCATGGCGCGATCCTCGATTATTTAACGCCGGCCGAGGCAATGCCGGTCGTGATGTATTTCTGCAGAAACGCGAAAACGAGCGTCACGGGCAGCAAGGTGACGACCGTCATGGCGAGCAGGTAGTGCCATTGCGTGGTGAGCTCGCCCTGGAAGGCGTTGAGCGCGAGTTGCAAAGTGAACTTCTCGGTGGGCGAGAGCACGATCAGCAGCCACAGAAAGTCGTTCCATCGCCACATCACCGAAAAGATAGCGAGCACCGCGAGCGCCGGCGCGGACAGCGGCAGGATGATCCGCCAGAAGATTCGCCACTCGCTCGCGTGATCCATGCGCGCGGCGTCGATCAGCTCATCGGGAATCGTGAGCATGTACTGGCGCAAGATGAAAACGCCCGTCGGCGTAGCTACGGCGGGCCAGATCACTCCCCACAGACTGTTCAGCAGCCCGAGCTCGGACACGACCAGGAAGTTGGGCACCAGAATGATCGTCGGCGGGATCATCAGCGTCGAGATGATCAGCAGGAACACCGCGTCGCGGCCGCCGAAGCGGTATTTCGACAGCGCGAACGCGGCCATCGCGTTGAACAGCAGCGTGATCAGCGTCGCGACGACCGTAATGAAGACGCTGTTCCAGAGATACGTGCCGAAGGAAAACTTGGCGAAGATCTCGGAATAGTTGCCGGTCGCGAATTGCAGATCGCGCACCGGCTTGCGGTCGCGGATGTTGACCTTGTACTCGCGATCCGGCGCATTGGGGTCGACCAGCGTCGCCTGGATGCCGATGCGGCGGACTTCCGCCAGCTCGCGCGTGGCACCGTCGGGCAAGGTCACGCGGTAGAGCGGCAACGGCGTTTCGTGACCCGCAACCGCGACAGATTTCTGCCCGTAAGGCAAAAAGTGCGGCGGGAACTCGTTCAGTGCGGCGGCGCTCTTGAACGAGGACAGAACAAGCCAGAGCACCGGGCCGAACATGAGCAAGAGACCGAGCAGCAGATATCCATAGGAGACCCAGTCGGTCCAGTCCGCCTTGCCGCGCCCGCGCCGGGCCGAAAGCATCGTCGCGACGCTAGCCATCGTCGCGACCTCGCCCGCCGGCGAGGCTCTTGCGCGTCAGGCGCAGCTGCAGCACCGTGAGCACCAGGAGCGACAGCGCGAGCACCAGCGACGCCGCGGCAGCGAGACCGTACTGGTGGATCGCTTCCGCAAAGCCCGTCTGGTAAATGAACTGGACGATGAATGTCGTCGCCGAGCCGGGTCCGCCACCGGTCAGGACGAACACTTCGTCGAAAATCTGGACGGCGCGGATCAATCCCAGCACCAGCACGACGATCAGATTGGGCATCAAGAGCGGCAGCGTGATCCGCGAAAAGCGCCGCCACGGCGAGGCGCCGTCCATCTCGGCGGCTTCGTAGAGGTCGGCTGGGATCGCCTGCAGGCCTGCCAGCAGGATCAACGTGTAGAAGCCCATGTGCGCCCAGATACTCACGAACACGCACCAGAAGAACGCCCAGCTGGCGTCCGACAGCCAGCCGATCGGCGACGCGCCAGCACCCGCAAGCACTGCGTTCAACACGCCTTCGCGCTGCAAGACCCATTTCCAGATCAGCGCAACCACGACCGGCGACAGCAACACCGGATAGAAGAACACGCCACGGAAAAATCCGCGCCCGAGGATCTTGCGGTTGAGCACGAGCGCGGTGACGAGCGCGAACGCGACCATCAATCCCACCTGCAACAGCGCGAACTCGCCGGTGTTGTAGATGGCGCGCCAGAACAGGTCTTTGCGGCAGGACGACGGGTCGAGGTAGCTCTCGCATTCGAACAGCGTCTCGAGATTCTCGAACCCGGTGAACGGGCGCTCCGACGGATAGAGCTGCACCCCGCCGGTGAACGCGAAATAGAAGTTGACGACGATCGGCAGGAAGGTGAACAGGCCGAGGATCACCAGGTTCGGCGCGACGAACATCCAGCCGATGCGGGGCACGCCGAGGAGGCGCTGGACGACGCGCATCGGCGCGTCTACCGCGTTCAGCGCCGCCCGGCCGGCGGCCGCGGGCAGCTCGAGCAGCGGATGGCGTGCGGAGTTCACGATCGGCGGCGGGCGACAAGCGCCCGCCGGGCGCTATTTCCCCGCGGCCTTGACCTGCTCGTCGATGTCGGCGCTGATTCGCTTCAACGCGTCGTCGAGCGACATCTCGCCGGCGATGGCTTGGCCAAGCCGCGAAGCGGTCGGATTGAAGACCGCGCGGTTGAGCTTGTAACCCTGGATCTGATAGGCGACCGGGGAGAGCTTCGGCACCTCGGCGACGAACGTGTTCAACGCGGCCTTCGCCTGCGGCGAGATCTTGTACTCGACGCCCTTTTTCGCGACACCCGCGTGCGCGGGAATGTTCTCCGTGCGCGCCATGTACTCGGCGTAGATCGGCTCGCTCGCCAGATAGTCGAGGAAGCGGCCGACATCCTTGGGGTTCTTGGTGCGCTTCAACGCGACGAAGGCGGCGCCGCCCGGGATGCCGGTGCACGCCGCTGGCCCGCACGGATTCGGCACCGCGATCCAATCAAAATTCTTGCCGATCTGCGTGTCCATGCGGCGGATCTGCCAGCTGCCGGAGAGATACATCACGACACGCCCGTTGGCGAACTCCTCGAACGCGTCGCGGTACGTCGCGCCGCCGACCCCACCCCAGACTTCCTTCGGCATCGTACCGTCGCGACTCCAGTCGTAGAGTCTCTTCGCCATCGCCTTGTAGCCTTCGTCGAGCGCGAGGTTACCCTTGGCGTCGAAGTACTTCGCGCCCATGCTGATCGCCGGGCCGGCAAAACGATGGCCGCTCCGATCGAACGCAACTGCGAACGGCACCTGGGTAGCCTTCGCCACCTTGCGCGAGGCCTCGACCCATTGGTCCCACGTCGCCTGGGGGCCCGGCAGCGGCACGTTCGCCTGCTCGAACAGCGTCTTGTTCACGTACGGCCCGGTGACTGTCAGCTGCGTCATCATTCCGTAGATGCCCTTGTCGCCCGGTGTTGCCCGCATCCAGGGCAGCGTCTTGCCGAAGTTGGCCTCCCAGTATTTCGGGTCCTTCACGTACGAAGAGATGTCGAGGTAGTACTTGGAAAGCCCGCCCAAATCCGTGACGCGCGCGATGTCGGGACCCTCGCCTGCCGCGAGCTGCACCGGCAGCTGTTCGACGATCGCCTTGTACGGCACCTTGTCGATCGCGACCTTGACGTCCGCGTTCTGCGCTTCGAAGCGCTTGGCGAGATCCTGCGTTACTTCGCACTCGTTGCCGTCCGAGTAGCAGGCGACCCGAATCTCGCCCGCGAACGCGACTCCGACCACGAGCGATAGTGCAACGACGGATGGGGCGCAGATGCGCCGGGCATTCTCTAGCATGGGGCCTCCAAATGTCGCTGGCGATCCGCGGCAGATTGCACAGGATTATAGCCGACTAGGATGCCGCGCCTCCTGCGTGGGTGTCTGCTGGATGTGCCGCGAACGGTTACCGCCCGCAATCTAGCGCCGATCGGCTGCCATGCCCCTGTCCTCTGCGCCCCGGGATGACTAAACCGAGCTGCCCACGGTCCAATCCACGCTCTTCGGCCGTCCATCGAGGTGGAGCGCGGCAGTGGCGGCCGGGGTTTCCGCGATCACGTGACCGGCGCGGAATACCTTGAGGCGCGTGGCGCGCAGGCGAATGGCTTCCACCGGATCGTGCGCCTGCAGCAGCACGAAGTCCGCACGGCAGCCGGGCGCGATGCCGTAGCGGTCGAGACCGAGAATACGCGCCGGATTCGCGGTGACTGCGGCAAAGCATGAGCGCATCGCGTCCACGCCTGTCATTTGCGCCACGTGCAGTCCCATCGCGGCGACCTCGAGCATGTCGCCGCTGCCCAGCGCGTACCACGGGTCCATCACGCAATCGTGGCCGAACGCCACGTTGACGCCGGCTGCCATGAGCTCCGGCACCCGGGTCATGCCGCGGCGCTTGGGGTAAGTGTCCTGCCGGCCCTGCAGCGTGATGTTGACCAGCGGATTGGCGATCGCATGCACGCCTGCGTCACGGATCAGCGGAATCAGCTTCGACGCGTAATAGTTGTCCATCGAGTGCATCGACGTGAGGTGCGAGCCGGTCACGCGACCGTGCATGCCCAACCGCTGCGTATGGAACGCGAGCGTTTCGATGTGCCGCGACAGCGGATCGTCGGTCTCGTCGCAGTGCATGTCCACCGGGCAGCCGAGCTGCGCCGCCAGCTCGCAGAGGATGCGGATCGATTCCGCGCCGTCGGCCATCGTGCGCTCGAAATGCGGAATACCGCCGATCACGTCGACGCCCATCGCCAGCGCGCGCTTCAGTTGGTCGAGGGCGCCTGCGCTGCGCAGCACGCCGTCCTGCGGGAACGCCA
>Ga0075423_10002186_pt1 | contig 17633 bp, 18 predicted proteins | sample SoiMethybrSBSTD2_FD_80114 | JGI IMG/M metagenome (GOLD analysis project Ga0075423, IMG submission 80114) | Bulk soil microbial communities from a Populus tree surrounding site in Tennessee, USA - Soil MetaG P. TD hybrid SBSTD2 | ecosystem: Environmental > Terrestrial > Soil > Tree plantation...
AAAGGACCTGCTCGCGCAGCTCGCGGTGCTGCTGGGCGGACGCACCGCCGAAGAGATCGCGCTCGGCGAGATCTCGACCGGGGCTCAAAACGATCTGCAGCGTGCCACCGACATTGCCCGCGCCATGGTGACCGAGTGGGGAATGAGCGATGCGCTCGGCGCCGTGCACTACAACGGACACAAACGCAGTCACTTCTTGGATATCCCACTTGGTCCCGAGCGCGGTTCGTACGCCGAAGACACCGCGCGCCTCATCGACGGCGAAGTCAAACGCATCATGACCGACGCGCACGAGCATGCCCGTCGCATCCTCACCGAGAAGCGCGACGTGCTCGAACGCATCACGCGTCGACTGCTCGAGATCGAAGTGATGGAAGGCGACGAGTTGCGACGCATGCTCGGTTCGCCGACACCTCCACCACACGCCGAGCGCGAGACGACGCCGGTCGTGCCGCCGCAGAATATTCACTGACTCGGGAGAATCCCGCTTGACGGCCTGTGTCGTCGAGCGTATCGTCGATCGAGTTGTTCCCGTCTCGGAGGTTGTCGCTATGTCCCAGAGCGCTCCGAAGGCGACTCGGCGTTCCGTCTCTCCCCTCGACGTTACGCCGCGGCCCCTCTCGATCACGTCACTCAACTACCGACGTACGGCCGCGCCGACGCATGACCACGACGTAGCGGATCGTGTTCGTTGCGAGTTCGTGGAGATGCGCGGTTTTTCCCCAACAGTCGAACAGGCGGCGCGGCTCTTCCAGCTAAAGGCTGAGGAGTGCCGCGACATTCTGAAGCGTCTGGTCGACGAGGGCTTCCTCAGGCATACGCCTGACGGACGCTTTCGACTCCTATCGTAACGAACACACTGATGCTACCGTCGAGGTAGCATCAGGTGAGATCCCAAACTCATCTCAGGGCCTTCCCGTCTTACACGCGACGTGCAGGGTGTGTCATACTCCCGCCACTTGAAAGCTTGGCCTGCCGCTTAGTTCACGCCTTCGGTCGATCCGCCTTTCGATCTTCCTGCATGCCGTTGAGCCGAGCGTTTTCGCTTCGGCTGGGTTTTCCGCGAGGCTCCGTCGCTGATCGGAGCAGCATCTATCAGGGATGCAGGAGTGCAGTGTGATGGGTCGGAAACTTTACGTCGGCAACATTCCCTACGAAACCAACGAGCAGGATCTGCAGGATCTCTTCGCGCAGGCCGGGGCCGTTGACACGATTACCGTCATGCGCGACCGGGATACAGGTCGTGCACGTGGCTTCGCGTTCGTCGAAATGGCGAATGACGATGCGGCGCAGAAAGCGATCACCGAGCTGAACGGCCAGCAGTTTGGCGGACGACGGCTCACCGTCAACGAAGCGAAGCCTCCCGCGCCGCGAGCCGGCGGCGGCGGTGGCGGTGGCTTTGGGAATCGCGGTCCATCACGCAGAAGCGAACCGCGCTGGTAGTACGTAGAGGCGGGTCTTTCGACCCGCCTTTGTCTTCACAAGCGCCCTTGCGACCGCGGGGCTAAAGACCCGCCTCTACGACCGATCGCTCAGTCCGTCACGCAGCCTTCCGAGGCTGACTTCACGAGCCGCACGTACTTCCCAAGCACGCCGTTCGTGGCTTTCAACGGCGGCGTGACAAGAACCTTCCGTCGTCTTTCCATCTCGGCGTCATCCACATCGACTGTCAGCGTGCACGTGGTCGCGTCGATCGTGATGCGATCGCCGTCGCGCACGAGTGCGATCGGACCGCCGTCCTGCGCCTCGGGCGTGATGTGGCCGATGATGAAGCCGTGCGATCCGCCGGAGAAACGTCCGTCAGTGAGTAACGCCACGTCTTTGCCAAGCCCCGCGCCCATGATCGCGGACGTCGGCGTGAGCATTTCCGGCATGCCCGGTCCGCCCTTCGGTCCCTCGTAGCGAATGACGACAACGTGGCCGTGTGCGATCTCGCGGCGCTCGAGACCGGCGAGCATCTCTTCTTCAGAGTCGTAAACCTTTGCCGTCCCGGAGAAGAGCTCCCCTTCCTTGCCGGTGATCTTCGCGACGGCGCCGTCCGGCGCAAGATTGCCGTGAAGGATTCGAATGTGTCCGCGCCGGTTCACCGGATCGTCGAAGGTGTGAATCACGCGCTGTCCCGGCGTCAGCGGGGCGGCATCGGCGAGATTCTCTTCCAGCGTGTTGCCGGTCACCGTCATCGCGTCGCCATCGAGGAGCCCGCGGTCGAGCAGCTGCTTCATCACTGCGGGCGTGCCGCCCACGGCGTGAAGATCTTCCTGCACGTATGTGCCGCTCGGCTTGAGATCGGCGAGCAGCGGCACGCGATCGCTGGCGCGCTGGAAGTCCGCGAGCTCGAGCGCGATGCCCGCAGCCTTGGCGATGGCCAGTAGATGCAGCACGGCGTTCGTCGACCCGCCCACCGCCATCACCATCGCCATCGCGTTCTCGAACGACTTGCGCGAGAGGATGTCGCGCGGTTTCAGATCGCGCTCGAGCAGCGCTCTGATCGCGGCGCCCGCTCGATGACACTCATCGGCCTTGCCAGGATCCTCGGCCGGCAGCGACGAACTGTACGGCAGCGACAGTCCAAGCGCTTCGATGGCGACCGCCATCGTGTTGGCGGTGTACATCCCGCCGCACGCGCCCGCCCCGGGGCAGGCGTGGCGGACGATGTCGAGCCGCTGCTCGTCGGTGATCGTGCCGGCGAGATACTCACCGTACGACTGGAACGCGGAAATGATGTCGCGCGGTCTGCCTTGTGCAAAGCCGGCGCGGATGGTCCCACCGTAGACCATCAGCGCCGGCCGATTGAGGCGCGCCATGGCGATGACACTGCCAGGCATGTTCTTGTCGCAGCCGGGAATGGTCACGAGCGCGTCGTACCATTGCGCGCCCATCACGGTTTCGATGGAGTCGGCGATCAGGTCGCGCGACGGCAGCGAGTAGCTCATGCCGTCGGTGCCCATCGACAGACCATCGCTGACGCCGACGGTGTTGAATCTGAGCCCGACGAGCCCTGCAGCCTGCACGCCCTTCTTCACCTCGCCGGCCAGGCGATCGAGGTGCATGTTGCAGGTGTTGCCCTCGTACCACATGCTGCAGATGCCGACCTGCGGTTTCTGCAGATCCGCATCGGTGAGCCCGATGCCGTACAGCATCGCTTGCGATGCGCCCTGGCTGCGAGGCTGTGTAACCCGCGAAGAGTATTTGTTCATCTACACCGTTGCTGGTTGGGGCAATTTCACCGGATCGAGGAACGGCATCATGTCGCGCAGCTTTGCGCCAACGATCTCGATCGGATGTTTCGCGTCCTGCTGCCGCATCTGCTTGAAGTTCGGATAGCCGCTCTCGGCCTCGGCGATCCATTGCTTGGCGAACGTGCCGGCCTGGATGTCGGCCAGAATCTGCTTCATCGCCTTTTTTGTCTCAGCCGTCACGATCTTCGGGCCCGCCGTGTAGTCGCCGTATTCGGCGGTGTCGCTGATCGAGTAGCGCATGTACTGCAACCCGCCGCGGTACATCAAATCGACGATCAGTTTCAGCTCGTGCAGGCATTCGAAATAGGCGATCTCAGGCTGATACCCCGCTTCAATCAGCGTTTCGAATCCCGCCTTCACGAGCGCGCTCGTGCCGCCGCACAGCACTGCCTGTTCACCGAACAGATCCGTTTCGGTCTCTTCCGCAAATGTGGTTTCGATCACGCCGGCGCGGGTGCAGCCGATGCCGCGCGCGTACGACAGCGCCGCCGCACGCCCCTTGCCGGTGACGTCCTGCTGCACGGCGAGCAGTCCGGGCGTGCCGCCGCCTTCCTTGAACACCTCGCGAACGCGATGACCAGGCGCCTTCGGCGCCACCATCGTCACGTCAACGTTGGCCGGCGGCACGATCCAGTTGAAGCGGATCGCGAAGCCGTGCGCGAACATCAGCATCTTGCCGGCGGTGAGATGCGGTGCGATGTCCGATCGATACACGCGCGCCTGATGCTGATCGGGGATGAGCACCATGATGACGTCGGCCCAGGCCGATGCCTCGGCGACGCTCATCACGCGGAGCCCCGCCGCCTTGGCCTTCTCCACCGACTTGCTCCCGGCCTGCAAGCCGACGACGACGTCGACGCCGCTGTCCTGAAGGTTCAACGCGTGAGCGTGACCCTGCGAGCCGTACCCGATCACCGCGACCTTGCGGCTTCGAATGAGCTCGATATCCGCGTCCGTGTCGTAAAACATCGTCGCCATTTCGTCGGTCCTCCAACCAGTCGATTCGCTGCCGGATGCCCTGCGGGTCTTCCGCCTTCGCCCTCAGGCTACGGCGCGACCGCTTCTACGAGTACTTTGCTGCCGATAGCGCCGTGTCTCCTCGCCGCATGGCGACCTGCCCAGTGCGCACCATCTCGATGATGCCGAGCGGCTCGAGCCGCGCGATGACCTTGTCGACGTGCGGCGGCTCACCGGTGATCTCGAGCGTCATCGTCTGCTCTCCGGTGTCGACGATGTGCGCGCGCGTCTCGTCGACCACGCGCAGAATCTGTCCGCGGTCGTGCCCGGCCACCGCCACTTTGACGAGTGCCAGATCGCGAGCGACTGCCGGCACATCACGCAGATCTTCGACCTGCAGCACGTTGACCAGCTTGTAGAGATACGCGGCGACCCGATCCGCGCTCACCTGATCGCTGTCCATGACCACGGTCATCCGCGAGATGCCGGCCACGTCGGTGCGGCCGACCGTCAGCGACTCGATGTTGAACGCCCGGCGCCGGAACAGCGACGCGACGCGGTTGAGAACACCTGGCTTGTCTTCGACGAGCGCCACGAGAGTGTGATGCATAGCTTGAACTCAGAAGGCCTCAGGGCTCAGGGCCCAGGCCTCAGATCCGGCCCGGCGAAGTTCCGAGGCCTGAGGCCTGAGGTCTGGGCCCTTCTCAAATCTGATCGGCTGCAGACTCCACGAGCGCCGACGGTTCCGGACGGCGGATCATCGCGTCGAGATCGGCGCCTGCGGGCACCATCGGGTACACGCTGTCCTCCTGCTCGACGCGGAAGTCGATCACCACGGTGCCATCCGCTTCCCTGGCGCGCTGCACGATGTCGGCGACCTCGGGACGCCGCTCGACACGGAAGCCGGCGAGGCCGTGCGCCTCGGCGATCTTGACGAAGTCGGGACTACGCAGCGGCGTCGCCGCGTAGCGCCGTTCGTAGAAGAACTCCTGCCACTGACGCACCATGCCCAAGTAGCCGTTGTTGATCACGGCGACGTTCACCTTCACGCCTTCCTGCGCCGCCGTCGACAACTCGGCTTGCGTCATCTGGAATCCACCGTCGCCGACAATCGCCCACACCTCGGCGTCCGGCTTCGCCATCTTGGCGCCGATCGCGGCGGGCAGCCCGAAGCCCATCGTGCCGAGACCGCCGGAGGTAATCAATGTCCGCGGCAACTCGTGATGGTAGTACTGCGCCTCCCACATTTGATGCTGGCCGACGTCGGTCACGACGATCGCCTTGCCCTCGGTGAGACGCCAAATGTCATTGATGACATGCGGAGCGTAGAGGTGACCGTTGTCCGGGAGTGCCTGGATGTCGCGCACGGCCGAATCGCCCTTCATCGAGGCGATGTACTTCAGCCACTGACTGTGATCGGCTGGCTCAATCGCGTCGAGCAGATCCTTCAATGCCTGACGCAGGTCGGCCACGATGGCGGCGTCGGCCTGCACGTTCTTGTTGATTTCGGACGGATCGATGTCGATGTGAATCTTCTTCGCGTTCACCGCGTAGGTCTTGAGATTGCCCGTGACGCGATCGTCGAAGCGCATGCCGAACGCGAGGAGCAGGTCGGCTTCCTGAATCGCGTGGTTGACCCACGCTTCCCCGTGCATGCCCATCATGCCGATGTTCAGCGAGTGGCTTGCCGGGAAGGCGCCCAGTCCGAGCAGCGTGAGCGCCACGGGCGCGTTGATCCGTTCCGCAAACTGCCGGACTTCTTTGATCGCGCCGCTCTGCAGCACCCCCTGCCCGGCGAGGATCACTGGCCGCTTCGACGCCTTGATCAAGTCGACCGCTTTGGTGACGTCCGATCGCGACACCGATGCCTTCGGCCGATGCCAGCGCAGCTTCACCGGCGTCGGGTCCCATTCCCAATCGAGACGTGCCTGCTGTGCGTCTTTAGTGATGTCGACCAGAACCGGACCAGGACGACCGGACTTGGCGAGATGAAACGCTTCCTTGATCGCCGGCATGATGTCTTGCACGCGCGTCACCAGATAACTGTGCTTGGTGATGGGCAGCGTGATGCCCGTGATGTCGGTTTCCTGAAACGCGTCGTAGCCGATCAACTTGCTCGGCACCTGGCCCGTAATGCAGACCATCGGCACCGAGTCCATCATCGCGGTGGCGATGCCGGTGACGAGATTGGTGGCGCCGGGACCCGACGTGGCAATCGCCACGCCGACCCCGCCGCCCGCGCGCGCATACCCATCGGCCATATGCGAGGCGCCCTGCTCGTGCCGCACGAGGACGTGCCGCACTGGATAGTCGAGCATCGCGTCGTACGCCGGGAGGATCGCGCCACCCGGATATCCAAACACGGTGGTGACGCCTTCATGAACGAGACACTCCCAGATGATCTGGGCGCCAGTGCGGTCCGTGGCCATGAGAATGAGTGTGCACTGCCGGTCTGTTATCAGTCAAATTGATAGTCGTTCCGACAAGATAAGCAACCCTGATGCTCTGGCTGGATTTCCCCTCCTTGTACCAACTGCATCAGAATCGTTCGCAGCCGAGGACACTCAGCCGAGAATCGGGCGACTTGACGTGGTTTTCGTACGGCCCGATCCTTGAACCCCTCCCCAGCCAGAGGTAACGACGATGACGAAGCACTGGTTGACCGCAGCCCTGCTCAGTTCTGCCATCGCGGCCGGCTGCTCGGGAAGCGGCACCGACAACAACGCGCCAAAGCCTGAACCCGCGGCCCCGCCGCCCGCGGCGGCACCCGCGCCTGAACAACCAGCCGCTCAACCGCCTGCGCCGGCACCGGTGACTCCGGCTCCCGCGCCGCGGCCTGCGCCTGCGCGTCCACAAGCGCCTCGCAGCTCGGCGTCCTCGAGCGCTTCGTCAGCACCCGCTTCGGCACCCGAGCCGAGAGCGGCCGCTCCGTCCGCACCGGCTGCCGCAGCCGAGCCTCCGCGTCCGGCGTTCCGCGAAGTCACCGCTGCGGCGGGGACCCCGCTTGCGCTCGAATTAGTGACGGCGGTCTCTTCAGAAACCGCGCAGGTTGAAGATCAGGTGAGAGCGCGCGTGAAGCAGCCCGTCGTGGTCGACGGCACGACGGTGATTCCGGTCGGCGCTGTGCTGCACGGAAACATCACGGCGGTCGAACGTTCGGGACGCGTGAAGGGTCGTTCGCATCTAGCGATGCGCTTCACCGACGTCGAGATCAACGGTCAGCGCGACAAGCTTCGCTCGGCGGAGCTCAGTTGGGATGGCGCTGCCGATACCAAGGGTGACGTGACGAAGATCGGCGGCGGCGCCGGCATCGGCGCCGTGATTGGCGGCATCGTGGGCGGTGCCAGCGGCGCGGCCAAGGGTGCGGCGATCGGCGGCGCGGCGGGAACCGGTGCGGTGCTTGCGACGCGCGGCAAGGAAGTCGAGCTCGCGTCGGGCACCGAGCTCAACACCACGCTGGCGTCGGCGTTCGACACTCGCGTGCCGGCTCGCTAAGACGTCTCGTTTCTCACGGCCTCTTCTGCGGCGGCGAACCCAATCTTCGAATGGGTGCCGTCGCAGAACGGCTTTGTCGTCGACGCGCCGCAGCGACACAAGGCAATCGGCTTTCGAGTCGCTTGGTACTCGACGCCGTTCCAGTCGATGACCTGCACTTCATCTCCCTCGATGACGTACGGCCCGTTCTTCCGCAACCTGACAGTAATCACGCGCACCTCACACGCAGATTCGTGGACGAAGTTGCCAAACACAACCGGCCGCGCGGTTGTCGCGGCCGACAGATCGCCGTCGTGGTTGGTACTCTTCCAGTTGATACGGTCCACTAAAACTCGCTTGGGTTGCGGCCGACGCCGATGATGCTGCAAGCGAAGATCGCATTCAACTTGCGGCGGCTCGCTTCCTCGATCAACTCGTCGGTCTCGGCGCCAGGATTGATCCAGATCTCGCCGATCTTCTTCTGCTCGAACTCCGGGAGCAGCTGCATCGCGACCTCGGGCTGCACATACACCGTTGCCATATCGATCGGCCCTGGCACGTCGAGCACCGAGGGATAGGCGCGCACGCCTTCCACCTGCGCTTCGTTCGGGTTGATCGGGATTACCGTATGGCCTTCGGCGCGAAACGCGCGCAGCGCTTTGTTGCCAAACTTCCGCCGATCGTTGGATGCCCCAACGACCGCCACCGTCTTCGACATGACTCGATTATCGCAGCCCGCCTGCAGATGAGAACGACTGGTGCGTACCGGGCGCGCCACTTACCGGCCCGCTCCGTGGTCGCGGCCGGCACCAGGTCGCGGCTCGTTGCTATGGGAGTCCCACCAGTTGATGGGGTCCACTAGAATGACGTCGACGTGAATCGGCCGGCCATCCCTCTCCTCATCCTCTGTGTCTTCACGTTCTTCCTTGGCCTCGGGCGACAGGCGATCACCGATTCGGATGAGGGGTACTACGCCGAGGCGGCGCGCGAGATGGTCGAAAGCGGCGACTGGTTGACGCCGCGCTTCAATTACGAAAAGCGATTCGAGAAGCCGGTTCTGTACTACTGGCTCACTGCCGCCACGTATCTGATCACCGGTCCTGACGAAACCGCCGCCCGATTCTGGTCGGCGATGTCGGGCGTCGGTGTCGTGCTTCTTACGTGGGCAATCATCCCGGCCCCAATACGGAAAGATTCTGCGTCGCTGGCAGCCGCCATCGTCGCCACATCGTTCGGCTGTTTTGCACTGGCACGGTCGGCGTTGCCCGATTTGCCACTCGCCTTCTTCATCACCCTCACTATCTGGTCATCGCTGCGCGCACTCGAGCGGGCCATGCGGGGTGAACGATGGCCGAGCGCATGGGCGCTTGCCGGTCTTGGCGCGGGCCTTGGGTTCCTGACGAAAGGCCCTGTGGCACTCGCCATTCCAGTCGTTGTGCTCGTGCCGGTCTGGTGGCGCTTCCGACGTTCGATTCGCTTGGATCCTCGGGGCATCGCGCTAGCGACCGTGCTCTTCGCCGTCATTGGACTCCCTTGGTACGTCGCGATGTGGCGTGAACACGGCGCCGTGTACCTCCAGAGCTTCTTCGTCGGCGACAACGTCGAGCGGTTCACGACCAGTCGTTTCAACGATGCGAGACCAGTCTGGTACTACCTGGCGGTGCTGCTCGGCGGCATGCTGCCGTGGTCAATTTATCTCGCGATGTTCACCGCGCGAGCTGTATTCGATTTCGCGCGGCGAAGGTGGAAACCGTCCGACTTCCAATGGGTGCTGCTGACGTGGGCTGTCATGCCGCTGCTCTTCTACACCGTATCCGTCGGCAAGCAGCCGCGCTATATCCTTCCGGTCCTTCCACCGGTCGCCGTGCTGCTCGCCCAGGCACTCACGGATCGCATCGACGCGTCGCGAGCGCGATCCGATCAGCCGCAGCGTGGACTGCGCGCCGGCACTTGGATAACGGCGCTGTTCTTCGTGCTGCTCGCCCTTCTCTACATCAGGCTACAGCCGCTGTTCATCAACACGTTTCCGGCCCTGACGTGGACGGCTGCTGTCATCTCGGTGGTCTGCGCGATGGCGTTCGTCATACTCGCCCTCACCGAGCGATGGTCTCTGCTCCATCTGATGGGACCTGCCGCCGCTGCCGTGCTCCTGCTCACCGTGCAGTTCGGCGCTCTTGCCGGCCGACGGCCGGAAGCCGTCGAGCAAATGGCGGCGCTGGTGCAAGCGAACCGCACGGCCAACGAGCCGGTGTGCATCTACAACGTCTTCGTGCGCAATCTCACGTTCTACACGCACATGAAGCTCGTTCAAGCGTTCGACGCCGAGCAGGCAGCACAACTCGCCCGACAGTCGCAACGAATCTTGTTCGTCGCCAAGGCCGAGGACGTCAAAGCGATCGAGGCCGCCTTGGGCACTCCCCTCCAGAGGCTCGGGACAGCGGACTATGTGAACAGTGCGAACCTTCGACTCGGCACCCTCGTGCGGCCCGACCCTGACGACCACGTGAGCGTGCTCCTGGTCGCGAACCACTGAGCGTCACCGCCGCCACGGCGCGTTCACCAGGTAATCGGGTGCAGCAGTCGCCGACGCCTGATGCGCGTGAATCAAGCGCCGCCGCTTCAACGTGCGGATCGCATGCTGCACGGCACTCTTCGAGAGACCGGTATCCAACGCGATCTGCTGCAGGCTGGCCACGACGCGCCGGCCCCGCATCCCCTGCGGCCCGCGTCTCGTCGTCGCCCGCGACCACAGATACAGAAAGACCACGAAGGCTGACGGTTGCTTGTCGTGTCCGACGAGGTCCGGCATCAGGCTGTCGACGATGTAGCGATCGAGGGTGAGGCGCATGGCAATTATTACTATAGCGATAATCAGAACGGCTTTACACGATGACCGCCGATCCGTAGAGTGACTCGCGACATCGGAGGTGTCGGCGTGATCACGCATGTCAAGTTCATCAACATCCCGACGAGCGATCAGGATCGCGCGCTCGCCTTTTACACCGACAAGCTTGGATTTCGCGTGCTGACCGATCAGCCACACGGCGACGGCCAGCGCTGGATTGAACTGCGCATCGGCAGCTCCGACACGCGCGTCGTGCTGTTCACGACAACGGCGCAGCCACCGGGGTCGTTTTACGGCACGTGGGCGTGCGACAACGTCGAGCGCACGTATGAGGAGCTCAAAGCGCGCGGCGTGGAGTTCCTGTCGCCGCCCAAGAAGGAGCCATGGGGCACCTTCGCGATGTTCAAGGACATCGACGGCAATCAGTTCATTCTGTCGCCGAAGTAGCTCGGTGCTCGCCACTGTGGCGACGGCACGCTGCCTCGGCCGACGAATGGCGACGCTACGGAAAGATCTTGCCGGGGTTGAGAATTCCGTTTGGATCGAACGCTGTCTTGACGCGCTTCATCAACGCGATCGTCTCCGGCGACAGCTCGATGCCGATGTACGGCGCCTTGGCGAAGCCGATGCCGTGCTCGCCGCTGATCGAACCCTCGAGAGCCACGACACGCTCGAACAGCTCGCGCTCCGCGACTCGTGCCCGCTCGCGTGCGGCTCGATCGTGCCTGTCGATCATCAGGTTGACGTGTATGTTGCCGTCGCCGGCATGCCCGAAGGATGCGATCTGGAGTTGATGACGCGCTTTGAGCGAGGCAATCGCGTCGAAGAGATCGACGATCCGTCCGCGCGGCACGACGACGTCGTGGTTGATCTTCAACAGGCCTGTCGCCCGTAGCGCCAGCGAGAGTTGCCTGCGGACGCTCCACACTTCCTCACGCTCGGCATCGTTTGCCGCGCGCACGATCTGCAGGCTCCCGGAATCGCGACACGCGCCCAGCACGCGATCGAGCTCTTCTTCGACCGCAACCGCCGCACCATCGCACTCGATGATCAGCAGCGCTTGCGCGTCTGACGATGTCACCGGCTGCCCCAGGTAGGCCTTGACGGCGCGGATGGAGTCGGCGTCGACGAGCTCGATGGTCGAAGGCACGGCGCGGCGCTGAATCAATGCGCTGACGGCGTCGACCGCATGACGGATCGTGGGAAAGAACGCCGACAGCGTGGCACGCGCCGGCGGTTTCGGCATCAGCCGCAGCGTGATGCGCGTGATGATCGCCAACGTCCCTTCAGACCCCACCAGCAGCTGCGTCAGGTCGTAGCCGACAACGTTCTTCACGGCCTTCGAGCCGGTGTTGACGATCTCGCCGGTCGGCAGCACCGCCTCGAGCGCCAGCACGTAGCGCTTCGTCGTGCCGTACTTGAACGCCCGCGGGCCACCGGCGCATTCGGCAACGTTGCCGCCGATGGACGACGTCGCGAGGCTCGCGGGATCCGGAGGATAGAACAACCCGACCTGCTCGACGGCCCGCTGCAGGTCGCCAGTGATGACGTTGGGCTCGACGACCGCCAGCAGATTGACCTCGTCCACCTGAAGGATGCGATTCAGCCGCTCCATCGAGAGGACGATGCCTCCGCGTGTCGGCACCGCGCCGCCGGTGTATCCAGTACCTGCACCCCGAACGACGATCGGCACACGATGTTCGTTGCAGAGACGAACGATCGAGGCAATCTCTGTCGCACTGCCCGGCATGACCACCAGGTCAGGTGCGTGGCCTATTCCGAGTGCATCTGCGGAGTAGGCGGCAAGCGTGGACTCGTCCGCACGCACGTGCTCCCTACCGAGATGACCGACTAATTCATCGGTAAACGTCTTGGCAAATGACACAGAGAGTTTGACCCCGGATCAGAGATTTCGGGATCAGCGCGAGGCACTCGCCTTCGCCGGCTGCACCGACTCGGCCAGCCTCAGAATGCGGGTCGCCCCTTCGCGGAGCTGTTCCATCGACGTCGCATACGAGATGCGGATATAGCCCGGCGCATCGAACCCTTCACCGGGCGTCACCACGACGCGCTCCTTCTCGATCAGCGCCTGCGCGAAATCCGCAGATGAGGCGACGCCATCGGGTGACAGCAGACCGGAGATGTCGAGAAACAGATAGAACGCGCCCTTCGGTTTGAGGCAGCGAATCAGCGGATGCGCAGTGAGCCACTGATGGATGTTGTCGCGTCGCGACCGATACTCCGCGAGCATCCGCGCGAATGGCTCCTGTGGCCCCGACAGCGCGGCAATTGCCGCCTTCTGTGTGATCGAGCTGATGTTCGACGTCGACTGCCCCTGAATCACATTGAAGGCCGCGGTCAGAGCGGTCGGCGCGATCGTCCAGCCACAGCGCCAGCCAGTCATCGCGTAGGCCTTCGACGCGGAACCCGCGAGCACAGTGCGGTCTCGATGACGGTCGAAGAGCACGCGAGGCAAATTGTGCGGCACGTCATCGTAGATGAGACGCTCGTAGCACAGATCGACGATGAGCCAGATGCCGTGGCGGGCGGCAACGTCGGCGATCGCGGCCACGTCGCCTTCGCTCACGAGCGCACCGGTCGGATTGCAGGGAGAGTTGAGAATAATCGCCTTCGTGCGCGGTGTAATCGCCGACAGAATGGCGTCCGCGTGCACGGCGAAGGCGTCGCTCGACTCGGTCCGCACCACCACCGGGCGCGCACCCATCAACTTGACCTGCTCGGGAATCGTCGGCCAGAACGGCGCGTGGGTGACGACCTCGTCGCCGGGATCGAACAATGCGAGTGCCGCATTGAACAGCGCCTGCTTGCCTCCTACCGTCATCAACACTTCGGCCGGTGAGATCTCGATGCCGTAGTCCTGGCGGTAGCGTGCGCAGATCGCTTCGCGCAGCTCCTGCATGCCGGCAGCGACGGTGTAGCGCGTGAAGTTGGCGTCGATCGCCGCCGTTCCCGCCGCCTTGACGTGCTCGGGCGTTGCGAAATCAGGTTCGCCGGCGCTGAAGTCGACGACGTCGTACCCGGCGCGCTTGAGGCGATCGGCTTCGGCGGCGACCTTGAGAGTGGCGGAAACGGAGACCTGGGCGAGGCGCTGCGCGAACATCAGCCGATCGTCGCTTTCTGTTTCCGCTTCATCCAGCCCTCGACCGCCGCGGGCACGAGCCCGCTGACGTTGCCGCCGAGACTGAACACTTCTTTCGTCAATCGCGAGCTGAGATACGTGTACTGCTCGGCGGGCATCATGAACACGGTCTCGAGCATCGGCTCGAGATGACGGTTCATCAGCGCCATTTGAAACTCGTACTCGTAGTCGGAAACCGCCCGGATGCCGCGGATGATGGCGCTCGCTCGTCGGCGCCGCGCATACTCGACCAGCAGACCGTCGAAGCTGTCGGCCTCGACGTTCGGGTACTCGTGGAACACCTCGCGGATCATCTCGATGCGCTCGCTCGGAGAAAACAGCGCCTTCTTGTCCTGGTTCACGAGCACGGCCACGACGATGCGTTCGAAGAGGCGCGCGGAGCGGAGGATGATGTCGACGTGACCGTTGGTCAGCGGATCGAACGATCCTGGGAAGACCGCGAGACGGCCGTTCGGCGGATTAGGCATCGCGTGTCCTGAAGAACGTCAACGTGCTGTCACCGGACTTCACATCTCGCACGCGATCGAGCGACGCCGGCGCATCGGGCTCTTGTCGCGTGGCGCGCTCGAGCACAATCAACCCGCCGGGCGCCAGCGCGTGCGCCGCAGCGTCGAGCGCTGAGATCGGCGAGCTGTCATAGGGTGGATCGAGCAGGATCACGTCGTATGCGCCGGCGTCATGCGACAGCGCGGTAGCGACGTCTCCACCGCGGATAGTATAGTCCCCCTCCACACTGCATCTCGCCACGTTCTCTTCGATCAACGCCCGCGCGCGGCGATCCTGCTCGACGAACGTGACGTGCGCCGCGCCCCGGCTCAGCGCCTCGATGCCGATCGCGCCGGTGCCTGCATAGCCGTCGAACACCCGCGCCCCCGCGATGCGCGGCGCGAGAATGTTGAACAGTGTCTCCCGCAGTTTGTCCGACGTTGGTCGGAGGCCGTCCCATGTGGGCGCCTTCAGGCGACGCCCTCTATATCGTCCCGAGATCACGCGCATCGAATGTTCTGGGCATTGAGCATCGAGCATCGGGCGTTGAACGTCATCCCACCTCGATCAGACCGAATTGCTCCTGCCACTGACGCTGCACGTAATCGAGCAGCGCCGGCGTGAGCCCGTTGCTGTCGACGATCCGGCGCGCCTCGCGATGCGCCTCCTCCATGATGTCGCGATCGCGGACGAGATCGCCGGTGCGAAGCGCTGGTACGCCCGACTGCCGTGTGCCGAAGAAATCTCCCGGACCACGCAGCTCGAGATCGCGTTCGGCGATCGCGAAGCCATCGGTGGTCGATGCCATCGCCTTCAATCGCTCACGCGCGTCATCGGTCCACGGCGCCTGATACAACAGGATGCAGTACGACTCCCATGGCCCGCGGCCGACGCGCCCGCGCAGCTGATGCAGCTGCGACAGCCCAAAGCGCTCGGCGTGCTCCACCACCATCACGGACGCATTCGGCACGTCGACGCCGACTTCGACCACCGTCGTCGAGACCAGCAGATGGATGCGCCCGGCGGCGAACGAGTGCATCACCTGATCCTTCGCGTCCGGCTTCATCCGGCCGTGCAGGAGCGCGACGCGATAGGCGGGGAAGATTTCGGCTTGAAGATGGTCGGCCATCTCGGTCGCCGATTTCAGATCGATCTTCTCCGACCCCTCGACGAGCGGGTAGATGATGTACGCCTGTCGACCGCCGTCGAGCTCGTTGCGAATCAGATCGTAGATCTCGTCGCGTCGCGACTCGGGCTTGACCAGCGTTCTGACCGGATGCCGCCCGGGCGGGAGGTCGGGAATCTTCGACACGTCCAGCTCGCTGTAATCGGTGAGCGCCAGCGTTCGCGGAATCGGCGTTGCCGTCATCAACAGCACGTCGGGCCGCAGACCTTTCGCGCGAAGCGCAGCGCGCTGCGCGACACCGAATCGATGCTGCTCGTCGATCACCACCAGGCCAAGCTTGTGAAAGGTCACGTGCTCCTGCACGAGGGCATGTGTGCCGACGATCAGGTGCGTGCTGCCGCGCTCGATGTTCGCCACGATCGTGTGCTTCTGGAGACCGGGCGTGCTGCCGGTCAGGAGATCGACGCGGAAGCGAGACGAAGCCAGCAGCTTGGCGATGCTGCCGTAGTGCTGCGCCGCCAGAATCTCGGTCGGCGCCATGAACGCCACCTGCAGACCGTTCTCCATCGCGACGATCGCCGCCAGCAGCGCCACAATCGTCTTGCCGGCACCGACATCCCCCTGCAGCAACCGATGCATCGGCTCGCGCGCGATCATGTCGTCGACGATCTCCTTGGTGGCCGTCCGCTGTCCCGGCGTGAGCTTGAACGGAAGAACGGCGGCCGCTGAGGCGCGGATACGGTCGTCGACGATCGGCACGTATGGTTTCAGCTCGATGCTGCTCGCATGACGCCGCCACGCGTGCCCGATCTGATACAGGAAGAACTCCTCGAAGATCATCCGCCGCTGCGCGGGCGATCGAAACGCGTTCAAGGTGTCGACCGACGCATCGTTGGGTGGAAAGTGCGACTCCTCGAGCGCTTGACGACGGGACACGAGCGAGAGACGCGTGCGGATCTCTTCAGGGAGGACGTCGGGAATGTCGTCGGGAAGCTGGTCGAGCGTCTGCCGCACCAGCCGACGCTGCATGTTCGGCGTGACCATGCCGGTCTTCTCGTAGAACGGCACTACTCTCCCGGTGCGCACAGACGAGAGATCGTCCGTCACCAGCTCGTACTCCGGATTCAAGAAATGAAGGCCGGTCGAATCGAGCTTGACCTCACCGAAGATGACCACCTGCGAATGAGGCTTGAGGATGTCGGCGAGGAACGCCTGATTCATCCAGGTGCAGCGGATCGCGCCGCTCTGATCACCGACAATCGCATGGAAGATCTTGAAGCCGCGGCGCCGCGTGACCGCCAGATGGGCACTCTTGATCTCGCCGAGGACAGCGGCCTTGGCGCCGGCACGCAGCGAGGCGATCGGCTGCATGCGGCTGCGGTCCTCGTAGCGGAACGGCAGCCGATAGAGAAGATCTTCGACGCTGACGAGTCCCGCGCGGGTGAGATCCGCAGCTTTGCGCGGGCCGACTCCCTTCAGGAACTGGAGTGGTGTGGAGAGGAAGTCAACGCTGTTCAATGCACATGGTCATTGAATGACTACCGCCTGGCCCTGTCCCACTTCGATCTGACGGATATTGGCCGGGAGCTCGAACGGATCGTCGAGCCGGATGCCGTCCGGAGCGGTAGGCGTCTTCGAGTAGTACGCCACGAGCTCCTGGAGAAGCGAGGTCGGTACCGGAATTCCTGATACCGTCGTTTCTTCGACATCGAACTGTCCGCGACCGTTCTGGGTGTGAAGCACGCCAGCCACTGTCACCGGGACGCGGCCGCCCACGAGATTCCACGGGTTGAGGATGCCCTTCGAGCGACGCTGTTTCGCGATCGTATCGAGATCGACGGTGGCCGTTCCCATCACGCGGCCATTGCCGACGATGGTGACCTGCGGTTCGCTCATGCCCTGCGGCAGGAGTGGTTGCGCGCGGTATGTGAACCACGAATTCACTTCGTCTTCCGAGACCGACGTCCGCCGCACCGATGCCGTGCGGGCCGTGGTGAGCGTGGACTGCGCCGAGATGATGGCGAGCTTGCGCGCGAACGCGTCGGCCTGCTGCGGCGTGACTTTCGGCGCGGCAGCAAGCATCATCGCAGACGCCAGCGCAATCAGCGCGCTGAGGGCGGCTTTCCGAACACACATACGCTTCCTCCCCCACCCCGTCGCACACGTGAATACGTCGGGGACTCCGGGCAGACTGGCTACGTCGAGTGTAGCACCGAATCGCCCTTGATCTTCGCTTTCTATTCGCATATAGTCGCCGCTACCTCGGCAAGCGTGACAGGAGGATGCCGTGCTTCCGCTCACCAAACGTCAGCGCGAGATCCTGGATTACCTGAACGAGTTCATTCA
>Ga0075423_10002188_pt1 | contig 17630 bp, 18 predicted proteins | sample SoiMethybrSBSTD2_FD_80114 | JGI IMG/M metagenome (GOLD analysis project Ga0075423, IMG submission 80114) | Bulk soil microbial communities from a Populus tree surrounding site in Tennessee, USA - Soil MetaG P. TD hybrid SBSTD2 | ecosystem: Environmental > Terrestrial > Soil > Tree plantation...
CGTTCTTGCGCAGGTCCATGCGCGACGAGCGATCGGCGATCTTCTGCTCGTTCAAGATCAGGGCGCGCGCGTCGACGTCGTAGACCGTGACGGACCAGACAGCTTGATCGGCGGATTGGGCGGAACGCGCAGCCGATACGACGAGCCGCCATCCAGCCACTTGCCGGCCGTGTCCTTGTATGCGCCGAGGTACGCTGATGATGGCCCGGGCCGCTTGGGCGCCATCGCCGGCCCGGCGCCGACGGCCTCGTAGAACCAGGCGGCGCGTTCGTCGAGCAGGTTCCAGAATCCGCCGGGATCGTCGGGGTCGAGCTGTAGCGCAAGATCCCAGTGCGCGTCGGACCAGTATTTCACACCCGCGAAGCGGCGGTCTGTGGAGTTGGCCTTCGCCATCGCCTCACCCACCATTACGGCGTCGTCGAGGATCGTCGTCTGCCGCGCGTCCGGCTTGAAGGGTTTGCCCTTTTCCAGGCCGAGCGGCCGCAACATCGCATGAAAGAAGATGTCGCGCGGCTCAAGCGGCTCACGCTGGATCACGTCGTTGAGTGGGTTCCCAGTATTCGATCCCGCGTGGCGGCAGGCCGCTCCATACCTTCGTGCCCGCGTCGAGGATCTGCATGTTCGGCGGATTGTCGCGTTGCGTGTACGGATACATCTGCAGCTGCGCTAGTGCCTGCTTCGCTGTCTCTGGATCGGCGTCGGTCAGTCGCACGCCGAGCAAGATGTTGAAGGTCGGCGAGTGACGCACGGCGTAGCCGGCGACGTTGTCTGGCACCTCCTGCCCCGGCGCCAGCACGAGATACTTGGCGGGCGCATCGGTCCCCGGAATGGCAATCTGCCAGGCGTCGCTGATCGCGCCTTGGACGCCGCGCGCCGGCATCTCCAATACCAACGGCCCAAAGGAGAGATCGGCGAACCCGAGGTAGTACGGGGTCGTGGCATTGGCGGTCAGGATGCCGCGCCTGGCCTCGTAGGACAGGATCGCGACGAGCTGTCCGTTCCTGGCACCGAGCCCCTTCGTGACGCCGCGCTGCCACGCCGCGAAGGAAACCGCCGGAAGGGACCAGAGATAGGCCTGGCAGGCGCGTTGGAAATCACGCTCGTCGTAGAGCTTCTCGACGGTCGCGTCGGTCGGAAAGCCGTTGGCGAATCCGTGGGTGAACTCGAGCGTGCCGATGCGCGTCTCGATCGTTGGCGATCCGTTCTGGCCTGTCGTCATGACATGCTCTCCTCTGTGGCCGTCAGCGGATCGACGTCACGCTTCGACGTTCTCGATGTCCGGCAACCGCCAGGTCTTGTCGAACAGGGGCTTCTCGGGGCCGTAGAAGCGGAAGAGCACTTCGAACCCTCCGTCGGCGCTCGTAGGAATCCAGTTCGACTCTTTCGCGGCGCAGCGGCTCGTCAGCTCGCCAACCAGGCGCGTCTTGCCGACACCGGCCTCGCCCCCCACCAGGACGACGGCCGGTTCAGCATCTGCAGCCCGCCGACTAGCCGCCTCCAGGAGCTCCAACTCCTCGACACGGCCAACGAAGGTCGGGCTCGCCACGCGGCCGCCCATCTCGCCGGGATTATCGCGCGTGACCGGCCGGAGCGAAACGGCGGCCGTAAGGACCCAGCGACCCGAGATGGGGAGCGGGCGAGCACTTGCGTAAGGCAGGTGCCGGATTCGGGGCGACCGGCCGAGCGCCATCCTGAGCTCGCCAGCGACAACCGTTCTCGACCAGGTCGCTCGGGAAGCAGCTGAGCTGCAGGAAGGGGTAAGCGACATGCACAACCAGCATGCCGGTCTGAGCCAGGTACTGGCCGAGCAGCGCCTCACCGAACGGCGACAGCAGGCAGCCCATGCACGGCTGGTGCGTGGCACTCGCCCGCCGGGTCGCCGGCACCGGCAGTGGGCGGCCCGTGGCTGGTGGCAGCCGGCTCGGTGGCCAGCCGTCGCCACCGACCAGCCAGTCAGCCATCCGCAACACAGCAGTTGATCGATCGGAGGCAACAATGTCCAAACTCACACGCGCCCTCATCCTCGGGGTCACCCTGGCAGCGATGAACCTCGCCGGCCTGACCGCTGTCGCCCATGCCCAAGCCAACCACGACCCAGACGGGAAGGACGCCCGACGGCTGGCCACCGAACGCCAAGCCGGGGAGCCCCGGCGCGACGGCCAGGTCGCATCACCGGAGCAGGCCACCGCGGACGCCGCCCTCCGGCGGGTGCTGGCCCGAGAGCGCTTCTCCATCCCCAACGGCGCATCCGACCAGCCGACCGCCCCGGCGCCGCCCGAGCCGAGCGCACAGCCCAGCTGGCTCCTCGCCTCCCTCGGTGGCTTTGCTGCTTGCTTGATGCTGGCGGGCGGGCTGGCCGTGCTGGCCACCAGACGGGCAGGCCGCAGCGCCCGAGTCGGGCACGCGGCCTGACCAGCGTAACGGTCACGCCGCTCGATGGGGCTGCCGCGCCCACCGGCAGCCCCATCGCCTTGCCGGCGACGATTACCTGCTGATCGCAACGCGCTGTCGTGGTGGGCGGCGCCAGGGGGACATGGTCGGGTCTGGCCAGTACAGTCCCGTCATGCAGCAGACCCGGGCGGCGCTCCCAGTCACCTTGGACGCGGTGTTGGAGCGGATCACCTACGCCAACCAGGAGACGGGCTACACCGTCGCCCGGGTGGCCACCGGCCGGTCCAGTGACCTGCTAACCGTGGTCGGTCCGCTGCTTGGGGCACAACCCGGCGAGAGCCTGCGACTGCAGGGCCGCTGGACCAGCCACCCCCAGTACGGCCGCCAGTTCCAGGTCGACACTTACGACACCATGCTGCCGGCAACGATTCAGGGCATCCGCCGCTACCTCGGCTCGGGGCTGATCAAGGGGATCGGCCCCAAGATGGCCGAGCGGATCGTCGACCACTTCGGCCAGGCCACCCTCGAGGTGATCGAGCAGTCACCAGCGCGGCTGGTCGAGGTGCCCGGTCTTGGTCCCAAGCGCACCGGGATGATCACGACCGCGTGGGAGGAACAGAAGGCCATCAAGGAGGTGATGGTCTTCCTACAAGGCGTTGGCGTCTCCACGTCGCTGGCGGTGCGCATCTACAAGACCTACCGTGACGAGTCGATCCAGGTGGTCCAGAGCGAGCCGTACCGGCTGGCCGCCGATGTGTGGGGGATCGGCTTCAAGACCGCCGACCAGCTCGCCCAGCGCCTTGGCATCCCGCATGACAGTCCCCAGCGGGTCAAGGCTGGTCTGCAGTTCGCACTGTCGCAGGCTAGCGAGGACGGCCACTGCTATCTGCCCGAGACCGAGCTGGTGGCCAAGGCGACCGAGCTGCTGGACGTGGGCCCCGAGCTTGCCGGCCGCTGTCTTGAGGAGCTGGTGGCTGAGGAGGGCGTCGTCGCCGAGCCGCTTCCTGCGGCCATGTCCTCGGGCGTCCCGGAGGAAACGGGAAGGGCGATCTGGCTGGTGCCCTTCCACCGCGCCGAGGCCGCCCTGGGCGCAGGGCTGCTGCGGCTGCTTGATGCGCCGACCGATCGGCTGGCCAGGTTCCAGGCAGTGGACTGGCCAGTCGCGCTGGACTGGCTTCGCCAGACGACCGGTGTGACCCTGGCACCGGAGCAAGCGGCGGCGGTCAGGTTGGCCCTGACCCAGCGGGTGGCCGTGCTGACCGGCGGGCCCGGATGCGGCAAGAGCTACACGGTGCGGGCCATCGTTGCCCTGGCCCGCGCCAAACGGGCCAAGATCCTGCTGGCCGCCCCGACCGGACGGGCCGCCAAGCGCCTATCGGAATTGGCCGGACTGGAGGCGGCCACCCTGCATCGGCTGCTGCAGCTGCGCCCGGGAGGGGACGCCGCCTTTGACCGGGACCGTCCCCTGGACGCCGACCTGGTAGTGGTGGATGAGGTCTCCATGTTGGATGTGTTGTTGGCCAACAAGCTGGTCAAGGCCATCCCGCCTGGGGCGCACCTGCTGGTGGTCGGCGACGTCGACCAGCTGCCCAGCGTCGGTGCCGGGGAGGTGCTGCGGGATCTGCTGGCCGCCGAGCGGCTGCCCCGGGTGCGGCTGACCCGGGTGTTCCGCCAGGCCCAGCAGAGCGGGGTGGTCACCAATGCCCACCGGATCAATGCCGGCCAACACCCGGTCACCCATGGCCTGGCCGACTTCTTCCTGTTCCCCGAGGACGACCCCGACCAGGTCGCGGAGTTGGTGGTGGAGATTGTGGCCAGCCGCCTGCCCCGCCGCTTCGGGCTTGACCCGGCCCGCGACGTGCAGGTGCTGTGCCCGATGCACCGGGGACCGGCCGGCGCCAGTGTGCTGAATGAGCGGTTGCAGGCGGCCTTAACGCCAGCCCGTGAGGGGCTGGCTGAGCGCCGGTTCGGCGGCCGTGTCTACCGGGTCGGCGACAAGGTCATGCAGCTCAGGAACAACTACGACAAGGGCACCGCTGGGGTGTTCAACGGCTCGGTCGGGGTGGTCACCGCGCTGTCGCTGGAGGACCAGGAACTCCGGGTGTTGCTGGACGAGGACGAGGAGGTGGCCTACGGGTTCGACGAGCTGGATGAGCTGACCCATGCCTATGCGGTCAGCATCCACCGTTCCCAGGGCAGCGAGTATCCCTGCGTCGTCATCCCGGTGACGACCAGCGCCTGGCTGATGCTGCAGCGCAACCTGCTCTACACGGCCGTGACCCGGGCCAAACGGATGGTGGTCCTGGTCGGCAGCCGGCGCGCGTTGGCCAAGGCGGTCCGAACCCCAGGCGCCGGCCGCCGCTACACCGCCCTCACGCAGCGGCTCCAGCAGCGACGGGCGAGGACGGGTGCGGCGGTCAGCCGGCCGTGGGGCGGCCAGCTGCAACAGATTCCGGTCGAGCCCGAGGAGCGGATCGGCGATCGGGTCGGGCCGGCAGGAAGGTCAGGGTGACGCCAAGGCGGCGCTCCGGGTCGGCCAGCCTGGAGTCCCGGACGAGGCGCGTAGAATATAATCTGGCTTGCCTGCCCCGCTTGGAACGAGTCGCTAAGAACGCATTACTTCGCCCGCTACGGTCGGCGGCGACCTGCATAAACGCCGGGTTGCATGGCGGTAAGCGCGTGATTGCTGATAAGGATGAGGTCCCAGGTTCAAGTCCTGGCAGGCCCACCCCAAGCGGCGTCCGGACAGTGGAAACGCTGGTCGCCGCGCTTCAGGTGGCAGTCCAATCGGATGCGTCCCATTAGGGATGGGGTCTTGGGGGCGCTTCCTCGCGGTGTCAGAACCCATCTCTGTGTCTTGGACCGTCCGTCGAACTCCAAGCTCCCAAGGTGACGCCTCGCAAGGTGGGCATGTTGCGCCCTTCCTGCCCTGGCCCCGTTCAGGCCGGCGAAGGCTCGAACTCCTTTGGAGCGGGCTACAGGCTTGGGAGCAGCGCAGTCAGCGGGTAGCCCTAGCGCAGCTGCAGTGTGGCGATCTTGTTCGCGGCCATCATGGCGTACCAGGGGTCGCCGTTGGGGCGACGGTGATCCCGAATGGGCCGCTGCCCTTGACCGCCTTGCCCTCGGTGATGACGCCAGCGGCACCCATCTACAGCTGGAGCAGGCGGCGCGCGGCGGCGTCCAGCTGACGGCTTCGAGCGAGCAGCCAATAGGTCGGCAGAGAAGGCACGTGGGGGGTCGGACAGGACCTGGGCGCCCGAGCGGTGCGTCGAGACGCTACTCGGCGGGCGTCCGTCCCACGGCAGTCGGCTACCCTCCCAGAAGAGGCCCCAACAGTAGGGGTGAGGTTCCGGCGTGCCCTCACTCAGCCCTGCCCCTTGACGGTCTGCGCTGACCGACCTTGACTTGCTCGGGCCATCTGGGCAGACAGGCCCAGCGGCGATGCACGGGGGGTGTGGGAATGCGCAGCTACGAACCGGCTGAGTTCGTTTCTCTGTTGGCATCGGACCAACTCGACGAGCCAATGAACCTGACCGTTAATGGGCCCGTCAAGGCCGATGAGAATGACAGTTCCGCGCTGTTGCTCTCGACCTCGCCCTTATGCGAGCAATGGCTCCGTATCCCGATTTCCTCGATCGCTTCGATCCAGCATGGCGGCACCGTGAGCTGCAGAGATCATCGGCATCCCTTTGTCAGGATCGTGCTCGTCAAGCCCAGTGAAGAGGAGGCCACGGCATTCCTCTTCATGCGGCTCTTCGCTCTGGCGAACGCGAACGCGGCTGCGGCTGGAAAGAAGGCGTCGGGCTCAGGTCGAGCCCGGGCGGATGCCGGGGACTGCGAGACTCTGACCTTCGACGACGTGCCATATATGCTTGCTGTCCGCCGGCCAGCGGTTCTGGCCCCTGGGACTGCTCGATCCTGCTCTGAAGCATCCGCAGCGCGTCGGGCTAGCTGGACCGACAATTCCTCCCACCATTCGGTTCTGCAGCGAAGGGAGATGAGCACTGAGGCCACGACGTGGCCTGTCGGTCGCAGGTGTGCAAGAAGAGGAGAGATTGTGCTACTGGCTGCCGCTCGAAGAAGGCAGCTTGGGGTTTGCGTCACTTCGGGGCGGTGTGAGGCGGCGCGACCAGAGGACAGGGCGACTGCTGGGGGGATGGCGGCAGTGCGAGGCGTCGAGGGCTGGCAGGTCTTCCGATCACGATCTGAGGTCTCGGCGCTTGCCGCCTCCGTCCCAGGGGGAATGCCCGTTCACGTAAGCTCGCTCGGGTGGTCGAGCACCTATTCTCAATACGCTACAAGTAGTGGTGCCCGGTTCGATCGGTGGGCAGCACCTACGATTCCAGCCCGCTGCAGCCGACGCTGTTTGCTCCCGTTCACCAGACCGCCCTCCAGCTCGCCGCGCACCTTGTACCTGACGCGCGCAGGGTCCTGGACGTCGGCTGTGGCACGGGTCGGCTGCTGCGGCAGGTACGACAGCGCTATCGGCCGGCCGAGCTTGTCGGTGTCGACCTGGCCAGGGGAATGTTGGCCGCGGCCATCGCGGCGACCACCACCGAGCTCAGGATCCACTACCTCCACGCCGGCGCCGAACACTTACCCTTCACCGACGAGATGTTCGACCTGGTGTTCGCCACCATGACGATGCGCCACTGGACCGACCAGGCGGCCGGGATCGCCGAGATCGGCCGGGTGCTCACCCCCGGCGGCGTGCTCGTCCTTGCCGACGTCTTTCCCAGCAGCCCACGCCGAACCCTCCTGGCGTCCCTGCTCTTACGCCCGTCGTCGACCCAGTCTCCCTGGGCAGCTCGATGCCGCACTGACCGCCCATCGCCTGACGCTCGTCGGTTACGACCGCACCCCCTGGTTCAGCCTGCCCGATGCTCAAGTCGTCGCGACGCAACGGCAGAGCACGGCCAGGCCCCCTTCGAGGGAGTGGGGCGGCCGCGCCGAGTGGGGCCGCTTCGCGCGCTTCCACCATCAGCGGGACGCCACCGACAACTCCGGGCCAGAGTCGGTCCTCGCTGGTCTGAGCAATGATCGGCATGGGCGCCGCTCGTACGCCGATCCGCAGCCACCCTGGCCTCGCTCATCTGCCGAGGCCGTCGGTGGAGAGAGGGCCGCAGTTCACCGAGGGTTCGTCGCGGCCCCGATTAGCTCATCCAGGGCGGCCGTGATGGCGACGTCCCGGCCAGCCATTACGTGCTGGTAGCGCAGGGCCGCAGCCGAGGTGACGGGACCCCGGGTAGTGGTCCATCCGCACCATCAGCTCCCGGGTGCTGGCGCCGGCGGCGACCGCCAGGGTGGTGGCGGTGTGGCGAAGGTCGTGGAAGCGGAGCCCCTCGACCCCGGCGGCTCGGGTGGCCGGGATCCAGACCTGGCGGGTGAAGTTGCTGCGACGGATGGGCCGCCCCGCTCGGCCGGGAACACCAGCCCTCCGGGCCGGCCTCGGCATAGGTGCTCAGGGTAGCGGCGGTCGCATTGGCCTGGTGAACCTGGCTGGAATTGGATCTCCCACCTGGTCCCCGTCGCTCGTAGACTCCTAGGATCCGTTTCATGACCGAGCTGATCCGACCAAGCTCGGCCAACAGCCTGCCCCCGATTACCGAAGGAACACCAGCCATGTCACTCGCCCGCGTCCACAACTTCTCCATCTCACTCGACGGCTTCGGCACCGGTGAGGGCCAGAGCCACGACGCGCCGTTCGGTCACGCCGGCGAACGGCTGCACGAGTGGATGTTCGCCACCCGGTGGTGGCGCGAGATGGTCGGCCAGCCCGGCGGCAGCGGCGGCATCGACGACGCCTTCGCCCAGGAGCACGGTCCGGGGATCGGCGCCGAGATCATGGGTGCCGGGAAGTTCGGCCACCCCGGATGGCACAAGGACCCGCAGTGGAAGGGCTGGTGGGGTCCCAACCCGCCGTTCCACACCCCGACCTTCGTCCTCACCCACCACCCGCGCTCGTCGATCGAGATGGAGGGCGGCACGACCTTCCACTTCCTCGACGCCTCGCCGGCCGAGGCGCTCAAGACCGCCCGCGAGGCCGCCGGCGGCCAGGACGTCCGCCTCGGCGGGGGTGCCACCATGATCCGCGACTTCCTGGCCGCCGGGCTGGTCGACCACGTGCACATTGTGGTGGTCCCGATCCTGCTCGGCCGAGGCGTGCGCCTCTGGGACGGACTGGAGGGCCTCGAGCAGGACTACCAGGTCGAGGCCACCTCCTCGCCCAGCGGAGTCACACACCTGACGTTCACCCGTACCGGTGTCTGAACCGCCTCGGTGAGGCTGACCGGACCCCGTCAACTGCTCCATCTCGTGGGAGAGTCCTTCATTGGGGTGCCAGGGCACCAGCGTAGACGACTGGTGCCCTGGTAGCTGAGAGCGCTACTGGTGCCACAACCGATGAGATCGGTGCGGTGGTCCGGTCGAACCGAACGACGACCAACCAGCGAGAAGGGAACCGCGATCATGAAGCTCACGACCACCACGATGGTCACCGTCGACGGCGTGATGCAGGGACTCGGCGGGCCGGACGAGGACCGCAGGGGCGGATTCGAGCGCGGCGGATGGGTCGCGCCGCTGTTCGACAACGAGGCCGGGACGTTTCTGAACCAGGTCTACCAGCGCGCCGACGCGTTCCTGTTCGGCCGGCGGACCTACGAGATCTTTGCCGGCTCCTGGGGAGCAATGGCAGATCCAGGCACCAACCCCATCTGGACGGCGTTGAACACCAAGCCGAAGTACGTGGCATCGACCACACTCACCGACCCGAAGTGGGCGGACACCACCGTCCTCTCCGACGACCTCGCGACCGCCATCGGCGAGCTGAAAGCCAAGCCGGCGGGGGAGTTGCAGGTGCATGGCAGCGGCGCCCTGGTCCGCTGGCTGTTCGAGCAGCAGCTGGTCGACGAGCTCACCCTGTTGGTGTGCCCCGTGGTCATCGGCCAGGGCATGCGGCTGTTCCCCGCCACCGGCCCGGACATAGCGCTCGACCTGGTGGAATCGCGGTCCACCCCCAAGGGGGTAACGATCCAGGTCTACCGGCCCACCGGCCGCCCGCAGTACGAAACGGCCACGGCCTGAAGCACGTGACATAGGTGCCGCACGAGACGGCCGACCGGTCCCAGCCGTATGGCCAAGACCCACCCACGTTGGAAACGAAAACCTGACCGACAAACCTCGCGACGGTATGCGGATCCAGACAACGGTCGTTCATCGGTGGTTGCAGGCTGCAGGAGGCTTCTTGTCCACGGTGTCGCCCGCGAGGACCAGGGGCCGCTGAGCTTCACACGAAGCCGTCAACCACACGGCGCCGCCCTTTGGCGGTGGTGCCAGGGTTCCCTTGCTTGTTCCACTACGCACGTGCCTACTAAACTTTGCACAGCAGCTAGACCGATACTCGATTGAGAGGAAGCGTCCATGCCCACCACCCAGCGGGACAACTATCCCCCAAGCTCGTTGCTGAGCGCCGTCCGTGAGAGTCAGGTGGCCGTCCTTGACGTGCTCCGTGTCTGGAGCGACATCGGCCAGCAGCTGACCCAGCGCCTCGGGCTGCCCGTCGCTGCCGTCGACCTCACCGGCGCCGTTGATCGCGCCTTCGACGTGGCCGAGCAGACCCTACGCGCCCAACACCAGCTGGTGCGGACCCTGGTCGGTGTCGGCACCCGCCAGGTCGACATCGCGGTCGACACCGTAGTGGAGACCATCGACACCGCTGTGGAGGCCGCGGACACCACGGTGAAGACCGTCGAGGGCACCGTGCGCGAGCGTACCCATCAGGTCGAGGGCGAGCTGCAGGACAGCCGGCAGCGCACCGAGCAGCCGCCGGCCCCCACGGGAGGTACGCCGACGGCTGAGGCGCCCAGGCAGGACCGCACATTCGACGGGCGCACCTATGAGGAGCGCAGTGTCGAGGAGCTCCGGGAGCGGGCGGCCGAGTTGCAGATCGACGGCCGCTCGGCGATGAGCAAGGACGAGTTGATCGCCGCCCTGCGCAACCACCGCAAGTCGCGATCGGCGAAGAGTGACGCGCCCAGGCAGGACCGGCGGACCTACGAGGAGCGCAGCCTCGAGGAGTTGCGCGAGCGGGCTCGGGAGTTGGACATCGAGGGCCGTTCAGCGATGGGCAAGGACGAGTTGATCGCCGCCCTGCGTGAGCGCTCCAAGTAGCTGCCCCGGCACGACCGCGGGCTGCGGCCCGGCTCCGTGCGTCGCACGCGGGTCGGGCCGCTGCTGCGTCCCGGATCGCCCAGGCACGGATCCAGGTAACGGCGCCTCTTCTCGGGCCTCCTGGCAAGTAAGGCAGCGCCACCCAGAGTGAGATCCTCGGTAGCTCGCCTGCTGTAATCACCATGCAGGGTGAGTATCTTTGGTCACGGGGCTCTGGGGAGCCGTGCCAACCCTGGGCTCCCATCCGGGACTGAGCGATGAACAGGAGGAGCGGTTCCGGCTCATCACGGTGACTGACTGCTCTAGGTTCCTGCTGGCGCGCCTTGACACGCTAAGGCGCGACCAGCGCAGCAGGAGGGCAAGTACGAGGTCCCAGGTTCAGGTCCTGGCAGGCCCACCGCACCGGTCCTGACCAGCGGAAACGCTGGTCGTCATGGCCGGAGCCGTTGGCAGACGTGTAGACCCAGGCCAACAACTCGTACCTGAATACCTTCCCGGGCCTTGAGCTAGATGGACGCGAGCACCAGCAGTACAGCACCGATCCAGAACAGCACCAGCGGGAGGCGACTCGTGCGGTGCTTGTCGGAGGTCCTGCCGGCAGCTCGATTGCGGCTCCGCACCGAGGTGTCGAACAGGAGCCCGGCTGTCATCAACCCAATGCCGAGCACCTGGATGGCGCGACGCACCTGTCCTCCCCTCCAGCACTGCGTAGCTCACGACCCTCCCTGACGACCGTCGGGTGCACGGCCCCGACCGCCGATCGGGTTGGCCGGCCGACCCCGAGGTCACCACCCGCCCGATAGTGGCATGGCCGAGCAGCAAGACCAGCGCAAACACAGCATCGGCAACACGGCGAGCGGTGCGGACAGGCTCACCGCCGAGAAGACGCCCAGCACCCGACGGTGACAGCAGGGTCACCCCGCCAACGCTAGGATCCTCGGCCATGGCCCATCGCGTCCGACGCCAGAGGGCCCTGGCCTGCTCATCGCGCTCCAGCGTCCGGCCGACCTGGTCCTGGCTAGTCACCGCGACGTGGTGGCCAAGCACAACGGGCTCTGGCCCACTTCCGTGATGAGCTCGCTACGGCTGACTCACTCGCCTATGCGGCGTTGGCGCCGACCGTGTTGACGACGACGGTGTGGTGGGTGACGGTGCTGTCGTAGCTGACCAGTGCCGCGTGGGCCGCAGGGTCGACGACGGCGCTCTCCGAGTTCGCTCCAGCGAAGCTGCTGATCGCCTCCAGGGAGTCCCAGAGGGTCAGCACCTGCAGCCGGACGTGGGTGTCGTGGTCGCGGCGTAGGAGGTAGGCGCCTTGGTAGCCGCCGATGCGTTGGAGTTCTGGCAGGACCACGCGGGTGAAGTGCTCGCGATACGCGTCTGCGCCCCCGGCGGTGGCGGTGGCGTGCCAGGCTCTCACGATCACCTTCTCCGCCTCCTTTCTCCAGGTCGGTCTTGGGAGGCCAGTGTGGCTGACCGCCCTGACGGTTCGACGGTTCTCCCTGAGTTGCCTCACCGAAGACCGATAGGCAGGGGTCTGCCATCGAGAGGGAACGCTGTAGCTGTTGTGCCGCTTGGCCTCTGCGGCTCGGCTCTCCAGGACCCTGAGCCAGGTGTCGACTCAGGTGGCCACGAACTGTTCCTCGGTGGCGCCGGCCGGCGTCTGCCGTAGAGCGCCTCGTGCACCAGCATGGTGAGGTCGGGAAATCGGGGCCGTCGCGTTGGAGGAGCCGGAACAGGTCGGTCTCGGCGGCCAGGCCCGCGAGCGCGAACTGGGTGAGGGTGGCTTGCTCGTCGTCGAAGTTGAGCGCATCCAGGAGGTCTTCCAGGGATCGGAACTTGCTGGCATGGCGCGATACCGCGGCCTTGAAGACCTCCTGCTGGAACGAGCCTTCGTCGTCGAGGCAGCGCCGAACGGGCCTGGGCCGAGCCGCTTGCGGCCGAGCAGTGGCCCAGGTGGGCCCGACACCGTCGTGCGTCCAGGTCGCCCCGCCCGGGCCGGTCGGACCCGGCAGCAGCGCGACGCTGAAGTTGACCAACCACAGCACGGCCACCGTCGGGGTCACCGCGTTCCAGGACGGGCGGCGGTTCCGGTGGGAGGGCTCGTTCCTGTGGCTCGGTCTCGGCTACGACCACCTGGCCACCACCGACGAGACCGGCCCGGTCACCATCACCTTCACCGTCGACGCCGCCGGTCCGGCGGTCAATATGCTCAGGCCGCTGTTCGCCGGCGTCTACGCCCGCAATCTCGACCCGTGCCATCCCGCGACTGCAGGCCATCCTGCGATCACCCGATCCGGCACGGCCAACGTAGGGTGCTCGTTCTGGAGGAGCCGACGAACTCATCGGGTCAACCTCCTCGGTGCGTCTTGGTGTGGGTATCTGCGCACGAGGCGAGAGCGGCGCCAGCCGGCTCGCATCCGGCACGGACGCGGTGGTGTGGTCTCGCGGGCTACAGCTCGTCGCGGAGCCGGGCGGCGCGTTCGATGACCCCGACCAGGACGCGGTGGGCGGTGGCGAGGTCGTTGGGGTCGAAGGCGCTGTAGAGGCGCGTGGTCGCCGCGTTGACCGTGTCGGCCAGGCTCGTGTAGAGGGCGTGGCCCTCGGGCGTGAGCTGGGTGGGGCCGGGACCGTTGGGGTCGCTGCCACCGGTGACCAGCCCTTGCGCTTCGAGCTTGCTCAACAGGGCGGCGACGCCGGGCAGGCCGAGGTGGAGCTGCGGCTGGCTGGCGAGGTAGACGTGGAAGTCGCCGGGTGATACCACCGGGCCGCGGACGGCCAGGATGCGCAGGACGATGTACTCGCTGCTGGTGATGCCGCTGTCGGTGGTGGCGAGGACGCGGTCGAGCAGGGTGGTGATGGCGCCCTGGGCTTCGCCGATGTCCTGGCCGGTGAGGGTCGCTGGCTGTGACATGGGATCACTCCTGGGATCGGTGTCAGCGCCGAGCAGGGTCTGCAGGGCGCGGACGAGCTCACGGGTTCGCTGGCTCTGGGTTCCTCCGATCGGTGCGGTGAGCTCCTCCTGAAAGGCGGCGACGATGGCGATGGCGCGCCGGGCGATGTCGGCACCCTGGTCGGTGAGGCGGAGTTGGACGGCGCGGGTGTCGCTGGGGTGCTCGGCCCGCTGGATCAGGCGGGCTTGTTCGAGGGCGCGGGCCAGCTTGGAGACGTAGATCGGTTCCAGGCCCGTCCAGTCGGCGAGTTCCCGCTGGCTTGGCTGCGCCCCCGACAACGAGTAGCCGTAGAGGGAGGCGAGCAGGGAGTACTGCGCGTGGGTCAGGCCGAGCGGGGCCAGGCCCCGGTCGACGGCGGCGCGCATCCTGGTGGTCAGCCGCCAGAGGAGGTAGCCGGGGGTCGGGTTCTCGGTTGGTCTCGTCATGGCGATACTGTACATAGAAACTATATACATGGCAACTATGAAGTTCTGCGCACCCGTCGGGCGGTCCATGCTTCATGGAGCTGGCCTCCTCGCCGGCGAGCGCCAGGAAGTCTCGAGGAGCAGAGGCGCCTGGCCCTGGCGAGGGGTGCCGCACGCCGCCGCGTGGGAAGGTCGATCCACTCCTGTGGGTGAGCGCGTGTCAGCGCACGGAGCATCAGGACCAGTGAGGCTTGATACTGGTCGAGACCGGTGATCGACTGTCGTGTGGTCCCCAGCTTGGGAGTTGACCCGATCACCGCCGGTGGTCAGCAGTGGCGTGGCGGCTCCAGGGGTGCCAGCCTTGGCGGGACCCGGCTGGTGGTCGTGTCATGGATGCCCGAACGCTTCGGCGACGATGGGTGCAGGGCGCAGGGATCAAGGAGGATCGCAATCACAATGGCACGGTCGAGCGGGAACCCCTTCTTCGCCAACTTCAGCACCTACGACGCGCCGTTCCCGACGAAGGTCCGCCTCGCGTTGGCCAACAGCTGGAGGAAGGTGCGCACCCGATCCGACTGCTGCGGGAACTACGGTGAGCCGGGCTGCTGACAGCCGGCCGAGGGGCCCCGTGAGGGTCCCAACGACCACGAACACCCGCACCACCACGGCGAGCACGGTTGATGCGCTGAGCGGCACGGCGGCGGGCGCGATGAGAGCACATGACTTGGCCTTCTACGGTCGGGCGCCGACCTGGGAGAACGGCGCTTGGCACAGCGGTTCCCTACAGCGGCTCTGACCTGGGGAAACGCTACTCGGCTGGATCCTTCGAGCGCGATTGCTAGTTGGGTCGCCTGCGCACAGCGGTCGGAGAACGCATCCCTGCTGTGCCGCCGCCGGACCATGCAGGTCAAGCCGAGGGCGGCTCTCGCCCAGGTGCTATGGCACCTGCCATCTGCCGTTAGAGTGCCTTTACCGACGGTCCTGACTGATGGTCCTGGATATGGGTGCCGGAGCGGAGGGTCCCGTGTCAGGCGCTGATCCATTGGAGGGGTTCGGAAGCGGCCTGCCCATGGGCCTGCTCGCCTTCCTCTTCACCGACATCGAGGGCTCCACCCGGCTGGTCCAGAAGATCGGCACAGATCAGTACGGGGACCTGCAGGCTCAGCATTCCCACCTGTTGCGGGAAGCGGTCGCCGAACATGGCGGGCGGGAGTTCGGTAGCGAGGGCGACGCCCACTTCTTCGTCTTCCAGGGTGTGGTCAGGGCGGTCGTCCCTGCTTGAGGGCGCAAACGAGCAAGCGCTTTCGTACTTCGAGGAGTTCGTGCCGGTCGTCCGCGCGCGGCGACCGCTTCTGGCTCATCAGTGGCTTGACGAGCATGGCCCAAGCGCAGCACTTCCTGGGCCGCTTCGCACAAGCCCGCCAGAACTTCGGCGAGGCGCTTCGCCTGGCGCTGGAAGCAAACGATCTGGCCTCGGCGACCATCGCCCTTGGGCCGCTCTCGAACCTGGAGAGCGCTGCTGGGGATCACGACCGGGCGGTCCGGCTGTGGGCTGCCGCCGAGGCGATCAAGCAGCGGATCGGTGGCGGCGCCCCGGCTGAGGTCATGCGCGTGAGCGACCCAAGCGCGGCCGCGACATTGGCGAGGGGCGAGGACGCCGTGGGGCGTGCCTGGGCCGAGGGATGGGCCATGACCCCCAAAAGAGGCGGTACGATACGCAACCCGCGAACCCGCTCCCGATCGGACACGCGTCGAGCCGTAGGCGCGGGAGTCCCTGGAAGGATGGCCGGGAGGCTACAGCGACCCATGGGCGGTGGCCCTCGTGCCGACCAGCGGTGACACCTGGACGGAGGAGATGGCATGGCGGACTTCGACGAGCTGACCTGGCAGGAGGCGATGCGCCGAGGCCATGCGGCGCTGCTGGACTCCGAGCACCTGTACGACGACATCAACGCCTCGGAAGGAGGCTCCAATCTCGAGATCGAGAAGCACCTGCGACGATCAGAGGTCAAAGCCGCTCAGGCCCAGGTGTGGCTCGCGCTGGCCCGCGAGCTTGGCAGCCAGGGCGACCGCTACGGCCACCCGGGCACCTGACTGGACCTCCAGGTCCAGCAGGCAGTGACGCGCGTTACCGCCGGTCAGCGACCTAGAGAGGCAGAGGCTCCGACGCACCTGCTGCTGCGTTCGGGTGCCGGCCGGCAATCCTGGCTCGACTCCGCTGCACCAAGCCATCGACCGGGTGCGTTCAGCCGGTCGGCAGCGCGTACAGGCTGATGGCCAGGAAGTGGGCGGCGACCCCGGCAATGACCAGCAGGTGGAAGACCTCGTGGTAGCCGAACACGAGCGGCACGGGGTCGGGGCGGCGCAGGGCGTACACGGCCGCCCCGGCTGAGTAGACCAACCCGCCGGCGACGATCAGCAGCCCGCCAGCCACCCCGAGGCGGGCGAACAGCTGCGGCATGGCGACGACCGCCACCCAGCCAAGGGCCAGATACACGGTCCCGCCGAGCCATCTGGGCGCCGTCGTCCAGGCCAGCTCGAGCACGATCCCGGCCACCGCTCCGCCCCAGACGAGGGCCAGCACGACCGTGGCCAGGGTGCCCTCCAGGACCAGCAGGCCGACCGGGGTGTAGGTGCCGGCGATGAGCAGGAAGATCATCGAATGGTCCAGCCGGCGCATGCGGCGGCGGGCCGGGGTGGTCCAGGTGATGCGGTGGTACAGAGCGCTCACCCCGAACAGGGCCGATACCGAGGCGGCGTAGATCGCGACCGCGACCGAGGCCCTGATGGTGGCGGCGAGCAGGACGAGCACGGTGCCGCTGGCCAGGGAGACGAAGAAGGCGTACTGGTGCAACACCCCGCGCAGCCGTGGTCTGATCCGGACCTCGGGGTCGGCCGTGGCCGGCAGGGGCAGGACGCGGGAAGCGGCGGAGTGCGGCAGGCGATCAGCAGGCACAGGCCCTCCAGGATGGGGAAGCAAGCGTGCCGGCGGCGCCAAGGGCGGTGCACAGCTTCGGAGGCTGCCGCGGCGCTGCGGGTGCGGTCGGCACTGGAACCGGCCCATCTGAGATGTCCAGGAGCCCGCCCGGCGGATGGCCGGACGGGCTCGTTGGTGCTGCTACTGGCGCTCCAGCGGTCGCACGTTGGCGGCCTGGGGGCCTTTCTGGCCCTGGGTGATGTCGAACTCGACGGTCTGCCCCTCGTCAAGTGAGCGGTAGCCGGTCGACTGGATCGCGCTGAAATGCACGAAGACGTCCTCGCCGGACTCGGGGGCGATGAAGCCGAAGCCCTTTTCAGCGTTGAACCACTTCACGGTTCCAACAGTCATGGTGTTGTCCCTCCCTCCATCGTCTTGGAGGTATTGATCACGCCGGGACCTTAGTGGTGCCGACGGCAAGGGACAAGCTCGACCGTGCGATACAAGTCAACCGTGAACCTGTGCTGGGCCACGGTAGCGGGTGTCGCCACCATGCGCTACCACGCCGGTCAGAAGCTCGCGGGCAGGGAACGGGCGCCAGGACTTCAACCGTGATCGGGGAGATCACCCACCGACCGGTAGCTGCCGTGCAGGTAGACCAGCGGATCCTCCAAGTCAGAAAGCTCCAGCTGCTCGATCACGCCCTCGACCAGCTCGGTGTGGCCGACCGGGGCCGATCCGGCCAGACGGCAGGCCGCGCGCGGGCGGCTCCCCCCCAGCACCGGACCCCAGGGCGAC
>Ga0075423_10002189_pt1 | contig 17628 bp, 14 predicted proteins | sample SoiMethybrSBSTD2_FD_80114 | JGI IMG/M metagenome (GOLD analysis project Ga0075423, IMG submission 80114) | Bulk soil microbial communities from a Populus tree surrounding site in Tennessee, USA - Soil MetaG P. TD hybrid SBSTD2 | ecosystem: Environmental > Terrestrial > Soil > Tree plantation...
GACCGACACGTTCAACATGCGATGGGCCGCGCTCTCGACTCGGCTCGCCGAGCTGCAGGTGGACCTGCAGCACGGCGTCGATGTGCCGCTCAAGCTACTGGGGCAGTTCTGGGTCGCGCGCGACGACGCGCGGAACTTCATGATCCTCGGTGACCCGGCGGTGCAGCTTCGGGTGAAGGATTTGCCCGAGCTCGCCTAACGAGCCTCACTTCCGGAGACGCTTCTTCGCCTCGGCCTCCCAGTCGTCGGTCGAGAAATCGAGCAGTGTCTCCTCGTCTTCGATGAGCACAGGGTCGCCAGGGGTTTTCAACGCGGTTGGATCGAACGTCACACCGAATGACACCGACCCCGGCGCAGCCGGCACGAGCGAGAGTACACCACCGGCGACCCCCACGCGGAAGGCCTGGAAGCCGAAGACGATGCTCTTGTCGCCGGAGTACGTGACCAGCGACGACTGGTCGGCGTTCGCTTCGACGTTCACCTTGCCACTCGCGATGTTCTTGATCACTGGCACGTCGACCTTCACCTCCGTGCCGTTCTCGTTCTCCGATTTGACCGAGATCTTCTTCGCCTTGAGCGTCTGCGTGATCAGGAACAACGTCCCCTTACCCAGTACGAACTCCTGAAGCACGAGGTTGTCGGCGTTCACCTGGCCCTTCTTCAGGTATTCGCCGACATCGAGCGGCGCGACGGTATCCGTCACGACGTCGTTGAACGTGAACTGCAGACGCCGAGCGTTCTGGTACTGGGCGCTGACATCCAGGTCGCCACCGAGTGCCTTCAGGATACTGCTGAGAAAGCTCAGCCCGATCCCGGCTGCCTGCTTATCCGACTGCTGGCCCTCGAGGTCTGCTGCGGCCTGGTTGCGCGTGATCGTCGGCGGGATCGCGGGCGGATTGACGATCAGCTTATCCAGACCGCCTAACTGGTGGACGGCATCCTTGACCGCGCCAATCAAGTCCAGCGGGTTGATGCCATCGCGCGGATGACGCACCACGTTGTAGTTCTGCGTCCGCAACATCGTGGTGGTCTTGTCGTGGCAGACTCCCATGATCAGATCCTCCGAAGGGCGTGGAGCGATATCCGCGTCGAGCCGATGTGTGAGCGGACCGTGCCTAACGGGACACCAGTGCCGTGCGTACCTTACCCAGGTTGCGTGCGTGTGACTGGCGAGCTCACTGCCGCGCGAATGCCTCGACCCCATGAGCGGATTCCGCGTGTCGTTGCAGATTCCCGTTAGGGTCCTGAACCGGATGAGTTGGCCTCGGCAGTGCTGCTCTGCTGTGCATTGGCATCCTTCCCTCGCATTCGGGCGGAGGCGAATCCCGTCCGGTCCTGCATCATCGTCAGGCAGTGCGCACGATAGCGGCGCACGCCGGCACGAGAACCGCCGTCGGCGGAGCTATCGTAACAAGCATGGAGTCGGGCAGCAAGATGCACCCTGCCTAACGTGTTGGCTCGCTTTGCCGCCTCACGCTTTCGATTCCCGATTCCCGATTCCCGATTCCCGATTGTGACCGCGATCACAGTCACTCTCCGGGATGGCCCTGAGACGGGAGTGACCTGATGGCTCGCCCGTCGTCCCTTTCTCATGTCGCGTTGTCCACTGACTCATGCCCTGCCGCGCCGGCCACGCCGGTCACTGGTCACACCGAGTCGCCATGCGTTGTTAGGCATCGCCGCCACCGTCGCTGCAGCTGCCACGACGCACGAGGCGAAGGCACAGGGCGCCATCCTCGTTCAGGGGATCGCCGACGCCGAAGCGTGGAAGACCGACTCGACCTCCATCCTCCTCACGCGCAACGGGGGACGGCCGTCGTTCCTCGGACGCGTGAATCTCTGGGGTGCTGCGGAGATCGGCCGACACGTCGTCGTCTATGCCGCCGGCACGGCGGAAACGGGCAACGCGCGCGACGAATCGGGCACCGAGTGGTACACGGACCTGGCCGGAGTGCGGTACACGCGGTCGAATGCATTCGTGATCGACGCGGGCAAGATCCAGCACATCATTGGAACGTTCGCCGCGCGGCGGTACTCGACGCGGAACCCGCTGATCGGCACTCCCGATGGCTACCCGCTGCAGTATCCGCTCGGGGTCATGGCGTCGGGCACGCGCGGCCGAATCGACTATCGCGGCGGTGTCGTCTCCCTGCCGATTTACCACGAGGGCTACACGCCTGATCCGACGCCTGCGCCGCGCCCTGCCTTCGGTGCAGGGTTCACACCGGCCATCGGCATTCGCCTCGGTGCGTCGGCGACGTGGGGTCCGTATCTCAACCAGGATCTCGCGCCGACGCTGCTCGCCGGTCGCTCGTGGCGGGCGTATGACGAGCGGATTGTCGCGGCGGACGCGCAGCTGAGCCGAGGCTACCTCGAGCTCCACGGCGAGCTCGCGAGGTCGAGCTACGAAGTGCCCGTTGGTTCGGGCGGGATCACGACCGTTCGCGGGCTGACCTATTACGGCGAAGCCAAGTACACGCTGACGCCACGGCTGTTCGCGGCGGGTCGCTTCGAGCGCAACGACTATCCGTACATTCAGCCGTTCTCGGACGTCGCCTGGATCGCCAGCCCCACGAACATGTACGATGGCGAGGCGGGAGTCGGTTACCGCCTGACGTCGCGGACGCTGCTCAAGGCGTCCGTGCGCTCCGACCGCTGGGACGTTGCGCCGGAAATGCGCAGCTTCCTCGGCAACGGTGCCGCGCTGGCCTTGCAGCTGTCGCAGTCGTTCGAAGTGGTTCGTTAGGCACCGCTACTGGAAAGGACGGTGTTGAAGGCAGACGCAACCACGACCGCTGAACACGCAGGCGGCGCTACGCGCCGGCGCTGAGTACGCTGACTGCTCGAGAGGTCCGCCTCACCTAGCCAGCACCGGGAGTTTTTGCAACTGCACCGGGACGCTCACGGCTGTCTGAAAAGGATCCCATCACAAGAGCTCAGCGGCTTCCGCGGCGGCGCGCAGCGCCGTCAGCGTATTCAGCGGTCGTGGTTCTAGAGAATCCAACCGGTCACCGCTGCCTTGAGGGCAGACTCGCTCCGCTAGTCAGCTCGCACGCGCAACCGCGCCGCGCGGCACATCGCCAGAGGTCTGCGCCTCGACCACCGTGATGGCTTCGTCCGCACCGAGCGGCTTGGCGAAGTAGAAGCCCTGACCGAACCCGCAGCCCGCCGCACGAAGCTGCGCGGCCTGCTCCGCATGCTCGATCCCCTCGGCCACGCACCGGAGGCCGAGTGAGTCCGCCAGCGCGACGATTCCGCGGCCGAGTGCCGCATCCGACCCGCCGTGCGTGAAGCGATCGATGAATACCTTGTCGATCTTGAGGACGTCGACCGGGAAACGATGCAGGTACGCGAGCGATGAGTAGCCGGTGCCGAAGTCGTCGATGGCGAGGCGCACTCCGAGCGCCTTGAGCGCGTAGAGCGTACGGAGCGCGGCGTCCGCGCGATGCATGAGGACACTCTCCGTGATCTCGAGCAGGAGCATGCTCGGATCGATCCGCGCCTGCGTCACGGCTGCGGCCACGTCGTCCACGAGCGTGGCATGCTCGAGCTGGCGCCCGGAGATGTTGACGGAGACGTACGGGCTGTCGACCTCCCCCCCGCCGGCTTCGCGCGACCACAGCGCCGCATGCCGGCAGGCGGCGTGCAGCACCCACCGCCCCAGCGGGACTACGAGCCCCGTCGCCTCGGCGAGCGGGATGAAGCGCTCGGGGCTCATGGGCCCGCGGGTCGGATGGTGCCAGCGCGCGAGCGCCTCGAGCCCCGCAATTCGCTCGGTGTCCAGCGCCACGATCGGCTGGTAGACGAGGCGAAGCGCGCCGTTAGGCTCGGCGAGCGCCCGGCGCAGGTCGGCCTCGAGCTCCATCCGCTCGACCACGGCAGCGTGCATCGCGGGCGCGAACAGCTCGTATCGCCCTTTGCCGAGCTGTTTCGCTCGATACATCGCCACGTCGGCATTCCGCAGCAGCTCGTCGGCGCCGTCGTCGTCGGTCGCGCGCGCGACGCCAATGCTCAGGCTGACCAGCAGCTCGGCACCCTGAAGCGAGACCGGCGAGCGCATCGCGCGCTGAATGCGCTCGACGACAGTGAGCAAGTCCGCACTCGACCGGACGCGGGCAACGAGGACCGCGAACTCGTCGCCACCGAGCCGCGCGACGGTGTCGCATCCCCGGGTGGCGTGCAGCAGCCGGCTCGAGACCTCGACCAACAACTGGTCACCCACGGCGTGGCCGAGTGAGTCGTTGACGTTCTTGAAATTATCGAGGTCGAGAAAAAGCACCGCGATGGAGTCGGGAGCCGATTTGCCGCGGTCGAGTGCATGATCGACCTCCGCGCGAAAGCGCGCACGGTTCGCGAGCCCGGTAAGCGGGTCATGATACGCCTGATGCGACAGCTGTGCCTGACTCTCGCGGAGCGCCTGCTCCGCCAGGGTGCGCTCGCGGATTTCCGCGGTCAGCACCGCGTTCGCCGCAGCGAGGTCCGCCCCCCGTTGCTCGAGCTGGACGCGCTTGCGGGCCAGTGAGGCGATCAAACGGGCGAACGACAGATGGAGCCACCTGATCTCGACCGCGGCCGACGCGTGGTCATCCAGCCGGCCGATGCGCTCCAGTGTCCCGGTCGCTCCGACGGCGGTGCGAAGCCGGCGTACGAACGCCTCGAGCGGGCCGAGCATGGCGCGCGACAGCAGGGCGGCCCCGGCCCCCGCGAGCGCGACGCCGGCGAAGCCAAGGACGACGAAGTCCAGCAGCAGCGTCCGCGTCGTTCGGCGCAGGGTTGGCGTGACGGCCTGCAGCAGCGTTAGGCGTGCCGGCGCGGACTGATCGGCGGCGCCCATCACGAGGGAGGCCGCCACATACTCCACGTTGCCGAGGCGGACGAGACGCGGCCGCGCATCCACCGGCGAAACCACGCCCTCGAGGCCTGGAGGGCGCCGCACGAGCGTCGACGCGATGACCCGTCCACCGAACGTGATCACGAGATCGCCACCGAAGCTCTGCACGAGCGACCGCAGGTGCGCGTCGTCCAGGCGATCACCGAGGATCACCGTACCGATCGTGAACCCATCGACGACGATTGGCGCGGCCGCGATGTGAAAGTGACTGTCGCCGACGCGAAGGACCGAGAGATAGAGCTCGCTCGGCCCTCCGTCGAGGGATGGGTCGAGCGCGTGACGGAGCGCCGCCAGCCGCGACAGGTCCGCACTGGTCGCCGGCGCGTCGCGGCTCTTCCCGTCGCTGTCCGGTACCACGAACGCCGCGACGACCCGCCCGTGCTCGTCCGTCGTCGCGACGAGATCGGAGCCCAGGTCGGGGGCGACGCGCTCGAGCTCGCGCCTAACGGTGCGCACGACATCGGGATGATCGCTCGTGGTGCCTGTCGACGCAATGCCGGACCTGCCTTCCACCCGCGTCGTGGCCATGGCGGAGCGCAGGTTGGGGTTCGTCGCCAGCAGGGCCGCTGACGCGACGAACTGGCGATCCTGCCGCCGCTGGAGCGTCAGCATCGCGTTCTGTCCGTGGCCGACGTCGTCGGTGATCAGCGCGCGGGTCGTCGCTCGCGTCCTGACGCTGAGGACCGCGAACGTGGCCGCGATCGCCACAGCGGTGACCATGGCGCTGAGCCCGGCAAGCCTAACGCCGAGGCGTGCGCCACGCCTGCGGAACTGTCGCAGTGAGCCTTGCTCGCGATCGTCTCCAGGCCTCACTGCGAGCGGGCGGCCTCCGCCGGCGGGAGCGGGATCGTGAAGTCGAGCCGCGCGACCTGATCGGGCTCGAGATGCAGGTGATGCGTGATCGGCCGGATCCGTTCGTGCCACGCGACCACCGTGTAGTCACCGGGCGGCAGCCGCGGAATCGTGTAGCGCCCCTCCGCGTCGGGCACGGCGAAGTACGGGTTGTCGAGCACCAGGGTGACGGCGCTCATGTCCGAGTGTATGTGGCAGAACACCTGCACGATGCCGGTGCGGTCGAACGTCACGGAGCGCGCCGCGCCCCGCGGGTATCGTCCAAGGTCGAACGTCTTCGCGCGCGAGAGGGAGAAGACATTGTGGAACAGCGCGTCATCGTTAGGGAACGCGACCGTCGTGCCTCGCACCACGGGTAACACGTGGGGCAGGAAGCGCTCGCCGTGCTGACGAAGGGTCGCCGAGTTGGTGGGCGCGGTCGTGCCGGCCGGTACCTGCTCGATGTACACCACAATGTTCTGGCGCTCGTCGACGTCCACGGAGTCGGGTGCCGGCGGCACGGCTCCGGGTCCGGGCTCGGCGTAGATTCGGAAGCGCGGGCGGCGCGCCGTAAGGCCGCGGGAGACTACAACCCGGCCCTCGACGCCCGCCGTCGCGCCGCGAGGGTGACTCGGCGAAACAGGTCTGGCCGATGGCGTGTCACCGGCCCAGAGCACGGAGGCCGGCAGGCCAACGAGACAGAGTCGGCGGAGCGATCGCATCGGTCAGGGCGAAAGAGAACCCGGCATAGAGAAAAGACGCCGGGCGGGTGAGCGGAGTCACGTGGAGAACCCGGGTCAGATCCGGGGGTCGGATCCCGGGGTCAGATCCGGGGGTCAGATCCGGGGGTCAGATGACTGGATCTGACTCCGGGGCGACTTGCGGCCTGACGCGCAGATGCAATTGCGTGAATACTGAACGGACAGCTGTTCGAGACCCTCGTTCCAAACATTTCAGCTGCGAGCGGCACTCTTACATGACGCCCCCGATGACCATCCAGCTAGCACAGGCGTCGGACGCTTCACGCTTGTCGGCATTCGCCCACCGGATGTTTCATGAGACCTTTGGGCCGCTTAACACGCCCGAGAACATGAATGTGTACTTGTCGTCAGCGTTCAACGAGGCGCGTCAACTCGCCGAGATCGAGAATCCCAACGCGATCACGCTGCTCGCCGACAGCGACTCGACCTTGATCGGGTTTGCGCATCTGCAGTTGGGCGACGTGCCGGCGTGCGTGAGCGATCGTCACGCGATTGAGCTCGTGCGCTTCTATGTCGATCCCGCACTGCATGGCCGCGGCGTCGCACAAACGCTTATGCGCCAGTCGCTCGCCGCCGCGTCCGCGCGCGCGTCATCAGTCTGGCTCGGCGTCTGGGAACGCAACGCACGCGCGATCGCATTCTATGGAAAGTGCGGCTTTCACGACGTTGGCTCCCACGACTTCATGCTGGGAACCGACCGTCAGACCGACCGCATCATGTGGCGACCGACTGACGATCCGCCGCCGCACGGCGGCGGGCACGGCGGATGAGTCGCAGACGGGCGCCCAGGCGCGTGGTCGAGTCCCGGAAATGCTCGTCCTCGGTCGCGCGCTGCCACGCGCGCGCGAGGCCCTTCCACTCGAGCAGGCCAATCAGCCGCGTCGGGTCATCGCGATCGACGACCGGAAGGCGACTGACCCGCCTGGCGAGCATCACACCCACGGCTTCCTCGAGCACGGTGTCAGCATGGGTCGTGATGGCCGGCGTGCTGCCCGCGCCGATTACGCTCAGCGTCTCTGCATCCTCGCGGTCGACCGACGCGATCAGATCGCGGCGCGTGATGATCCCCACCAGTGCACCGGCCGCGTCGACGATCGGCCAGGCCTGGCACGGAGCGAGCACCGGGTCGTCGTTCGCCAGGCGTCGGAGCAGCGCGTCGGCCGGCATGTTCGCCGGAATCGTCGGGATGTTCTGCTCCATCACATCCGCGACTCGAAATCGCGCGAGCGGACTCACGGTGTACTCGCGGGCGATGTGATAGCCCCGCCGAGCGACCTTCTCGGTCAGGATCGAGCGTCGCATCACGAGCACCGTGAAGCCGTGCGCCGTCACACACGCCAGAAACAGCGCCGGAACGATGGACAGGTCGTGCGTGAGCTCGAGCAGAAACACGGCGGCCGTGAGTGGCGACCGCATCGTGCCGCCGAGCATTGCCGCCATGCCGATGGCTGCCCACAGGCTCGGGTCGCCGACCGGGATCCACCCGGCCCCGATGGCACCTAACGAGCCACCCATGATCAGCAGTGGCGCGAGGACGCCGCCCGATGTCCCCGAACCCAGCGCGATCGCCCAGATGAGCGCCTTCACCGCCATCAACCTGGCGACGGCGAGTCCGGCGAGCTGTCCCGCCAGGAGAGCGCTGATGGTGTCGTAGCCGACGCCGAGCGCCCTCGGCTCGAGCAGGCCGCCGATACCCACCGCGAGCCCGCCTAACGCCGGCCACCACATCGGGTGGAGCGGCAGTTTGGCGAACCCATCCTCGCACGCGTACACGAGCCACGTCGCGATCGCGGACGCGCCACCGGCACACAGGCCGAGCGCGAACGCCGCCGTCAACTCCTGCCACGACGGGGCCGGATGTGGCGTCACGGGAAAGAGCGGGCCGTGGCCAAGCAGCGGCACCCGACAGGCGCCAGCGACGATCGCCGCGATTGCGACCGGGATGAGACTCCGCGGCTTCCACTCGAAGAGCAGCAGCTCGACCGCGAGCAGGACGGCAGCGATCGGTGTCGCGAAGATCGCCGTCATTCCCGCAGCGGCCCCGGCAACGAGCAACGTCTTCCGCTCCGACGCGGACAGGTGAAAGCCCTGCGCGAACAGCGAGCCGAACGCGCCGCCGGTCATGATGATCGGCCCCTCGGCACCGAACGGGCCGCCCGTTCCGATCGCGATCGCCGAAGACAGCGGTTTCAGCACCGCGACCTTCGCCGACATGCGGCTCTGGCCGATCAGAATGGCTTCGAGCGCCTCGGGGATTCCGTGTCCGCGAATCTTGTCCGACCCGTAGCGCGCCATGAGCCCGACGATGAGTCCACCGACCACGGGAACGAATACACCAGCGATGCCGAGCGCGCTTTTGGCGGGCGACATGAGTACGCTCGAGTACCGATGGTACCAGACGAGGTTCGTCGCGACGCCAATGAGCCAGACGAGCGCATACGCCACGAGCGAGCTCATGGCGCCGATGACGACGGACATCGCCGCCAGCACCAGCAGGCGGGAGTTGGTCGTGAAGTCGCTCAGTCGGTCGTCGTGTCTCGAGGCCATGATCGAGCTTCGCTCGCGGACGTGGCGCGAGCAATGAATCGTTCATCCCGCGAGGCGGGACGGACTGCTCATATGGCGGGTCTTATCGTCAGATCAGATTTCGTTTGATCGCGTGCGTCACGGCTTCGAGCCGGCTGTGCGTGCGCAGCTTTCTATTGATGTGGTGCAGGTGATTGCGCAGCGTGTGCGGCGAGATGCCGAGCGCGCGCGCAACGGCCGCCGACGCGTTTCCCTGCGCGAAGAGTCTCAGGATCCGCTTCTCCTGCGCCGTGAGCGGCGAGACCGGTGCGGGGCGTCCGGTGTCCGAGCCGAGCGCACGCAGACGATCGGCCGCCGCAAGCATCCGTTCGACGAGATGCTCGCGCGCCCGGCGGACGTGAACGTCCTGGGCGATGAACACCACCAGTCGCGTATGCGAGCGTGGTGGGGCGTGCACGAGCGTCGAGATGCTGACCCATCGGCGTCGCCCGTCGCGCGAGTGGAGCTCCGCATCGAACGCGGGGAGCGTATGGCCCGCGAGTGCCATGTCGCACACCTCGCGGCCGATCGACGTCCCGAGCGCGCCGCGGCCGTTCAGCACCTTCGTCCAGTCCATCCCGACAATGTCGGCGTCACGCCACCCGAAGCGCGTCGACGCCGCGGTGTTCCAGATGCGCACAATGCCGCGCGCATCGACCGCGAAGGCTGCGTCGGCCGTCGATTCCAGGAGCTGAACTATTAGGGCTGGCTGGGCCATGGGCATCCTCTATTCCGGCCATGCATGTCACTGGCGGCGTTACCGTCTATCGACTCTTCGATGTCGGCTACGAGATCGACCTCGCTGCGGCGCTCGAGTATCTGGCGCCGAGCGATGCCGCACGAGCGCGCCCCGTCCGGAGCGAGGCGCAGGCGCTGCTCATCCCCAATCCTCCGATCACGGTGCGACTCGGAACCGAGCGAGTCGCGTTGCTCGGGCAGGAGCTCAGCGTCGCCATATCCGCCAGGATCTTCGACTTTGGAGTGGTATCGGTCCGCGCTCACGTGTCCGCACCGGCCGAGATGCCGTGGCCCGATTTTGTTGCCCTGGCACTCGGCGTCGACGCTGCAGCCGAGATTCCGGACCTGCTCGACCGATACGTCGCGCTACTCACCCAGCGCACGGCGCGGGCCATTGTGAAGCCGTCTCTCGCGAGCGTGCGGGAGGACTACACGATCTTTCGGATCAACGACTGGCAGAATCCGACGAGCGCTCCCGACACGACTACTCTCGTGGGCGACGTGGACCTGGCCCCACTACTGCTCGGCGAGAGCCGTCCGCTCTCGGAGAGTGCGCGTCGCGAGCTGCTGCCACATCGATTCTCGTATCATCTCGATGACCTCGCCGTGCTCACGTGGGAAAGCGCGCTGGTCGTGGATCGCGGGCCTAACGAGACGGATGTCGAATACATCGTCGAGTTCGCGAATGCGCAGCTGCTCGAGCTCCGATACTACGACGCCGCGCTGGATGCCGAGCTGCCGAGTCTTTACGATCGGATCGAGAGCGCTCGAGCGGCACGACGCCGACCGCTTCGCCGGCCGTATTCCCAGGTCCTCGGCGCGATGCAGACGCTTGTCGCCGCGACGACGGAGGTCGTGGAGCGCGCCGAGAACGCGTTGAAGGTGACCGATGACGTCTACCTGGCGCGCGTCTATTCGGCCGCGCTCGACGTCTTCGGGCGCGCCAGTGGCGAGCCGGCATCGACCGCAAGCTGACGATCATTCGTGAGACATACGAAATGCTCAACGCCGAAGCGCAGTCCGCGCGAGGCGAGGTGCTGGAGATCGCGATCGTGGCGCTGATCGTGGTCGAGATCGTGCTGTCCTTCTTCCGTTGAGCCTCATCAGGCCACACTAGTGTCGGCCGTCTCTTCCCGGATAAGCTCCGCCACATCGGCCGGCCGCTCCAGCGACGCGAAGTGACCACACGCCACGAGCGAGAGAAGTGAGGCTGCCGGCAGCGCGCGTGCATTTGCCTGACGCTCTTCTGCGCGCGACCAGTCGTGGTCGCCATACACGAGCGTCACTGGCACACGGACGTGCGTGTAGGCGGCGCGCCCCTCGATCCAGCTCCGCCACTCTCGAGACAACGAAAGGAACGCCCGTGAGTGTCCCGGGAGAGTACCGCACTCCCAGAGCAGTTGAACGAGCTCCGGCGACAAACGGCGAGGGTCGTAGAACCCACCTTCCAACACTCGGCGCAGAATCCCTTTCGTCCCAATCGCCATAGTGAATGGACCCACGACCGGCCACTGGAAGATCGTGAACAGGATGCTGGCGAGTGCCGAGCTGCGCCGGATGCCTCCGCCACGACCGTAGTCGTACGGGTTGATCGCCACGACGCGCGCCGCGTGAGCGCTACCACGCGCTGCCAAACCGAGCGCAATCGCGCCACCGATCGATTCACCTACCACGGTGGCTTCCCGAACATTGGTCGCCTCGAGAAACTGCTCCGTCACGTCTATGAAATAGGTTGCGGAGTACGCGACCCGCGGCGCCGCGGATTGCCCGTGACCGGGAAGGTCGGGGGCCACAATGTCGAATCGCGACTCGAGCTCCCGAACAACTGGCATCCAATACTCCAGTTGCGTTCTGAGCGTGTGCAGCAACACGATCGTGGGGCCTGACCCGGTGCGGAGATATCGGAGCTCACCGTCGCGGACCGCTACACGGTGGAATGAGTGTGGCGGCAATGCTTCGTTCGATTGGATCGGCCTAACGCTCGCACTCGCGGGTGCCATATATCCATCCATGACGTTGATTTGATCGAGCTATCCGAATTCGGTGGAAAGGTCATGCCGGGACGGGTGCCGCCAAAACGGCGATACGTCATATCGACGAGCCCGATGACTCCATCGAACGGCTGGCTGGCGTCGCCGGCATTCACCTGTTTTGTTGAGATGTGAGATGTTGTAGTGATCGGCCTCGTGGCTCTGGCACGTGCGGCAAGGACGCCGTCAGCTCTTTCATCGCGGTCGAGGCCGATAGGCGTCAACATGACTAGCACTGACTTCACGGAACCTGGTCGCGCGATGCATCGCGAGAGCGGCTGGGCTCAGGAGCTGGAGCTCCGCCAACTCCGAGCGTTCGTTCTGCTCGTCGATCACGGGAGCATGAGCGCGGCGGCCCGCGCGCTGGGCGTGTCGCAGTCGACCGTCTCGGAGGTTGTAGCCGCGCTCGAGCGTACGCTCGCAACGCGCATCGTCGCCCGCCGTCGTGGCGGACGCGGCATCGCCTTGACGCCAGCGGGTGAGGCGCTTCTCCCCTACGCACGCGATGCGCTTGCCGCGCTCACCACTGCTCGACTCGCCGTTGCTGCGGTGGATCAGCGTGTTCGTGCGACTGTCGAGCTCATCGCCAACGAATCCGTCAGCACTTACCTCCTGCCGCACGCACTCGGCGAGGTAAGGCGGCAATGGCCGCAGATGCACTTCGCCGTGACCGTCGGCATGTGTCCGCAGATCACGTCGGGACTCTCCGGCGGTCGATACGATGTGGGGTTGATGTTGCAGACGCCGCGATGCCCACCGGCAGCGGTGTCACGGACGGTGCAGCCGGCCGTTTCTGAAATGGCGCCACAACAGGAATGCCTGAGTGAGGTGCCGCTGGTCGTGTTCGCCGGACCCGACCACCCGCTGGTCTCGGGCGAGAAGGTCAGTGTGGTCGCACGCGATCGCTTGGCGCCCTACACGCTCTTCGTGAGCGACGCGCGAGGGTACTTCTTCGAGCTGGTGCGCGACTTCTTTCGATCGGACGGCACGCCCGGTCCGAGGTTGGAAGCAACGGGAAGCGTCGAAGCGGTGAAGCACAGCGTGACGTCCGATCCGCTCGGGCTGGGGGTGCTGCCGCTCTACGCGTTGGATGCCGAGCTTCGAGCGGGACAGCTCCGGACCGTGTCGATGCGACCGGAGCTGCCGCGAATGCGGCTCGTGGCGATGCGCTACCGCACCCAGCCGCCGGCGCACCCCGCTGTCATCGCGCTGCTCGACGAGTTGCGCGCTTCGCTTCGGACGATGCCCGACGCAGGAGCTTCAGCCGCGTCACGTTAGGCGCGGCACGGATGGGCGTACGCTCATGATCCAGGAGTCGACGACCTCGTCAGGCAGTCGTCGTTGCGGCGAGGACGCGCGTGGCGTAGTCGCGCACCGACGTCATCGCCATTGGGAAGCGCTCCCTCAGCTCCCGCATGTCGACAACATCGCCATCCGCATAGCATCGCCGCAAACCGGCGACTGAACGCGACCAGGAATTCTCTCCAGATATCTGTTCGTCGGAGAGGGTCTGCTCCGAAACGAAGTCAATCTCGAAGGGCTCGCCGGTGGCTTGTTCGAAGATCCTGACGACGTCGAGAGGGGTCACCGCCTCGGGTCCGCCGAGCTCGAAGGTCGCGTTTCGCGCGTCCGCGTTGTCGATGCACAGCAGCGCAAACCGTGCGACGTCATAGAACGACAACCAGCTGATCTTGTTATGTCCCGTTCCGTAGACCGTTGCGCGATGGTTGACATAGTCGAAACCGGAGATCGGCGTGAGCCAGACCTCCATATAGAACGTCGGCCGCAGGATGGTGAAGGCGAGGCCACTGGCCCTCAGATAGTGCTCAACCTCCCGCTTCGCGTTCCGGAACGGGAAATCGCGGTCAATGCCGCCAGAGAATGACGTGTAAACGAACGAGTCGACGCCACAGCTCTTCGCGGCGTCGATCAGATCGTTCTGCCCGTGACCGTCCACGCGTTCAACCGTATCGTCCGGTTGCCTCGAGACCATGACTGACGCGGTCGAGATGACGATTCGGACGTCCCGGCACGCTGCGCGCAACGAGAGAGGATCCTTCAGATCCCCTTCCACGAGCTCGACGCCGGCCATTCGAAGAGCGTCGACTCGCTTCGCGTCAGACGTCGGTCGGACCAGCACCCGCGTAGGTTTTCCAGCGGCTCGCAGCAGCCGACAGATCTCGCCGCCCAAACCAATGGGCCCTGTCGCTCCCACAACCAGATACATGGGGTGGCCTCCTTCGGAGGAACGCGGCGCTCGGCATCCGTCGGCTAACGCGATCGCTCTCGAGTCGGTAGCCAGCGTCGATGCCTAACGCTCATACGACGACTTCAGCCTGATGCTCCGCCGTGTGCTCTGGTAGCACGCCGGCACGACGGAACGCCCAGCCTGCGAGGATCGCGAGCGCGAGCGACCCGATGCCACTGATCGCGGCGCAGAGCACGAGGCCGCGGAGAAACGCGTCTCGCGCTGCGTCCACCAGCTCCGCACCCACGGGAACGGGCAACTGCTGTGACATCGCGACGGCGCCGCCAAGCGTTGACATCGCCGCTTCTCTGACGTCTGGTGAAAGACCGATCGGCAGCCCGTGCCCGAGCATACCGCGATAGATCGCGACGCCAATGCTGCCGAAGATCGCGATGCCGACCGCGCCGCCGAGCTCGGCGCAGGTCTCCGAGATGCCTGACGCAGCGCCCGCACGCTCGGGAGGCGCCGACCCGATGATGACATCGTTCGTGAGCGTGAACACCGGCGATGCACCAAGCGCCAGAATCGTCGTGCCCACGCCGAACAACGCAAGGTGATTGGTGCCGAGACCGATCTGCGTCAGCAGAAAGTAGCCCGTCGACGACAGCACCAGCCCCCATGACATCAGGAGCGCGGGGCGAATGCGTCGCGCGAGCACCGGTGTCGCGAGCGAGCCAATGACGAAGCCGATCGCCCACGGCAGTGTCCAGAGTCCACCGCGCATAGGCGACAGCCCGAGCACGAGCTGCAGATATTGCGGGAGGAAGAGAAATCCCCCGAAGAGCACGAGGATGGACCCGCCGTACAACGCGAGCGACGCTCGGAATGCGGGAATCCGAAAGAGCCTCAGATCGATCAAGGGATCGGCAAGCCGGAGTTGTCGGCGCACGAACACGACGCCGATCGCGAGCCCCACGATCATCCACGCGATCGCCGTGACGCTCACGCCGTCCTGTGCGATGCGCTTCAGTCCATAGATCGTCGCGAGCACCGCGGCGAGCGAGAGCGCGGCGCTCGCGAGATCCGGTTTCCCGGCATTCGGATCGCGGTACTCGGGGAGGAGAATGGGTCCGACGATCAGGAGCAGCGCCATCACCGGCACGCTGATCAGGAACACCGATCCCCACCAGAAGTACTGAAGCATGACGCCGCCTAACAACGGGCCGATCGCACCGCCGAGCGAGAAGCTCATGATCCAGATGCTGATCGCCGTCGTGCGCTGGCGCGGATTGAGGAACATGTTCCGAATCAGCGACAGCGTGGACGGCGCCACGGTCGCCCCGGCGACGCCGAGGAGCGCGCGCGTTGCGATCAGCATCGCGGCACTTCTCGAGAACGCCGCGAGAACCGACGCCGCGCCGAAGAACGCGGCACCGATCAACAGCAATCGCCGTCGGCCAATGCGGTCGCCAAGCGAGCCGGCAGTGATCAACGAGCCGGCAACGAAGAATCCGTAAATGTCGATGATCCACAGAAGCTGAACACTGCTCGGCTCGAGATCGACGGTGAGGCGCGGCACGGCAAGGTGCAGGACCGTCAGGTCCATCGAGTACAGCAAGCAGGGCAATGCGATCACCGCCAGCCCGATCCATTCGCGCCTGGTGGCCTTGGGTGCCGTCATGCTCCGATTCTCCGCCATTCTGGTGATTCAGCATCCTGAATGACGTCGAACGGCGCGCACGAATCTCGACCGAACGTGACGATTAACTGCGAGCCGCGGCGCCAGCTCGCCCGGCGAGGACACTGCATATCGCCGCCGTGTCCGTGATGAGCGCATCGCCTGCGAAGGCGAGACTCGCGAGCGCGCGCTCACACGCGGGCTTGTCCCGGCCGCCGCACGCGTCGCTGATGAGGACCGGAATGTATCCCAGGTCCGCTGCGTGACGCACCGTCGGCTCGATGCCGACTTCCAGTGCCACGCCGACGATCGCGATCGCCTGGATACCGCAGTCGCGCAGGACGAGATCGAGCGGTGTCCCTTCGAACGCCGACATCGTGATCTTGTCGAACACGGCCTCGCTGGGTCGCGGCGCCATCTCCGGGATGAGCTGGGTCTGGGGCGCGCCCGGCGGAAAGGCTGGCTTGAGCTTCGCCACGTCGCCGACTCGCTGCCAGGCCATCGCGGTCCGAAGCTGCATGACGCCGGATAGCTCGAGCGGCATGGACGTGTGTCGGGTAAAGACAACGCGATACCCACCTGCCCTGGCGGCATCGAGCACCTCGCGGACTCGTGCGGTGGTCTCGGGCCCATCCGGCAGCTGTCGCAGGATGCCGACCTGCATGTCATACACGAGTAGCGCCAGCCGCGTGGGCGTGCACAACTCGGTGAGCGTCTGTGGGATGTCGAGACCGAATGCGTGCTGCATTGTCGTTGCTCCATCAGCCGGGCGAAGCCTTCTGGAATCTTCGCCGGCTGTCGCATCGTGGGACAAGGGCACTCGGCCGCCCTGAGCGTGCGCTCCACCATTCGATCTTATCGGCGGATCCGATAGGCGTCATCGGCATTTTGGCATTTCGCGCGCACATCGCTAATTGAATGTCCACCGTGCAGCGGAATGCACGGGTTGCCTCGAGTCTGCGTCACCCGCAGGAGTGAGCGGACTTCGCGCGGCCAATCCGAATGTAGTAGTCGTCGATGGACTCCAGCCACGTGCCCTCGCAAGCTCCGGCACCGGCCCCTCGCGGTGAGCGCGCCGGCATGGGCGACCGCCTCCCACGTCTCGAAGACGAGCGCTTCCTGCGCGGGGGCAGTCGCTACGTATCGGACCTGATTGCGACTTCCAAGGCTCTGCGCGTCAGGGTGCTGCGTTCGCCACACCCGCACGCTCGGGTTGTTACCGTCGACGCGTCCAGCGCGCGTACGCTGCCCGGCGTCGTGGACGTCCTCACGCCCGACGACGTGGTGAGCATTGGCGACCTGCCCTGCGAGTGGGCAGCTCCCGGCATGGCTGTGGTGCCGCTGCACCCGGTCCTGGCGAGAGATCGCGCTCGGTATGCCGGGCAGCCGATCGCAGCGGTGGCCGCCGAAACGACGCACGCGGCGGAGGATGCGTTAGGCGCGATCGCGGTTGCATACGACGCGCTGCCTGCCGTCGCCGATCAGGAGGCAGCCATCAAGGAGGGCGCGCCCTTCCTGCACGATGCGGTGCCTGACAACGTCGCTTTCCGATTTCGGCGGACCGGCGGAAATGTGGGGCGAGCATTCGCCGAGGCCGGCATCGTCATCCGGCGACGCCTCACCAACAGCCGGGTCAGCCCGGCGCCGCTCGAGGGCCGAGTCGTGCTCTCGGATTTCGACACCCGCTCGGGGCGGCTGACGCACTACACGTCGAGCCAACTGCCGCACACGCATGCCCGATTGCTTGCCGGATGCATTGGGCTTCCGCTCCACAAGTTGCGGCTCGTCGCTCCAGACATCGGGGGCGGATTCGGCGCCAAGCTCGGGTTCTACGCCGAGGACGTGATCTGTGCGATCCTCTCGATGCGTACCGGCCGACCCTGCGCGTGGTCAGAAGGTCGGAGCGAGAGCTTTCTCGCGACCACGCACGGGCGCGACCAGATCCA
>Ga0075423_10002190_pt1 | contig 17617 bp, 13 predicted proteins | sample SoiMethybrSBSTD2_FD_80114 | JGI IMG/M metagenome (GOLD analysis project Ga0075423, IMG submission 80114) | Bulk soil microbial communities from a Populus tree surrounding site in Tennessee, USA - Soil MetaG P. TD hybrid SBSTD2 | ecosystem: Environmental > Terrestrial > Soil > Tree plantation...
CTGAGACGGGTTGGATCGCTTCTGAGGAATACTTCGTACGCGCCACGGCGTTAGCCTGTTGCGATGCCCGCGCCTGTCCGCACCTGTATCGGGTGCAGGACTCGGGACGAGAAGGCTCGACTGCTTCGCATCATCGCCCGCGACGGAGACGTTGCCGTTGACTATCGCCAGATCGAGCCCGGCAGAGGCGCTTATCTGCATCCGCGGCCCGAGTGTCTTGAGCGGGCTGTCAAGCGACGTAGCCTGGGGAGGGCTCTACGGTCAGAGATCGATGGGCAGCGAGCAGCTGTCACGATCCGGCAGTTCCTTGGCGTGCTCACTTAGACACGTGCACGGGGCTGGGCATAGAGTCTCCAATGCATCCGCTCCGCTTGGAGCGGCTGAGACGAGCAAGCACTCGCGCACGCGAGAGCCGAACCAGAAGGTGGGCACACGCTCATGACCACTCGATGAGAACCGCTCAGTGAGCATGTTCGACAACTAACTGGTCCGGAAGTTAGACCCGGACCGCCAACAAGGAGAGCAGTGGCAAAGGTCCGTGTCTACGAGCTTGCAAAAGAGCTCGGAGTCGAAAGCAAGACCGTCCTCAGCATGCTGAAGGACATGGGGGAGTTCGTACGATCCGCCTCATCAACCGTGGAGGCGCCGGTCGAAAGGCGGCTCAAGGAGAAGCTGGCGAGCGAACCGCCCCCCGTGAAGAAGACAACAACGAAGAAAGCGGCGGCCAAGACGGCTGAGGCTGCGCCGGCAGCAAAGACGGCTGAGGCTGCACCGGCGGCAACGGTCCCGGCTCCTGTTGAGGTGCCGGCCGAAGCACCGCGGGCGACCGCACCGAGCGCGCCACCGGCAGCAGCCGCCACCGCTGCGCCATCCGCACCGGCCGCTCCCGCTGCACCGGCGGCACCCGCAGCGCCGACCGCTCAACCCCCGGCTCCGCCGCAACCAAGAGCCGTTCCGCGTCCGGGCATACCGCGGGCACCAGGCCAGGCTGCCCCCGCCGCCCGGGCGGGCGACGGCTCAGGTGCTCCGCCGCGGCCTCGTCCGGGTGCTACTGGAGGCCTTCCCGGCGCTCCAGGTTCCCGTCGTCCCGGCACCCCGCGGCCCGGCAATAATCCCTTCGCGTCCTCGCAGGGAATGGGGCGGCCCCGTCCGCCCCGCCCCGGTCCAGACGGTGGCCGACCTGCCACGGCCGGCCCGCCCGCCGGTCGCTCTCCGGCGCCTGGCGGTCGTCCGGGCGTTCCTGGCATGCCGCGCCCCAACCCGGCAATGATGCCAAAGCAGAGCACTGGTCAGCTGGGGAACGGCGGTCCGGCTGGACCTGGCGCACGCGGTCGCGGCGCACCCTCCGGGGGTCGTCGAACCGGCACAGGCGCGCCTGGTCGTGGTGGCCCCGGCGGTGGACCAGGCGGACCTCCGCCGAGCGGCCGTGGCGGCCGTGGTGGTCGCGGTGGCACGCAAGGCGCGTTCGGACGCGCTGGCGGCCCAACCCGTCGTGGTCGCAAGTCGAAGAAGCAGCGGCGGCAAGAGTTCGATCAGATGGAAGCCCCATCGATTGGTGGTATCCGCGTCAAGCAGGGCGACGGTCAGAAGGTCCGGCTTGCCCGCGGTGCGTCACTGACTGACCTGGCGGACAAGATCGGCGCGGACGCAGCGTCACTGGTTCAGGTGCTCTTCCATCTCGGCGAGATGGTGACGGCGACGCAGTCGGTGAGCGACGACACCTTGCAGGTCCTGGGTACTGAGCTCAACTACGACATCGAGGTCGTGTCCCCAGAGGACGAGGACCGGGAGTTGCTGGAGAGCTTCGACATCGAGTTCGGTGAGAACGTCGGGAGCGAAGAAGACCTCGAGGCCCGGCCGCCGGTCGTAACCGTGATGGGTCACGTTGATCATGGCAAGACCAAGCTGCTCGATGCAATCCGGAAGACCAACGTGGTCGCTCGTGAGGCAGGTGGCATCACTCAGGCCATCGGCGCGTACCAGGTATCCACCGAGGTGGAGGATGAGGAACGCAAGATCACCTTTATCGACACTCCGGGCCACGAAGCGTTCACCGCAATGCGGGCTCGTGGCGCGAAGTCGACCGACATCGCGGTGCTGGTGGTCGCGGCGGACGACGGCGTCATGCCGCAGACCATTGAGGCGCTTAACCATGCCTTGGCAGCCGAAGTGCCAGTGGTCGTGGCGGTGAACAAGATCGACAAGGTGGGTGCTGATCCGACAAAGGTTCGTGGTCAGCTCACCGAGTACGGCTTGGTGCCTGAGGAGTACGGCGGCGACACGATGTTCGTCGACGTCTCCGCTGTCACGAGGGAGGGCATTGACTCGTTGCTGGAGGCGATCATCCTGACAGCCGACGCGGCGTTGGACCTTCGAGCCAACCCCGACATGGATGCTCAGGGCGTGGCTATCGAGGCACACCTTGACAAGGGCCGCGGCCCGGTCGCCACCGTGTTGGTTCAGCGCGGCACGCTCAACGTCGGCGACTCGATCGTCGCAGGTCCCGCCCACGGACGAGTACGCGCGCTGCTTGATGATCATGGCGACAACGTCACCGAGGCACCGCCCTCGTTCCCTGTGCAGGTGCTCGGTCTGACTGCCGTGCCCGGTGCCGGGGACAGCTTCCTGGTGGTCGATGACGACCGCATGGCACGGCAGATCGCCGAGCGGCGAGCGGCCCGGCTGCGAATGGCTGCTCAAGCAGCCGGCACTCGGCGCAAGACCCTCGACCAGCTGTTCGAACAGCTCGAGAAGGGCGAGACGCAGGAGCTGCGGCTCATCCTCAAGGGCGACGGTGCTGGTTCGGTCGAAGCCTTGGAGGACGCGCTGTCAAAGATCGACGTCGGCGACGAAGTCAGTCTGCGGGTCATCGATCGAGGGGTTGGCGCTATCACCGAGACCAACGTCTCGCTGGCCGCCGCCTCGGATGCCGTCATCGTCGGCTTCAACGTGCGGCCGCAGGGCAAGGCGTCCGAACTGGCCGATCGCGAAGGCGTCGACATCCGCTACTACTCGGTGATCTACGCAGCAATCGACGAGATCGAGGCAGCGTTGAAGGGCATGCTGAAGCCGATCTACGAGGAGGTCACCCTCGGACAGGCCGAAATCCGAGAGATCTTCCGCTCGTCCCGAGCCGGCATCATCGCGGGTTGCATGGTCATCAACGGAACGATCCGCCGCAATGCCAAGGCGCGACTGCTGCGAGAGGGCGTGGTCGTGATCGAAAGCACCATCGCCTCGCTCCGCCGGGAGAAGGACGATGTCACCGAAGTGCGTGAGGGGTTTGAGTGCGGCATGACGCTTGCCAATTACTCCGATATCAGAATCGGCGACATCATCGAAACCTACGAGATGCGGGAGAAGCCGCGCTCGTAGCCGCTGGGTTGTCAGAACTGAGCCGCCTTATGGCGCCGCTCAGTTCTGACGAGTCGGCGTAAGGGAGGAGCACCATGGGCTCGCCACGCGTAGTCAAGCTGGCCGACCAGATCAAGGTGATCGTGGCCGAGATGCTGCAGCGACGGATCAAGGATCCGCGGTTGGGCTTTGTGACGATCACCGACGTACGGCTCACCGGCGACAATCGGGACGCAACGGTGTTCTACACGGTGCTCGGGTCCGAGGAGGAGCAAGCCAGTACCGCGGCTGCGCTTCGCTCCGCCACTGGCCTGATCCGGGCGCAGGTTGGCAAGCAGCTCGGCCTGAAGTTCACACCCACACTGACGTTCGTGCCCGACGCGGTGCCAGAGAATGCCAGGCAGATCGACGATCTGCTGGCGCGGGCCAGGTCAACCGACGCGCGGGTCGCCGAGCAGGCTGCAGGCGCTGCATACGCGGGGGAGTCCGACCCGTACAAGCGCGACGAGGTTGTTGACGAGGTTGTCGAGGAACGCGCACAGCGCGATGATGACGAGCCAACCTGAGCCCACCCATCAGTCCGACTCCACGCAGTCCGATCCCGCGGAGTCCGGCCTTGCACAGTCCGGAGTTGTGGTGATCGACAAGTCGGCGGGTTGGACCTCCCACCAGGTTGTCGCCAAGATCCGGAAGCTTGCCGGCACGGGCAAAGTCGGCCACGCGGGCACGCTGGACCCGATGGCCACCGGTGTCTTGTTGATCGGTATCGGCAGGGCCACACGCCTGCTGGGGCATCTGGCACTCACGACGAAGGCGTACGACGCGACGATCCGGCTCGGCGTCTCCACGGTGACCGACGACGCGGACGGCGAGGTGACCGCGACTGCAGGCGCGCTCGAGGTCGCCGATGAACAGATCGAGGCCGCACTAACGGGGCTTCGCGGCAAACGGATGCAGGTGCCCTCTGCCGTCTCGGCGATCAAGATCGACGGTGTCCGCTCGTACGCCAAGGTCCGTTCAGGACAGGACGTCGTCCTGCCGCCACGGCCGGTGAGCGTTGATCGGCTGGCGGTCGTCGGTCGCCGGGATCTCCAGGTTGCCGGCGTCACCGTTGTCGATCTTGACGTAGTCGTCGAGTGCTCGTCGGGCACCTACGTCCGCGCGCTGGCCCGAGATCTCGGAACCGCCCTCGGAACCGGCGGTCATCTGACTGCGCTGTGCCGCACGCGGGTCGGGCCGTTCACTCTCGATGAGGCGCAGACCCTCGACACACACCTGTCAGCACTTGCGGTGTTGGGCATGGCGGAGGTCGCTCGTCGCTGCTTCGCCACGCTCACGCTCGATCCGTCGCAGGTGATCAGAGTCCGCAACGGTCGCGGGCTGTCTGACGTTGATCTTTCCGCTGACCCGACCGCTCTGCTCAGTCCGCAGGGAACCCTGCTCGCGCTTTACCGTCCGCGGACAGGTGGTGGCGCGATCGCAGAGGCTGTCTTCGACCCCCAGGTCGTGCGGAGTGTGCCGGGAAGCCGACCAGAACCCTGAATGGTTAACTGTCCGCCGTGAGCAGAGATCCGGTAGTCGTCATTGGCAATTTCGACGGTGTGCATCGGGGGCATGCCGAACTGCTGCGCATTGCCAAAGCTTCAGAGCCTGGCGCTGCACTGGTCGCAGTGACCTTCTGGCCGCATCCGATGTCGGTCGTCCGGCCGGATCAGGTGCCGCCATTGCTTACCACGCTGGACCGCCGCAAGGAGTTGCTCCGCAACGCCGGCGTCGACGAGGTCGTCGTCGTCCAATTCACTCCGGAGGTCGCCAGCTGGAGCCCCGCACAGTTTGTGGACACGGTCCTGCGGCCGCTGCATCCGGCCCGGGTCGTGGTAGGGGAGAACTTCCGATTCGGGTTCCGAGCCGCCGGTGACGTCCCGACACTGGCCGAGCTCGGGGCGGGGGAGTTCAAGGTACAGCCGGTGTCGCTGCTGACCGATGGCACCCAGCCGAGCTCTTCGACACTGATCCGTCACGCGGTGGCCGACGGTGATTTCGGCCGGGTTCGGGAGCTGAGCGACAACGTCTTCAGGTTTTCCGGGGTTGTCGTCCGTGGCGATCATCGCGGTCACGAAATGGGTTTTCCGACTGCCAACGTACGCGTACCCGCAGGCATGGCGGTGCCGGCCGATGGCGTCTATGCCGGGTGGGTCACGAGATTGGATGTTCCTGGGCCGCGCTGGCCGGCCGCCATTTCGGTGGGGACGAATCCGACTTTCGATGGCGTGGAGCGGCGCGTCGAAGCGTACGTCCTCGATCGCGATGATCTTGAGCTTTACGACGTGGAGATTGCGATCGACTTCTATGCCAGGCTGCGCGGCCAGGTGAAGTACGCCGGCAAGGAAGCGTTGATCAAGCAAATGCAGGCCGATGTCGAGCAGGCGCGGCATCTGCTGCACGCCGCATAGCCGTTTGCCGAAGTAGGGATGGGCATGGCACGCTACGGGTGGCTCCGCCAGGAGGGCCCACACCGATGCTGCGGTGGCGCCTGCTGCAGCGCGGCTTACTGGCTGGACGAAGTCTTGAAATTAGCTGCCACCGCTTAGCGCTGGTAGATTGGCCGCGCCGTATGACCGGCCGCGGATTTTCCAAGAGCCCCCACTCACACCGCGTGAAACGTCCCGAAAGGACATCCGGGGGCGCCGCGCAACGGGAAACCGAGAGGAGATGTCAGTGTCGATCGACGCTGAAACTAAGAAGAAGATCATTGACGAATACGCGACCAGCGACGGTGACACCGGCTCTCCGGAGGTTCAGGTCGCAATCTTGACCAAACGGATTGCGCATCTCACCGAGCACCTCAAGGAGCACAAGCACGACCACCACAGCAGGCGCGGCTTGATGCTGCTGGTCGGACAACGACGCAGGCTACTCAACTACGTCGCCAAGACAGACATCGAGCGCTATCGGTCGCTCATCGAGCGTCTCGGTCTGCGTCGCTGATCCCACAAGTTCTTAGGCACTGCACGCGCGACCGACGCTCGCAGTGCTGCACGTGACAACTAAATAGGCACAACTAAACAAGCCACATCACTTTCGAGATCGCATCTGGAACGCAGATGCTCGACGAGGAGAGTTTCGGTCCTCGGTAGTGGTTTTCGGGAGGAGCCTTTCGCTCTGGCCCGTGGACCTCGATCGAAGACCGGCCTCCACCAGTTCGGGGACTAACGCGGGCATTTTCACCGCGCCACGGCGAGCCTCATCCAGTGTGCGGATGCGATCCACACTCAGGTGCTGAGCCGTACGCCCAGTGCCACAGAAAGGAATCCCGTGGAGGGACCAGATCTTCAATTCACCGAGGCAGTTATCGACAACGCCGATTTCGGTCAGCACGTCGTCCGCTTCGAGTCCGGCCTGCTGGCCCGGCAAGCCGCCGGATCGGCAACCGTTTATCTGGACGGGGACACCATGGTGCTCTCGGCCACGACAGCCCAGAGTAAGCCGCGCGAGGCCCTCGACTTCTTTCCACTCACCGTGGACGTCGAGGAACGCATGTACGCCCTGGGCCGCATCCCCGGCTCATTCTTCCGTCGCGAGGGCCGCCCGTCCGAGGGTGCGATCCTCACCTGCCGCTTGATTGACCGCCCGCTCCGGCCGTGCTTCGTCAAGGGCCTGCGCAACGAGGTCCAGGTCATCGTCACAGTCATGGCGCTGAATCCGAACAAGCTGTACGACGTGGTCGCCATCAACGCGGCCTCGCTGTCCACCCAGATGGCCGGGTTGCCATTCACCGGACCGGTAGGCGGCGTACGCGTCGCACTGATCGGTGACCGCTGGATCGGCTTCCCTGACGTCGATCAGCTCGCGAATGCCGCGTTCGACATGGTCGTCGCCGGCCGAGTCACTGACTCCGGCGATGTCGCCATCGCCATGGTCGAAGCAGAGTCGACCGAGCACACCTGGGACCTGGTGAACAGCGGGAAGACAGCTCCCACCGAAGAGATCGTGGCGAGCGGTCTCGAGGCCGCCAAGCCGTTCATCCGCGCACTGTGTGAAGCCCAGACTGAGCTCGCGGCCAAGTTCCCCAAGCCGGTCGCCGACTTCCCGATCTTCCTCGACTACGCCGATGACGTGTACGAGGCCGTCGCGGAAACGGCTACCGCAGAGCTCGGCGAGGTCATGTCGATCGCTGACAAACACTCGCGCGAACAGGCCGCCGATACTCTCAAGAACTCGCTCGTGGAGCGTCTGGCCCCACGGTTCGAGGGACGCGAGAAGGAGATCACCGGCGCGTACCGGGCACTGACCAAGAAGCTGGTCAGGCAACGGATCTTGACCGACAAGATTCGCATCGACGGTCGCGGCCTAACCGATATCCGCACATTGTCCTGCGAGGTCGGCGTGGTACCTCGGGTCCATGGATCGGCGCTCTTCCAGCGCGGCGAAACCCAGATCCTCGGCGTCTCGACACTGAACATGCTGGGCATGGAGCAGAGGCTCGACACGCTCGCGCCAGAGACCACCAAGCGCTACATGCACAACTACAACTTCCCGCCGTACTCCACCGGTGAAACCGGTCGCGTCGGATCCCCCAAGCGCCGCGAAATCGGGCACGGTGCGCTGGCTGAACGGGCGCTGGTTCCGGTGCTACCCACCCGCGAGGAGTTCCCGTACGCGATCCGCCAGGTCTCTGAGGCCCTCGGCTCGAACGGCTCTACATCGATGGGCTCGGTCTGCGCCTCGACGATGGCCCTGCTCAACGCCGGCGTACCACTGCGGGCCCCAGTTGCCGGCATTGCGATGGGGCTGGTCTCTGACACCGTCGACGGTCAGGTGCGCTACACCGCGCTGACCGACATCCTCGGTGCCGAAGACGCCTACGGCGATATGGACTTCAAGGTCGCCGGCACCCGCGATTACATCACCGCACTACAGCTGGATACCAAGCTGGACGGCGTTCCCGCCTCGGTGCTGGCGGAAGCGCTGAACCAGGCCAAGGGCGCCCGCAACACGCTGCTCGATGTGATGCAGGAGGCCATCGACGGTCCCGACGAGATGAGCATCTACGCGCCACGGATCATCACCATGAAGATCCCTGTCGACAAGATCGGCGAGGTCATTGGTCCCAAGGGCAAGGTGATCAACCAGATTCAGGACGACACCGGTGCAGAGATCACTATCGAGGACGATGGCACGATCTACGTCGGTGCGGATGGAGCCGACAAGGCCGACGCAGCCCGTGCCATGATCAACGCCATTGCCAATCCGACCCAGCCGGAGAAGGGCGAGCGGTACCTCGGCACTGTTGTCAAGATCACCGCATTCGGCGCCTTCGTCTCACTGCTGCCTGGGAAAGACGGCCTGTTGCACATCTCCAAGATGCGCCCGCTCTCCGGGGGACAGCGAGTCGAGAATGTCGAGGACGTGCTGAGCGTCGGGCAGAAGATCCAGGTAGAGATCAATGACGTCGATGATCGTGGCAAGCTGTCACTGATTCCGGTGGTCGAGGAGACGGTTCCGGCGTAGCAGTACTCCGCACGTCGCGCTGACTCCAATGCCCCTCGTCCCACGTGGCCGTGGCGGCCGGCGCCATCTTCAGCTAGATGGCGCCGTGCGCCGTACGGTGCTGCCGGGCGGTCTTCAGGTGGTAACCGAGGACATCCGGTCCACCAACACCTATTCCCTCGGGGTATTTGCCGCCGTCGGATCGCGGCATGAGACGGCGAGGCTGCACGGCGCCTCCCACTTTTTGGAGCACCTGCTCTTCAAGGGCACCACGAGTCGTACCGCGGAGCAGATCTCAGCAGCGATCGAAGCCGTAGGTGGGGAGCTCAACGCGTACACGGCGAAAGAGCACACCTGCTTCTACGCTCGTGTGCTGCACAGCGACGCCGAACTGGCTCTCGACGTGCTCATCGACATGATCACGAAGTCGTTGATCACGTCCGAGGACGTGGATGCCGAGCGCGCAGTGATCTTGGACGAGATCTCCATGCATGCCGATGACCCGACCGAGTTGGCTGCTGAAGCGGCAGCGGCCGCGATCTTCGGCAAGTCGGGGCTCGGGCGTTCGGTGATCGGATCGCGCGGCTCCGTTACGACCCTCAGCAGACCACAGATCGTGCAGCACTGGCGACGGCACTACCGGCCCGGCTCCCTGGTGATCGCTGCTGCGGGCAAAGTTGATCATGATCGACTGGTGCAGCGGCTCAGCGCCCTCGACGGCCAAACAGCGGCAGTCTCGGCCCCAGCGCGGCCGGGTGCCACAGTGATCAATCGTCGACAGACCGCCGGCCGGGGCGCTCTGATCATGCACCGCCTGCCGCTGGAGCAGTGCAGCGCAGTGTTGGCGTTCCCGAGCCTCGGCATCTTCGACCCACGTCGCTATTCGCTTGGGCTGCTCTCCTTGATTGTCGGTGGCGGCATGGCGTCGCGGCTCTTCGTCGAAGTGCGGGAGCGGCGCGGGCTGAGCTACAGCATCGATGCCGGCGAGACCGCGTACTCCGATGCCGGTCTATGGAGCGTGGAGTGGCAGTGCGCGCCCAGCAAGTTAGCGCCCATTCTGAAGCTGGTGCGGGCAACGCTCGCCGAGGTTGCCGAGCATGGCGTAACCGAGGGCGAGCTGGCGCGAGCTAAAGGTCAGATGCGCGGCCAGACGGCGCTGTCCTACGACGGCGCGAGCAGCCGCATGAGCCGTCTCGGAGTGAACGCCGTGCACGGCGACGAGCGCACTCTTGGGGACCTCATGCGCGCGTTCGACCAGGTGTCCGCTGACCAGGTGCGTACTCAAGCAGAGATCCTTTTCAGTCACCCCCCAACGCTCGCGCTCTCCGGGGCTCGAGTGTCGGCTCGTGGAATCGAGTCGATCCTTTCCCGGTGGTAGATGATCGAGTTGTCAGCTGCGAAATATGGCTCGCTATAGCCTGCTGAGAGGCTGACAAGTCCGGAAAAGGCGGTCGTTGATGACAAGGGTCGGGGTGTTCGGCTCTCGTGGCCGAATGGGTGCCGAGGTGTGCCGTGCCGTGGAGCGCTCCCCGGACTTGGAGCTCGTTGCGGCGATCGACCTGGGAGATGATCGTACGCCTGCCGAAGCGGCGCAGGTGATCGTCGATTTCACGCACCCTGACGCAGTGATGGACAACCTCTCCTGGTGTGTCGATCACGGTGTCCACGCGGTGGTCGGAACTACCGGTTTCACCGAGGAGCGATTGGACCAGCTCCGGGCGATGCTCGCCGACCATGATGGCGTCGGCGTGCTGGTGGCGCCCAACTTCTCCGTCGGCGCGGTACTGATGATGCATTTTGCCGAGCAAGCTGCTGCGTTCTATGAGAGTGCGGAGATCATCGAGCTGCATCATCCCGGCAAGGTTGATGCCCCGTCTGGTACCGCAGCGAACACGGCGCACAGGATTGCCTCGGCCCGCAGCGCAGCAGCTCTCGCGCCTCCCCCAGATGCAACCGTGCAGGAGTTGCCCGGAGCTCGCGGGGCGCAGATCGACGGGATTCGGGTCCATGGCATTCGGTTGCGCGGTCTCGTGGCGCATCAAGAGGTGTTGTTCGGCGCTGAAGGTGAAACCTTGACGATCCGGCATGACTCTTTGGATCGGGTGTCGTTCATGCCAGGCGTGATCGCGGCAGTCCGCGCGATCAGCACGAGGCCGGGGCTCACTGTGGGGATCGAACCCATTCTCGGGATCGGGTGACGTGAGCGACCTACGGACCCGTCTCGGACGGGCCTGGCCCCTGGTCGGTGTCATGATCGTCGTGATCGTTGTTGCGCTCGTTTGCGTCGGTCTTTACGTCGGCGATCGGTACGCCCACCGCCGCGCCGAGGGGCGGGTCGCCGCAGCGCTGCAGCCGCCATTGGGTACGCCGGCGCGACCTCAGGTGGACATCGAGGGCTTTCCATTCCTGACTCAGATTGCGGCCGGGTCAGTCGGCAAGATGCAGATCGTGGCCGATCAGCTCGGCGAGACGACCAACGCACCAGTCATACTGGCGCACGCCGACCTGGTGATGACCGATGTCGTCACCACCGACTGGTTCAAGACGATGAAGATCACTCATACCGAGGGCACTGGGCTCATCGACTACACGAAGCTTTCCTCCCTGACCAACGCACCGCTGAGGTATGGCAGCGAGGGCCGGGTCGAGATCGTGGTCAAGACCACCGTCGTCGGCCGCGAGGTCGAGGCTGTGATCACCGGAGCACCGCGGCTGAACGCTGACGAGCAGACCATGACGCTGAGCGATGCCAAGATATCGGTCGCTGGCGTCAACCTGCCTGACTTCACCGCACAGGCCCTGCTGGCAGCGCTGCTCAAGCCGATCCCGCTCAAAGGGCTCCCACTCGGCCTGACTGTCACCGGGATCACGGCCGCCGAGGACGGCGTGCACGTTGCATTGATGGCGGAGAACCAGACGATCTCGTCCTAGGCGTAGCCCTAGAGGCTGGTGTGGAGCCGGACCTGCTTGAGACGTACCGACTCGTCTTCCGGGCCGATCTCCCGCGTTGCTCGGTCAGCGGCCCAACCCGCAACGGTGAGAAACCGGCGAAGGGCATCGTCGGATGCGTTCACCCAGCAGCTGGCATGATCGAAGCCATCAGCGCGGAGCGTGTCGGCGCACGCGTTCAGTAGTCGGGATCCGTGGCCCTGATGCTGAGCCGCTGGATCCACGACGAACTGATCAATCGCACCGTCCTTGCCGCGCTCGGCATCTTCGTCCTGACTGGGCATGGTGGTGGCGAACCCGACGACTCGCTGGCCGTCCGTAGCAGCAAGAACCCGGAAGGCGGCCTCGGGTGGTCGCTCGATAGCTTGCCGCCAGGTGTCGACCATGTCGGCCAACGACACCGAGGCGAGCATCAACTCCGCCAGCTCGGCCGGCCACTGCACGGCCCAGGAGCGGCGTTGGAGCACCGCAATGTCTGACGCCTCGGCTGGCCACGCGAGGCGTACGGAAGCGGCAGTCGGTTCACGGGAAGCGGCATCCACGGCCGCGATGCTATCTCGCGGTACCCTTTCCTCCCGTGGTTGTCAGTAGCCTGCAGATCCCACCCTTGCTGGTTCCGAACGCGATGCGCATCGTCTCGCTGGGCGGCCTGGGTGACGTCGGTCGCAACATGGCGGTAGTCGAGTTCGACGGTCAGCTGTTGCTGATCGACTGCGGAGTGTTGTTTCCCGAAGATGATCATCCTGGTGTCGACCTGATCTTGCCCGGCTTTGACGCGATCAGCGAACGCCTTGACGATGTGATCGGCCTGGTGCTCACTCACGGCCACGAAGACCACATCGGCGCCGTGCCGTACCTGCTCAAACAGCGACGCGATATCCCGATTATCGGATCAAAGCTAACGCTGGCGTTACTGGCCGAGAAGTTCAAAGAGCACCAACTGCGTAACGTCCCGCAGCGCGTCGTCACTGCCAAAGAGAAGATCTCGATAGGCAAGTTCGAGTGCGAGTTCATCGCGGTGAATCACTCCATCCCCGATGCCCTTGCTGTTGCGGTACGGACTACGGCGGGTCTGATCTTGCATACCGGTGACTTCAAGATGGATCAGCTGCCGCTGGACGGCCGGATCACCGACCTGCGCGCCTTCGCCCGGCTCGGGGAGGAGGGCGTCGACCTGCTCATGATCGATTCCACGAACGCGGAAGTGCCTGGTTTCACAACTCCCGAGCGAGATATCAGCCCCGCTCTGGAGCGGGTGTTCGAGGCCAGCCGACAGCGCGTGATCGTGGCCTGCTTCGCCTCCCACGTGCACCGCGTGCAGCAGGTCCTCGACGCCGCTGTTGCCCACCGGCGCAAGGTGGTCTATGTCGGCCGCTCGATGGTGCGCAACATGACTATCGCTCGCGATCTCGGCTTCCTCAAGGTTCCTCGCAATACCTTGATCGAGCAGCGGGACATCGACGACTATGCGCCTGAGGACGTGGTGATCATCTCCACGGGATCGCAAGGCGAGCCGTTGTCGGCGCTGTCACGGATGGCCAACCGGGAGCACCCGGTGATCGAGCTACAGCGTGGCGACACCGTCGTGTTGGCGAGCTCGATGATCCCCGGCAACGAGAGCGCGGTCTATCGGGTGATCAACGGCTTGACCCGGCTCGGTGTGCACGTGGTCCACCGGGGCAATGCACTCGTGCATGTATCCGGACATGCCAGCGCGGGCGAGCTGCTCTTCTGCTACAACGTCGTGCGGCCGCGAAACGTGATGCCGGTGCATGGCGAGATCCGGCACCTGATCGCCAACGGCAATCTGGCGATCGCATCGGGCGTCCCGGCGGAACAGACGATCATCGCCGAGGACGGCATGGTCGTCGATCTCGAGGGCGGTAAGGCGAGAATCGTCGGGAAGGTCGACGCCGGCTACATCTTCGTCGACGGCACGACGATCGGCGACATCTCCGAGTTGTCGTTGACCGACCGCCGGATCCTCGGCGAAGAAGGCTTCATCTCGGTCATCGCCGTGGTGAACACCCACGCATCAAAGATCGTGAGCGGCCCGGACATCCATGCGCGCGGGTTCGTCGGGGACGACTCGGTCTTCGACGACGTGCGGCCTCTGATCGTGTCCGCATTGGAGGATGCGCTGCAGGACGGCGTCGACGACTCCCATCGGCTGCAGCAGGTGATCAGGCGGCAGCTCGGGAAGTGGGTGAGTGACACCCACCGCCGCCGACCCATGATCATCCCGGTGGTCATCCAGGCATGACAACGCGGGCGATCGAGACGTCTAGCGCTCAGCGCGCAATGGCATCTCAGCGGGTGACTTTGCCGGCCTTGATGCAGGACGTGCAGACGTTGAGCCGCTTGGGGGTGCCTGAGACGACCACCCGTACGCGCTGGATGTTTGGGTCCCAGCGCCGGTTGGTCTTCTTCTTCGACCAGGGGACGTTGTGGCCGAATCCGGGCCTCTTGCCGCAAACGTCACATACCGCAGCCACTGGAGTTCGCTCCCAAATCACATCAAACGGGGTGTAGGCGCCCGAAGTGGGCAACCGGAAAAGAGTACCTGACTAGCACCAGCGCAGCCAATTCCCTACAGATCTTGCGATGAGTGCGAGTACGCGTTCGCGCTGTCTCGGGTTTTCCAGGGGATTGCCGACCTTGCAATATCGTGGGCAACGTGTCTGCCCAGCTCGGCGAGCAGGCTTCCACACTGTGGGAGGCCTACGATGGCTGGCTGCGTCGAGCGACGAGCGTGATCGGTGAGTCAGCCGACGCACTGAACGCAATGAACGTTTTCCCGGTGCCTGATGTTGACACGGGGTCGAATCTCAAGTTGACGATGACCGGGATCGCGCACACCATCCCCAGCCTCGAGCGGGCCAGCCTGGACGCTGCAGTCCAGGCTGCGATCTTGTGCGCACACGGCAACTCCGGCGCAATCGTCGCGGAGATGTTCGTCAGCGTCTGCCGAGCGTTGCAGTACGACGTGCAGAGCCTGCAATCGATGCCCCCTGGCACCCTGGTCGCCACGCTGCTGCGGTTGGCGGCGGTTGCCGCGCGGCGGGCCGTTGCCCGTCCGGTAGCCGGCACCATACTCACTGTGGCCGACGATGCTGCCAGCGCGGCCGAAGCGGTAGCGGGTCGTCGGCCTGACGATGCACTGGCGGTGGCACAAGCTGCGCAAAAAGGCGCGCGAGAGAGCCTGGCACGGACCCCGGATCAGCTTGAGGTTCTGGCCGCCGCCGGTGTGGTCGATGCCGGCGGTCAGGCCTATCTGTTGCTCATCGACGTGCTGGCCGAGGTGCTCGGCGGAGCGCCGGCTCAGCCGTTGACGGCCACCTCGCGTCCGGCGATCGACGCCCAACACGACGCGCCGAGGTTCGCTACGGAATATGAGGTGATGTACGCCATCTCTGGTGTGCCGTCTGCTGACCTTGACGTGCTGCGCGAGCACCTGTCAGAGCTCGGCCATAGCGTTGTCATCGTGGGTGACCAGGCCATCGCGCAGGTGCATGTTCACCTCGACGATGCCGGCGCGGCGGTCGAGGCTGCGCTGCCACTGGGCGAGCTGAGCCAGCTCCGGATAACCGCACTGGAGGCGACTGCCGTAGGGTCGCGACGCGTACTGGCTGTCGTGACAGGTGCGGGGCTGGCGCAGGCCGTGGCTTCACTCGGCGGTCGGCCGGTGCTGGCGATGGAGGGTGACCTCACAGTCGATCAGCTGCGGGCGGCCGCGGACCAAACGTGCGGCGACCTGGTGATTTTGCCCAACGGCATCGAGAACCTGAAACGAGCGACGCAGATCGGAAAAGAGCTACGTCGGGCGGGACGACGGGTCGGCATCATCCCGACCGTCGCGCAAGTACAGGGCCTGGTGGCGATGGCCGTGCACGAGCCGTCGGCAGACTTCGAGTCGGCGGTCGTCGCGATGAGCGCCGCCGCTGGGCACGCCCGTCATGGGGCAATCACCGAAGCCGACACTGCGACCATGACCGCGGCCGGACCGTGCCAGCCAGGCGATGTGCTCGGCGCAGTCGACGGTGAGGTGGCGGTCATCGGGGCTTCTGTGGCTGAGGTCGCATTGCAGGTGATCGAACGATTGCTGAGCGCCGGCGGGGAGCTCGTGACGCTGGTTCGCGGCGTCGGAGCTGATGACGACCTGCTCTCCGATCTCACGACCCGGGTGCGCGAACGATTTCCCACGGTCGATATCGAGGTGGTGGACGGCGGCCAGCCTCACTATCCCCTCTTGCTCGGAGTGGAATGACGACACTCCGACTCGTCGGTTCACCGTGGCGTACCGACACGTTCCGCCGGCTGCGCACTCGGTTGGAGAACATTGTCGGCTCTAAGACTGCCAAGCAGTTCGAGCCGCTCAAGATCCTCACGGTCGGCGACCTGATGCGTCATGTGCCGCGCCGTTACTTCTCCGGTACCGAGCTGAGCGAGCTCTCTTCAGTCCGCGACGGTGAGGAGGCCGCGTTGATGGCGGAGGTCGCCGACGCCCGCACCTTCAACCTTCCCGATGGCTCGAGCTATCGAGTGGCAGGAAAACCGCGCCTAGAGGTCACGATCACTGACCGTCAAGGCACCTTGACCTGCACGTTCTTCGGGCAGCCGCGGCTGATCAGGTACTGGCACAGTCAGCTGTACCGGGGCGCCCGAGGCATCTTCGCTGGCAAGGTGACGAGGTTCAACGGCAAGTTGCAGCTCGCCCATCCCGACTTCGTCATCATCGATGAGCACGGTGCTGTCGTTGGCGGCGCGAAACACAACGCGTCCCTAGCCTCGGCCGCTCGGGTGCCATTGGTCGGCCTCTACTCGACGGCCGGCAAGTTGCGCACCTGGACTATCGCAGATTGCGCCGCGCTGGCCCTGGAGTCGCTATCTGGGATGGAGGATCCGCTCCCGCCGTGGCTTCGGGAGGTGGCCGGGGTAGTCGATCTCGAGACGGCCCTCCGATCAGTGCACCAGCCGTCCGACAAGTCGGTCGTTACAGAAGGCCGGCAGCGGCTGCGATTCGACGAGGCGTTTGCCTTGCAGCTGACCATGGCGTACCGACGAGCAGACGCCGCCTCCCACCGAGCGGTGCCCCGAAGTCAGCGACCCGGCGGGCTGCTCGAGACCTTCGACCATCGGCTGCCATTCAGCCTCACCGCAGGCCAGATAGCGGTGAGCAAGGAAATTATGACCGAGCTCGGTCGCAGCCAGCCGATGCAGCGACTGCTGCAGGGCGAGGTTGGGTCCGGAAAGACGGTGGTCGCGTTGCGCGCGATGCTGGCTGTCGTCGACGCTGGCGGGCAGGCTGCACTACTCGCGCCAACCGAGGTGCTGGCTGCTCAGCACTACCAGACGATCACCCGAATGCTCGGCGAGCTGGCAAGTGGTGGCACCCTCGGAGCCCCCGAGCACGCCACGGGAGTAGTACTGATCACCGGGTCCTCCTCTGCCGCGCGCCGCCGCGAGGCCACGCTCCAAGCCGCCTCTGGGACAGCCGGGATAGTCATCGGCACCCACGCCTTGCTCAGCGCAGATGTTCAGTTTGCAGACCTCGGCCTGGTAGTCGTCGACGAGCAACATCGCTTTGGGGTCGAACAGCGAGCCGCGCTGAGCGCCAAGGCGGATCCCAGGCCGCACGTGCTGGTCATGACAGCGACTCCTATCCCGCGCTCGGTGGCCATGACTGTCTTTGGTGACCTTGAGACATCGACGCTGCGGGAGATTCCAGCCGGACGCGCCGAGGTGCGCACTGTCGTCGTCGACACGGTCCGGCAGCCGTCCTGGGTGCAGCGGGCCTGGCAGCGTGTTGTGGAGGAGGTGGGTC
>Ga0075423_10002192_pt1 | contig 17609 bp, 10 predicted proteins | sample SoiMethybrSBSTD2_FD_80114 | JGI IMG/M metagenome (GOLD analysis project Ga0075423, IMG submission 80114) | Bulk soil microbial communities from a Populus tree surrounding site in Tennessee, USA - Soil MetaG P. TD hybrid SBSTD2 | ecosystem: Environmental > Terrestrial > Soil > Tree plantation...
GCCGGGCCTGCGCGTCGGCTACGACGCGGTCGGCAACGCGCGCTACACGCCGATCGAGCCGAAGAACCTGTTGGCGCGCGCCACCACGGCGCTGCGCGCCGCCAAGGGGCAAGGCGCGCCGAATTGGATCCAGGGGTTCACGGGGTAGCCTCACCCCCTAACCCCCTCTCCACTTCGTGGCCTCACCCCCTAACCCCCTCTCCACTTCGTGGAGAGGGGGGAACGTGTGATGTACGGCTCGAGTAGCCTAACTAGCCCGGCTGCCGAAACCTGGTCGTTCCCGATCCGCACCACATCGACGCCCGCGAGTGCGATGGCGCGCGATCGTGCTCCGTCGTATTCGGCCTGCGCCCGATCACCGTGGACCGTACCGTCGACCTCGACTGCCAAGCGGAGCTCAGGACAGAAGAAATCCACGATGAAACCCCGGACCACGTGCTGGCGACGGAATTTCAGGCCCAGACAGCGTCGATTGCGCAACAGCGCCCAGGCTGCTGCTTCGGCCGCCGTGGGCTCGTGTCGCTGAGCTTTCGCTAGCGCTAGTTTCAACGAACGCTTCCGCATCACATCCACAGTGGTGCTCGCAGTATGCGATCGCGTACCCGATTCAACTGCATAGAACCCATTTTTTGCGTCGGGTTCGCCCGACATCCCCCCTCTCCACGAACGTGGAGAGGGGGACAGGGGGTGAGGCCAAAAGGTCGAGAGGGGGGACACGGGTGAGGTTACCTTTCCCCGATGCCGATTTCCCTCTCCCGCCGCCGCTTCGTTACCCTGGCCACCGGCGCCCTCGCCACCGCCGCCCTGGCCGACGGGTTCCTGCTCGAGCCGGGGGCCGTGCAGGTCACGCGGCACGACGTCCCCGTCCCCAACCTCCCGCCCGAGCTCGAGGGGTTTCGCATCGCCTGCATCACCGACGTCCACTTGGCCGGCGGCATGCACCACGCCGCCCGCGAGACGCTCGAGCTCTTGGCCCGAGAGAAGCCGCACCTCGTGGCACTGATCGGCGACATCTGCAACCACCGCGCCGATCTGGAAGACCTGGTCTCGTTCGCCCGGCACGCCCGCGGCACCACGGCAACCGTCGCCACGCTGGGCAACTGGGAACACGACGCGGGGATCGATCGCACTACCGCCGAAAAGGCCTACGGGCTGGCGGGAGCGGAGCTGCTCTACAACTCGACTACGCGAGTGCGGGTCGGCAACGCGACGTTGGCGGTGGTGGGGATCGACGATCCGGTGTTGGGGCATCCCGACGTCGCCACGGCAGTACGGGGGCTCGACGGCGGCGAAACGGCTGTCTGGGTGGTGCACGCGCCGGGGTACGTGGACCGCGTCTCACCCGGCGGCGTACCGCGCCCGGCTGCCATCATCTCGGGTCACACCCATGGCGGTCAGGTGCGCCTTCCTTTTTACACGCCGTATACGCCCTCCGGGAGCGGCCGGTTCGTCGCGGGGTGGTATCGCGACACCCTGGCACCGCTGTACGTGACGCGCGGCATCGGGACGGTGGGGATTCCGGCGAGATTGTTCTGCCCGCCGGAACTGCCGATTTTCAGACTACAGAGGATCGATCAGGTGTCTTGAGAATTGGGGCTGCGCGATCGGCGAGCCCGAAGCGCGCCAGCTGCGTGATCTTCGCCACCAAGCGCCGCGCCAGCCCGGCGGAGGGCAGCAGGGCGCCGCACTCGGGGCACAGGGCGCCGTCGGGCGCCGGCCGGTCGAGGGGAACGGGTGTCTCGCAACGTGTGCAATGCATGGGTCGTAACTGGTGTCGTCACCCGGTTCTTCAAGTTTGGGGCCGTGGCCTTCCGCCTTGAGGCGGCGAGCCGACCGCCGCCAGACGCGGCAAGTGAGCTACACGCTTGTGAGCATTCTCCCGCGACCGTGTTTCGGGCCGCCCCGGCTCGGCACGAACAACCCGTTCTCCCGAAACGAGTTGGCGCTCCCCCCGTGCGCGCACGCTGATTGCAGGTCCACATCGAGGCCGCGCAGGATCTGCAGTCCCCCAAGGGGGTGCCCTCACTGCAAACCCGCGTCCACGCGTTTCCGGTGGCAGCGGCGCCGGTTCACAATGCCATAGGTTTTTTCGATGCCCAGCGCCAGAGCAGCGACCCGTTCCCCGCTGGTCCTGATCGCCGATGGTCACGAATGGTTTTCGCGAGCGCTCGAGAGCGTGCTCGTGCCGGGCGGCTACAGCGTCGTGAAGGCGTACACGGCGTCCGGCCTGTTGGAGGAGCTCGAGCGCACCGACCCCGCCGCCGTCATCCTCGCCGTAGATCTGCCGGGTGGCGAGGGCCTGAACCTGTGTCGGATGCTGCGTGCCGACACGCTGGTCACGCCCAGCACCGCGATCATCCTCACCCAGCCGTCGCCCACCACGCGGCGGGAGATCCTGGCGGCCCTGCGCGCCGGTGCCGCCGAGTTGTGGGGCCAACGACTCGATGCCGAAGAGCTGCTGCTGCGGCTGGCCGCGCAGCTCCGGGCCAAGGGCGACGCCGACCATGCCTGGGCGGAGGGCCTGGTCGACCACGCCACGCAACTGTACAACGGGCGGGGCTTGGCGCGCCGGGTGCGCGAGCTGGGCGCCGAGGCCCGGCGCCGCAGCGCGCCCCTGGCGTGCGTGGCGTTCTCAGTGGACGCGGCGGATGCCAACGGTGCCTCGGCGGAGCGGGTCGCCCGGACGTTACGGGAAACCGGTCGCACCTCGGACGCGCTGGGGCGGATCGGCCCGCGGGAATTCGCGGTCATCGCGCCGGAAACGGGCGCGGACGCGGCGCTCCGGCTGGCGCAGCGGCTCTCCCGCGTGCTCACCGGCCGCTCGAGCCGCGGCATGGGCGTGGCGCCGGCCGAGTTCGTGGCGGGCTACGACGCCGTCGCCGACGCCGCGGTGGCGAAATTCGATCCCACCACGCTGCTGGCGCACGCCAGCGCCGCGCTCGCCGCCGCGGCACGGGATCCGACGGCCGGGCGGATCCGCCGCTTCGAAAACGGGGTACGGCCCACCTGACCCCCGGACTGTGGCGTGGTTGCTGCACTGTTGGGCATCTCTTGACAAAGGTTCCAGAATGGCGTAAATCGGCGCATAAAATGCGGTAGTCCCTCACAACCATAGTCGTGCGGAGTGCGAGTGTTGCGCCCCCGACTCACCACCGAGACCAACTGATGCGGACGCTCGCTCCCCCCCCGGCACGACGGATAACGCCATTGCCGCCAGTCACTTCCGCCACCCGCTCGAGCATCCGCATCGCCATCGTGGATGACGAGCGGACCCTGCGGGAAAGCTGCCACAGTGTGCTCGAGGCGGAGGGGTATAACGTCGCCCTGTGCGGCCGCGGCAACGAGGCGCGCGAAACGCTGAAGCGTCGCCCCTTCGACATCGCGCTCGTCGATTGGTTCATGGGTGAAGTACCTGGCAGCGAGCTGCTGCAGACCGCCCTCACGACCAACCCGGGCACGATCGTCATCATCATGACGGGCAACCCGTCGGTGGCGTCGAGTCTCGAAGCGCTCCAGGCGGGAGCCTGGGACTACCTCCCCAAGCCGTTCTCCGGCACGCAGCTGCAGATCCTGGTGGGACGGGCCGCGCACGCGGTGCTGGTGGCGCGGGAGTCCCGCCTGCTCGAGGAGCAGCGCGCCCAGAATCCCGCGGACGGCGACCGCATCGCCGTGCTGGGCGAGGCCCCGCTGTTTCGCAAGGCGCTCACGCTCGCGACGCGCGTCGCCGCGACCGACGCATCGGTGTTCCTCACGGGCGAGAGCGGCGCCGGCAAGGAGCTGTTCGCGCAGTTCATCCACGACAACAGCCGGCGCTCCAGTCGCTCGCTCGTCGCCGTGAACTGCGCCGCGCTGCCCGAGCCGCTGCTCGAATCCGAGATGTTCGGCCACTGCAAGGGCGCGTTCACCGGCGCGGTGCGCGACAAGCCCGGCCTGCTCGAGACGGCCAACGGCGGCACGCTGTTCCTCGACGAGCTGATCGAGATGCCGAAGTCGATCCAGGCGAAGCTGCTGCGCGTGATCCAGGACGGGGTGGTGCGACGCGTCGGGAGCGAAACGACCGATGCGGTCGTCAACGTCCGCTTCATTGCCGCGACCAACACCAATCCGGAAGCGGCGATGCAAGCGGGCTCGCTGCGCGAAGACTTGTACTATCGGCTGCGCGTCGTGCCGATCCATGTGCCCAGCCTGCGCGAGCGCCCCGAGGACATTCCCCTGCTTGCCGAGCGCTTCCTCACGCACTACTGGGAGCGCCATCGCGATCCCGCGACCCCGGTGCCGAAACTGAGCAAGGGCGCCCTGTGGGCGCTGGGCGCGCACCCCTGGCCCGGCAATGTGCGCGAGCTGCAAAACGTGATCGAACACGCGGTCGTGCTGCTCGAGCCCGGCGCCGAAGTCCGCCCCGAGGACATTCCGTTCATCGAGTCGGCGGCGACCGATCCGGAGCGGCTGGCCGACGAGGACGTGGAGGGCGACAACCTGAGCTACTACGCCGCCCGCGACCGCCTGCTGGCCCGGTTCGACCGGCGCTACCTGACGCGCGGCGTGATCCGGGCGGGCGGCAACCTCTCCAAGGCCGCCCGGCTGGCGCAGGTGGACCGGACGACGTTCTACCGGCTCATGGAGCGGCACGGCCTCCAGCGAGATCTGCTCACCGGCGGCTCGGAGTAACTGTGGCGCGCATCACCCCGACCGCGAGCCCCGACGTGTCCGCGTTGCCCGCTGCCCCCGCGAGCCGGCCGCGGTCGACCGCGCTGCCCCAGCCGCTCGCGGGCGTGACGTGTCCGGTGCTCACGGCGGCGATTCGGCGCGCGGAAGTGCGCTGGGTGAGCGACCGCTCCGACGACGACGACCCGGAAGGCACCTCTCGGGTGCTCGCCGCCATCGGACTGGCGGTGGACCGGCGGTTCCCGAGCTACCTGCTCTCACTCGAGCCCCGCCCGCCCCGGCTGGTGACGCAGCGCCTCCTGGCCCTGGTGCAATCCGAGCTGCTGCGCTCCTGGTCGGACGCGTCGCCCACGTCGCCGCTGCGTCTGCTGCGCCATCTCAAGGCGCTGGAGGACGTGCGCGACGCGCTGGAGCACGATGCGGCGGAGCAGTTCGGCGCGCAGCTGGGTGGGGCCAACGGGCTGGACTTCCTCGTGCAGATCGTCCACGACCTGCGCTCCCCGCTCACGTCGATCCTGTTCCTGGCGGAGACGCTGATGCAGGAGCGCTCGGGCCCGGTGACCGAGCGGCAGCAGCGCCAGCTGGGGCTGATCTACAGTGCCGCGTTCGGCTTGAGCTCGCTCACCAGCGACACGATCGAGCTGGCCCGCGGCGGCGACCAGCTGGCGGACGACCGGCCGGCGCCGTTGTCCGTCAGCGAGCTGCTCGAGTCGGTGTGCGATATCGTGCGCCCCATCGCGGCCGAGAAAGGCCTCGCCGTGGCCGTCACGCTGCCCACCACCGACGTGCGGCTGGGCCATGCCCTCGCACTGCGGCGCGTGCTCTTGAACCTGACCACCAACGCGCTCAAGTTCACCGAGCGGGGGTCGGTCGACATCTCCGCCGTCGAGAAGGCGCCGACCCGGCTCACGTTCTCCGTGCGCGACACGGGCCCGGGCATCAACCCCGAGGCGCTCTCGAGCCTGTTTCATCCGTTCCGGCGCAGCGCCAAGGCGGGCCGCTACCTCTTCTCGGGCACCGGTCTCGGTCTGGCGCTGACGCGGCGCCTGGTGCGCGCCATGGGCTCGGAGCTGTGTCTCGAATCGCGCCCCGGCTGGGGCACGCAGTTCTGGTTCGACTTGGAGCTTCCGGCCGCCGATCCCGCTTAGTTACTCCACCGTCACGCTCTTCGCGAGATTCCGGGGCCGGTCCACGTCGCAGCCCCGCAGCACCGCGCTGTGATACGCCAGCAGCTGCAGCGGGATGGTCGTGAGCACCGGCGAGAGCAGCGGCAGTGTCTCGGGAACCCGCAGCTGCGCGTCCACCAGCCCCGACAGGTCGCCGTTGCCTTCGGTGGTGATCGCGATGATGCGACCGCCGCGCGCCTTCACTTCGTTCATGTTGGACAGCACCTTCTGGAACACCTCGTCGCGCGGCGCCACGAACACCACGGGCATGTTCTCGTCGATCAGGGCGATCGGCCCGTGCTTCATCTCCGCCGCGGGATAGCCCTCGGCGTGGATGTAGCTGATCTCCTTGAGCTTCAGCGCCCCTTCCAGCGCCACCGGGAAGCTCACGCCGCGTCCCAGGTAGAGCGCGTTCGGCGCCGCGGCCATGCGCTCCGCCAAGACCCGCACCTGCGGCTCGAGCGCGAGCGCGCGCGTCACGAGCTGCGGCAGCTGGATCAGGCGGCACGCGAGCTCGTGTGCCCGCGCGGTGCTCAGGCCCCGCTCCCGCCCCAGGTGCAGCCCCAGCAGGGCCAACGCCACGATCTGGGACGTGAACGCTTTGGTCGAGGCGACGCCGATCTCCGGTCCGGCGTGCAGGTAGATGCCGCCGTCCGCCTCGCGGGCGATGGTGCTGCCGACTACGTTCACGATGCCCACCACCCGCGACCCCGCGGCCCGCGCCGCGCGCATCGCCTCGAGCGTGTCGGCGGTCTCGCCCGACTGCGAGATGGCGATCGTCAGCGTGCCCGGCTGCTCGATGGGCTGGTGGTAGCGGTACTCGGAGGCGTATTCGACCTGCACGGGAATGCGGGCGAGATCCTCGATCAGATGACGCCCCACCAGCCCCGCGTGCCATGAGGTGCCACACGCCACGATCTCCACGCGGCGGATCCGGCGACACGCGTCGGCCGAGAGGTTGAGTCCGTTGAGCCGGGCCGACGCCTGATCCGGCGGCAGCCGCCCCCGCAGCGTCGCCCGCACCGTCTCGGCCTGCTCGCTGATCTCTTTCAGCATGAAGTGCGGATAGCCGCCCAGCTCGATCTCGCTCAGGCCCCACGCGACGTCGTCCACCTCCCGCAACTGCACGTGCGACTCGCTGTCGATCACGTGGAACTCGCCCGGCGTGAGCACGGCGATATCGCCGTCGTCCAGGTACACGACCTGGCGGGTGTGCTCGAGCACCGCCGAGGCATCGGACGCCACGAACAGCTCCTGCTCGCCGATCCCCAGCAACACCGGCGAGCCGCGTCGCGCCACCACTAGCTTGCCGGGCTCGTCGGACGACATCACGGCCAACCCGTACGTGCCTTCCACGTGCGTCAGGGCCGAGATCACCTGCTCCTCGAGCGTCGCGCCCGGCGCATCCTCGATCAAGTGTGCGAGCGCTTCGGTGTCCGTTTCGGTGACGAACCGGTGGCCCGCGCGCTCCAGCGCGGCGCGGAGCACATCGGCGTTCTCGATGATGCCGTTGTGGACCAGGGCGATGCGCCCGCTGCAGTCCACATGGGGATGCGCGTTCGGCTGGGTCGGCGCGCCGTGCGTCGCCCAGCGCGTGTGGGCGATGCCGCTGCTGCCCTTGACCGGGTCGCGCGCCAGCAGCGCCTGCAGCTGGGGGACGCGACCCACCACCTTCGAGACGACGATGCCCGCGCCGTTCTGGATCGCCACGCCGGCGGAGTCGTACCCGCGGTACTCCAGACGCCGCAGCCCTGCCAGGAGGAGGGGAGCCGCTTCGCGCGCCCCGGTGTACGCCACGATCCCGCACATCGTCAGGCGCTCCTGGTCTCGGGTTCCAGCTGCGTGCGTCGCGCCCCCGCCCCCGCCCCCGCCCGACCATGACCGCCGCCGTTCGCTCGCCCGATTGCCAGGAGGGTCGACGCCACCCCTTCCCGCAGCGTGGTGCGCGGTCGCCAGCCGAGGCCGGACGCGGCCTTGTCGATCGCCAGCGCACTGCGCCGCAGCTCCCCCGTCCGGGCCGGCACGTAGGACGCGTCCAGCCGGCGACCCAGCGCCCCGGCGATCAACTCGGCCAGCTCGGTCACGCCGGTTTCGACGCCGGTGCCGATGTTGAAGGCGCGCGAGTCCAGCTCGCACAGCGGGCCCAACCGGCGGCCGCTCGCCAGCAGGTTCGCTTCGGCCACGTCCCCTACGTACACGAAGTCCCGGGTCTGGCGCCCGTCGCCGAAAATGGTCACGGGCTCACCCGCGACCAGCCGATGGGCGAACACCGCGACCACGCCACCCTCTCCGGTGCCATTCTGGCGCGGACCGTACACGTTACTGTAGCGCAACACCACCGATTCCAACCCGTACAACTGGGCGAACGTCGCCAGATAGTACTCGCAGGCGAGCTTCGCGCTCCCATATGGCGAGAGCGGCAACTTCGGGGCGCCCTCACCGAGCGGCAGCGGGCCATCGGTGACGTACAGCGCCCCGCCGGAGGACGCGAAGATGACGCGGCGCACGCCGCCGGCCCGCGCCCCCTCGAGCAGGTTGAGCAGGCCGACAACGTTGACGTCGCCGTCCCGTACCGGGTCGGCCACGGAGCGGCGGACATCCACCTGGGCGGCGTGGTGATTCAGCAGGGTGAACCCGCCGTTCGTCACCAGCGCCCGGGCCTCGCGCGACCGGATGTCGGCGTGCACGAACCGCGCGCCGGCGGGTATGTTGGCGATCGCGCCGCTGGACAGGTCATCGAGCACGGTCACTTCGTCGCCCGCCGCCATGTACGCGGCGGCGACGTGCGACCCGATGAACCCCGCACCACCAGTGACCAGAACTCGCCGACCCACAGGTGACTCCTCTCAGTGACGAAACGCCGAGCTGCGCCGGCACCCCTCTTCAAGTTCGAGGCCGGGCGGGCGCGCACCCCCGCCGGGCGACTCATGCGGTTGTCGCCACGACAGTTAGGGCAGTCGCGCGGCGCGGCCGACGATACCGCTGGACGCGCTCGCGGCGCGAGAGCGCAGCAAGCCAGCCACAGGCTTGTCAGCGCCGCACCGCGTCGAACGCCCTAGAAGATTTTTGTCAGGGTGTAGATGGTGATCGGAATGCCGAGGATGACACCGACCGTCCGCACGACCTCGTAGCTGGACCCGGGTCGCTGCACGGGGACGACGAACTGGTCCCCGGCGCGCAGGTTCATCTCATCGAGTGTGCGCCCCTCGGTGATCGCCTGCCGCAGGACGTCGCCCTCCCACAGGCGCTCCCCGGCGCGCTCGATCCGCATGTCGGCCAGTTTGGCGTCGGGCGTCGGGCCACCCGCGACCATCAGCGCGTCCCCCAGGACCACATCAGCGGGCACACCGTAGAATCCGGGCCTTAGGACCCCGCCCACGATCGCGATGCGGACGAGCGGCCGCGCGTGCACCACCGGATCCCGAATGAATTCGCCCAACTGGCGCGTCAGATAGGACTCGAGCTCCGCGTGCAGCACGCCGGCCAGCGAGATCATGCCCACCATGGGGAGCGTGACGCTGCGGTCGGGTGCCACGGTGAAACTGTCGGACAGCTGCTGCTCGACCGAGCGCTCCTCCGGCGGCACCGAGCGGGCAGCCGGCGCTTCGCCGCTCTCGACGCGCAGCACGATGCGGTCGCCCCCGTGGAAGTCTCCCTGCGCGAGACGGTTGCGCACCGCCGCCGCCTGATTACGCGCCCGAACCCGCGCCGCCTCGCTCGAATCCGGCGCGCCGCTCGCCTGATCGAGACGCCGCAACAGCTGCTCCAGATCGGGTCGGTTGACCTGCAGGCCGGAGCCGCGGTCGACTTGCTGCGCCGCGCCGGGTACGGCGACCGTCCAGAGCCAACACAGTGCCGTCAGGGCGGCGCGGCGCAGCGTCATCGGAGCTTGCCTCGTCAGTCGGAGTTCTGCAGCACGGGCCGGCCACCCCACGTCGACTCTTCGTCGGCCACTTCGTAGCCCGCGATGTAGTAGGAGTAATAGCGGTACTCACCGCCCAGCCGCACGTCGTTCAGCACGGCGCCGAGCAGGCGGATCGGCAGCCGTTCCAGCACGTCGAGCTTGGCTTCGGTTTGCTGGCGATCGCTGAACCCGGTGCGCAGCACCAGCAGCATCGCCCCGGTCATCGTCCCCAGCGCGAACGCATCCGCGCCGGCGGCGAGCGGCGGGCTGTCCACGATGATGACGTCGTAGCTCGGTCGCAGGTCCGCCAGCAGCCGTGCCATGGGCGCGGACGTGAGGAGCTCCGGCCCGAGCTGGCTGCGGGCGCCGCAGGCGAGCATCCAGAGCGACGGGTACGCGGTCGCGCGCACCGCTTGCTCGCGCGTCACCGCGCCGGACAGCAGCTCGGTCAGCCCGGGCTTGCGCACGGCCTTCAGCACCCGGTGCAGCGACCCGCGCCGGATGTCCCCGTCGATGAGCAGGGTGCGGTACCCCGTGTCGGCGAACGCGAGGGCGAGGTTCGATGCGACCAGCGACTTGCCGTCGGCCCGGCCGGGGCTGGTGATGGTCAGCACAATGGGGCCCGCCGTGCCGTGCGCGTGCACCACGCGCAGCCGGATGGCGCGCAGCGCCTCGATGACCGGGGCGACGTCGTCGCTCTTGCCGTTGCGGCGGCTCACGTGCGGCACGGCGCCGAGGATGGTGAGGCCCATGGCGCGTGTCACCTGGTCGGGATGACGCACCCGCGAGTCGAGGCGATCGAGCACCACGGCCCCCAGCACGCCCGCGGCGCTGCTTCCCACGAACGCCAGGGCGATCAAGACGATCCCGAGGTTGAACAGCGGGGTCTCGGGGCGTTGCGCCCGGTCGAGGATTCGCACCTCGGGAATGCTGGACACCTCGGCCAGCTGCACCTCCGAGTACCGCTGCTGAATGTTGGTGAAGAGCTGCGCCGCCACCGTCACGTCGCGCTCCAACCGGGCGTCTTCGATGGCCAGGGCCGGGACCTGCCGCAGCCCGCCGGCGGTGGAATCGACACGGTTCTCCAGGTCGGCCTCGCGCACCGCCAGCTGCGCGATCAGCTGCCGCACCATGGTGGGGACCGTTTGCCGTTGCAACAGGGCGATGTCGGCGGCGAGCCGCCGGACCGGCAGGTGCTTGTCCGTGTACCGGTACCGCAGGGCCCGCAGGGTCGCCTGCTTTTCGGTCAACTCCCGGAGCGCCTCGGTGAGCGCGGACGAGTGCTGCACCGAGGCAATCGTCTCCAGCGCGTCGGTGGACAGTCCCGAGTCGCCCGCTTCGGCGAGCACCCGTTCGAGCGCGGCCCGGTCCCACCGCAGCTCTTCGCGACTGACCCGCATATCGAAGAAGCTGGCCGCCGTGGGGTCGCGCCCCGGAACGGAGGCTGCGCCCAGGGGGGCCGCCGAGCCCGCCAACGCCGTCACCGAACGGACGCGGAAGTTCCGCAGCGCCTGCTCCGCCTGCGTCAGGTTGAGCTGCGCGTTCCGCACCTGCTGGCCCAGGATCTTCACGAGCTCCGAGAGTTTCTCGCGTCGCAGATCCGCCGCCACCACCACGAACCGCTCCGCGATGGCATTGACGACGGCGGTGATCTCGTCCCGGTCCGTGCCGCGCAGCGAGACGCTGACGAAGTTGCCGACTTTCCCTTCCAGCAGGTCCGTCTGCACGCTCAGCTGATCGGCGAGCGCCTGCGCGGCGGCCGCCGGCGTCGTAATGCTGAATGCGATCTTGCGCCCCGCCTTCAGCGCATCCGCGGGCGGCAGCCACGCAAACCCGAGCGCCGGCCCGACGGAATCGCCCACGGCTCCGTCCTGCACCGCCACCCCGCGCCCCGTGTTGGTCAGGACGAACCGCCCCCCGGCCGGCCCGACCGCGAGCTCATACTGCCCCGGCTGGACGTGGTCTTTGATGCCGAGCGATGCGAGCGCCGCGCTGTCGTCCGGGTTCATGAGCGTGAGATAGAGACGCTGCCGGCGCACCACGTCCTCCAGCACCGCGTACGACTTGAGCAGGTCGACCCAGCCCGACGAGCCGACCAGCTGCGGGGTCTGAATCGGGCCCTGGTCACGCTCGTGGAAGTCGGGCACGTCGACCCACAGCGTGGCATGGGTCGTGTAGCTCAACCCGAGCCGCCGGCTGACGAACACGCCCGCGCCCGTGCCCAGCACCGCGATGAGAATCACGACCCACTTGAAGCGCAGCACGGCCGCGAGCACACGCCGCAGGTCGATCACGCCGAATGGAGCCTCGGCGTGCGCGGGCCCTAGGGCGGACTGCGGTGCGGCCGGGAGCGGCAACCAGGGGGCGTGGTGAACCTCGGGCAACTTCGAGGGCTGAGAGTCGGGAGTCGACATGTACCGCGATAGATCTCCGGATGTGGACGTGAGCGGACCCAGCCAAACTGTCGAGGGACCTTACACCGCAAGGTCGGTACCGCGACCGGCCTCCGGCAACCCCCTCACAACCCTGCGGCCGGTGCGGAGATAGTGGCCTATCCGAGCGCGCGCCCGGCCGGGCGGGCGCGGCTTGTGGTAGGAGTACCACACTTTGATGCGGATTGGCGTGAGCGATGGCCCAAGCCGCTCGAGTCGCGTGCTCGCGATGGGAGCCCGTGGTGGACGGCTTCTTGCAATGTTGCAAGCCGGACCCCCTGGGACTCGTCTCGTCGCTCGGCGTGTCGTACCCGGGGCAGGAGGCAAGGGAGACGAGGTATGCCCTGGGTGGATCATCGCGCGATCAAGTCCCTTTCCCAAGGGGACCTTGCACGCCTGATCCCGGTCTCGCCCGAGGCCAAGGCGGGCATGCGGGTGCTGATCGTCGACGACGAGCGGACGCTGCGCGAAAGCTGCGCCAGCGTGCTCGGCGCCGAGGGGTACCAGGTGTCGACATGCAGCCGAGGCGACGAGGCGCTGCAGAAGGTCAACCGGCGCATCTTCGATATCGCCCTGGTGGACCTGTACATGTCCCAGGTCTCGGGCATGGAGCTGCTCAAAGCGATCCTCGCCGCCCACGCCGACACGATCGTCATCATGATCACCGGGAACCCGAGCGTCGCGACCAGCTTCGAGGCGCTGCAGGCGGGCGCCTGGGACTACCTGCCCAAGCCGTTCACGGGGACCCAGCTCCAGGTGCTGATCGGGCGTGCGGCTCACGCGGTGGCGATCGCGCGCGAGACCCGCGCGCAAGAGGAGCGGATCGCGGCCGGGCACGGCAGCAGCGACCAGGTGACGGTGCTCAGCGCGGCGGCGGTGTTTCGCAGCGCGATCGAGCTGGCCCGCCGGGTCGCCGCGACCGACGCCTCGGTCTTCATCACGGGTGAAAGCGGATCGGGCAAGGAGCTGATCGCGCAGTTCATCCACCAGAACAGCCGGCGTGCCACCCGCCCACTCGTGGCCGTGAACTGCGCTGCCCTCCCCGAGCCCCTGCTCGAGTCGGAGATGTTCGGCCATCGCAAGGGCGCGTTCACGGGTGCGGTGCGCGACAAGCCCGGCCTGCTGGAGGTGGCGAACGGCGGCACGCTGTTCCTGGACGAGCTGATCGAGATGTCCAAGCCGATCCAGGCCAAGCTGCTGCGGGTGATCCAGGACGGCATCGTGCGCCGCGTGGGCAGCGAGACAACCGATGCGGTGGTCAACGTCCGGTTCATCGCGGCCACCAATCGGCGCCCCGAGACCGCGGTCAAGGACGGGACCCTGCGCGAAGACCTGTTTTATCGCCTGCGGGTCGTGCCCATCCACGTCCCTGCCCTGCGCGAACGACCGGACGACATCCCGCTCTTGGCGAGTCATTTCTTGGCGCACTACTGGCGTCGCCACCGTGGCGCCACTGCCGCACTGCCCCAACTGTCGAAGGCCGCCGTTTGGGCGCTGCGGGCCCACAGCTGGCCCGGGAACGTGCGCGAGCTCCAGAACGTGATCGAGCACGCCGTCGTGCTGCTCGAGCCCGGAGCGGAGGTGAAGCCGGCCGACATCCCGTTCATTTGCGATCAACCCACCGAGGGAGAATTCGCCGAAGCGGTCGCGGAGCAGGTGAATAGCGACGAGTCGTACTACGCCGCACGCGAGAAGCTGCTGGCCAAGTTCGACCGCCAGTACCTCACGCGCGTCGTGCTGCGTGCCGGCGGCAATGTGTCCAAGGCGGCCCGCATCGCCCGCGTCGACCGGACGACCTTCTACCGCCTGATGGAGCGCCACGGCCTGCAGCGCAACCTCTTGACCAGCCCGCCCGCACCGGAGTAGCCCCGGGGCGGCTCCTGTTTGTCGCAACGCTCCCCCGCAATTGTTGCGCGGTCGTGACAAAGTCGTGATGTGGCCGTACCTGAGCGTGCGTGTAAGTCGTTGGCCCCCCGCTGTGTGCGTCACCCCTCTCCTCGCGCACGCGACCTGCGTAACGGGTCGGTGTTGCCACGCCACCACCAATCGAGAGGGAAGGACTACGTGACCACGCTGGACATCGACCACGCGATCGCCCCGCGATCCCGTCTCCGGGCGCCGCTCGCGAGGTTGCTGCACCACCCCTACACCGAGGGCCGACGCCGCACGCTCAACCTGGTCGTGGCCGCAGGGGGCCTGGTGATCGCCGCACCCCTCATGCTGGCCATCGCAGTGCTCGTCAAACTGACATCGCGCGGGCCGGTGTTCTTCACGCAGACCCGGGTGGGCCTCGACCGCCGCACCCCCGAAACGAGCGCGGGCAACGGTAAACGTCACAACGACTTTGGTGGTAAGCCGTTCACGATCTACAAGTTCCGCACCATGGCCGACAACCCCGGTGCGGAGATGTGGGCGCGGCCGGACGACCCGCGGGTTACCCCGGTAGGCCGGGTGCTGCGCAAGTACCGCCTGGACGAGCTGCCCCAGCTCCTGAACGTGTTGCGCGGTGACATGAACGTGGTGGGACCGCGCCCGGAGCAGCCGGCGATTTTCGCGTCGTTGCGCGAGCGGGTCGAGGGGTACGGGCGCCGCCAATGTGTGCGCCCCGGGATCACGGGCTGGGCACAGGTCAATCAGAGCTATGACCGCTGCCTGGACGACGTGCGCCGCAAGGTGCGCTACGACCTCGAGTACGTCGGACGGCAATCCGTGTCCGAGGACCTCAAGATCATGCTGCGCACGTTGCCGGTCATCTTGCTGCGGCGGGGCGCTTGGTAGGCTGCGGCGCGCAGCACGTCACCCTCACTTCGTCTTCAAAGGCATAGACTGATGACCGCTACGTCCTTCCGGGCGTTTCGTTCTCGCACCGCGGCCGTGGCCGTGCTCGCGCTGCTCGCCACCTGCGAGCCGCGGAGTGCCCTGGGCCCCCGCGCGGGACGGCCGGCGGGCGCGGTGACGTCCGGCACCCCCGCGGTGCTCGCCGGGGCCGGCGACATCGCGCAATGCGACCGAACCGGCGACGAGGCGACGGCGACGCTGCTGGATGGGATTCCCGGCACCGTGGTCGCCATCGGCGACAACGCGTACCCGGACGGCTCGGACGTCGATTATCAGAACTGCTACGACCCGAGCTGGGGCCGCCACAGGGCGCGCACCAATCCGGTGCCGGGCAACCACGAGTACACGACGCCCGGCGCGTCAGGGTACTTCAACTACTTCGGCGCGGCGGCGGGAGACCCCAGCAAGGGCTACTACAGCTACGAGGTGGGCGACTGGCACGTCATCGCGCTCAACAACTACGTCCCGATCGGTGCCGGCTCGGAGCAGGAGCAGTGGCTCCTGGCCGACCTGGCCGCGCATCCGAACCTCTGCACCCTCGCCTACTGGCACCACCCGCTGTACTCCTCGTGGACCGACGGCGGCACCGGCGGGATCGTCAATGGCGAAGTCAAGCCGGTGTTCACCGACCTCTATAACGCCGGTGTGGACGTGGTGCTCAACGGCCACCGGCACTGGTATGAACGGTTTGCACCGCAGAACCCCGACGGCGTCCTGGACAGCGCGCGCGGGATTCGAGAGATCATCGCGGGAACCGGGGGCGGCGGCTTCCAATTCCCCAACAACTTCCGACCGCTCTCCGAAGTGCGGAACTCGGACACGTGGGGCGTTATCAAGCTGTACCTCTATTCGGACAGCTACGCCTGGAAGTTCGTCCCGGTAGCCGGCAAGACGTTCAGCGACTCGGGGAGCTATGCCTGCCACGACGCCCCGGGCGGTGTCTCGGGCAACCAGTCGACGCTCAGCGCCGCGCCGACAGCCATCTCGACGGGTGGCCAGACGTCGACGATCACGGTGACCGCGAAGAACGGGGCGGGCCAGCCGGTGAGCGGGGCCGCCGTTATCATCGCTGCCACCGGCAGCGGGAACACCATCACGCAGCCGTCCAGCCTCACGGACGCCAACGGGGTGGCGACGGGGACGTTGAGCGCCACGTCGGCGGGGACCCGGACGATCTCGGCCAAGGCGAACGGGATTCCGGTCGCGCAAACGGCGACCGTGACCGTCACGGCCGTGCCGTCGGCGGGGAAGTCGCTGGTGGCGGCCGCGCCCATCTACATCGCGCCGGGGACCGGGACGTCCACCATCACCGTCACGGTGAAGGACGCCGGCGGTCACGTGATCCCGGGCGCGGTCGTGGCGCTCGCCGCGAGCGGCAGCGGGAATACCATCACTCAGCCTTCGGGCCCGACGGACGCCAAGGGCGTCGCGACGGGGATGCTGAGCTCCAGCGTGGCGGAGAACAAGACCGTCAGGGCCACCGCCAACGGCAGCGCGATCACCAAGACCGCGATCGTGACGGTGGCGACGCCGTCCGCCGCGAAGTCGACGCTCGCCGCCAACCCGACTTCCATGATGGCCGGGAGCGGGACGTCGACCATCACGGCGACCGTGAAGGACGCCGGCGGTCACGCCATCGCCGGGGCGGCGGTGGTGCTCTCCGCGACCGGGAGCGGGAACACCCTCACGCAGCCCGGCCTCACGGACGGGAGCGGGGTGGCGAAAGGCACGCTCACCTCCCTCGTCGCCGGGGCGAAGGTCGTCTCGGCCGCGGCGAACGGCAGCGCGATCACCAAGACGGTCACGGTGAACGTGACGCCCAGCAACGTGTCGACCTCGCTGTCGACCGTCGCGGCCGCGCCGTCGTCCATCACGGCCGGGGGCGGAACGTCCACGATCACGGTCACGGTGAAGGACGGCACCGGGAAGGCGATCAGCAACGCGACGGTCGTGCTCGCGGCCACCGGATCCGGGAACACCCTCACCCAGCCCGTCGCCAAGACGAACACGAGCGGGGTGGCGACCGGAACGCTGCGCTCGACCGTGGCCGAAACGAAGACGGTTTCGGCGACGGCGAACGGCATGCCGCTCGACCAGACCGCTACGGTCACGGTGACGACGGGCGGCGTCTCGCCCTCGCAATCGACGGTCGTGGCCGCGCCCACATCGATTGAGGTGGGGAGCGGGACATCGACGATCACGGTGACGGCCCGCGATGCCGCCGGCAATCCCGTGAGCGGAGCCACGGTGGTGCTCGCCGCCACGGGAAGCGGGAACACGCTCACCCAGCCCGCGGGCCCGACCGACGCAAATGGCGTCGCGACCGGCACCCTCAGCTCGACGGTGCCGGAGACGAAGACGGTCTCGGCCACGGTGGACGGCACCGCGCTGACGGCGACGCCGACGGTCACGGTGACACCGGGGGGGGCGTCCGCTTCGCTGTCGACGGTCGTGGCGTCACCCGCTTCGATCACCGCCGGGGGGAGCTCCACGATCAGCGTGACGGTGAAGGATGGCAACGGCAACCCGATCAGCGGGGCGACGGTGGTGCTGGCCGCCACCGGACCCGGGAAGACCCTGACCCAGCCCTCCGGCCCGACGGAC
>Ga0075423_10002193_pt1 | contig 17608 bp, 17 predicted proteins | sample SoiMethybrSBSTD2_FD_80114 | JGI IMG/M metagenome (GOLD analysis project Ga0075423, IMG submission 80114) | Bulk soil microbial communities from a Populus tree surrounding site in Tennessee, USA - Soil MetaG P. TD hybrid SBSTD2 | ecosystem: Environmental > Terrestrial > Soil > Tree plantation...
CGGGGAGGGCTCGGCATGGGCCGGATGTACAAGCGCATCAACGACTTCCCGATCCGGAAGGGACGTGGTCCGCCAGGCGATCAGAAACGCGCTCAGGTCCACGGCACACCCTTGACTCGCGGTCCGGGGAACCCTAGTATAGCTGTCTCGCACCCCTTCGAACTCCCTGATTCCATTTTCAACGCGTTCACTTCCCCACCCCGGGATTTTGCCCGCCGTAGAACTACGGAGCACAGACACACGTGGATATCGCTGAACTGAAGAGAAAATCCGTCGCGGAATTGCACGCGATGGCCGAGACCCTGAACATCACCAACTACTCAGGGCTCCGCAAGCAGGACCTGATCTTCCGCATCGAGCAATCGCTGCTCGACTCCGACACCGTACTGCGCGGCGAGGGCGTCCTCGAGATCCTGCCCGAAGGCTACGGCTTCCTGCGCAGTCCAGATTGGAACTACCTGTACGGGCCGGACGACATCTACGTCTCGCCCAGCCAGATCAAGCGGTTCGATCTGCGTACCGGGGACACGATCATGGGCCAGGTGCGGCCGCCCAAGGAGGGTGAACGCTACCTCGCGCTGCTCAAGGTCGAGGTGGTGAACGGCGACGAGCCGGAGAAGGCGAAGCACCGCGTCGCGTTCGACAATCTGCGCCCGCGCTACCCCGAACGGCGGATCAAGCTGGAGCGCAAAGACGGGGACCTGTCGATGCGGGTGATGGACATCCTCAGTCCCATCGGCATGGGTCAGCGTGGTCTCATCGTCTCGCCACCCAAGGCCGGGAAAACGATCCTCCTCCAGAAGCTCGCCAACTCCGTCATCGAGAACCATCCCGAGGTCTACCTCATCGTGCTGCTGATCGACGAGCGACCCGAGGAGGTGACGGACATGGAGGAGAACGTCAAGGGCCCGAGCGTGGAAGTCATCTCTTCCACGTTCGACGAGCCGGCGGACCGGCACGTGCAGGTGGCGGACATGGTGATCGAGAAGGCCAAGCGCCTGGTGGAGCACGGCAAGGACGTGGTGATCCTGCTCGACTCGATCACCCGCCTGGGCCGGGCGCACAACGTGGTCGTGCCCCACTCGGGCAAGATCCTGTCGGGCGGCGTGGACGCGAACGCGCTGCAGAAGCCCAAGCGTTTCTTCGGCGCCGCGCGCAACATCGAGGGCGGCGGGTCGCTCACGATTCTCGCCACCGCGCTGATCGACACCGGCTCCCGCATGGACGAGGTGATCTTCGAGGAGTTCAAAGGCACCGGCAACATGGAAGTGATCCTCGATCGCCGGATCGCCGAGCGGCGCACCTTCCCCGCGATCGACGTGCAGCGTTCCGGGACACGCAAAGAAGAGATCCTGTTGTCCAAGGAAGAGCTCAACAAGGTGTACCTGCTCCGCAACTTCCTCGCCGACATGCCACCGGTGGAAGCGATCGAGTTCCTGCTCGAGCGGCTCAAGCGCACCAAGACCAACAACGAGTTCTTCGCGACGATGGCGCAGGGGTGACGGGCGGCCGCGACGCAGGCCGGCTGCTCGGCGTCGACTGGGGCGAGCGCCGCATCGGCCTCGCCCTGTCCGATGAGACTCGCACGCTCGCTCAACCCCTGACCACGCTCACCCGACGCACCGGCAAACGCTTCCCCATGCGGGAGTTCCTCACGCTGCTCGAGCAACACGCCGTGACCGGGATCGTGGTCGGCCTGCCGCTCGACCAGGAGGGGGGCGAAGCCGAAGCGGCCACGGCAGCGCGGGCGCTCGCCGGCGACATCGCGCGGCACTCGGGTCAGCCGGTCGAGCTGTGGGACGAGCGGCTCACCACGGCGCGCGCGCTGCGAGCCGTGCGCGCCATGGGCGGATCGACCCGGGGCCGCAAGGACGACGTGGACGCGCTCGCGGCCGCGCTGCTGCTGCAGCACTACCTCGATGCCAAGCGGGGATCCGCTTTGTGACAATGCGGAATGCGGAATGCGGAATGCGGAATGGACCGGGCCGGCGTCGATCCGCGAGGCGCGCACGCAGGATCGGACTTGCCTTGCAATTCCGCATTCCGCATTCCGCATTCCCCATTCTGGTCGTCGGGGCACTAGCCGCTTGTGGCGGCCCCGATGGTCCTCGGGTAACCGTCACTATCCCGCCAGGCGCCTCCCTCGACGCCGCCATTGACTCCCTCGCCGCGAACCACGTGATCGACCATCCTGGCACGTTCCGGTTGTACGCCAAGGTCCGCGGTCTCACCCACTCGCTCAAGAGCGGGGTGTACCTGCTGCACCAGGACGAGTCCTGGTCCGACGTCGTGGCGGCGCTCGAGCGCGGGCGCGGGGTCGAGCAGCGCTTCATCGTGCGGGAAGGCTTGCGACTCGTCGAAGTAGCGGACCTCGCCCGAGCCCAGCTGAGAATTCCCAGGGACTCGTTTCTCGAAGCGGCCGAAGACTCCGCCGTGCTCGCCAGTCTCGGGCTGCCCGACGAAGCGAGCACCGCCGAAGGATATCTGTTCCCCACGACGTATTTACTGCCGCTGCGGATGGGGGCGCGAGAGCTGGTGCGCGTGATGGCGCACCAGTTCACATCGCAGTGGAGCCCGGAATGGCAGATGCGGCTCGATACGCTGCGTATGTCGCGCCATCAGCTGGTGACGCTCGCATCGATCGTCGAAGCCGAGGTGCGCTACGACCCCGACCGGCCCTTCATTTCCGCCGTTTACCACAACCGGTTGAAACGGGGGATGCGGCTCGAGGCGGACCCGACGGTGAGCTACGCGCATGGACGGCGTTTGAAGCGCGTGTGGGAGAAAAACCTCGCCGTGCGATCTGCGTACAACACGTACCTCCATAGCGGGCTCCCGCCCGGACCCATCGGCCAGCCGGGGCGTGCGAGCTTACTCGCGGCGCTGTACCCCGCCGACGTGCCGTTCCTGTACTTCGTGGCGCAACCCGACGGCAAGCACATCTTCTCCGCCACTTACGCCGAGCACCTGGCCGCGATCCAGCGCGTCAAGCAATTGCGGCGCGCAGCGCGCGCGCCGCAGCGGTCGGGTCGCTAGCCTCCCACACGGCGCCGATCACGGCAACGCCCGCCGCGCCGGCGCGCACCAGGCTGGCCGCGTTGGCCGGGGTGACGCCGCCGATCCCGATCACCGGCGTACCGACCGGGGCGAGCTGCGCGAGCCGCCCGAATCCCTCGGCCCCGAGCGGCGCGCCGGCGTCGGCCTTGTGCGCGGTGGCAAAGCAGGGGCCGATGCTCCAGTAGTCCGCGGGCCAGGCACGCCCTCGCTCCGCCTCCGCAGCTGAGCCGACCGAGAGGCCCAGCAGGAAGCCCGGGGGCACGTAGGGACGAAGCCGGTCGAGGGGCGGATCCTCCTGGCCGAGGTGCGCCCCGGCCGCGCCGGCGGCGAGCGCCACGTCCACCCGGTCATTCACGATCACCGGCACGGCGAGCGCGCCCACGAGCCTTCGGGTGAACGCCACAACCTCGTCGGGCGGTGCATCTTTCAAGCGCACCTGGATGATCGTGGCTCCGCCGGCCACGGCCCGGCGGCACGCCTCGACCGGATCGCGCCCCTTGAGGACGCCCGGGTCCGTGATCACCATCAAACGCAGCTGAGACCCTAGTGCCATGAGCAAGACCCTGCGTGGACTGCGCGGCGCGACCACCGCCGCGGCCAACACCGGCCAGGCCATCCTGGAGGCGACGGCCGAGCTGTTGCGCGGGCTGCAAGCAGCGAACGGCTTCCAGCCCGAAGATGTCGAGAGCGCCATCTTCACGTCATCCCCGGACCTCACCGCGGAGTACCCCGCGCGCGCCGCGCGCCTGCTCGGCTGGAGCGACGTCCCGCTGCTGGGCGCGGCGGAAGTCGCGGTTCCCGACGGTGTACCACGCTGCATCCGCGTGCTGCTCCACTTTTACACGGCCAAGCCGCAGCGCGAGCTGAAACATATGTACCTGCGCGACGCGGCCAAGCTGCGCCCGGACCGGAAAAAGTGACCGACAGTTCCGTCTCGACCCGGGTCGTCATCGTGTCGGCGAAGGGCGCCACGCGCTGGCAAGCGGGGCATCCCTGGATCTATCGCACCGACGTCTATGACGAGCCGCGTGACACACCCGGCGTCGTCGCGGTCACCGACCGTCGCGGGCGGCACCTCGGCCAGGCCCTGTATTCCCCCACCTCGGAGATCCGGCTGCGGCTGCTCACCACCGGGCGCGAGGCCATCGATGCGACATGGTGGGCCGAGCGGATCGCTGCGGCCGCGGGCCGACGCAACGGCATCCCAGCTACCGCGTACCGCGTGGTCCACGGCGAAGCAGACGGCCTGCCGTCCCTGGTCGTCGATCGGTACGGCCCGTACGTCGTGGCGCAGCTGCTCTCGGCCGGGCTCGAGCAGGTACGCGCGGACGTGCTGGACGGGATCGCCGCCGCCCTCACCCCCGAGGGGATCCTGCTCCGCAACGACACCACCGTGCGGCGCCACGAGGGACTGCCGCTCGAGGTCGTACCGGGGCGCGGCACGGTGCCCGACACCGTGACCGTCGAGGAGGCGGGCGTCCGCTACCTCGCGGCACCACACACCGGCCAGAAGACAGGGGCGTTTCTCGACCAGCGGGAGAACCGGCTGCTGGTCGCGCAGCACACGGGTGCGGGCCGGGCGCTGGACCTGTTCACCTATCACGGCTCGTTCGCGCTGCACCTGGCCCGGCGCGCCGGCGAGGTGGTGGCGGTGGACCAAAGCGCCGAAGCGTTGGCGCGGGGGCGCGAGAATGCGACTCTCAACCAGCTCACGAACATCACCTGGCGCGAGGCCAACGCGTTCGACCTGTTGCGCGAGCTGGAGCGGCGGGAAGACCAGTTCGACACGATCGTGCTCGACCCCCCGGCGTTCGCCAAGTCCAAGCAGAGCGTTCCCCGGGCGCTCGCCGGCTACAAGGAGATCAACCTGCGTGCCATGCGCCTGGTCGCTCCCGGCGGGGTGCTGTTCACCTGTTCCTGCTCCTACCACGTGAGCCGCAACGTCTTCCTGGACATGCTGGGCGACGCCGCGCGGGATGCGGGGCGGCGGCTCCAGCTGCTCGCCGTCACGGGGGCGGGCCGGGACCACCCGGAGCTGATCAACGTTCCCGAGACCGGCTACCTGAAGGGCACCCTGCTCCGGGCCGTTGACTAAACCGCTGTCCCTTACAACCTTGCAGTCCTGTCCATGCCGGCGTCCGCCCTGGTCCGCCGAGTCTTCATCGGCCTCCTCGTCGCCAACCTGGCGGTCGTAGGGGTCAAGCTGGCGGTGGGGATCACGTCCGGCTCCCTCGCCGTGCTGGGCGGGGCGGTGGATTCGTGCGTGGATGCGCTCAACAACGTGCTCGCTCTGATCATCGTCCGCGTGGCGGCGAAGGAGCCCGATGAGGACCACCCGTACGGCCACGGCAAATTCGAGACGCTGGGCGCGCTGGCGATCGTGGGATTCCTGTCGATCACCTGCTTCGAGCTGGTGCGGGGGGCGGTGAACCATTTCGTGAGCGGCAGCCATCAGGTCGACGTCAGCGACTTCCAGCTGGGGCTACTCGTGCTCACGCTCGGCGTGAACGTCCTCATTACGTGGTACGAGCACCGCCGCGGGATCGAGCTCGGCAGCGAGCTGCTGGTCGCGGACGCGGCGCACACCCGCGCCGACGTCTTCATCACGGTCGGCATCCTCGTCGGCATCCTGCTCACGCGCCAAGGGTGGTGGTGGGCCGATTCCACCGTCGCGATCCTCGTGGCCCTGGCCATCATCCTCGTGGCCTATCGCATCCTGGCGCGCACTGTGCCGGTGCTCGTGGACCAGCGCGCTATCCCCACCCGCGACATCCAGGATGCCGCCCAGGCCGTGCCCGGCGTAAAAAGCGCCTACGGCATCCGCTCGCGTGGGCCCTCCGACCTGCGCTACGCCGAGGTGACGGTGTGCGTCGACCGTCACGCGGACGTGGAGTCCGCGCACGCCATCGCCGACCAGGTGGAGGAGCGGCTCAAGCGGGACCTGCGCCTGCACGAAGTCACCGTGCACGTGGAACCATGCTGAGCCTCTCGGGGGAGCAGCGCTCCCGGACCGCGCGGCGGCCGCCGCGCTCGCTCAAGCAGGAGTATCAGGAGTTCCTGCTGCAGCGCATCGAGGAGTACAAGAACGCCCTCACTCGCGAAGGGCTGCTGGAGATCGGCGACGAGGCCGTGCGCGAGCTCGAAGAGAGCGCCACGGGTCAGTACCTCCTCACGGAAGTGCTGCTGCTCGAGCACGTCGACCGCATCATCGCGCGGCGGCTGCGCCTGCCGTCGTTCCCCCGCTGGCGCCAGAAGCACCGCGCCCTGCGCGCCGCGCAGCGCGCCCCGACGCATTGGGGCCTCGACTCGGACGGCCCGCTCGTGAGCGCGGTACGCCGCCTGGAGCCCGGCGACCTCGCCGTCGTGGTCGGCGCCGCCGCACTCCCCGCCGCCCTGTTCATCGCGGCCCACGACGCCGAGGTCTTCCTCGTGGATCACGATCTCGGAGCGGTCGAAGGGGCTGAGAGCCGGGCCGTCACCGAGCAGCTCGCGGGCCGGTTCCAGGCGCTCGTCGTCACGTTCGGCAGCTGGTTCCCGGACGTGGCGCCGAGCCTGGTGATCATCGATCCCTCCGCCCTGGCGCCGGCGCGCGCGCGCGACCGCCAGGCGCTGCTCAGCGAGCTGCAGCTGCGCACGCGCCCCGGCGGCGTGCACGTGATTCTCCCCAGTCCCACCGCGAGCGAGGTGATCCCGCTCGCCCCCGAGGCGCTGCAAGCCCAATACGGTGGCTGGGAGATCGTGCGGCGCCGCCGTAGCAAAGCGAGCGCCGGGTTCACGGCGACCAAGCCGGAGCGTCAGCTGGACACGGCGTTGAACGTGTCAGAGTAACCACTCGCCCGCCGTCCCCTGACGTTACACGTTACACGACAACAAGTTGCACGAAGGTCCGCGTGGCAGGCGCTTTGCTCTTGCAACGTGTAACCTGCAACGTGGAACGCGTGGAATGACCAGCCTGCCACTTGTTCTCGACGACGACGAACCGATCGGTATCATCTTGCGAGCCGGCCGGAAGATGCTGCGCCCGGCGAAAATCTGGGCCTACTGCTGGTTCACAGACGAGGCCGAGGGAGGAGCGGGCGACCACACGCATCGTCATCTTCCAGAACACATCGACTGACGCGCGAGCGGGGCCGGCCCAGAGCCGGCCCTTCGTGTTTCCGCACGTATCCTCCTTGCAGTTCAGGTAGTTGGCTGGTCGGCCGGTTGCCGTAGTCCCCCCGCCGGGTCTAATCTTCAAGGGTCATGGCCACCCTCACGATCAACGGCCGCTCCGTCAGTGCCGATCCCGAACAAACGATCCTCGAGGCGGCCCGCGCGGCGGGGATTCTGGACATCCCCATCCTGTGCTGGTATCCCAAACTGCCGGTCGTCGGAAACTGCCGTATCTGCCTCGTCTCGGTGGAGGGGCAGGCGAAGCTGCTCCCCGCATGCGCCACCAAAGTGGCGGACGGCATGGCGGTCCAAACCGAATCCCACGCGGCGGTCGAGAACCGCAAGGGCGTGCTGCGGCTGCTGCTCGAGCGTTACCCGGGCCAGCACCTGAGGAACGGGGGGCGCGCCCAGCCCCGCAACGAGTTCGAGGAGTACGTCGTGCGCTACGGGGTCGTTCCCACGCCCCTGGGGGAGCGCGATCTCGTGCTGCGCCACGGCGACGAGCGGCCCGGAGACCCGATGATCCGGCACGACATGAGCACGTGCATCCTGTGCACGCGCTGCGTGCGGGCGTGCGAGGACATCCAAGTGGTCGGCGTGCTCGACGTGGGCCAGCGGGGCGAGCACACGGAGATCATCGTCGGCGCGGACGGCGACCCGGACAAGGCCGGGTGCACCTGGTGCGGCGAGTGTGTGCGGGTGTGCCCGACGGGCGCGATCTTCGAGGTGATGCCGCGCGAGCGGTTCGCCCCCGAGAAGGTTCTCCACCCGGAGCAGAAGGTCCGGTCGGTCTGCCCCTACTGTGGCGTCGGCTGCCAGGTGGATCTGCACGTGGCGGGCGAGCACGTCATGCGCGTCACCTCGCCCGACATCGAGCTCGATACTCCCAATCAAGGCTCCACCTGCGTGAAGGGCCGCTTCGGCTATGACTTTCCCCAGCACCGCGACCGCCTCACGAAGCCGTTGATCCGCAAGGGCTGGGAGAAGGAGCAGGGCCGCTGGGTGTGGCGCGGCCGCACGGGGACGAATCGCCGCGGCGGGCCGTGGCAGACCATCGAAGGTGAGGGCCAGAACGCGAAGCCGGCGGGCCCGCCGCGCGCGGTGGGAAAGTCGGTGCGCGACCTGCCGCTGCTGGAGCGCGTAGACCTGGACATTCGCGATCGGGTGGCGACCCCACCGTCCTGGTACGAGCCGTTCCGCGAGGCCACCTGGGAAGAGGCCCTCGAGCTCACGGCGCAGGAGCTGCTGCGTCTGAAGCGCGAGCGCGGCCCCAACTCCCTGGCATGCTTCTCCTCCGCCAAGTGCTCGAACGAGGAGAACTACCTGATGATGCGGATGTTCCGCGCCGCGCTCGGCACCAACAACATCGATCACTGCACGCGCCTGTGTCATTCCACGTCGGTCGCGGCGATGCAGCGGGCGCTCAACACCTCGGCGGCGTCGGGCTCGATGCGCGAGGTCGAGCACGCCAGCGACGTCATCTTCATCGCCGGCGCGAACACCACCGAGTCGCACCCGGTGTTCGGCGCCGCCATCAAGCGGGCCCACGAGCGCGGCGCGACGCTCATCGTGGCCGACCCCCGCAAGACCGAGCTCGCGGCCCGGGCGGACATTCACCTCCAGATGCAGCCGGGCACCGACGTCGCGCTCTTCAACGCGATGCTGCATCACATCGTGATGCGAGACCTGGAGGACAAACGGTTCGTCGCCGAGCGGATGCGCGACTTCGATAGGGTGCGGGATTCGGTCAAGGCGATGACGCCGGACGTGGCCGCGAAGATCACCGGCGTCCCGGCGGACCGGATCCGCTGGGCGGCGGAGCTCTATGCCAAAGGGCCGCACACCAGCACGCTGTGGGCGATGGGGCTCACCCAGCACGCCAACGGGACGGATCTCGTCACGTCATTGCTGAATCTGATGCTCGCGTGCGGGATGATCGGGCGCTGGGGTGCGGCGATGATGCCCGTGCGAGGGCAGAACAACGTCCAGGGCGCGTCCGACGTGGGCGCGATTCCGTTCGTGTACACCGACTACCGGCCGGTCAGAGACCCCAAGATTCGCGCGGAATACGCCGCGGCGTGGGGGGTCCCACCGGAGTCCCTCTCGCTCAGCGAGGGGCTCATGGTGACCGAGATCGTGAAGCCGGAAAGCGGCGTCCAGGGGATGTACATCATGGGCGAGAACCCTGTCATCTCCGACCCGGACGTGGCGCATGCCGAGCACTGGTTTCAGGAGCTCGAATTCCTCGCGGTGCACGACCTGTTCCTCACGGAGACGGCCCGGTACGCGGACGTGGTGCTGCCCGGGTCGAGTTTCGCCGAGAAGACGGGGACGTTCGTGAACACCGAGCGTCGCATTCAGCTCGCCCACCAGGCGGTGCCGACGCCGGGCGACGCGCGCGGCGATCTCGACATCCTGATCGACCTGTCGAACCGCCTCGGGCTCAAGACCCGCTTCCAGACCGCGGAAGAAGTGATGCGGGAGATCGCGCGGGTGACTCCCTCGTGGCGCGGCGTGACGTACCAGCGGCTCGAAGGGGCGGGACTGCAGTACCCGGTGCCGACCGACGACTCCGCCGGCACCTCGTTCTTGTTCGACGACCGATTCCCGACGGCGGACGGCAAGGGCATCTTCGTCCCCGTCGAGTACGCGCCGCCTGTCGAGCTCCCCGACGAGGAGTATCCGTACGTGATGAACACGGGGCGCCAGTTGTATCACTGGCACACGGGCACGATGACCCGCCGCGCCTCGGGCCTCGACCAGCGTGAGCCCACGCCGATCGTCGAGATTCACCCCAACGATGCGCGCGAGCTCGGGCTGGAGGACGGCGACCTGGTGCGGCTCACCTCGCGCCGCAACACCATGGTGAGCTCGTGCCGCATCTCCGAGCGCGTCGCGCGAGGCCAGGTGTTCGTGCCGTTCCATTTCCGCGAAGCCGCGGCCAACCTGCTGACCAATCCCGTGCTCGATCCCTACGCGAAGATGGCGGAGCTCAAATGCTGCGCGGTGCGGCTCGAGCCGGCGCACGTGGTCGTCGCCGACTAGGAAACAAATGCGGAGTTCGGAATGTCGAATGCGGAATTGCAGTGTGAGTTCGTGTAATAAGCGACGTCCGACTTTACATTCCGCATTCCGAATTCCACATTCCGCATTGCACCCCTAATGGACCTAGGTCTCGCCGGCCGGGTGGCCCTCGTATGCGGCAGCACCAAGGGATTGGGGCGCGCCGTGGCGAAGTCGCTGGCTCAGGAGGGCGCCCGCGTGGCTGTCAACGGCCGCCACCAGGACTCCGTGGAGCAAGCGGCACGGCAGCTCTCCTCCGAGGTCGGCCAGGCGGTGATGGCGTTCGCGGCCGACGTGGGCGATGCGGCACAGGCCGCGGGCCTGGTGGACCGGGTGAACCACGAGATGGGTCGCCTCGACGTGCTGTTCTGCAACGCGGGCGGTCCGCCCGCGGCGCCGTTCACCCATCAGCCGGCCGAGGCGTTCGAGCAGGCGGTGGCGCTGAACCTCCTGTCCACGGTCAATCTCGCTCGCGCCGCCGTGCCCATCATGCGGAAGCTCCAATGGGGCCGCATCATCTGCCTCGCGTCGGTCGCCGCCAAACAGCCGCTGCCCGGGCTCATCCTCTCCACCACGGCGCGCGCCGGCGTCCTGGGCTTCGCGAAAGCCCTGGCCGACGAGGTCGCCCCCGAGGGCATCACCGTGAACGTGGTGTGTCCCGGCTACATCGTGACGGAGCGCATCACGGAGCTCACCGAGACCCGGGCGCGGCGCGAGCGGCGGGCGTCACAGGAGGTCGTGGGTGAGCTGGTCGCGGACATCCCGCTGGGCCGCATGGGTCGCACCGATGAGCTCGCGGCGGCCGTCGCGTTTCTCGCGTCCGAGCGGGCCAGCTATATTACCGGCGCAGTATTACAAGTGGACGGCGGGTTCACGCGGTCCATCTTCTGACGCATCCCGCAGCTCGCATCCCGCATCCCGAGCTTTCATGCAAGCGATCGTAAAGGAGAAGCGCGCTCCCGGTCTCAAGGTGACGACCGTGCCCAAGCCGTCGCCCGGCCCGGGCGAGGTCCTCATCGCCGTGCGGCACGCCGGGGTATGCGGCACCGACGTCCACATCGCCGACTGGGACGCGTGGGCGGAGGGCCGCATCAATCCACCGCTGGTGGTGGGCCACGAGTTCGCCGGAGAGATCGTGGCCGCGGGCGACGCCGTGTCCGAGCTCCGGCCCGGCCAGCTGGTGACCGCGGAGGGCCACATCGTGTGCGGGCGCTGTCTCCAGTGTCGCACCGGCAACAGCCACATCTGCAAGAACACACGCATCATCGGCGTAGATCGCGACGGGGCGTTTGCCGAGTACATCGCCATGCCCGCCACCAACGTGCTGCCGCTCGACGGCGTGCCAACCACGGTGGGCGCCATCATGGATCCCATGGGGAACGCTTTCCACGCCGTGTTGACCGCCGAGGTCAAAGGCAGCTCCGTGTTCGTGGTCGGGTGCGGGCCGATCGGCTGCTTCGCGGTAGGCATCGCGCGCGCCGCGGGGGCCGCCAAGGTGATCGCCTCCGACGTGAACGCGAAGCGGCTGGCGTTGGCACGCTCCATGGGAGCGCACGTGACGATCGACGCCGCCACCGACGACGTGGTGCGCACCGTGCTCGCCGAGACCGGCGGCGAGGGCGCCGACGTCGTGTGCGAGATGTCGGGCGTGCCGTCGGCCTTGCACCAGGCGTTTGCCGCCGTGCGCCTGGGGGGGCGTGTGCAGCTACTCGGCATCCCCAAGGGCGAGGTGCCCGTCGATTTTGCCGATGAGATCATCTTCAAGGGAATCACCGTGTACGGTGTGATCGGCCGCAAGATGTACGAGACGTGGCACGAGATGCGCCGCTACCTCACCGCCGGGCTGCTCGATCCCCGGCCGGTGATCACCCACCAGTTTCCGCTCGCGCAGATCGACGAGGCCCTCGCCGCCATCCGCGCGGGCGACGCGGGCAAGGTCATCCTGGAGATCGCATGAGCTTCGCCGCCCGGCTCGAGACCGAACTCGAGCAATTCAAGCAGGACGGGGTCTACAAGCGCCTCAACCACCTGGAAGGGCCGCAAGGCGCAAGAGCCAAGATGCAAGGGCGCGGCGAGGTGGTGATTCTCTCGTCCAACAACTACCTCGGTCTGTGCAACGCGCCGGACGTGGTCGCCGCCGGCAAACGCGCGCTCGATACGTTCGGAGCGGGCACAGGTTCGGTGCGGTTCATCTGCGGGACGTTCACGATTCATCGCGAACTGGAGGAGGCACTCGCCCGGTTCGTCGGATGTGAGTCGTCACTCACATACGTCAGCTGCTGGAACGCAAACGAGGGACTGGTTCCGACCCTGCTGGGCGAGCAGGACATCGTGATTTCAGACCAGCTCAACCACGCGTCCATCATCGACGCCATCCGGCTCGCGAAGACCATCACGAAATGCCAGACCGCCGTATACCGCCACTCGGACATGGCCGATCTCGAGGACAAGCTGAAGGCGGCACAGCAGGCGCGTCTCAGGCTCATCTTCACCGACGGCGTGTTCTCGATGGAGGGCGACATCGCCAAGCTGCCCGACATCGTGGCGCTGGCGCGGAAGTACGACGCGGTCGTCGCCATGGACGACTCGCATGCCACCGGCGTGCTCGGCCGCTCGGGCCGGGGCACCGCCGAGCACTACGGCATGCTGGGCCAGGTGGACATCATTACGTCCACGTTGGGTAAGGCCCTGGGCGGCGCCGCGGGCGGCTTCACGGCCGGCCCCGCCGCGCTGGCCGACTATCTCACGCAGCGCTCCCGCCCGCAGCTCTTCTCCAACGCCCTCCCGCCCACCGTGGCGGGGAGCGCCCTCGCGGCGGTGCAATACCTCCAGTCCCACTCGGAGCTCGTGACCCGGCTCCACGACCATGCACGCTACTTCCGCGAGCGCCTGCTGGCCCTGGGGTTCAAGCCGCTCCCGGGGCAAACCCCCATTGTGCCGGTGATTCTGGGGGAAACCGCGCAGGCGATCCGGATGAGCGAGGCGCTGCTGGACGAGGGGGTGTTCGTGACCGGCTTCGGTTATCCGGTCGTGCCGCAGGGGCATGCCCGGATCCGGTGTCAACTGTCCGCGGCGCACACCCGAGATGACCTGGACTTCGCTCTGTCGGCATTCAAGCGGGCGGGGACCAAGCTGGGACTCGTCTGAGCCGGGCCGTTTTCGGGGTTGATTCGGTCGTTCCTGGCTTCAAGCATTCTGCAACGGTTCCTGGCATATCGCGTATTCTGAGGGAAACTCCTATTTTGGGGGCGCGCCCGGTTTCAATACCCACCCTCAAGGAGTCCTCCCATGCGGGTGCTCACTGGCATTGGGCTGCTGCTGGCTGGCGGGATCGGGTCGCTCACCGCACAGCATCGCGGCCAAGTAGAAATCGGGGCGTTCGGGAGCTACACGCGGTATGACAGCGGCTTCCAACTCGACAACCAGTTCGGTAGCGGTGGTCGCCTCGGCTTCTTCCTCGGCGATCATTTCAGTCTCGAGGTCGACGGAAGCGTAACGCAGCCGCGTTCGAAGTTCAGTGGCGTGGGGACGACCACAGTCATGTTCGGCAGCGCGAGCTTGGTCATCAGCTCGGGCAGCGCTTACGTGCTTGGCGGCTATTCCCGGCTCCACGTGGGGCAGAATCCACCGAACTCTGCTTCCCAGCTAAACGCGGTACACGGCGGGCTCGGCGAGCGGATCTTTTTCGTCGACGACCGCGTGGCACTCCGTGTGGAGGCTCGAGCCTATTACCGCGGGCCGGGCGGCGGCATGGCCAGCCCGCACTGGGTCGGTCACTTCACCGGTACGGTCGGCCTCTCGTTCCTGCTGGGCAGGGGCGGAGAGAAGCAGGGCCACTAGGTCGGGCTCGCCCCAGCAGTCCAATGGAGGCGCGATGTAGGCTTGTTTTCGGGATTTCTTCGGTAGCGGGTTTCCCGCCAGCCCATCCTACTTCAAGTACTTTCAAGGTTCAGAGGCTTAAAGCGAAGGGCTATCGCGTTTTCCGGACGAATTCCCTATTTTGGGGGTCGCTTTTTGACCATCCAGGAGTCGACCCATGCGGGTAGTCACGGTCATCGCGGTACTGCTGCTGGGCGGGGCCGCCACCCTCGAGGCCCAGCACCGCTTCCAGTTCGAGATTGGCGGGTTCGGGAGCTTCACGCGGTTCGACCGGGCCTTCCAGCTCGACAACCAGATCGGCGGAGGGGGCCGGATCGGCTTCTGGATCACCAATTGGCTGGGGATCGAAGGGGACGGCCTGTACATGCGGCCACACCCGACGGGCGGGGGAGCGGGGACGGATTTCCCGGTGTGGATCGCTTCGGGGAGCCTGGTGCTGAACTTTGGCTCCGAGAAGAGCTTCTACATCCTGGGCGGCTACTCGGCCATCGACTACAACAGCAACGGCGTCGGGGGGTTCCGGGACGCTGCGGTGCATGGCGCCATTGGCGACCGCATCTACATCTCGGATCGCGCCGCGTTGCGGCTCGAAGCGCGCGCCTACTACTCGCCCAACACCCAGTTCCCCCTCGGGGGCTGGGCCGGCCATCTGGTGGGGACCGCGGGGTTGTCGTTCTTCCTCGGACCCAGTCACCGCGAGTCCGCGTATCCCGAGATCCCCAAGGAGAAGCGCGACTCGATCGTGGCGGCGGGCGGCAAGGTTCCCGAAGCGCGGCCGGTGGGCGGTCCCAGCTATGAGTCGCGCTCGAGTGATTGGCAGCACAAGTGGTATTGGGGCGGGCAGGCCGGGATCATGGTGTTCCGCACCAACTTTGACAGCTACTCGTTCGAGCCGACGTTCGGCGGCCACTGGCTGATCACCGGAAAGCGCACGGCGTTGTACGCCGCCTTCGAGCAATCGCTGTTCATTTCACCCCGACACGTGACCATCGTCGAGCCCAGCGGTGCGGTAACCCCCGGGAACGTGCAGTTCGACAATCTGCGCCGCATCATGGTCGGCGTGCTGGCCTTCCCGGCCCAGCTGCGGGTGGAGCCGTTCGCCGGCGGTGGGTTCGCGATCATGGAAGCCTTGAACGTTCAGGTAAGCTGCGCGAGCTGCACGGGAGCGCAGTTCGGCCAGCTGCAGGACGAAGCCGACCGGGCGGCCACCAAGGCGTTTTTCTGGTGGATGGGCGGGGTCGACATCAAGCAAGGCCGGCTGGCCCTGTACGGCCATTACATCCTGACCTCGGCGGCGGCCAACTTCTTGATCCAGGGCACCACCCATACGTTCCAAGGCGGCGTCCGCTACTCCTTCGGGACCTCCAAGGAGGGCGTCACGGACCGGCAGTAAGCACCCGCAGGAAGTTCTCACCCAGGATCTTGCGGACGTCCGAGTCCGAGTAGCCGCGGGCCACCAGGCCCCGGACCAGCTCGGGCAAGGACGTCGCGTCTTTCATGGGTCGGGGCAGCACGCTGATCCCGTCGAAATCGCTGCCCAGCCCAACGTGGTCGACTCCCATAACCTGGACCGCGTGATCGATGTGGTCGAGCAGGCGGTCGATGGTGGGCACGTCGAGACTCTCGGCGTGCTGGCCGATGAACTTGTCCACCTCGAACGCCGACTCACCGGGACGGCCGTGATGATGCGCCCGGATCGAGTCGGTCTGCGGCTTCAGGCGGCGCCGCATCTCTTCATACTGGTGCCGGAAGTGGTCGTCCAGGAACACGGGATAGAAGTTGATTCCCACGACGCCGCCGATGCGAGCGATGGCGCGGAGCTGCTCGTCGCTCAGGTTGCGCGGGTAGTGCGCCAGGGCCCGGCACGACGAGTGCGACGCGATCACGGGCCGCGTGCTGATGGCCAGCACGTCCCGGAACGTCGCGTCGGACACGTGTGAGACGTCCACCAGCATGCCCAGCTGGTTCATCCGTCCCACGACCTGTCGCCCGAAGGACGAGAGCCCGCCGTGCCGCGCGGGGTCGAGCGACGAGCCCGCCCAATCGTTGCCATTGTTCCAGGTCAACGTCAGGTAGCGCACGCCGAGCCGGTACAGCGAGTCGAGCTTCTCGAGCGAGTTCTCGATCGCATGCCCGCCCTCGACCCCCATGAGCGCCGCGATGTGGCCCCGCGCCGCCGCGGCGCGGACCTCGTCGGCCGTGGTGGCCAGCTCCACGTCACGGTTGCTGTCCGCCAGCGCGCGCACGGCCCCGATCAGGTCCAGCGCGCGCTGGAAGGCGGCACCCCGGGCGTAGTGCGCGTCGACCCAGATCGAGAAGAAGGCGGCGGTGAGCCCACCCTCGCGCATGCGCGGAACGTCGATGTGTCCGTCGGGGAGCCGGGCGGTGATATCCGCCTTCATATCGAGCATGCGCTGCGGCGTGTCGATGTGGCCGTCCACGATGATGGGCTGTTGGAGCACGAGCAGCAGTCCTAGCGGGAGACCCATGGTGAGCCCTCGATCAGGAACCGCAGCGGCCAGTCGGCGGCGCTGGTGATGCCGATACGCGGTGTCACTTTGATGGCGTGATGCTGTCGTGATTGGCTTCGGACGATGCGCAGCCGGCCCCGGGTGAGCGGCAGGCCGTCGTGCCGACCGGTGACGCCCAGCGCCTGGCACAGCTTGGCGGGACCCGAGCAAAGGTCGCGGTCGGCGACGCGCGCCCCCCCGCGCCGCCGCCGCATTATCGCCAATCCCTCGAGCGGCTCGAGCGCCCGGATCAACACCGCCGCCGGATGGCCGGCGCGCTCGGTCACCGCATTGAGGCACCAGTGCATTCCGTAGGTGAAATAGACATACGCGATGCCGGGGCGCTCGAACAGACTGGCGTTGCGGCGCGTGCGGCGTGCGCCAAAGCCGTGCGATGCGGGATCATTGGTCCCGAGGTAGGCCTCGGTCTCGACGATCCGCCCGGCGGTGCGCCGGCCGCCGAGCTCGCTCAGCAGAATGTGCCCCAAAAGCCCACGCGCGACCTCGGGTGTAGGTCGCGCGTAGAACGACGCCGGCAGTGCCGCGCTACTCACGTCCCGCCGGTGAGCCCGCGCTTCACCTTCGACCAGAACGACTCGCCCCCGCCCCCGCTATCGACGTCAGGCTCACGGGGGGGGGCCTTCGGTGCGGGCGGCGGCGGGGGGGGAGGCTCGGCCCGGGCCGCGCGCGGCTCCGGGAGCTCTCGGGGCTCGCCGCGGTCCCGCTCAGATCGATCGCCGCGCTCTGCCCGACCTTCCGCGCCCCCCCCCCCCCCCCCCCCCCCCCCCCCCCCTCTCCCCCCCCCACCCCTCCCCCCCACCACCATATGGTCATAACGCTATGCGATGAGAAAACCCACCCATACGCATTTATTGAAATTAGGCTAAACGGACTTGCCCTCCTAGCCTCCCGCAGGGGGGAAAATAATTGAGATATATAACTAGATA
>Ga0075423_10002194_pt1 | contig 17606 bp, 15 predicted proteins | sample SoiMethybrSBSTD2_FD_80114 | JGI IMG/M metagenome (GOLD analysis project Ga0075423, IMG submission 80114) | Bulk soil microbial communities from a Populus tree surrounding site in Tennessee, USA - Soil MetaG P. TD hybrid SBSTD2 | ecosystem: Environmental > Terrestrial > Soil > Tree plantation...
AGGAATACGAGGCAGGCAAGTCGATCAAGGTGACGGGGCCCGATTCCAAAGACTACAGTTTTGATCTGACCGACATGGCCCCTCTGAAGAAGGCCGTAACCGTTGGCGAGCGCGTCAAGGTCACGTTCACGAAGTCGGACAACGGGGACAAGGCCACGACGATCGTGGCGCACCCCGGCAAGGTCTGACGAGCCGCAGTAATTCCGTTTCAGCCAATCGACGCGTCGGCGCCGGAAGCCATCACTTCCGGCGCTTTTTTTTGGGAGCTCGCTTGCGGCTCCCCCGGCCCTTGAGCCGAACGGCCGGCGGCTTCGAGGTGGGGGGCAGCGATTTCTTGGCTCCAGGCGGCGCGTCCGAGAGTCGCCGAGGAGTGAGTCGGATCTCGTGGAGGAATGAGGCCAACAGCGGCGAAAGGTCGTCCCGCCGGTAGATCACCCCGGATTCGGTGAACACTTCGCTATCCTCGATCGGGCGGAAAACGACCCCCGGCATCGCCTGGTGCTCGATCACCGGGTCGACGAGGGCAATCGTCAGACCCGCGGCGACCATGCCCAGCACGGTCTCGGTCGATGGGAGCCCGCCTTCCATCGTGATCGGGGGGCCGAACCCGGCTCGTTGAAAAATCGCCAGCAAGTGGTCGTAGTTGCCCGGCGACAGGTGCCGGGGCCAGAGCGTATAGGCTTCTTTGGACAGGTCCCGCAGCCCGATGGGGTCCCGGCGAGCCATCGGATGCTGTTCGGAGAGCGCGGCCACCAGTCTCTCGCGCCCGGTGACTTCACTGGCAATGCCCTCCGCTTCGATCGGGAGTCCGACGAAGCCGATGTCGATGAGACCCTGGCGCAGCGCCGCGATCTGGGCCTCGGGCGTGAGGTTCTGAAAAAGAACCTCGACCGAGGAGGCGTGCTCCCGGAAGAGCCTCAGCGCCCTGCCGAGGAACGCCCAATCCGTTTCCGGCGAAATGCCGATCACGATCTTCCGGGACTCTTCGCGCGCCGCCTCTCTCGCCAACCCGGCCGCGCGCTCGGCCGCGGCCAGGATCTCGCGCGCCTCCTGGAGAAACCGCTTCCCGGCCGGCGTAAGCTCGACGTGCCGTTTCACGCGCCGCAGCAGGTCGACTTTGAGCTCCTTTTCGAGATTTCGAATCTGCTGACTCAGGGACGATTGCGAGGTATGCAGCCGAATCGCGGCCCGGCCAAAATGAAGCTCCTCCGCGACCCCGACGAAATATCGAAGATGGCGAAGCTCCATAAAAACCTCATTGATCGCTGGTCGGGCTCGATCCTATCGGAACAAACGATTGGACCTGCGCCAGCCAGGCGCCCATGCTCGTTTTCCGGGATCTCAAGGACTCCGAGGGAAGCTCCCGCGGTCTTGGACCGAAATTCCGCTTCCTGACCCCGGTGAAAGGTGCAAATGAAGAAAATGAATCGGGCGCGGAAGCTCGAGGCTCCGGTCTCTTCGAAGGACCACGTCCGGGGGTCCCCCCTCGCGAAGGTGACTCTCGTCGGTTACGGAGACTTCACGTGCCAGAATTGTGCCAGAGCGTATCGAGCCGTCAAGAAGATCCAGGCGGAGATGGGCTCCCGGCTCCGCTACGTCTTCCGCAGCTTCCCTCAAGACCCGCTCGATGAACAGTCCGAGCGTTCCGCCGAAGCCGCGGAGTCCGCAGGGGCCCAGGGAAAGTTCTGGGAGATCCACGACCGGATGTTCGAGAACCAGGGTGCCTGGACCCAGCTTCAGTTGGCGAAGCACGCCACGGCCGTCGGCCTGAATGCCCGTCAGTTTCGACGCGACATGCGGGGACACGTTCACCTGGCGAGGGTTCGCGTGCTGCGGAAAGAGGGCGTTCGGAGCGGCGTCGTCGAGGTTCCAACCTTCTTCATCAATTCCTTGCAACACGAGAGTGCTTTCGGTCTTGCCACCTTGCTTCCGGCAGTCCAGGCTGCGGCAGGCGGCTCGTGATGACTTGCGCCTCGGTGCATTGAGCGGCGCTGTCGACGACTCGGAGGAGCCATGGACGAAACTCGCAATCATGAAGGGTCGAGTGAGGAGGCGAAGCAGCCGAATCCCCGAGATGCTCAGGGGTTCAAAGAGAACCCGGCGCCGCAGGGACTGAAAACGCCGCCTCCTCTCGGGGAGGGCGAGGACTCAGGCGAATGGACTCGGGGCGGGGGGTCTGATCCGCGCGAAGGTGGAGGAGAAGGTCGGCGCAAGCCTTCCACGGCGTAGATGCACGTTCGTTTCTTCGGCGAGCGGGATGGGCATGGATCGTTGCTTCGTGTGAATTCGATCGACGAAAACGATTGGACGGCGCGAACTTCTTCCGCTGACAATGGTGAATCACCCGGCGAAACCCGGGAACTCATCCCAAAGCCGCGCGTCCCGCACCGGGGGCGTTCGCGGCTCTTCCTTGTTCTGAGATCGGTTTCGAGATTCGACTTCGATCGCTCCGGGGTCTCATCCCCAGCGAAACAAACGATTGGATCTGCCCTCGCCGGCGCCACATGATCGAGGTGCCGCCACCAGTGCGAGGCGCGGATGGAGCGCACGTGACGACAAAAACACAGCCCCGACGATCCGACAGGCAACGCTGTTCGAGGTGTCGTTGTGGGAGTGGGAAAGAAGGCTCTTGATTCGCAGGGTCGAAAAGCCTTCCGAGATCGCCAATCCCGCACCGGGAAGTCGGAGAAGCTGGGTGAACATCCTGTTCCTTTCGCTCACTCCGGTCATCGGCGTCCTGGGCACCACGGCCTATGCGATCGCCTTCGGAGTCCGTTGGTGGGAGCCCGCGCTCTTCGTCGTGCTCTTCGGTCTCGTGAGCTTTTCCGTGACGGCCGGTTACCACCGTTGCTTCGCACACAAGGCCTACGTCTGCCACCCGGCCGTTCAGGCCTTCTATCTTTTCTTCGGGGCCATGGCCCTCCAGAATTCTGCCCTGAAGTGGTCCTCGGACCACCGCGATCATCACCGATACGTGGATCGGGATTGGGACCCGTACGGCATCCAGCGAGGCGGGCTCTGGGCGCACATTCTCTGGCTCTTCTATACGGAGCCGCCCGAGCGTACATACGACAATGTCCCCGACCTTCAGGCGAACCGCCTCGTCCGCTGGCAATTCCGTTTCAACGGCGCCATCGGCCTCATCGCGGGCCTGGGGATTCCGACTCTGATCGGCGCCTTTTTCGGGCGCCCCATCGGAGGGCTCCTCTGGGGTGGATTCCTCCGGATCGCGCTGATTCACCACACGACCTTCCTGGTCAATTCCGTGGCGCATCTCTACGGCACACGGCCCTATACGGAAGCGAGCTCTGCGCGCGACAACGCGCTGCTCTCCTTCGTCACCAACGGCGAGGGGTACCATAATTTCCATCACAAGTTCCCGTCCGACTTCCGCAACGGTGTGCGCTGGTACCAGTGGGATCCCACGAAGTGGCTCATAGCGATGCTGGGATTCACCGGTCTCGCCCGCGACCTGAAGCAGACGCCCGAATCCGTCATCGAGAGGACACGTCTCCGGATACGCGCGACGACGGAAGAGCAACGGCGCCACACCGAAGTTGCGAGTCGCGCTACCGCGAGAAGTCCCTTTTCCACTTAAGGCGCCTTTCGAGGAGTTCTCATAACCCAAAGGTCGGAGGTTCAAATCCTCCCCCCGCAACCATGTCGCTTCACGGCCGGGCGCTTGCCCGGCCGTTCTGTTAGAGGATTTGAACCTCCGGGAGAGCCGCGCGCAGCGCGGCGTGAGGGTTCGGCGGACCGACCGCGGTGCAGCCGCGGATTCGGTCCGCAAACGTCGGGCGAAGCCCGGCGGTAAATCCCTCCCCCCGCAACCATGACGATGAGACGCCGGGAGGAAACTCCCCGCGCTTCTCTGTAGGAATTTGAACCCGGCGCGGCGCAGTGGCGGGGGAGAGGTTCGGCGACCGCGCGGCGCAGCCGCGGGAGCGGCACCGACGCCGGGCCGAGGGGGAGCTTTCGGCCCGCTTACACCGCGAGCTATTGAGGGCGATAAGATCGAACTTGCCGAAGATGGGGAGCTGTTCCGCGGGTGCCGCGGAAACAACTCCCGGACGGGTGCACCGGGAGAACCCGTGGAAAAGGACATCTTCAAGGAGCGTGAACGGGCGGAGGAGGAGGTCTTCGTCCGCAACCGCGACGCCAAACTGATCGAGAAGCTGCGCGAGAACGCCAGGCTCGAGGTGATCGTCGCGGCGCTCGCGGAGAAACTGCAGGTCGAGAACCCGGAGTTGTTGCGTCGTGTGATGGCTCTCGGGATCGACCTGAGCACGGGGTCGGCGTTCCTCCTCGCGCCGCTGGTTCAGGTGGCCTGGGCCGGGGGCAAAGTCACCGCTCGGGAGCGCGAAACAGTCCTGCGCCTCGCGTTCGCCCGGGGAATCGAAGACGGCTCGCCCGCGCACACTCGGCTCGTCGCGTGGCTCGAGAATCGCCCGGCCGACGTCGTCTTCCAGACAGCCATGGAAGTCATCCAGGCCGGCCTCGCCGGTCTCCCGCAGGATTTGCGAGAGGAGCGCATTGCGCGGATTCTGCGGGCCTGCCACGAAGTGTCCGAGGCTTCGGGAGGTGGTCTTGCCCGGGCTCTCGGGCTGGGCCACGGTGTCTCGAGCGAGGAAAGATTGGTCGTCGAAGCCATCACCTCCGCTCTCCGAAGCCGGGCGCCGAACGACCGCAGCGAGAAGTCGCCGCCTGGAACGTCTCACTAGAGTTGGTTGGCCCGGTTCCTTGTTCGGAACCGATTACTGGCTAACCCGACGCGTCTTTCAGCGTGGGTTCGCTCTGGTCTATCTCGTTGCGTTTTTCGTCGCAGCCACCCAGTTCGTGCCTCTCCTCGGTGAGCACGGGATCCTGCCCGTTCCCCGCTTCGTCGAAGCCGTGCCGTTCGCGGCTTCCCCGAGTCTCTTCTTCTTCCTTCCGCGGGACGGGGCCTTCGTGGGCGCGTCGTGGCTCGGCATTGCTCTCTCGCTGGTGGCCTTGAGCGGGCTCTCGGAGAAGCGCGGCTGGCTTTTGTCGGCGCTCGTATGGGGAGCGATGTGGGTCTTGTATCTGTCGTTCGTCAACGTCGGTCAGGTCTTCTACGGTTTCGGCTGGGAGACCATGCTCCTCGAAGCCGGCTTTCTCGCCGTCTTTCTGGGAGGCGAGAGGACGGCGGCGAGCGGGATCGTGATCCTGCTGATTCGATGGATGCTCTTTCGGACGATGTTCGGAGCGGGCCTCATCAAGATCCGGGGGGATTCGTGCTGGAGAGACCTGACGTGCCTCTACTACCACTATGAGACCCAGCCGATGCCCAACCCCTTTTCGTGGTACTTCCACTGGCTGCCCAAACCGGTCCATCAGTTCGGCGTACTGTTCAATCACTTCACGGAGCTCGTGGTCCCGTTCGCGTATTTCGCTCCACAGCCCTTTGCTGCGCTGGCCGGCCTCGTGACGATCTACTTTCACCTGTGGCTGATGGCGAGCGGAAACTTCTCCTTTCTCGGTCTCCTGACGATCGTCCTCGCGACCTCGACTCTCGACGATCGAATTCTCGTCAGACTGCTACGAACGACCCCGCCCACCGTCGTCCGCCCGTCGCGGTTCCAGCGGTATGCAGTCGTAGCGCTGGCGGTTCTGGTGGTGGTTCTGAGCATCCGTCCCGTTCTCAATCTCCTGTCTCCGAGGCAGGCGATGAACACCTCCTACGATCCACTCCATCTCGTCAACACCTACGGCGCGTTCGGCTCGATCACACGGCCGAGGTACGAGGTCGTCGTGGAGGGAACATCGGCCGACACGCTCGGACCCGACACGGTGTGGCGGGAGTATTCGTTCAAGGCCAAACCGGGCGACCCGAGCCGGAGGCCGCCCCAGTTCGCTCCGTATCACCTGCGGCTGGACTGGCTGATGTGGTTTTGCGGGTTCTCGCCCTGGTACCAGGAGCCCTGGTTCGTCCACTTCATGGCGTTGCTTCTGCAGAACGACGAGGGAACGCTCTCTCTGATGGGCGAGAATCCGTTCCCCGAGAAGCCACCCAAATTCGTGCGCGCCCTGGTGTACGAGTATCGGTTCACGACCCCGGAGGAGCGCCGGAAGACCGGCCGATGGTGGAATCGCGAAGCGAAAGGAGAATATTTTCCTCCGGTCTCCCTCGACGACCCCGCCTTTCTCGGTCTGCTCGAACGCGCGGGCTGGCTTCCGCCTTCCGTACCGCGGCGGTGATGCGCCGGCCGCAACCAAGTGTTCCTCTGAGGCGTTCTAAGGTCCGAAGAGGAGGCGCGATGAAGACGCTGGTCCAGGCTGCCACGAAGCGCTACGTCGCGAAGACGGTAGATTCGCCGATCGGGCGGCTCACGCTCGTCGCGACCGACGAAGGTCTTGCGGCCGTTCTCTTCGAGAACGACCGGCCGGGTCGTGTGCCGGTCGAGTCGGGCGCCAAGGATCCGACGCATCCGATATTGCTCGACGCCGAGCATGAGCTCGAGGAGTACTTCGCGGGCCGGCGCACGGCCTTCGACGTTGCGCTGGACGTATCTGGCACTCCCTTCCAACGAAAGGTCTGGAGCGCTCTGCTCACGATTCCGTTCGGCGAGACGCGTTCCTATGGTCAGATCGCGAGGCAGATCGGGAGCCCGACGGCCGCGCGGGCCGTGGGCGCCGCGAACGGCAAGAACCCCGTCGCCATCGTCGCGCCCTGCCATCGTGTCGTCGGCGCCTCGGGCGAGCTGACCGGATTCGCCGGCGGTCTCGCGGCGAAGGGGCGGCTGCTGTCCCTCGAAGGCGCGCGGAGGTCTGCGACCGACTGAGGGATCAGGCGGCGGGCTCCACCAGAAGCAGCGACGGTGAAGCCGACGGATCGTCCGCGCGCAGCAATGCGTATCCGATCCCCGCGTGACCGAGCATGAGGGACGGGTTGTTCCAGCCGGAGGCAACTCCGCACGGCCATTCGGAGGGCTCGGTGAAGAACCGGCGCACCGAGCTCCTCCACGCGCGCGTTGCACGAGCGGCATGTTCCGGATCGCCGAGAACGTGCGTCGCGTAGATGAGAGTCTCGGCGAGACCCGCCCGGCCGTGGCACGGCGACGCATCCGCCTCGGCGGGGAGAGACTCCAGTTGCGCGGTGGTCGCGTGTATGGCGTTCCGCGCTGCCGCCATGAGCGTGTCGCGATTCTCCGAGAGAAGCTGAGCGGCTCGCAGGCGCGCGAGCCCGATGCCCGGGGCGCCGTGACACCACGCCTTCATGAAGGACGGCGCCCGTTTCGCGGGTTGCGGCCGGGTCCCGTCGCGAGGCTCGGGAAACTCGCGCAGGTCCGGCCAGTTCTCACGCTGGGCGTCGTAGTGGCGATCCTCGTACGCGAAGGCGGCGAGACCTCCTTGGATCCAATCGGTCCGGTGAAACGTCGCGCCCATCTCGATCAAGGCGAGACCCATGCCGGACGCACCGTGCGCGAGTCCGCAGAGTGACGTGGGGCCCATCCCTCTCCCGCACGCCCGGTCGTTTTCCCAGCGCCAGATACCATCCTCTTTCACCGCCGCCGCGGCGAGCTCGGCGGCCAGCGCGACCGCTCCCTCACGAAGCCGCTCTGCGCCCGGAAGTCCACTCATCCACAGGAGCGGCGCGACGGCCCCGGCGTTGCCGCCGATCACGTCGAGCAGATGCTCGCCGTTCGAAGAGACAGCGCTCGTCGCGAGATCCACACCCGCGCGAACGAAATCGGATTCGCCGAAAATCAGGCCCACGCGCGTCGCGGCGTACGCGATGCCGAGAGCTCCGCTGTAGAAGCTGCGCCTGTTCGAAGGAGACATCTCGCCGCTCTTCGAGAGCGCGTGCCGAATCGCACCCGACGCGGTGTTCCGGAACTCCGGCGAGGTGCTCCTACGATGCAGCTCGGCGAGAAACAGCCCGATGCCCGCGGTGCCCGAGTACAGCTCGGGACCCAGCGCGGCCACCGTCGGCGTCAGAGGCTTGCCGGGCTCCGTCATCTCGCGCGGCGATCGCCCGACCCAGTTACACCGTTCCTCGTGCCAGTAGGCGCGTGCGCAAAGCGCTTCACCGATCCGGACCGCGGCGTCGAGGAGGCGGTTACGGGCGCGTGTCATCTCAAACCGGACTCGCCGCGCGGCGCGTCGGCGACGCCGGCCATGCATAGGTGTCTGGCGAGCCCGCGTTGAGCCAGGGCCGCCTCGCGTCGAGCCCGGCCTCGGCGAAACGAGCGACGACGGCAGTGGCGGCGCCGCGCGCCGTGTTCCCGCCGGTCTCGAAGTGGCGAACCAGTGCCTCCGCGACGAGCCCGCAGCGATGCTGGCCGAAGCTTCGTCCGTCGCCCGGATCCTCGGCAACGGCGAGTCCGCGCGCCAGCCGCTTCGTGAAGATCGGCGTGGAGGAACGAAGGTGGCGCGAAAGGGCGGCGTGGACCGCCGGCAAAATCGCCATCGTGCGGGTCAGATCGTTTCGCGAAACATAGAGGACGGCGGCGTCCGCGCGCACATACATCGCGGGATCGCTGTGAAGCTTGGCGTGAAACGGCACGGCGGCCGCGTTGAGTCGCCCCGTCAGCTCGCGGACCCAGAGCTCCGCTCCGGTTGAGGCGAGGTGGAAGTAGAAACGGACCGTCGACGGGTGCGTTTCCGGATCGTAATCCTCCTGATCCGCATCCCCCATCGCCATGTAGTAGCCCGGAAGCATTTCGCGAAGCTCCTTCCCGAGCCAAAGCCGTCCGACCTCGCCCGGGGCGGCCGCTCCCGATCTCGGACGAAACTGGCTCGGCCGCGCCCAGAGCGTGAGGTCGTCGGTCTGCTTGTGCACGACCAGAGCGCCGTCGGACTCCACCCCGCGAATCACCCAGCCCGGTTCCCACGTCCCTCGGCCCGAGTTGGCCTCGGAGAGTCGTTCCACGAACGAGCGCACCGCTCGATGGCCGGGTGGTGCCAGAGCGTGACCTCGCTGAGGCCTGCAGTAAAGACGGCGATAGAGCGCGCTCGCGAGACAATCGGTCAGCACCCGCCCGCGGGAGGGGTCTTCGACGGCGGCGTCTGCGGTCGGCAGCTCCAGCGTGTCGTCTCCGACGGTGAAACTGGTCGGAGATCGAATCGTGACGGCGCCGACCATCGCGCGAAGGTCAGCGGACGAGCCGGACATTACCGGGCCTCCCAAACGGCACGGGAACGCCGAGCAGATGGAGCGAGGCCGCCGCCGGCTCGGCGAGGATGTTGGCGGCAACCTGCAACGTCACCACGGCGAGGTTCGACGCCTGCCCCGCGCCCACCGAAAGCTCGTATGCGCCCTGGGCCATTCGCGCGGCCGCATATCCGAGCGCGCGCAAGAGAAAGGCGCCCGACGCCTCGCCATCGAGCCACGCGCCCGTGCGATAGGCGTTCCAGAACGACCGCGCGGCGGGATGGAGGGCTGAGAGGGGGAGCTGCGCTCCGTCCAGCATCTGCTCGGGTGTGAGGTCGCTGCTGAGCGGGACCGTCATCAGCCAGTAGCCCAGAAAATCTCGGAAGACGTTGCCGACGTCCCAGGCAGGGTCGCCGATCTGGACCAGCTCCCAGTCGATCATCGCCACCCGGATCTGCCCGTCGCCGTCCTTGCGGACGAGAAGGTTGTCTCCCTTGATGTCGTTGTGAACGAGAGTCTCCGCCGTCCACTCCGAACGCAGGCGGTCCAGGCCGCCGGCGATCGCGGGATCTTTCTGCATCAACTTGAGCACCTCGGCATTGGCCGGGCTCAGACGAGCCAGCATCTCGGGCGTGGGCCGATGGGCGAAGAAAATCCAGGGAGGACCCGACGGCAATCCCGCCATCCACGAATCTCGGGACGCGGGCTCTCGAAAAATGCGATGGAACGTTCCCATCGCGCAGCCCAGAGGCGCCGCCGCGTCCGAGCAAAAACCCGGAGGGGGAACCGACGCGTAATGGCTCCAGAGAGGCTCTCCCGCGATCAGCTCCAGCACGAGCAGAGAGCGTTCCGCGTCGAAGCCATGGAAGAGGGGCAGGAAGGCGCGCACGGCTTCCGCAGCGGGGGCGCGCGCACAGTGGTCGTAGAAGGCGGCCTCGCAGCGGATCGTGACTTCGCTTCCGTGTTCGCCCTCACCCGGCTGCTTGATCAGATATGAGGGTCCGCTCCGGCGAACGACCTTGAGGTTCTCGTTTCGCCGACCGGCGTCGACGACGTGGAAATCGGACTCGACGATCGCCGACGCGGTCACGAGACCGCGTTCGAGAAGGTAAGGGACGGCGGTGTCGACGGTCAGGTTCCCGGCCGTCATCTCCCGCAGGCGAAAGTGGCCACTTGACAGCGCTGCGTGACGACGCCGCAGATGCACGTGTTCAGCCGCGTGGGAGGGCATTTGTGGGTCGGACACCACGGCGTGGGAGGACAGTTCACCGTATTGCACTGGTAGTTGCACGTGAATCCGCCGCATGTCGGGATGCAGCTTTCCAGCGTGCCGACCTGCTGACACCACCATGCATCGGTGTAGGCGCACGGCATGTCGTTGCTCGCGAGACAGGCCCCGATCAGAACGCTGCACGGCCAGATCGAGTAGCCCTCGCAGTTCGCCGTGTCGGGCTCGAGGGGGGCTCGGGAAGCCATCCGGTACGTAACCGCAGGCCCTCCGGCCATGCGCGCCGCGATGCCGCCGGCCAGGAACCGCGCCTGGGTCGCGGTGCTGCGCGTCATGCTGCATTGGACTTCTGCGGTGCCCTTCACCCAGATCGCGGATCCGCCGTTCGGCAGTTCGTTCGGGTCGGCGGGCTCCACGTGGAGGATGTCCTCCTCCCGGACGTCGTAGTGCACGGAGAGGTCATCGAGGGTGGGATGGATCCGGACCGTTCCTTCGCCGGCGCTGCCGCCGAAGTATCCGAGGATCCTGATCGCGTCCTGAGCCCCTCCCGCCGCTTCGAGCTTCTTGACCAGAGGATGCACAGGGTTTTTCCGGTCGGCCATAGCCTTCCCCCAACCGCGGTGTCCGAGTCAGACCACCGCTATTCCCGATTCGCTCGGCGTTTGCGGAAAGACTAGACGCGATCGATACGCGGCTTTTCACCCAAGAGAGCAGCGCTGTAGCATCGCCTCAAACCAAGGAGGGACAAGATGCGGATGCGTGTGCTCTCGCCAGCAGTCTGTTTCCTTGCCTGCTCGATCCTGTTCGCGGCGACTCCGGGCAGCGGGCGCTACCTGGGCGTCGCGAAAGCGGGAGAGGCCGCCCAGCCGATCCAGCCGGGTCTGACGAACACTCCGAACGACTTCGGTCCGGCCGGCGATACGGTTTCGACGTTCATCGCGCAGGTATTTCGTCCGGTCGACTCGGGCATCACGTTCACCTCGTTTCTCGCAGCCATGTGGCCGACGATTCTGGTGACGCCGACCTCTCCGGACGGTGTGAGCGGTCCCGTATTCATGGCGAACCTGCAGGTTCCGGAGGGGGCCGTCATCGATTAGGTTGCGCTGAACATCTGCAACGACAACGGCGTCGCCGCTCCTCTCCTCTTTGGGGTAGGCGAAGGCATCATGGATTTTGCCGACGTGTCGACGACCGTGACGAATGGATGCGCCACGACGACGTCGAACCTGATCAACCATCAGGTCACCGAGAATGCGGGCACCGCCTTCTACGTCTTCATCAACTGGATGAACGGGCCGAAGGACGGCTCGGTCCGCTGGCGGCATGCGGAGGTCCGGTGGCACCGTAGCGTGAGCCCGCCTCCTGGGTCGCCGACCTTCGCCGACGTGCCGCCGTCGGATCCGGGTTTCCAGTACATCGAGGCGCTGGTGGCATCGGGGATCACGGCGGGCTGCGGCGGCGGCAACTATTGTCCCGATGCGACTCTGACGCGGCGCCAGATGGCGGTTTTCCTCGCTAAGGCGCTCGGTCTCTATTGGCCCAACACGCCGTAGGCTTCGATCGATTCCGTCACAGGTTTACGAGAACGCCGGGAGGATGACTCCCGGCGTTTGTCTTTGGAACCGCGCCTTCGCTTGTGAAAGAATCGGAGCGGCTTTCGAGAAGACGATGATCGTGCCGTTGGCGCCGTGCCGTCGCGCTCCAAATTAGGAGTCGTGCAGTGCTCCAGCAACCTCGTCTGCGGGAAGGCGGTTTGGACACCCGGAGAGAGGGTGTCACCACGGGTCGCCCGGTCGGTATCTGGCTGGGCCCGGGATTCCTGCCCTACCTGAGAAAAGTCGCGCGGCGGGTCGCGTACACGTACCACGTTTCGGATGCGGACGTTCCGGACCTCCACCAGGAACTCTGCCTTGCGTTGTGGAAGGCGGGACCGGATCGAATCGTCAACGCCACCTGGATCTTCCACACGGCGAATCACCTCGCCATCGAGATCACCCGGCGCGCGCGCCGTTCCGACCGGTTGTCGGCGGCCGTCGGGACGACTCTCGAGAACATTCCTTCCTCGGGGCGATGCGAAGCGGCCCTTCTCGTTCACGCGCACGTGCGCGCGCTCCCGCCGCGCCTCCGCCGGTTTTGCGAGTTGCGCTTCGAGGAGGGCTACACGCAGCGCGAGCTGATGCAGACGACGAACCTGACGCGGGGAACCGTCCGGGAGATCGAGAAGAAGTGCCTGCGGAGGCTCGCCGGCCGGGCGCGTTGATCTGAGCCCCGGGGTCTTTCTTCAACCCAAAAACGTCTTCACGCGGATTGTACTCAGTGGAGCGCTGGCTTAGAGGCGAAGTGTGTCCACCGAAGTGGTCGTGCCGCCGTCGCGTCGAGGGCGCGACGAGGCCGTGTGAGGGTGGGATGGAAGAGGCCGCCGTGACCGGTGAGCTCGACCGAGTCAAACGAGACTTCGTTCTCGTCGACCCCTCCACGAGCATCGGACAGACATGGGACAGAATCCGGTCTCTCCCGAACCTCTGGGTCTATGTCGTCGTACGCGTCCTGGGAAGGTACTCCGTATTTCGGCTCGATGAGCTCATCGATGCCCTCCGCGCGACACATCCGTCGTACGACCGCAGCGTCCGGTCGCTGCCGGTCGAGAGGATGTCGGATCTACTCACGCGGTGCACGGTGGAAACCGTGGAGGAGACCGGATTGTCCTCGGGGAAAGTGCGCGCGCTCTTCCGCGGCGATCCCGACGGCCGCTGGGTTCTTCTGAAGCAGGGAACGGTCACGGGAGTCCTCGCGGACGAAAAGCGCGGCACGGCGAAGCTCGATCTGAAATGGCTGGAGCCCACGGCGTCGCGGGCGATGCCGCCACCGCAGGCGCCGCCAAAGCCTCCGCCGGCACCTCCTCCGCCGGGAGCGCCGCCCCCGCCGGCACCCGCGACGGAGCCGGAGTCCTACACGCTCAGCGACGACGACACCGGCGGCGCCGGCTCGCCGCTGACGCTGGGCGGCGGCGGAGGGGGAGGAGCGTCGGCCCCGCCCGAGCCGGCTCCGCCTCCCGAGGAGAAGCGCTACATCAACGCCTGGCTCGACCCGAAGGCGCCGGCGGGAGGGCTGAAGGCCGGAGCAGAGTACACGATCGCCTTCAACGTCGACGTCGGAGCTCGTGCCGACGCGGTTGCCGCACAACCCTTCGCAGGCACGTTCGCCCCGGGAGAAGAGGAGATCGAAGTCACCGTTCAACTCTCCAGCGACGATTTCCAGATCAAGACCGAGCCCCAGAAGTTCCACGTTCCCCGACGAGGAAAATCGCGCGACGCGGCTCGCTTCGCATTCGTTCCGAAACACGACGGAAGGGGGACGATGCAGGCGGTGTTTCTGAAGAACGGCAACTTCATTCAGCTCGTCAACATCCACCTGGACGTTGGGGCCGCGGAGCCGAGGATGGCATCCGAGTCTCTGGGGCGGCCGCTCGACGCCGGATTCGAGCTGCGGCCTCGAGACCTGAGCATTCTTCTGGAGCCGGAAGGAGACGGCTTCCGAGCGACGCTCACGGGGCCGGTGACCGCGTACGCGAAGATCGCGATCACGCGCGCCGAGCTCGACCAGATGATCACGCAGGCGCGCGACTCCCTGCTGAGCATCGTCAAGGCCGCGGCTCCCGGAGGCGAGCTCGTGTATCAGAAGGGCATCACGATCCCCGAGGCGGTCAACCAGGATGCGCTGAAGATCGTCGCGAAAGCCGGGTTCCGCCTCTTCCAGAGGATGTTCTTCGGCCCTGCCGCCGACGCGCAGGCCAAACGAATCGGGCAGGCGCTGCGGGAAATGGCCCGCAAGGAGCGTCTGAAGATCCAGATCAACTCGAAGGACTTCCTGATGCCGTGGGGCATCCTCTACATGGCCGACACGTTCGACCCCGATCACGTCGACCCGGATCTCTTCCTGGGGTTCAAGCACATCGTCGAGCACATTCCGCTGCAGCAGGCGTTCCACGTCACGACGACTGAGATCGATGGACGGAGCCGCTTCACCGTCAGCCTGAACCTGAACTCCGACATCGACGCGAAGATGGGGATCGACGTGATCGCGCGGCAACGCGACTACTGGAAGAGCGCCGGCCACAACACCGTGGTGACGATCCGGGACTCGGACCGGGACGTGATGACGGCGTTGAAGGACCCGTCGCTGCCGGACCAGATGCTCTATTTCTATTGCCATGCGTCCTCCCAGTCCCTTGGACAGGGCGGACCGGACGCCTCGGCTCTCGTCTTCCGCGACGGGAAACTGACTCTGGGCGATCTGGCCATCTCGGCTCCGATGGACACGGTGCTCCAGGGCTCCCCGCTCGTCTTCATCAACGCGTGCGAGTCGGCCGAGCTGTCGCCGCTCTTCTACGACGGCTTCGTTCCCTACTTCATGGGAAAGGGCGCGCGAGGAGTGATCGGCACCGAGTGCCTGACGCCGGCGCTGTTCGCCGCGGAGTGGGCGAAGGCATTCTTCGACCGATTCCTGGAGGGAAAGCCCGTCGGGGAGATCTTTCTCGATCTCCGGAAGTCGTTCTTCCAGGAGCATCACAACCTTCTCGGGCTGCTCTATGCCCTCTACTGCGACGGCGACACGCAGTTGATCGCCGCCTGAGAAGCCCGATGGCGATCCCCGCCGGCCCCGAGCAGCCGAAGCCATGGAGAGGAGCCGAACGCCCATGAAGCCCACACGCCGCAATCGAACCGTCGCCCGTTTCCTTGCCCTGCTCGTCGTGTGCGGAGCGGCCACGAGCGCCTTCGTCCCGCCGGCGCGGGCCGCCGACCACGTCACCTTCGTGGGTGTCGCCCCGGACCAGGAATACCGGGACGCCGACGCCCGGCTCATCGCGTTCCTGCAGAAGGCGTCGGGCTACTCGATCGACCGCCGTCTTCCGGTCAGCTACGGCGATGCGATTGCGCTGGTGCTGGACCTGAACAAGAGGAAAGTCGACTATCTCGCGCGCCTGACCCCCTACGCCTGTGTGGCCGCGGAGATGCTGGGCGCGGACTTCGACGTCCTGGGGACCTATCAGAGCAAGGCGACGAACACCAAGACCTACCACTCCTACTTCGTCGTCAACCGGGAGACGTTCCGAAAGACCATGCACCCGAACAGCACGGAAGCCGTCGTGCCGAGGCTCGAGGAGATTCCCGAATACCTGCGGCGCCTTCAGTCCTCATCGCCGCCCAAGTTCGTCTACCACGACAAGTTCTCGACCTCGAGTTATTTCCTCCCGTCTCTTCATTTTCGCCTGCACCGGGTGTTCGCGATGGACCAGCCCGTCGAGAGTCTGATCGCGATCGATGCGAAGAAGCTCGACGTCAAGAGCAGCTCGATGCTGGTCGAAGAAGTCGCGAAGAACAACGCGACCCTCTCGGCGGTCTGGGACGGCACGAAATCGAAGTACGAGGACACGCCCGACTTGCGAGCCGCCTTCGGAAACCTGGTCTACTTCATCCAGCTCTCGAACCTGCTGCCCAACGACCTGCTGGTCGCCTCGGCGTCTCTCGGAAAGACCAAGATCCAGGCGCTGCACACGGCGCTCCAGTCCGCTCGCAAGCCGACGCCGAGCGCGCCTCAGGGCGAGCGCATCGACGTCGGCGACTTCGCGTGGTGGGAGGACATCAACGACGCCCACGAGGCCAACGTGGCCCTCGCGGATCTGCGGCGCGAGGCGGCCGCTTCTCCGGCCCCCGTGCCGATTCGCTTGGAGGAGGCGACCGATCCGAAGCTCGAGGAGCTGGTCCAGGCTGCGCGGCAGGCGATCCGGCTCGCCGGGACGGAGTTCGTGCTGTTCGATCCGGACTTTCACAAGACGGCCGACATCGTCTGGAAGCTGACGCCGATTCACGACGGCGCCGTCCTGCTGAAGAGCAGCATCGACCTGCCGCCCGACATCGCGCCGCAGGAGTTTGCGATCAGCTTCACATCACCCGAAGACCTGACGGTGCGCATCGGAGCCCTCATCCACAACCGCCTCAACCGCATCCGTTACGTCTGGCCCTACCAGGACCGGGTGCCGACGGTCATCCGCGACGTCGATTTCGCGCTGCCGCGGGCCAGCGGGCTCAGGGTCGCGAGGATCACTTGGGTCGATCCCGCCAAGAATGAGTTCAACGAGGGCGCGAACTTCAACACCGAGGTCGCGGATTCCGACTTCTACAAGTTCCAGCTGAGGCCGAATCCGGCGTTCGAGTTCGATCCCATGAGCAACGCCGCGTACCGAGTGGTTCTGGTGCGGCCCGCGATCGCGACCTGGTGGTTGAAGATGTTCACGTACGCGTTCGTGACCCTGCTCCTTCTGGCCGCGGCCTGGGCGGTCTGGGAGCTCTCGCGCAGGCCGCGCAAGCCCGCGGTTCTGACGCCGGCCGCGGACAAGCCCTCGCCATGAACTACGTTCCCTTCGATCTCTACATCGAGCGCTCGGGCGAGAAGTATCGGGCGCGCGTGAACTCTCCCTGCGGCGAGGCGGACTGCGAGTTCGCGTCCCCCATCACCGATCAGGAGCTGAGGATTTTCCGCCTGGAAACCACCCGCGCTCGGCCGGATCTGCGGCGGGCGGAGCCGGACGAGATGCGCGGAGCCCGGGAGTTCGGCCAAAAGCTCTTCGACTCGGTCTTCGTCGGGGACGTCCAGGACTGCCTGATCCGCAGCCTGGAGAAGACGCGGCAGGACGGAGTCGGGTTGCGCGTGCGCATGCGCCTGTCGAAGGCGCCTGAGTTGGTCAACTTGCCTTGGGAATACCTCTACGAGTCATCGACCGGGCAGTTTCTGGCGCTCTCCAAGGACACACCCGTGGTCCGCTACGTCGACTTGCCGGTCGAGGCGCGGAGCCTCGCCGTCAAGCCCCCGGTTCGGATGCTCGTGGTGATCTCGAGCCCGAAGGATCTGGCGAAGCTGGACATCGACCGGGAGTGGAAGAAGCTCCAGGACGGGCTCGCGCGCCTGACGGCGACGGGTCTGGTCGTCCTCAACCGGCTGGAGAAGCCGTCCTTCGCGAGCCTGCTGAAGGCGGTCGATCGCACCGAGTACCACATCCTGCACTTCGTCGGCCACGGACAGTTCGACAAGGACCACAGAGAGGGCATGCTGATGTTCGAGGACCAGGAGGGCAACAGCGAGCCCATCACCGCCCAGGCGCTGGGCGTGCTGGTCCACGACGCTTCGTCGCTCCGGCTGGCCGTCCTGAATTCCTGCGAGGGCGCGCTCGCGGACAGCACCGACATGCTCAGCGGAACGGCCCAGACC
>Ga0075423_10002195_pt1 | contig 17597 bp, 10 predicted proteins | sample SoiMethybrSBSTD2_FD_80114 | JGI IMG/M metagenome (GOLD analysis project Ga0075423, IMG submission 80114) | Bulk soil microbial communities from a Populus tree surrounding site in Tennessee, USA - Soil MetaG P. TD hybrid SBSTD2 | ecosystem: Environmental > Terrestrial > Soil > Tree plantation...
CACTACGCTGACGTACGCGAATCCGAGCGATCCGTTGCAGCTGACGAGTGTGACCGATCCGTTTGGCCGTTCGGCGACCCTCCACTACTCAGCCGACGGGCAACTCGCCTCGATTACCGACGTCATCGGAATCACGTCGGCGTTTGCGTACGGCGCGGCCGACTTCGTATCTGTCTTGTCCACGCCGTACGGGCGGACCGTCTTCCGGCATGAAGACGATCTCCTCAACGACATCTGGGAACGGATGGTGGAAGCCACAGATGCCCTCGGTGACACCGAGCACCTCGAGTTCGCATGGGAGACGGCGGGAATGGGCGCAACCGCTTCGGCCTCCGAAGTCCCGACGGGCTTCGAGAGCGCCAACCTCAATCTTAATCTCTACAACACGTTCTACTGGGACAAACTCGCCTGGAAGATGGCGCCAGAAGATAAGACCAAGGCCGTCGTGACGCATTGGCTCGTCAAGGCGGAGTTCAATGGCGGGCCGGAGCGCGTCGTCGCGCCCCACTCCATCAAGCGACCACTCGAAGGACGCATCTGGTATCAATATCCAAGTCAATCGACACCAGAAAGATTGGGATGGTTGAACAAGCCCAGTCGCGTCGGCCGCGTGCTCGACGACGGGACATCGCAGATCACGCAGACGACGTACAACGACCAAGGCCAGGTGTTGACGCGCATCGATCCGATAGGCCGTCGGACGACGTTCACGTACGCCGCGAACGGAGTCGATCTGCTCGAAGTCCGAAATACGACCGGCAACCTGAATGATCTCCTCGCCCAGTACGGCAGCTACACGTCGCTGCATCTGCCGCAAACAATGACCGATGCTGCCGGGCAGACAACCACCTTCACGTACAACGCCGCCGGTCAGGTCTTGACTGTCACGAATGCCAAGCAAGCGACGACCACCTACGCCTACAACGCGGATGGCCAACTGCTCAGTGTGACGGGCCCTGTCGCCGAGGCGACCACGACCTACACGTATGACGTACCGGGCCGGCTCCATACGGTCACCGACGCTGACAACTATACAGTGACAACGGACTATGACGCGTTCAACCGTCCCACCCGCGTGATCTATCCGGACGGGACGTATCAAGAAACCTCCTACAACCTATTGGATCGCGCGACGTCACGCGACCGGTTGGGTCGCGTGACGCGGTCCTATTACGATGCCCTGCGACGGCTGATCGCGACACGCGATCCACTGGGCCGCATCATCAGGCAGGAGTGGTGCACATGTGGCAGCCTGGCGCGATTGGTGGATGCAAACGGTCACGCCACTACGTGGGAGCGCGACGTTCAGGGACGGGTCACTCGTGAAGTGCGGGCCGACGGACGTGCCACTCAATATAGCTACGAAGCCGCTACTAGCCGCATCAGATCCGTCACTGATCCGAAGCTGCAGGTGACAACCTACACGTATTTTGCCGACGATCAGGTCAAGAATACGCTCTACACCAACGAACAGATTGCCACGCCTGACGTCAGCTTCACGTACGATGCAGCGTACGCACGGCTGACGACGATGGTGGACGGCACCGGTACGACCGTTTATGGCTACCGTCCGGTCGGCAGCCTGGGAGCGACGAAGGTCGCCACTGTCGATGGACCGCTCGCGAACGACACGATTACGTACACATATGACGAGCTGGGGCGAGTGATGAGCCGAACGGTCAACGGCGTGGGCGCCACCTGGGCCTTTGACGCGTTGGGACGCGTTACGTCTGAGGTCAACTCGCTCGGTACATTCGCCTATGCCCACGACGGCACGACCAATCGTGTGGCCACGATGACCTATCCGAATGGCCAGACCAGCACCTACAGCTACTTCGGCAACAGCCTCGATCATCGACTGCAGACGATCCATCACCAATATTCAGGCGGCGCGACGCTGTCGAAGTTCGACTACACGTACAACGCCGTGGGGAACATCCTCACGTGGCGGCAGCAGGCAGCTGCGTCCGCGACCACGTGGGCGTACGACTATGATGCGGCGGATCAATTGGTGGCGGCGGTCAAGCGCGACACCGATCCGCAGGCAACGATTCTGCAGCGCTACGCCTATGCGTACGATTCCGCTGGAAATCGGACGGTCGAACAGATCGACGATCTCGCCACTGGCGCGAGCTATAACAACGTGAACGAGCTCGTGAGCCACCAGCCTGCTGGCGTGATGGTATTTGCGGGTACGGTCAGCGAACCTGCAACCGTTACCGTTGCCGGCGTGCCAGCCGTCGTGAGAACCGACAATCACTTTCGCACCGTCGCGCCCGTGACGACCGGCACGAACACCGTCAACATCACGGCGCAGGATGCGAGCGGGAACGCTGCGACGCAGCAGTTTCAGTTGACGAATACGGGTGCGTCGAAGGCATTTACCTACGACGCGAATGGGAACCTGACCAGCGATGGTACTCGCACCTTCGAGTGGGATGCCCGCAATCAGCTCGTTGCGGTGAACGTTGCGACTCAGCGGTCCGAGTTCATGTACGACGGGTGGCAGCGCAGAGTACGCATCGTCGAAAGACAGGATGGTGCTATTCAGTCCGAGACCCGAATCATCTGGTGTCGGGAAGTCGTTTGTGAGGAACGAGCCGCCGACGGCGTTACTGTCACCCGGCGTTCGTTTACACAGGGCGATGAATCACTCGGCGCGGTACGGTTGTTAGCAGGGGATCACCTCGACAACATCACGACAGTTACGGACAACTCACAGGCGGTAATTGCTCGATACGAGTTTGACACTTGGGGACGTCGAACCCTGATGTCAGGTGTCGATAGTTCTGTCAAGGGATTCACCGGCCATCGTTGGGAGGCCGTCGACAACCTTTCATTGACTTTGTATCGGGCTTACGACGCCGATCTGGGGAGATGGCTCAGCGAGGATCCGGCTGGGCTCCGCTCGCCCCTTGACGTCAATTTGTACGCCTATTCGTTCAACAGGCCATCGACGCTCGTTGACCCGTTCGGATTGTGGGCGGCCGGCGGAGGTGCCGGAGCAGGTGGGATGGCGGTTTTGCCCCTTGGTGGGATCACTGCCGAAGGAAACTGTAACGTCGTCGTAGACGGGAAGGGGAACTGGGGAGTTTTGTGTTGCGGGGGAGCAGGTCCATCGGCGGGTTTCGGGTTAATGGGAGGATTTCAGGGGAACGTCTCGGTGTGCCCAACCTGCAGGACGATTTGTGATATGGAAGGACCGTACGTTCAAATTCCGTCGGTCTACTTCGCAACAGGTCCAGGAGCCGGAGGCGGAGGAGGCCCAACGTTTGGCAGCAGAACCTCCTTTTCAGCCTCGGCCGGACCGGCGGGCGGTGTCGGAGGGGGAGTTGGAATGGTTGTCGGCGCTTGTAAGCTCGTTTACGGGAAAAATAAGTGCGACCAATGCGAAGGTTCCAAATAGTAATCGTTGATATCTTGCACGCGACAAGTCTGGCGCTAGCCATAGTCGCCGCATTTCTCTTTTCGTTCCAAGTTCGGCATATACGGTCTACACGAGCCGAAATGGTTCTAATGCTCGTCGTTCTGTACTGCGTTGTCTTTACGATCAGTTCTAGTTGGATGTATTCAAAAAGGAGGAGGAGATTAAACGTCACGAAGGGGTTGTTCGCGTTTGCCATCTGTGCCAAACCCACCGACCCGGACTTACATTCGGCGTGGTTTTGGTGTCGAGCTGCGTTAATTTTCTGGGTGACGATTGTTGTTAGTATGGCTGCGCTCGTGGTGATCTCTGAATAACTGGTGACATCGCCCCCCGACACTCAGTTAAGATGTGCATGGGTCGAGCCATGACGCGATCGCGATTAGCACGGCCTTTATTATCGTTTGCTGAACGCAAGGATTGCGTTGACGCTTGCGACGAGACCGCTTCGCGATGTGGCACCGACGCTGTCGCTCGTTGTACTCTGGCCGGCGCTGTTATTTCTGTGCGCCTGTAATATGTTGAGAGCCTCAACTTCGGTGCCAAAGGCAGGGTGGTTGACGCGCCCGCGGAGAGTCCTGGCCCCCCGCCAGCATCGTTCTTGTGAGCGACAATCAAAACAGCTCCGGTAAAACAGCGTCAATGCTGCACTCCACCTCACCGGATGCGAGGACCGAACGCCGACGTAGACGCCATATATTGTGAGGATGGAAGCGCAATCAAGATACCCGACTTCTCAATTGTCGTTGTTACGAGCTGTGAAGGTGCAGAGAAGTATAACGGTACAAAACCCGTAATGTCCAGAAACTCGGCTGAGAGCCGCCGCGGGTCTGCCATCCTGGCTACGCGGCACGGTAGTAGTAGCTGAGGAGGCCACCGACACGTTGACGACGGCGAACGGGTCCACGCGACGGCTCCGCCCCGACGCGGTCAATCAGCGCGTTGCTCAGGCCTTGATGGTTCCGCTCGTGGTGGTAGTGCGTCATGAACTCTGCCAGCGTTTGTCGGAGATGCCGTTCGCCGAACGGGACGACGCGATCGAGACACTCTTCCTTCACGGAGCGCACGAAGCGCTCCGCGTGCGCGTTGCAGTTCGGCGCACCGACAGGCGTCCGGATCACGCGAACGCCTGCTGATTCGAGGAAGCGCAGAACCTCGGTGCTCCATTTCCGATCTCGATCGCAGATCAGCACAGAATTCTCGCGAAGTCCGCCGTCAACGGGATCGGCCACGTGGCGCATCGTTTGGATGAGGAATGCTTCGTCGGGATGCGGCGTTGAGCCGAGAACTTGAACTCGACGTGAGCGCAATTCGATCACAAAGACGGTGTAGTAGGTCACAAGACCGCGGACTGTCCAGACCTCGGTCGTAAAGAAATCCGCGGCGAGGAGCGCGCCCCAATGCGCACGCAGAAACGTGCGCCAGGTCATAGGCCGCTCGCGGCTCGGCGGAATGCCCTGGTTCTTCAGGATCCCCGCAATCGTCGCTCGCGCGACTCGATGGCCGAGATTCCTGAGCGCGCCCTGAATCCGCGTATAACCCCAGCTCGGATTGTCGGTCGCCATGCGGACAACCAGCCGCCGGATCTCGATCTGGACGCCAGGGCGACCCGCTCGTCGCCGTCCGTAGGTCCATTTCCGTGCGATCAACTCGCGATGCCACCGGAGAATGGTATCCGGCGTGACGATCGATGCGACCTCCATGAGAATTCGACGTCCCAGACGCTCACCGAGCACAGCCAAACGCCGCCGCTCGTCGTCACACAGCCGCAGCCGTCGGCCGTGCAGTTGCCGCTTCAGGGCCCGGTTCTCTTCACGCAGGAAATCAATGATGTCGCGCTGTTCTTGTTCGAGCCAGCCGAACAACGCTGCGACAAGCAGGTGTAGTGGAATCACACGGCGAGTCTATGCGAAAGGTGGGACGGCGCAGTTTTCGGACATTACGCGTTCCGTGATTCCCGACGGAGAAGAGATCTCATCCCAGCGTTGTCAGAGCGACAGGTGGAGTGTTTTCGTTGATCGATACGTTCTTCAGGGCAGAAGCTTCAAATAGGCTGTTCCTTACGGTCTGTAGTCTTCGAATTCCCATTTGCCTAATCTTGCGAGTCTATTGGCGACTTCTCCCCACGTGCTTCCCGAGCACCGAGCAACGAAATGCCGGAGAAATTCTTCCAACCGCCTGTAGTCGTATGAATTGACCACGAGGTAATGGCGCCCCGGCAAGATTCCTTCAGGGCCGAGATGATTGCCCATCCATAGGGCGGTGCACACGGTAACGTCGAATGACTCTTCTCCATTCTGTCCGACCGGTCCCGCCATGATCTGAAGAAGAAATCCGAAGTCGCCGGGGTCTTCTGGTACGTACGTCACCAGATTGGACACATCTGGGCTGTGAAGCCGCTTGATTTCCGCCTGCACAGTCATTCTGGATAAATGTCCAGGTGCCCGTTGGAACCCCAAGCCCCGTGCGGCACCGGCCGCGACTCGAAGTTGGCTTGCGTGCGGCGCAAGTTAGGTTTGTACGTTGGAGGCCGATACTGACGCAAGCCGTCCGCACTGATAAGAGTCTTCCCGTCGCTTCCGACGGTATAGCCCTTTCCAACCCACGCCTCTCCCAACCGTGCCGCATCGCCAGTCGTGGCTGATCCGAGTCCGAAGTTGCCTCGACCGCTAGCGGCGCCACGAAGGATGCCGATCTCTTCCGCTATACTCAGCCTGCCTCCTGCAGCCACACTCATTTCGATCGCGGACGCCCTGCTTCCCGCCGACGCGAGCGGAGAGAGAATCGCTGCCCATTCGGTCAGGCCCATAACGACAGCCTCTTCGCTGCTGGCGGGCTGCATGAACTCGCCTTGCCGACGTGCCTCACCTTCAGCGCTCAGATGGCCTGGTGAGTTCACAGCGACAACGAGATTCCAAAGGGCTTTTCCGACGGCTGGGAGCACTCGCGCCAGACCGTCGGCGCCATACGTCATCTGCCATGCCGTCGGAACCGTATCGCGGCCGTCGGGATCGACATAGCGGAACGGATTGTTCCGCACGTACGCGTAACGGCTCCATCGTTGCGGGTCGATCAGGGCCTGCTCGATGTCGAGAACAGGATCGACCGTCGTAAACCGTCCATTCCCGCCGGAGTAATACCGACCGCCAAAGTAATCGAATCCGGTCTCCTGGTCCCGTTCCTTGCCCGCGAACAGCCGTCTGTCAGGGGGCTGGGTCGGATATTCCTCGCCGAACGGCAAGTAGTCGTGTCGTTGAACGACCGCACCGCTGGCGTCGGTGACCATGCGGAGGGATCCGATCGCGTCCGTGTGGTAGTAGGTGACTTGATCCGTCGCCTGCGCGTACGCGCCAGTCCAACACAAGCAGGCGGCGATAGCGCCGATGATCGATCTCCGCATCATATTCGCGTCCTTCATCAGTACTAAGAGGTGAGGCCAAGACGCACGTCACGGACTCGTCACCGTGACATCGAGGCTACCCATCACCGGGCTCAATCGTCGACGGTCATTTTGTGGAGCGCGGTGAATCGACCCTTAGCCGCGTTGATCTCCTTCAGCTTCTTGGATGACCCGTAATTGTCCGAGCCCCCTTTTGCGCTTCGACAAACGATTTCCACTCTGGCGAGATGGGTGGTTCAGGCCATGGAAGCAGAATGCCGCCCTGCTTGAACCAGGTGAGGGCGGTCGGCCCGATGTAGCCATCGAGTTGTGGAAAAGGATTCTTGGTGAAATGCGAGCGAATCCAGCTACTGAGTGCGCTGTACCAATTCGGATAGATATCTGGTGTGTTCTCGAAAGAAAAGCCGTAGAGGCGGCCGCGAAGCAACGCTGACTGCGCATCCCACACAACTGCCTGCGATGGCGACAGCTCCAGAACGGGAAGAGAGTAGGGAACCCGATAGTAATCCGAGCTAGCAGGACGCCTCACGAGTTCACGTTGGATCACTGGGACCAGTGCTTGGTTCCACAACGTCATTACTCGAGTCTCAGCGGCAGGATTCGTCACAGCTTCAATTTCTGGTTGATCTGAGTCTCTTAAAGTGACGGTTACAGGGTCTCGCCTGCAGGTAAATTCGAGAAACTCCTGTAAATCATCGGCTAATGCGTGAAAGAGAATCTGACGGCCCATATCACGGGATCTCCTCTTCATGAGGCTTCTTTGCCGGAACTGGTCGGACTGGGACCATCGTCGGTTTCACACCGGTGGCTCCCTCAATATCAGCCGCAGCATCTTTTTCGCGCTTCGGAATATTTCCAGCCGGTGTGGGGCGATACACCTGGACGATCTCCGGTGCTCCAGTCTTGGGATTTGTCCCAACCGCATCAGCCCTACGGCTGTCTTTCTTACCGCCAGGGGTTTCAATCCGAACTTCAGGAGTGCCTGCGATCCGAGCGGCCTCTTCTTCGACTGTTGCCCTGTGATCCGGCTTTCCAAGAGTGCCTGGTCTCTGCTCCGTCCGAAACCACGAGCCGACCGCTCCCGCGGCGGTCGTGATCAGTTGGCCCGCCCCGGCCGCAATGTCTCGCAGCTGCTGCTGCCCTCGGGGACTCTCCAGCACAGTCAACGTATCGACGGATGCCTTTACAGCAGCAGCGACCAAGGTTAATTCGATGACGCAAGCGTCTTCGATGCATCGACCGTCGGGATCGGTGAAGCGAAGCGGATTATTACGGACGTACGTGTACCGATTCCATCGCTGCGGGTCGGCGAAGCGCAGCGGATCAGGCGCGGGATCAACGGTCGTAAAGCGGCCGCTACCATTCGCGTAGTAGCGAGCTCCGAAGTAATCGAACCCGGTCTCCTGGTCCCGTTCCTTGCCCGCGAACAGCCGTCTGTCAGGTGGCTGCGTCGGATATTCCTCGCCGAACGGCAAGTAGTCGTGTCGTTGAACGACCGCCCCGGTGGCGTCGGTGACCACGCGCACTGATCCGAACGCATCGGTATGGAAGTACGTGACTTGATCCGGCGCCTGTGCGTACGCGCCAGTCCACCATAAGCAACCGGCGATAACTCCGATGATCGTTCTTGTGGTCATCCCGCGTCCTTTACCAGAGTGTGAGGCCTGCTCGGCGGCTACCCCAGGCACGATGGACAACCTAAGAAATACGGAGCGCCCTCATGATACGAGTCTGGGTTCAAACGGGCCGACCAGTTATGAAACGGGCGAGCATGCCTCGCCAACTCCTTGTGCTTCATCTACGTTCGTCTGCAATCACATCCGATCAGTCGGGCTTGTCACCGTACCGACTACGAAATGTATCGAGCTTTGAGCGCGCAACCTCGTCATCGGGATCGATGCTTACCGCGAGCTCATACAACGACCGCGCCTTCGAGAAATTGCCAACCTCTTCTTCAAGTGCTCCGAGAGACCACAATGGTAGCGCCCATTCCGGATGTGATTTCGCTGCTCGTTCGAAGTATGTCCGAGACCCCTCCGCGTCACCCTGCTGCCAACGCGCTGTTCCCCAATACACCAAATTCCAAGCGTCTTCGGGATCCATCTTGTCGACCGCGCTAAACCGCGCCTCTGCTTCATCAAATCGGTTCAGCCCCGCGAGCAGATAGCCGAGCTCACGGAGAGCTTCTACATATTCAGGGTCATTCTTGATTGCCTCGCGGAAATGGTGCTCGGCTCTACCAGGGTCGACGTTGCGGAGAGTTACACCAATGTTGTAGTGAGCTTCGCTGTTGTCGGGGTCGAGTGTCAATACAAACTCGAGAAGTCGCAATCCCTCGTCCGCTGAACTGTTGTCTTCGGTTTGGAAGACGCCGAGCATAACCAATTTGTCAATATCAGTCGGCTCCAATTCGACCGCGCGCTTCAAATGCTGAATCGCCTCTGCGGTGTTCCCCTCATCGAATGCCACAACTCCCAACGCGCTGTGCGCCGAGGCAAGCCGAGGATTCAGAGTGACGGACCGGCGGTACGCTGCTTTAGCAGAGGCGAGATCTTCTAGTCGTACGAGCAGCTTCCCGACGCGAACTAACAGAGCCGGATCATTCGACCGCAACAGACCATAGCAAAGCTTGGCGGCGCCAACGGGATCGCCACGCTCCATCAAATCCTCTGCCGCGTCCAAACGACTCTCCTCGCTCATTGTTCGATGCTCTAGTCCTCAACATCCTCTAATTTCCTAATACGTCTGTTCTGGTAATCCTCGCGTTGCTGGCTCTTTTTTGTGCTTCGAAGTCGCTCCGGCTGTTTGTTCTTTCGATGCTGCGCTTGGGCCCTCTCGATACTTTCGCGCTGGGCCTGCGCACCAGCCTGGGTATTCGTCTCCGATGATGTTGCCCGGGTGTCCGAATTACCGACCCCGGTCTTCTTCATCAGATAGATGCCGCTATTCACCGCGCCAGCCGTTGCCGCGGTGCTACCTTGTATGACCATTGCACTGCCGCCCACTATTGCGATAGTGGACGTACCGAGCGACGGCCCTTCAGCCGCGAGCCCAGCGCCGGCGATACCGACACCTTTTCCGACTTCGGCGAATCCGAGCGGGATCGAGATCAAGTCGCCAGCGAATTGTCCTAACTCGTAATCCGCATTTGGAGGCGTCTCCCGACCTACATCAAACGTGAAATTGCTCTTAATGGCATTTCCGAGTCCTGCGAAGTAGTCCCAGATGTCTCGTCCGTCAGGATCGATGAATCGAAGGGGGTTATTCCGCACGTACGCATAGCGATTCCATCGTTGCGGGTCCACCAGGGCCATCGTGCTGTCGAGCACGGGATCCACAGTGGTAAATCGACCACTGCCGTTTGCGTAATAACGTCCGCCGAAATAATCGAACCCAGTCTCCTGATCCCGTTCCTTGCCCGCGAACAGCTGTCTGTCGGGGGCCTGAGTCGGATATTCCTCGCCGAACGGCAAGTAATCGTGTCGCTGAACGACCGCACCCGTGGCGTTGGTCACCATGCGGACGGATCCGATCGCGTCGGTGTGGTAGTAGGTGACTTGATCCGTCGCCTGCGCGTACGCAGTAGTCCACCATAAGCAACCGGCGATAACCCCGACGATCGTTCTTGTAGTGAAACCGGCTCGAATCATGATGCCGCCCTCGGGATAGGATTCTTCTGCGCCAACAAAGTTGCGTATTCGATAGTCGAATCGGTCTAGTGGCCTGTTTGTGATTTTCTACGGACTCGTCACCGCGACCGTGATGTTACCCGTGTAGGTGCTACTCGGATCGACAACGACTGTGTATGTCCCCGGCGTGGTCAGCGTCTGGGTGCTCAGGTTGAAGCTGCCGAGACTGCTTGAATTCGCCGTCTGCTCCGTTCCGTTCGGTTTCAGCAATCTGACGGTTGTGAATCCGATGGTCCCATCAGTCACGCGAACGGTCACCTGCTGCGTGGACGTAACGTCAAAGGTCAGCCGCGCCATCTGCCCTGGCGTTGTCAAGGACACGGGTACGCCGGCGCCATTTATCGTTAACGATCCAGTGACATCCACTTCATCGTAGAGCGTCACGCGCGCTGTTCCAATCGTCGCGCCCGGCGGATCGATCAGGATGGTGAACGTCCCCGTGGCCGTCGGAACGGGCGGCTCGAAGAACGGTGCGGTGGCACACGACCCTCCGCTGCCCAATGTCGTTCCGTTGGGGTTCAGCACGGTGACGTTAATCAAGAGACAGGTTCCACCACTCACCTGCTCGGCCAGAAACGCATATCGATGATTCGCGACGCCATCGAACGTCAATCGAAGGTTCTGCCCCGGTGTCGTGAACGTCTTCGTGACCGCCGACCCATTTGGCGTAATCGAGTCCGTGATGTCCGTGACATCGTAAAGCGTCACCCGCGCTGTGCCGATGGTTGCGGCCGGAGGATCGATCAGGATGGTGAACGTCCCCGTGGCCGTCGGAACAGGCGGCTCGAAGAACGGTGCGGTGGCACACGACCCTCCGTTGCTCAACGTCGTTCCGTTGGGGTTCAGCACAGTGACGTTGATCAAGAGACAGGTTCCACCACTGAGTTGTTCGGCGAGAAACGCATATCGGTGATTCGCGACGCCGTCGAACGTCAACCGAAGCTTCTGGCCCGGCGTCGTGAACGTCTTCGTGACCGCGGCCCCACCTGGCGTAATCGAGTCCGCGATATCGGTGACATCGTAGAGCGTCACGCGCGCTGTGCCGATGGTCGCGGCCGACGGATCGATCACGATGGTGAACGTCCCCGTGGCCGTCGGAACAGGCGGCTCGAAGAACGGTGCGGTGCCGCACGATCCTCCGCTGCCCAACGTGGTTCCGTTGGGGTTCAGGACAGTCACGTTGATCAAGAGACAGGTTCCACCACTCAGCTGCTCGGCCAGAAAGGCATATCGATGATTGGCGAGACCATCGAACGTCAGCCGAAGCTGCTGGCCGGGTGTCGTAAACGTCTTCGTCACCGCGGCACCATTTGCCGTGATCGAATCGGTGAGATCGATGGATTCGTACAACGTCACCCGTACAGTCCCCGTGTTCGAGCCAGACGGGTCGATCAGGATCGTGAACTGTCCGGAAGCCGTCGGTACCGGCGGATCGAAAAATGGCGCCGTGCCACAGCTACTCCCGTTCCCCAACGTCGTGAGGTTGGGGTTGAGTACTGTCACGGTGATGAACAGACAGTTCCCACTGAGCTGCTCAGCGAGGAACCCGTATCGACGACCCGCCACGCCGTCGAACGTCAGCTTGAAACGCTGGCCGGGTGTGGATGAGGCCAGCGTCACGGCCGGTCCGTTCGGAACAATCTGCGATGTCCGGTCGACGACGTCGTAGATGCGCACGGTCGCCGAGCCCGTGTTCGTCGCGCCGGCATGGACGACAACGGAGTACGCGCCGGAATACTGCAACGTCACCGGATCAATAAATGACGACGAGCCGCAGGGTGTCCACGATTGAAACGTCACGCCGTCAGGCTTGATCAGCGAGATTGTCGGGCAGCCCAGATTCCCGCTGGTGGTGGTGACTTCGATGCTGATCTGTCGGCAGGCGCTGCCATCGAATGGCACCGTCGCCGAACCACCTGGCGTCGAAATCGTGATGGGATGCGGCGAACCGTCGGGAATGGCATTGCCGCCACATGCGGTCGGCAAGGTGGAGCGATCCCGATCAATCGCCGCAAGCAGTCGCGAGCCTGCGTAGACGTACTCCTTGGTATGGCCTGTGGGTCCTGGGTTCTTCCACTCGGTTAGCAGTTCTCCGTGCAACCCACGCAGGTACAACGTCGTGTCAGGACCGCTGATCTTGCGAGCTCGCCACCCGTCTGCGTCGTACACATAGCTGGTCGTAGTACCGCCGTTCGTCGCGGTTGCGAGCCAGTCTTCGGGTGTGTACGTGTAGGTCGCGTTCGGTCCACTCGTCATGTTGCCGTTGGCGTCGTACCAGAACGTCGCGGTGCCCTGCTGAACGAGCCAGAGATGAGCATCATATGTATAGCTGGTTCCGTTCGCCGTCTGGCGATTGCCGTGCACATCGTATGGGTAACTGGAAGTGCCCCACGGACCGGTCGCCTCTGAGAGTCGATCGAGCGCGTCATAGATAAAGCTTTGGCCGTACCCCGATCGGGAGTCGCCAATCGTGCGGACGTTTCCAACCGCATCGTAGTTGCCATAGGTGAGGTCGAGCGCACCCGATGTGACTCTGCTCACCCAATACCGCTGCGGGTCGTAGGTGATCGACGTGGCGATGCCGTTGCCAGCGGTGAAGGTCGCTACGGCGCCAGACGGATGATAGGTCATCCCGAGGGCGTAAGAGGGCCCGGGGGCTGTCTCGTAGACGTTGGTGATTTGATGCTCGGAATCGACGTCGTATTTGACCACGCGCCCCGTTGGATACGTGATCGACGTGACGTTGTCGGCAGCGTCGTACCCGTAGGTCGTCGTGTAAACGTATGGACCGATTGCCTCCGTCCGCGACGCCGGCCGGCCGGCCGTGTCGTACGAGAGCGTCGTGGCTTCGGTGCCGTCGGATGTGATCGCGCGATTGTCCGAGCCCGCCTCGTACGAAATGGTGGTTGTCTTGGCGCCAGCCGTAATCGCCGAGACGCGATTGTTGTCGTCGTAGGTGTACTGGAACGTCGTCCCATTGGCGGTCGACTTCGTTTTCAGATTCCCGGCGTTGTCGTACAGGGAATAGGTCGTCGTTCCCGATTCGGGATGCGTCTCGCCGGACAGGCGGTGTTGGCCGTTGTACGTCCAGATGCGCACAGTGCCACCAGTCGCGACAACGGAAGACAGCTCGCCGAGCGCGTGGTACGAGTAGCCCCAAGAGCTGCCGTTCGCGTCGGTGACCGAGACGAGCCGACGGCTGTCCGGATCACCGAACGCCCGCCAGGCCTGCGCCGTCGACGGCCGGCCCGTTGGGGCGTTCTCGTCCGCAATCGTCACCGTTCCCGGACCATAAGTGAACGTTCTAAAGGTTCCGTCAGGATTCGTCTTGCGTCTTGTGCGACCGAGCTCGTCGTAGTCGATGCAGGTTCCGACATCCCCTGTGCTCGGACAGACCCCCTCACCTGTTGTGCCACTGAACGGATAGCCGTCATACACGAGCCGCCCTTCCGCGTCATATCGTATTGTGCGACGGACGCCGAGGCTGTTCTCGGTTCCGATCGGGCGGCCGAATCCGTCAAGTGTCGTGGTCAGCGATGACGTTCCGCGCGTAGTCTGAGTGGAATTGCCGCTGTAGACCGTCGTGGTGGGAAGCATGCCCGCCGGTGGTTCAACCATCGTGACGCGCTGCAGAGCGTCGTAATGAAAGGTCGTTCTGCGTCCTGCCTTCTCTTCAAAGAAGACCGTGCCATCGGGATTGATTTCACGTGATATGGCGTAAAGAGGCGTGTTTGTGTCCTTCAACCGGCCGTACTTGTAGGTGTACGTCGTCATCTTGCCATTGCCGTCAGTTGTCGAAGCGACGTTGCCATATGGGTCCGCCGCAAACGTGGTCGTGACGGCTGACGCGCAGCTGGCGCCAAACTCTGTTCCGCTGGTCTTGAATCCAGTCGTGCTCTCGTACGTCCAGCAGCGATTCCACACTTCACCATCGGACTCGAGGCGCTGACTCGCCATCAATCCCACAACAAATATCGGATTGGTGTCGTCGCCAAGACGCGGATGAGCATACGTCATCGTGAACGTGCGAAGGGTCGGGTGGTCACTGCCGATCTCTCCACGTTCCGTGATCGTACTCGGATGATGAAAGTTCCCAAGGAGTAGCGGGCTGCCGGAATAGTCGTACGCGTAATCCGTTGTGTAGACGCGGTTGTCGCGCGTGACCGTCACGTTGGCGAGTTCCGCCGCATCGAAGTGCCTTGTTGGAGAGCTCTGAATCGCTGGGACCCGTTGATAATGGCGGTCCTCGATCTGGATGGGGCTGCCCCCAGTCCGCGGCAGAACCTCCGAATGGATAAGGCCGATACCGCCATCAATCAAGTTCCAGTTGGGATCGCCGCTTTCATTGACGCGGCCATAGTCGTAAATCAGCTGCGCTGAAGGTGTAACGACCAGTGTGCGACCGCTGTAACCGCTCGACAACGAGTACGCGTAGTCGAACGACCAATCTTCCCCTTCCGCATTGCCGCTCATCGTTCGCCGCACGAGGAACTCGCGCCCGTCAGTCGGCGACAATTGCCGCCACTGGTAATCGTACGTGATGGTTCCACCGAAGGGCGTCTTCAGGGTCTTCATCCGACGCAGGCCTGGCGTCTGGATATCCGGAGGCGTCTCGTAAGTGAAAAGCCAGTGGGTGTTCAGCGGGGTCTTTAAGTCCCGCAACTCCCCGCCGTTTTGATCTGGCGTCCCGCTGTCGTCATACGTAAATTCCCACTGTCGCCCAAGATATGTCGCAGACGTCGGCAGGTCGACGACGTTCATGTCGAACGTCACGGTGCGTGATTGCCCATTGCCAAGTTCCTGCCCAACCGTCAGGAAATTGGGGACGGTCCAATCGAACGTGACCTGGTTGCCGAACACGTCGGTGATGTTGGTGAGCTTTCCTGATGTGAGATCGAACCGATACGTCGTGCCGTCCGGCGTGTAGAGAATCCGATCCGTTCGATTGTATTTCCACACGTCGCTCGTGATCAGCCACTTTAAGGAACTCGCATCCGGGATATCCCGGAACATGGTGCCGCGTTCGGCGCCGTCGCCCATCACGATCAGCGGCGTAATGCCCCGCGTGTCTTCGATGTTGTCGGCGATTTGCGATCCGGGCGGCGCCTGATTGTTGATTCGCATCGGCACGCCGCGCACCCCGAACGTCCATGGTGCGAGAATGAGCCTGTTACCCACTACAAGTGACCTGCCAGAATTAGTGTTGTACGTAAGCTCAAACTGCAGGTCGCGACCGCCATTGCCGGGGAGAGTGAAGATAGGAATCGTCGCGATCATGTTGCCGCTCAACGTATCGAGTCGTTCGAACGGCTGGAGAGCGAGGTAATCGCGATTGGGCTGGAAGCCGGCGTGATCAAACTCGAGTTCAGACGATGTCTGGGCATCAGCCGTACTCAAGCAACCAAGGATGATGATGGCGACGAAGAGTATCTGACTGAATCTGGTCTGCTTGAAATTGATCATGGGGTTCCCCACCGCGACGACCCGAGGTCGATACACTCCGTCAAAAGGACAAATTCCAACCCGAGAACCGCTCTGCAGCACTATGTCGGCGAACGACCGCACCAACGTCGTCGCAGCCGAAAAAGCGTCAGCACGCCCGCTACCTATTAGGTTGTTGCTAGTGAGCCCGAGGTATCACTCTGACGAGAGGCCGGAGCGCCGCCCTGACTCAAATGGAACCTCGCAACGACATCGATTGGAGAGCGAGATGTCGTCCTGAATTCGTTTGAACGAAGCCATGCTACGGAGCGTGATCCGCGTGCGCAAGAGACCGATAGAAATTTTTCTTGCACCGAGATGAAGCAGCGCGAAACCCCACGTTTTGTGAAACGAGCGCCGCCAATCGTCAGACAAACACCGACAATGAGGAAGGCGACGGCGTGGATTTCACAGTCGTCGGTGAGACGAGAAGATCAACGCGCCTGCGGCAACGCGTTCTGCTGACGCCAAGAACAAGGGTCAGCGCTGTCGTTTCGAACGACATCCGTTACACCGTCACCGACTGTTGACCACGATGCAGGGAATGGCAACTGCAGTGGCGAATTGCAACATGCCGGCGGCCATCACATCAGTTGCTTGGAACGCTGCGCGCAGGAGCCGTCAATGCCGAAGCCGCCGCGCGGTCGGAGCGAAGCGACAAGCATTGGCGGCGATGAGCACAGCGCCAGGATGAATCGCGTGAGGGTCTGACACGCGATCACCTCTGACCCGACACCACCCAAAGCAGTCCCAACGTTGGTTGCTGCGGCGTAAGCCGCCTTCGATAATCAGGCGTGATCAGAGGACGGATGCCGTCGGGGAGGGCGCTTTGGACTTCGATCTTCGTGACTACGCCGGCCAACGAGACCGCGATGACTTCGACATCGACGACGCGCGCTGGCTTGACGATCCACGCGCCCCGGATGACCGAGAACGAGGCTTCGAACGTGACCGCGACCCGAGCCACGATCCCCGCGACGCGTTCGCAGAAGGTCTGGAACTGCCGCGCGGCCTTGAGTGCGAGCTGGTACGGGACCGCGATCGTGACTACTCGCTGAACGGCGGCGACACCCGAACGTTGTCCATTGTCGGTGCCTTTCGTCTCGTCCAGGAACGAGATCTGTGCGACCCTCAAGACAACTTCGACGTCCGTGACCGTGACCTCCGGCACCTCGAACGTGAGGGACTCATCGAGCGCTGCCGCTGGATGGCCGCGACCATGTCGTCGCCCTCACCAACCGTGGCCGGGAGCTCCTGGAGCGGCATCAAAACCGCGATTCGAAGGAGCGCCAGGTGTTCTACTCCGGAAGCGACCGAGCACGCGAACGGAGCCATGACGCGCAGCTCTATCGGGCGTATCTGAGGGAGGCGGAACGCCTGCGCGAACGTGAAGCGCACATCCTGCGCGTTGAGCTCGATCGGGAGCTGAAACGCGAGTATCAGCGGTTCCTTCACGACCGTAATCGCGACGACCCGAGGCGAAGGATTCGTCAGCGAGTCACCAATACTTGTGATCGAGCGACTCTCCTCGTCGGCTGCACAATTCATCGATCGACTCCCGCCGCCGCACACGTCGTTTGAACAACGTCTATTCCGTGCACTG
>Ga0075423_10002196_pt1 | contig 17594 bp, 10 predicted proteins | sample SoiMethybrSBSTD2_FD_80114 | JGI IMG/M metagenome (GOLD analysis project Ga0075423, IMG submission 80114) | Bulk soil microbial communities from a Populus tree surrounding site in Tennessee, USA - Soil MetaG P. TD hybrid SBSTD2 | ecosystem: Environmental > Terrestrial > Soil > Tree plantation...
GGGCAAGATCGACCCGGTGCTCGGCCGCGACTTCGAAGTGCGGCAGGTGGTCGATATTCTCACGCGTCGCAGACAGAACAACCCCATTCTCGTGGGTGAGGCCGGCGTCGGCAAAACGGCGGTGGTGGAAGGCTTCGCACGCCGAGTGGTTGAGGGCGACGTTCCGGAGCCGCTCAAGAACGTGGCGATCCGCACCCTCGACCTCGCATTGCTCCAGGCCGGCGCCGGGATCAAGGGCGAGTTCGAGAACCGACTCAAGGCGCTCATCGAGGAGGTCAAGAGCTCGCCCACGCCGATCATCCTGTTCATCGATGAAGCCCATACGATGATCGGGGCGGGCGGGGCGGCGGGGCAGAACGACGCCGCGAACCTGCTCAAGCCCGCGCTGGCGCGTGGCGAGCTGCGCACGATCGCGGCGACGACATGGGCGGAGTACAAGAAGTTCTTCGAGAAGGACCCGGCGCTGTCGCGCCGGTTCCAGCTGGTGAAGGTGGAGGAGCCGGGTGAAGAGCAGTGCCTGCAGATGCTGCGCGGCGTCGTACCGGCGCTGGAGTCGCATCACAAGGTGCGGATCACGGACGACGGTCTCGACGCGGCCGTACGGCTCTCCCACCGGTACCTGCCGGACCGCCAGCTGCCCGACAAGGCGGTGAGCGTGCTCGATACGGCGTGTGCTCGCCTCGCGTTAGGCCAGCAGGCGACGCCCGGGCCGGTGGAGGACACGCGCCGGCGGCTCGACGACCTCGCCGTGCAGACGCGCGTGCTCGAGCGCGAGACGGCGCTCGGCGTGGATCACCAGGAGCGGCTGACGGCCATCGCAGTCGCCCGCTCCGATCTCGACGCAGAACTGACGCGGCTCACCGCGCGGTGGGAACAGGAGCGCGGACTGGTCGAGCGCATTCGCGACCTCCGGGGACAGATCGAGGCGGCGCACGTGTCGGCATCGGCCGCAGACACGAAGCCCTCCAACGGCGAGGCGCTCGGGGCGCTGCGCGCGCAGTTGACGCAGCTGAACACGGAGCTCGACCAGGTCCAGGGCGACAAGCCCCTCATGCGTGTCGCCGTGGATGCGTCGATCGTCGGTGAGGTCATCTCCGGGTGGACCGGGATCCCCGTCGGCAAGATGCTGCGCGATCAGCTCTCGATGATGCTCGAGCTCGAGCGCCACGTCGGTGCGCGCCTCATCGGCCAGGACCACGCGATCGCGGCGATCAGTCGGCGCGTGCGCACGTCGGCGGCCAAGATCGAGGACCCAAACAAGCCGAAGGGCGTGTTCATGCTCGTGGGCCCGTCGGGCGTCGGCAAGACGGAGACGGCGCTCGTGCTGAGCGACCTGCTGTTCGGTGGCGAACAGAACATGGTGACGATCAACATGAGCGAGTTCCAGGAGGCGCACACCGTCTCCACGCTCAAGGGGTCGCCGCCGGGGTACGTCGGTTACGGCGAGGGCGGCGTGCTCACGGAGGCCGTGCGCCGGCGGCCGTACTCGGTGGTGCTGCTCGACGAGGTCGAGAAAGCACACCCCGACGTGCTCGAGCTCTTCTTCCAGGTGTTCGACAAGGGTCGCATGGAAGACGGCGAAGGGCGGCAGATCGATTTCAAGAACACGATCATCCTGCTCACGACCAACGCCGGCACCGAGACGATAATGACGCTGACGGCCGACCCGGAGACGATGCCGTCGCAGGAGGCCTTGGCCAAGGCGCTCAAGCCCGAGCTGGACAAGACGTTCAAGCCCGCGTTCCTCGGGCGCATGGTCGTCATTCCCTACTACCCAGTGCGGGATGAGAACCTGAAGCAGATTGTTAGGCTCAAGCTCGGGAAGATCCAGCGGCGGTTGCGCGAGACGCAGCGCGTGGCGCTCGTGTACGGCGAGGAGCTGGTGAACGCCGTCGCGGCGCGGTGCACCGAGGTCGAGAGCGGCGCGCGCAACGTCGACAACATTCTCACGAATACGATGCTGCCCGAAGTGTCGCGGCTGCTGCTCCAGGCAATCGCGGGTGGCGCGAGGCCTGGGGCGGTGCGCGTTACCGTGGACGAAAACGGAGAGCTCGCGTACGAGGTCACACCGACCGTGCGCGAAGCCAACTTCTCGCTCGGCGAACCGGCGGAAGCCACAGCCACGGTTTCGGCGACCTAGCAGCACTCGGACGAGGGAGCGCAACCGATGACGATCCCGATCTCGCAGGCCAACCGTCTGCTCAAGGCCACGACGCCACTTGGCGGCGACACGCTCGTTGCCGTGTCGCTCACGGGAGAAGAGGAGGTGTCGCGTCCATTCCTCTATACCGTGGACTTCGTGTCCGACAACGACGCGGTCGCCCCCGCGAGTGTTCTCGGGAAACCGATGACGCTGCACATCCCCCTCGTCGATGGTGACGCCCGGGCTGTGCACGGCCTGGTTCGGCGATTCCAGACCGCGGGGCGAAATCAGGCGGACGGTCTCGCGCGGTATCGGGCCGAGGTGGTGCCTGCTCTCTGGTTCATGTCATTGTCGAGCGACTGCCGGACGTTCGAGAAAAAGTCGGTGCTCGACATCGTCGAAGAAGTGTGCAAGGAAGCGGGGGTGACGAACCTGAAGCGCCGAGTCACGGCGTCGCCCCCGCAGTTGCCGTATGTGGTGCAGTATGGGGAGACGAATCTGGCATTCGTGCATCGCCTGCTCGAAGAGGCGGGGCTGTACTACACATTCGAGCACGAGGAGAGCAAACACACGCTCGTATTCTCCGACGCCCACGGCGGATTGATCCCGGCGTGTGTCACGGCCTCGGCGAACGTGCAGCAGCAACTCGCAGCGGAGCGCCCGCAGACCGACGTGGTGTTCCAGCTCAGTCGGGAATACGCGGTGAACGCCGCGTCGGTGTCGCTCATCGATCACGACCTGCTTCGCGCGGACAGCAAGGGCGACGTCTCGAGCAACAGTCCGGGCGCGCGTGGCGAGCGCTACGCGTTTCTCGGGGACCTGGGACCTAACGATTCAGCAGGCGAAGCGAAGCGGCGGATCGTACTCGAGGAGGCTCGTCACGACTTGTTTCAGGGGGCGAGCACCTGCGCCGGCTTCCAGTCCGGGACACGGGTCAAGGTGACCGGTGGCCCCGCGGGCGATAGTGGCCTGGAGCTCCATCTGGTGCGCGTGACGCATCACATCGAGGTCGGGGACATACTCGCCGGCTCGGGCCTCGGGGCACAATACGAGAACACGTTCACGGCCATGACGGCCGCCGTGCCGTACAGCCCCGAACGTGCCACGCCGCGACCGTCCGTGCGCGGCACACAGACGGCGAAGATCGTCGGCAGCGGTGGCACGGGAGAGATCGACGTGGATGCCGATGGGTGTGTGCTGCTCCAATTCCCCTGGGACCGCGGCGCCGGGGCCGACGGCAAGTCCAAACACCGCGTGCATGTCGCCAGCGTTTGGTCGGGCACCGGGTGGGGTTTCGTTCAGATCCCGCGCGTGGGCCAGGAAGTGCTGGTCGAGTTCCTGGAGGGCGATCCGAACCGACCCATCGTCACGGGCCGTGTGTACAACAGCGCCCACAAGTTCCCCTACGGCCTCCCGGCGAACAAGACGCAGACGGGATGGAAGTCCCGCACGTTAGGCGGCGGGGACGACAACTTCAACGAGATCCGGTTCGAGGACAAGAAGGGGAGTGAGCACGTCTTTGCGCAGGCCGAGAAGGACCTGAACGTGGTGGTCAAGAACGACGAGACCCGTGACGTCAGGCACGACCGCACCACGACCATCAAGAACAACGACACGCGCACCGTGACCGAGGGCAACGACGAGCACACGGTCAAGCAGGGCAAGCAGACCGTGACGGTACAGGGCGATCAGACCATCACGGTGAAGCAGGGCAATCGGGCCGTGAGCGTGGACCAGGGGAACGACTCGCTCAAGGTGAAGATGGGCAACCTCACCGTGGACGTGTCGATGGGCAACATCTCCATCAAAGCCGGCGCCGGGAAGATCGCCATCGAAGCGGCGCAGGAGATCTCGCTCAAGGTCGGCCCGAGCTCCATCGTGCTTTCACCGTCCGGTGTTACGGTGAAGGGGATGACCGTCAAAGCCGAGGGCACCGTGCAGGCCGAGATGAAGGGTGGGGTAACGGCGAAGGTCCAGGGTACGGCGCAGGTGCAGGTGCAGGGAGCCCTCGTACAGGTCAATGGCGACGGAATGGTCATGGTGAAGGGCGGTGTCACGATGATCAACTAAGGAGGGCGGCTATGACCCAACCCACGCCCACCCAGTCCCAGTCTCCCGGCGCCACCGAGGCGTCGGTCGCGTGGCTCGTCGAGCGCGCTCACCTGGAAGATGACGCCGCGGCGCTCGCGGCCGCGTCGGCCGATGGTGGTGCCCTGGTTCAAGCGCTCGTCGCCGATGGCAAGACTCCCGAGGCGTTCCGCGTCATGGCCGCGGCGTTGCCACCTCGCGAGGGAGTGTGGTGGGCCTGGGTCTCGGCGCGCCACGCCACGCAACTCGCGGCAAGCGGTGGGGAACCCGCACCGCCACTCGCTGCGGCTCTGGCCGCCGTCGAGCAGTGGATCGCCAACCCCGATGACGATCGGCGCCGGGCGGCATGGAGTGCCGGCCAAGCCGCCGGCCTGGAAACCGCCGCTGGTTGTGCGGCCAGCGCCGTGTTCTTCACGAGCGGAAGTGTTGCGCCGCCAGACGTCACGCCCGTCCCGCCGCCGGCGGGCATCAACGGATTGCTGGTCAGTAACGCCGTTGCTCTCGCGGCCGCCGCGCACCCGCAGCATTTTGAAGCACTCGCGGGCGCGTATATCGCCCAGGGCCTGGAGGTCGTGAAGCAGCTAGGGGGGTGGGACAAGGCTGTCACGCTATCCCGGGACTACTTTCAGGCGCAGCACGAGCGACACACGCGCTTAACAGCGCCGCCTGCAGGCGGCACACCAGTCACCCAACCCGCAGGGCGTTGAGGACTCCCCCATGCCCATGCCCGCTGCTCGCATCACCGACATGCACGTGTGCCCGATGGTTACGCCCGGACTACCTCCAATCCCGCACGTCGGCGGCCCGGTCGTCTCGCCCGGTGCTCCGACCGTATTGATCGCGGCGCTTCCCGCGGCCGCCATTGGCAGTATGTGTGTCTGCGTTGGCCCACCGGATTCCGTCATCATGGGTTCGCCCACGGTGCTCGTCAGCGGAAAACCTCTCGCACGCATGATGGACCCCACGGCGCACGGCGGCATGATCGTCGTCGGCGCCCCAACCGTCCTGGTGGGACCATGAGCGCCATGCGCCGCCGCATTCTCACCCGGGGTCTCACGCGGAGTGCAGCACTCCTCGCCGTGCTGGCCACCGCGTGCCTCGACGATCGACCGGTCGGGCCTAACGAGAAGACCGGGCCTACGGTCCGCTTCGGACTCAACGCGACCATCCTCGACGCGAAGGCCGGACAGACGGTCCGCATTCGCGCGTTCTACCGCCGCACGAATCAAACGGACGTCACCCTCCCGAGCTCGCCGACGAGCGTCAGCGTCACGCCGGGTGAGCCCAAGCAGGTTGCCGTCGTGGTCCGCATCGCCGATTGCCTCGCCGACCCGCAGCAGGCGGGCGGATCGAAGACACAGTGCGCGGTGGGGGTCGACTGGACGCTCGAAGACGAAGACGGTACGCCGATCGACGAGCAGACGACCGAGCCAGCGGTGCCGTTGCCACCGGGATCCAAGACGACGCTGGCCGAGATCGTGTTCGCGCCCGTCGCGCAGGTGGCGTTCAACGCCGTGCCCGTCCTGCGCATCGGAGACATCCGGACGCTGATCGCCGCGGCGCTCGATGCACAGGGCAAGACCCTGACGACGCGGAAGATCAAGTGGACGTCGGGCAACCCGTCCGTGCTCTCGATCAACGCGACGACCGGATCGGCCACGGCAGTCGCGGTCGGATCCACAAAGGTCACGGCGACCGCGGGTACCCGGAGCGCATCCCTCACCGTAAAAGTGATTCGCCGGGTGTCGACTGTCGTCCTGAGCCCTGATCCCGCGAGCGTGGTCGCGGCGAGAACGCTGCAGCTCGCGGCCATTCCCAAGACAACGGACGGAACGGACGCCGGAGACCTCGCGGATCGCGATGTCCGGTGGAGCGTCGTGAGCCCCACGGGGGCGGCCCCCGCGGCTACAGTGTCGGCGACTGGACTTGTCACGGGCATATATCCGGGCAACGCCGATGTCACGGTATCCATTGACGGCGTCACCAAGACGCTCCGCGTCGTCGTTACGTCGAGCGGTCTCACGATCGAGGCACCTGCCACGATGCTCGTGGGTACGACGGCAGCGCTCACGGCAACTGTGGTCGACGCCGACGGCGGATCCCTCGCGAACGTGCCCGTCAGCTGGAGCACGTCCGACCCGAACATCGCCACCATCAATGGGAGCGGCGTGCTCACGGCGGTTGCCGCCGGGTCCGTGCAGGTTACCGCCACGTCCGGTACGAGCACCGCGACGGCGACCGTACGGGTGATTCGCCCGGTCTCGAGCATCGTGGTGAGCCCGGACCCAGGGAGTGTAGTCGCAGCGAGAACGCTGCAGCTCGTGGCCGTTCCCAAGACAACGGACGGAACGGACGCCGGAGACCTCGCGGATCGCGATATCCAGTGGAGCGTCGTGAACCCCGCGGGGTCGCTCGTCACGGCTACAGTGTCGGCGACTGGCCTTGTCACGGGCGTGTACCCGGGCAATGCCGACGTCACGGTATCCATTGACGGCGTCACCAAAACGGTCCGAGTCGTCGTTACGTCAGCCGGTCTTACGATCCAGGCACCGGCCACGATGCTCGTGGGTACGACGGCAGCGCTCACGGCAACTGTGGTCGACGCCGACGGCGTAGCCCTAGCGAACGTGCCGGTCAGTTGGAGCACGTCCGCTCCGAACATCGCCACCATCAGTGGGAGCGGCGTGCTCACGGCGGTTGCCGCCGGGTCCGTGCAGGTCACCGCCACGTCCGGTACGAGCACCGCGACGGCGACTGTGCGCGTGATTCGCCCGGTGGCGACGGTCACCCTAGGCCCTGCTCCCGCGAGCGTGGTCGCCGCGAGAACGCTGCAGCTGGTGGCCACGGCCAAGGCGGCGGACGGAACCGACATAAACTTGGCGGACCGCGACGTCACCTGGAGCGTCGCGAACCCCGCCGGACCGACCCGCGCCACGGTGTCGACAACCGGAAGGGTCACCGGCCTGTATCCCGGCGACGCCGATGTCACCGTGTCGGTCGATGGCGTCACGAAGACGCTACGGGTCACCGTGGTCGCGGCCAGCATCAGGATCGACTCGCCGAGCACGTTCATGTTCGTCGGCAACACGATGCCGCTCACGGCGACCGTGCTCGATGCGGACAACGTGCCACTCGCGAACGTCCCTGTCACGTGGAGCACGTCCAACTCGAGTTTCGCCACGGTCGACGCGAACGGTCGGGTGAGGGGCGTTGGGTCCGGCTACGTCTTCATCACAGCGACCGGCGGGGGAGTGAGCGCAACGATCCCCATCCATGTCAACCCGTGACCATATCCACTCCGTCCACTCCCAAACTTCCTCGCGAGACTCAGCATGCCTAACGTCAATGGAGCTGTCGGCGGGCGCCACCGCCCGGGTTATTCGACAGCCAGGGGCAGCACCGGCTCGCTCCGACGGCTGGCGGCGATCGCGGTCGTGCTCGCGATGCCGGGCTGTTACCATGGCGCGTCCGCAGGGCCGGCGCCGAACCCGCGCGTCAAGGAGGCCCAAGACGCGGCGCGCCAGGCCATTGCCGTCGAGGCACAGCTCCAGCCCGACACGCTGTCCGCGAGGACAGTGGGCGTGCTGCCCTTCGACCAGCGCGGCCTCGACTCCTCGACTGCGGACCTCGGGTACGGCCTAGCCGACCTGCTGCGCGTCGATCTGTCCAAGAGCAGTCAACTCCGCATCGTCGACCGGCTGCGACTCGACGCCATCATGCGTGAGCTCGCGCTCGCGTCCTCGGGACGCACGGATTCCACAACCGCGCCGCGAGTCGGCCGGCTGGTGCAGGCGCGCCGCGTGGTGTATGGCGCGCTCGATGCGCAGGCGACCAACATGGGTATCAGCGTTGGCGTTGCCGACGCCGCGACGCGCCAGGTGCAGCCGGCGCTCTCCCAACAAACGCGGCTGGACAACGTGCTCGACACCGAGAAGCAGATTGCCCTCCGGCTGTTCGAGAACCTGGGCGTCACGTTGACACCAGCCGAACGAGCGGCAGTCGAGGAACGGCCGACGAAGAACATCGCCGCGTTCATTGCCTACGGCCGCGGCGCTCGCTACGAAACGGAATTCCGCTTCGCGGACGCGGTCGGCGCGTACGAGGAGGCGCTCAAGCTCGATCCCGGCTTCACGCTTGCGGCAACGCGCCGTGACGAGGCTGCCGGTCTCGCCGGCCTAACGACGCGAGGGAAGGCGCTCGCCCGCGCGAGTCAGATGACCGTCGACCGCCTGAACGGCGTGTTCACGACGCCCATTGGCGGCGGGCAGCCGCCGGGCGGGATCACCGATCCCGCGTTCCCGGCGCTGACCGTCACCATTTTCATCACCATCCTCACTCCACGCTGACGAGGCGAACGTGCACACCGTCAAGTCTGCGGCCGTTCGCGCATGCATGCTCCTGGTCGGGGCCTCAACGGCCGCCGCGGCTCAGGTCAAGCTCGCCGGGGACGCCATGACGTCAGTCGGGCCGGTGTTCGAGGTGTGGAAGTTCGGGGGTGGTGGGATTCCGCAACCGACCATCGATGGAGGGAGCTCCGTCACCGTGACCCGCGCGTCGCAGTGGTCGATTCCCGTATCGGTGATGGTACCGATCGGGAGCCGGTTCTCGGTCGATCTCACCACCGCGTACGCGAGCAGCGACGTCCGGATCTCCGGTACCGATCCCGTGACCGGCACCGACGGCTATTCGATGAGCGGAATCGCTGACGTCCGCTTGCGCGCCACGGGTCACATCATCGGTGACAACGTGCTCCTCACGGCAGGCCTCAACCTCCCCACCGGCGAGACGGAGCTCAATGAGGAAGAGTTGAGCGCGTTACGCGTCGTTGGTGCACCGGCGTTGAGCTTCCAGGTGCCGGTCCTTGGCGTCGGGACCGGAGGAACGCTCGGCCTCGTGTTCGCGCGCGAGTTCGGGGCGTGGTCCTGGGCGCTCGGCACGTCGTACGAGATGCGAAAGCAGTACACACCGATCTCCGTTGCGGCGGGGATCCCCGTCGATTTCAGCCCGGGCGATGCCGTTCGCCTGTCGCTCGGATCGAGCCGCCTGTTCGGCCAGCACAGCATGACGTTCGGGTTTTCGGCCGACTTCTTCGCGAAGGAGGAGCTCGAGAGCGGCACGAGCCTCGGCACGGCAGTCGGACAGAGCCAGCTCGGGCCGATCTACACGGCGGACTGGCAATTCGAGGTCGCCTCGTCCCGGTTGCGCGAGCTCACCTTCTACGCCGTCGATCGGTATCGCACGGAGTACGAGCGCGAAGGGAAAAAGGTCTCGGACAGCGACGCGAACTACCTCGACGTCGGCGTCCGCGCGGTTGCGCCGCTCGCGGCAAAGACCGGATTGTTGATCTCGGTTAACGGTCGGCACCAAACGGGTCTGGCGTCGGACGACTTCCTGACGACGGCAGGAATCGCGAGCGGTTCGCTCACGCTTGGCCTGCAGCAGCGCGTTGGCGGTAACTATTCACTCCAGCCGTTCGTTCGGCTCCAGGGTGGTCGGCTGGAATCGGGCGACGCGTCGTCGACGGTCACCGGGTTCACCGGCGGACTGACGATCGGCGCCCGTTTCTAACGAGAAGCGAGGATAATATGCGACACTCCGAATCATTCACGCGCCGTCTCGCGCTGATGGCGGCGACGGTCGCCGCGTTAGGCGCGTCGGCCTCTATACTCGCCGCGCAGGGCGCGAGCCAGGACCACCGGCCCGTCGTGGCCGTCCTGGATTACATCAACGCGTCGATGAAAACCGACGCGGACTACAAGGCGCTCGCCAAGGGGATCTCGACCGTGCTTGCCGGGCGGCTTGGCGAGACGGACAGCATCCGCATCGTGACGCGCGAAAAGCTGAACGAGATCATGAACGAGCAGAACCTCGGCACGAGCGGGCGTGTCGATCCGGCGCAGGCGGTGCAAGTGGGGAAGCTGTTGAACGCCCACCACATCATCTACGGCACGTATCTCGTCCAGCCGAACGGTGACACGCGCATCACGGCCAGCGCCTATAGCGTGGAGACGTCGGAGATGGAGTACAGCACGCAGGTGCGCGGCTCGGCGGACAAGCTCCAGGATCTGATCGACCAGTTGGGCGACAAGATCGTTCACGGCATGAAGCTGCCCGCGGCGCGTACGCGTCAGACGGGGAGCACCGGCAATTCCGGGACCACCGTTGTGGCATCCCCTGGCGACACCCCGGTGCGCGCGACGGGAAGTCTCAGCGAGCTCGTGATCCTGTCGAAGGCCATCGACGCCGAGGACCGCAAGGCCATGTCGGAGGCGATTCCGCTGTACAAGCTGTTCCTGCAGAAGTCGTTGCCGTCGTCATACGTCGCGCAGCGCACGATCGCCGAGTCCAAAGTACGTCTGGCCAACGGCGGGACGGATTGAGGGCGGAGGCCGCGCGCATCGCCACCTAACGATTCAACGAAACCCGGCTGGAGGCCAATGGCCAAGGTCTGCCCGACCTGCGAACGAGAGTACGGCGACGATGTGCTCTACTGTGCCGCCGACGGATGCACCCTCCATTCGCTCACACCGGGCGACGACCTCATCGGCACGGTCGTCGCGGACCGGTACCTGATCACCGACAAGGTCGGAGAAGGCGGAATGGGGCGAGTGTATCTCGCCCGGCACGTTCGCCTGCCACAGAACGTCGCGATCAAGGTCCTCCACCCCGGGCTGGTGCGCGACGCGAACGTCGTCACGCGGTTCCGTCGCGAAGCGGTGAACGCGAGCCTGATCGAGAACGACCACGTGGCACGCGTGTTCGATCACGGCGAGGTCGGCGACGGGTTGTTCTACATCGCCATGGAGTTCGTCGAGGGCGAACCGCTCGGGGAGATCATCCTTCGAGAAGGACCTCTGCCGATCGCGCGCGCGGTGGACATCACGCGTCAGGTCGCGGACGCGCTGGCGGCGGCTCACGAGCGCCCGACACCGATCGTCCATCGCGACCTGAAGCCCGACAATATCCTGGTCGGCCGGCGACGCGACGGGACAGATCGCGTCAAGGTCGTCGACTTCGGGATCGCCGAAGCGATGAGCGGCGGCGGTCCAAAGCTGACGCAGCAAGGGCTCGTGATCGGGACGCCGGAGTACATGAGTCCCGAGCAGCTGTCGGCGACTACGCTCGATTGGCGGAGCGATATCTACTCGCTGGCGCTCGTCACGTTCTACCTGCTGACTGGCACTTTGCCGTTTACAGGTGAATCGTCGCACGAGGCCGCGCTGATGCGGCTTCGGGACCGACCAAAGACGCTCGCCGAAGTGAAGCGCGATGGCGCGTGGCCGGCAGGGCTCCAGTCGGTGTTCGACAGAGCGCTCGCGCGCGTGCCAGCCGAGCGGTTCGAGAGCGCGCCGGAGTTTGCTTCCGCGCTGGCCGACGCGGCGGGGGTGATGCTCACACCGACGCCGCTGCGGCTCGAGGTTCTGACGCCGATAGAACGACCGGCAGCCGTCGAACGACCGGCCCCGGAGCGCAGACGCGCGCGCACCGTGGCCGTCAGCAGCGCCGTCGTGCTCGGAATTGTTGCCGTCGTCGTCGTTGGGGTATTCGCGTTACGCGGGCGCGGGCGCGCCGAACCCAATCTCGAAGTGCGGACCCCGTCCTCATCCGCACCACTCGCCGCGGCAAGTCGCGACTCGGTCGCGAGCCCGCCGCCCGCGCTGCCGGCGCCGCTGGCGTCGCCCTCTGGGAGTGGCCCCAAAACGTCAACGCCCGACGCGTCGGCAGCGCGTCGTGGGTCGGCGAGCGGTTCCGACGCGGCGGATTCGTCCGGTAGCGGTGCGGCGGGGGCTGCGGGGTCGAGCGGTGCTCGCGGCTCGCTGAATTACGTCGCGTCGTTGATCGTCCGGGCTCGTGAGGACACGGCGCGCGGGAAGGATCTGGCGCGCGCGGTTCTCGATTCGGCGCGCGCCATCGTACCGCGCCTGGAATCGCGCGACGACATCGTCGCGATGGGCGTCTACACCGTGGCGGCCTACCTGCTGCTGGGGCAGAAGAGCGACGCGTGCCTAACGCTGGGGTCGATCGGCACCGAGGCTGCGCAGATTCCCAAGTTCACGGCACAGATCAGTCTCTGGAACGAGCGCCTGGACTGCAAGGACTAGTCACGCAGAGACGGCCAGCCCTTACAGACGAAGGGGGGACCGGATGTACCGGATCCCTCGGATCGTCCGGATCGCTGCTCGGCACTCGGGTCTCCGCTCCCAACGAGCCGTTCGTGGAATGGAACAGCCTCGGTTGGTGCTTCGCCACTGAACGGCCTCTACGTTCGGGAACCAGGTTCCGGCGGAGCTCATTAACCGACCGCAGCGAGCGTAGGTGGCACAGCGGCTGCTGAATCCGAGTCGACCGCAGCCTCGGTACGGTCGAGGCGTTGATTCACATCGGCTTGGCGACGCGTATGCGAATCGCACTCATCTCTACACCGTACCTGGCAGTCCCACCTCGGCTTTACGGCGGCACCGAACTGGTCGTGTTCGAGCTCGCGGAAGGACTCGTGCGCCTCGGCCACGACGTCGAGCTCTTCGGCACAGGCGATTCACGGACGAGCGCGACGCTGCGATTCCTGTACGGCGAAGGCCAATGGCCTCCGGAAATGCTCGCCGATCTGAATCATGTCTCCTGGGCATTGCAAGAGATCGGTCGGTGTGCTCCGTTCGACGTGATCCACGCTCACTCCGCGGCCGCGCTGGCGTGCGCGCGCCTCGTGCCCGACGTGCCGATGGTCTACACGATTCATCACGCTCGCGACGAACAGCTCTCATCGTTCTATCGACACTGTCCCGAGCCGCACTACGTCGCGATCTCCGACGATCAGCGGTGCCGCGAGACCGACCTCCCTCGCGTTCACGTGATCCATCATGGTCTCGACCCCGCGCGATACCACCGCCCGCCGCGGTCGATCGGCGACTACGTATGCTTCGTCGGGCGCTACGCACACGTGAAGGGACCGCACACGGCGATCGAGGTCGCTCGGCAGGCTGGTGTGCGAATACGGATGGCAGGCGAGGTGCATCCGTGTGACGCGGCGTGGGCCGATCTCGAGCTCCGACCGAGGCTCGCGCAATGGCACGTCAGCAACGTGGGCCCGGTCGGCATCGCGGTCAAGGCGCCGCTGCTCGCCCGGGCGCGCGCTCTCCTCGCGCCGATCGAATGGAACGAGCCGTTCGGCCTCATTCTGATCGAGGCAATGCTCTCCGGCTGTCCGGTGGTCGCGTTCGCGAGGGGCAGTGTGCCCGAGCTCATCGAGGAGGGCCTAACGGGATTCATCGCGACGTCGGCGGAGCACATGGTCGAGCTCATTCGGCCCGGTGGTGTCATCGATGCCTTCGATCGCGTGAGATGTCGTGAGCGCGCCATCGAGCGATTCAGCGCCGACCGCATGGTGGCGGACCACGTCGCGTTGTACGAGCACGTCAGTGGAGTCTCCGAGTCGACGACGCCGTACCGCCAATCGAGCTCGCTGATGGTGGCGTAGCCTTGCCGTCGCACGCGATGGGGGGCAGGCAAGCCCCTCCCAACGAGACCGCAGCCGGAGAAGCCCGGACGGCGGATCGGCGAGTCATCTCGATGGAGGAAGCCGTCGGCTATCCCGCGATTCCGTGTGACCGCGAGACGCCGGTCTCGGATGCGTTGACGCTCAAGCACGACCGGCTGTTCGCGTTGATCGATCAACACGGCAACGTGGCGCCGGCGGGCAACTGTTCCCTCGGCGTGTTCGAAGCGGATACCCGAATCCTGAGCCACTACGAGCTTCGCATGGCCGGCAGCGCGCCGGCGAAGCTCTCGACGCAGGTCATTCAGCCGTACTACTCCGAGATCGACCTGGCGGTCACCGATCACGAGTTCGGCGGAAACGCCTGGGACCCCAAGCACGCGATCTACATCCGTCGTGAGCTGCTCCTCGAGGATTCGCTCATCGAGCGCGTCACGCTCACGAATTTTCTCGTGAGGCCGATCGACTTCTGGGTGCATCTCCTCGTTGGCTGCGACTTCGCCGACATCTTCGAGGTGCGCGGATGGAAGCGCGAGCATCGCGGGGAATTCCTCGCCCCGATCGTCGAACCGGGGTCTGTGCGGTTCGCATATCGAGGGCGCGACGGCCGGGTCATCTCGAGTGCAACTCACTTCCGCGATCGGCCCGATGCGCTCGACGCGCGTGGCGCCCGCTGGACGTTTTGCCTGTCACCCGGCACGCCGGTGGAGCTCGAATGGACGATCAAGGGCGACACGATCCGCGAGCGCGCCCAGGCGGCGACGGTGGGCGGGTTTGGCGAACGGCGACGACGCCTCTCATCGGTGTACGACCGATGGCGGTCCGCGTGCTCGCGGTGGACGAGCGGCCTGGGCACGTTCGACGAGACGATCACACGGGCGATCGATGACCTCCGCTCGCTCTACATCACCGCAGACAGCAGCCGCGTCATCTCGGCGGGAATCCCGTGGTATTCCACCGTGTTCGGGCGTGACTCGGTGATCACGTCGCTGGAGACGCTGTCGCTCACCCCCCGCATCGCGATCGATACCCTGCGATACCTCGCGCGCCATCAGGGAACGACGGAGAACGCCTACACGGAAGAGCAGCCCGGCAAGATCATGCACGAGCTACGCAGGGGCGAGATGGCCCGGAGTGGCGAGATCCCGCACGTGCCGTATTACGGCACCATCGACGCCACTCCGCTGTGGCTGGTGCTGCTCCACGAGACTTGGCGATGGACGGGCGACGACGCGCTCGTTCGCGAGCTCCTGCCTAACGCGCGGCGCGCGCTCGAGTGGATCGACCGGTACGGCGACCTCGACGGCGACGGGCTCGTCGAGTACTCCAGCACATCGCCGCGCGGCCTCGTGAACCAGGGCTGGAAGGACTCCGGAGACGGCGTGCCGTTTCCGGATGGCCGGCTTCCTCAGCCACCGATCGCGCTCGTCGAAGTGCAGGGATACGTCTACGACGCGAAGATCCGCTCGGCGGCACTGTTCGCCCGTCTGGGGGAGCAGGACACGGCACAACGGCTCGCGGACGAAGCGGCCCGGCTTCGGCGTCGTGTGATCGAGGCGTTCTGGCTCGAGGACCTCGGGACGTTCGCGCTGGCGCTCGACGGGGAGAAACGGGCGATGGCGACCGTGACGTCCAACGCCGGCCACCTGCTGTGGAGCAGGCTGCCCGACGCGGATCGCGCGCGCCGAGTGGCGACGACGCTGCTCGCGCCGGACATGTGCTGCGGCTGGGGCATACGCACGCTGAGCTCGCGCCACGCAGTGTTCAACCCGATGAGCTATCACGACGGCTCTGTGTGGCCGCACGACAACGCGCTGATCGTGATGGGCATGTCACACTACGGCCTCGGCGCCAACTCGCTGCCGATTGTGGTGGCCACGACGGAAGCAGCCGCCGGGGCGACCCACAACCGATTGCCCGAGCTGTATTGCGGCATGGAGCGAAGCGGAGAGACGCGTCCCGTCCAGTATCCGGTGAGCTGCTCGCCGCAAGCGTGGGCCAGCGGGGCGCTGTTCATGATGCTGCAGGGGACGCTGGGCATCCTGCCCGACGCTCCCGGCGCCGCGCTGCACATTCGAAACCCGGTCCTGCCGACTCACCTTCGCCAGCTCACGATCACGAACCTTCGCATCGGGACGTCACGCATTTCGCTTCATTTCGAGCGACACGCGAGCCGAACGCTCGTCAACGTGCTCGCGGTCGAATCGAGCGCCGAGCCGCTTCGCGTGCAGATCGAGTTCGGGTAACGCGTTAGGCAGCCGTCCTTTCAGCTCCGCGCCAGGCGCGCGTCGTCGGTGGCGACGGGATTGCGAACCGGCGAGGCGACTGGAGGCGCGAGGACCTGCGGGGCCGGCTGGGGCAGCAGCGTCCCTGACTCCTCGACGATGTCGGCGATCTGCAGCAGCAGATCCTGACGTAGCTCGAGGAAGCGCGTGTTGTCGGACGTCAGCACGTACGCGGAGAGCTCGAGCAGGACGGCGTCCGCGCCGAAATCGACCAGCCGGATGCGCGACGTCTCGTGTTCGAGCTCCGGATGCGTCCCGAGCAGCGCCTGGATCTGGTCGAGTGTGGACCTCACGTGCGCGACGCTCGTCGCGGCGCGAAGATGCAATTGGGTCTGGAGCAGGATCTTCGCTCGCGTCGCGAAATTCTCGACGCTGCTGCCGGCAAGCGTGCCGGCGGGTATCGACAACAGCGTCTGCTCCGCTGTTCGAAGCCGTACCGAGCGCAGTGTGATGTCTTCGACGACGCCGACGCGGTTGGCGATGCTGCACGTGTCGCCAACGGCGAGTGCCCGGTCGCTCAGCAGAAAGACTCCGCCGAGAAGGTTCTCGACGCTCTTCTGGGCGCCCAGAGCCAGAGCGACGCCGCCGATGCCGAGTCCGGCCAGCGCGGTCTTCGTGTCGACGCCCAGGACCGTCAGGATGGCCAGGGCCGCGACGACGACAACGAGCGCTTTTACCAACCGTTCGGCAAGCATGATGAGCGAGCGCGCGCCGCTGTGCGTACCTCCCGGCATCAGGTAGCGGGCGCGGTCCGACGCGACCGTCAGGCTACTCCGGAGCAGCCATGCCAGTGCCACGATCAACGCGACGAATCCCAGACGCCCATAGCTGATCCGGAACGTCAGCGGGAGTCTCATGAACGGCATGTACGCCAGGTGGATCACGAGCGTCAGCACGACAATGACCGGCCAGCGCAGGCTTGCATAGATAGAATCGAGCGCGCCACGGCGTGCGGCGCCGACGGTCCGCCTGGCGATGCCCACGATCGCGCCAAACAGCATCCGGAGCACGATGATGGGAACGGCGATGGTGGCCGCCAGCACGATCCACTGCCCAAGCGATACACCGAACAGAGCGGGCCTAACGAACGCTGGCGGCATGACGCGTTCGAACCAGGTCGACTTGATCAGTCGGTGCAGCGCAGGAACCTCACGAAGCGTCTCGGAGGAAAGGAGCCATACGGGCCCCGCCAGCGAGTCCGCAACGTGCACCAGCTCGACGTCGACCGTTTTGCCCTCGACGGAGAGCGGGCCGATACGCTCGCGATCCTCGGGGAGCCCATCGTCCAGTGCGCCCGTTCGCGACGCATCGATGCTCTGGACCGGCTCACCGTAGTACCGATCCATGAGCTGGCTCAGCTTGCGCGCCAGCGAGTCGCCCTTCGGACGCTGTGAGTCGTTGAGCTGCAGGTATCGAACGGCCGTGGCGAGATCGTTCCCGTGGACCGCCTCGGTGAACCCGGTGATCGTCCCCCTCGGTGTACTTCGCCCGAGCGGATCTTCCACTTGCGGTTGTTGGGTGGCTGCCTTCGGAGGTTCGACGCCAGGAAGCTGGGCGGCGGCCGAACGGCAGAGCGCGACCAACA
>Ga0075423_10002198_pt1 | contig 17584 bp, 19 predicted proteins | sample SoiMethybrSBSTD2_FD_80114 | JGI IMG/M metagenome (GOLD analysis project Ga0075423, IMG submission 80114) | Bulk soil microbial communities from a Populus tree surrounding site in Tennessee, USA - Soil MetaG P. TD hybrid SBSTD2 | ecosystem: Environmental > Terrestrial > Soil > Tree plantation...
CGAGAACCCCTACATGTGGCTGCGCCGCCTGGTGGACACCCTGCTCGAAGGCGACAACCCGGAGGAGTTCCTCGAACACACCAAGCTCGAGCTGTTTCAGGACCAGGTCTTTTGCTTCACCCCGAAGGGCCGCCTCATCGCGCTGCCGCGCGGGGCGACGCCGATCGACTTCGCCTATGCGGTCCACACCGACATCGGCAATGCCTGCACCGGCGCCGTCATCAACGGCCGGCATCTGCCCTTGACCACGCAGCTGAAGAATGGCGATGAGGTCGAGGTCTTGGTCTCCAAGGGCCAAACCCCGCCGGCCGCCTGGGAAAAGATCGCCATCACCGGCAAGGCGAAAAGTGCGATTAGGCGCGCCGCGCGCGACGCGCTGAGACGCCAGTACTCCGAGCTCGGACGGCACCTCTTGATCACCGCCTTTGAGCGTGCCGGCTACGACTACTCCGACGACAAGCTGAAGAAGGCCCTGATGCGCTTGTCGCAGAAATCGGTCGAGGAGGTGCACGCCACCGTCGGGCGCGGCGAATTGCCCGTGCGCGACGTCATCCACGCCGTCGTTCCGGACGCGGACGTGGCCTCAGAACCCCTGCCAAAAAAGCGCAACCGCCGCGAGCGCGGTCAGGGCGAGGAAGGCTGGTTCAACCTCTCCAAGGTCTTCAACTTGAAATTCCGCTGGCCGGGCAGCGGCGGCGGCGAAGCCAAGCAGCCGCAGGTGCTGCCGATCCGCGGTCTCAGGAACGACGTGCCGGTCACCTTCCAGGAAGGCGGTGCCGTGCCCGGCGATCGCATCGTCGGGGTGCTCTCGGAGGGCGAGGGCATCCGCATCTTTCAGATCCATTCGCCGAAGCTCAAGGAGTACGAGAACGAGCGCTGGATCGACGTCACCTGGGATGTCGATCCCGAGCGCCCGGAGCGCTTCCCGGCCAAGATCCTGGTGACGGCGCTGAACGAGCCGGGCACGCTTGCCCAGATCGCCCAGGTGATCGGTGAGGCGGGCGGCAATATCGACAACGTGCGCATGATCAGACGCGCCAAGGATTTCACGGAAATGCTGATCGAAGTGGAAGTCTGGGACCTCGACCACCTCACCCACATTATGAACGGCGTCAAAGGCAAGCCGGCGGTGAGCAGCGTCGAGCGAATCTTTGTCTGAGGAGCGCTGGCAGCGGAGCTGATTTGGGCGCGCCTGCGCGCTATATCCAAAGGCGCGGCAGCACCTCGCCCCAGCCTTTGCGCGAGGCCCACGCCAGGGACAAATAGAGCCTTGACCAGCTTGACCAGAAAGAGCACCCCCCTGCCATGACGCGCACCCCCGATCAGCCATTAAGCTTCGCGCCGGCGCCGGCGGCCCACCTGCGCCTCGGCGTCAACATCGATCACGTCGCCACCATCCGCAACGCCCGCGGCGGCCGGCACCCCGATCCCTTGCGCGCGGCCCATCTCGCCGTCGCGGCGGGCGCGGACGGCATCACCGCACACCTGCGCGAGGACCGCCGGCATATTTCCGATCCCGACATCGCCCGGCTCAAGCAGGAGCTCACCTTGCCGCTCAACCTGGAGATGGCCTCAACCGAGGAGATGCTGGCGATCGCGCTGCGGCACGTGCCACACGCCTGCTGCCTGGTGCCGGAAAAGCGCGAGGAGCGCACCACCGAAGGTGGTCTCAACGTGGAGAGCGGCTCCAATCACTTGCGCCGCACGGTCGACGCCCTGAAAGCCGCGGGCATCCGCGTGTCGCTCTTTATCGAGCCCGAGCCCGGCGCGGTGGCGGCGGCGGCGCGCCTCAGCGCCGATATCGTGGAGCTGCACACGGGCGCCTATTGCGAGCGCGCACTCCAGGATGACCCGGCCGGCCTGCGGCACGAACTGGAGCGGCTGCAGCGCGCCGCCGTCGAGGCGGCCGCGGCGGGCCTCGAAGTGCACGCGGGCCATGGCCTCACCTTCAATACGGTGGCCGCCGTCGCCCGCCTGCCGCAGGTGGTGGAACTCAACATCGGCCACTTCCTGGTGGGTGAGGCGATTTTCAGCGGGCTCGGCCCGGCGATTCGCCGCATGCGCACTTTGATGGATGAGGCCCGCCATGGCGTGGCGTTGCAAGCGGCCGCCGCCACGCCATGATTTTGGGCCTCGGCAACGATATCATCGACATAAGGCGTATCGAGCGCACGCTGCACCGCTATGGCGAGCGCTTCCTTGCCCGTGTCTTTACCGACACGGAACGGCTGAAATCCGAGGCGCGGGCGAACCGGGCGGCCTCCTATGCCAAGCGCTTTGCCGCCAAGGAGGCGTGCGCCAAGGCCCTGGGAACGGGCCTGAGAAACGGGGTGTTCTGGCGCGACATGGGCGTCGTCAATTTGCGCTCGGGCCGGCCGACCATGGTCCTGACCGGGGGTGCCGCAGCGCAGCTCAAGCGCATCACCCCGGCCGGCTTCACGGCGCGCATCGACGTGACGTTGACCGACGACTTTCCCCAGGCCCAAGCCGTGGTCTTGATCTCTGGCGTGCCCAGCAAAGGCGGCGAAAATGACGCGGGATGAGGGATGTGCCGCTAGCCAGTCCGTGAATTGCCGGGTGCCCCACAAACGGCTATACGGGTCCGGAAAGAGGGGACCGGCAGGCTTCTTCGGCTAGCGGCAAGAAGCAGCAGAAAGAGAGCGCATGAGTTCCGAGACCGAGGCTGGCAAGGTGAGGGAATCCGGCTGGCGCGAAACGATCAAAATCGTGGTTCACGCCCTGATTTTGGCGATGATCGTGCGGATTTTCTTTTATCAGCCCTTCAACATTCCGTCTGGTTCCATGAAGCAGACGTTGCTGGTGGGCGATTATTTATTCGTCTCCAAGCTGGCCTACGGCTACAGCCGTTATTCCTTTCCTTGGGGCATCGTGCCCATTAACGGGCGCATTTTCGGGACTGAGCCCAAGCGCGGCGATGTCGCGGTCTTTAAGCTTCCCCGCGACAATTCCACAGATTTTATCAAGCGCGTGATTGGGCTGCCCGGCGATGAAATTTCGGTGCGCAGCGGCGTCCTTTATATCAATGGGCAGGCCGTGCCGAAGGTGCGCAAAGGCGACTTCATTGCCCCGGAGGAGGATCGGCCAATCCCGCGCTATGAGGAAACGCTTCCCAACGGCGTCAAATACTTCGTGCTCGATGCTACGCCTAATGGCCAATTCGACAATGTCGGGCCCTATAAGGTGCCGGCCGGCCATTATTTCATGATGGGCGACAATCGCGACAACTCCACGGATAGCCGCGAGCAATCGCCGCGCTTCGGCGTCGGCTATGTGCCCTTCGAGAACCTAGTCGGACGCGCGGAGATCATTTTCTTTTCCGCCGCCGTCGACGATCCCAACGCGTTCCGGCTGACACAGCCCTGGCACTGGCCCATGGACATTCGCTGGAGCCGGATTTTTAGCCTCGTGCGCTAGGGCCGTGGCGCCGGTCCGCAAGCTCAAGGAGCTGGAAACGCGCGTTGGCTACCATTTCAAGGATCGCGCCCTGCTACGGCGCGCGCTGACGCATGCCAGCGTGCGGCAGGCCTCGGCGAAACGGCGCGATAACGAACGCCTCGAATTCCTGGGCGACCGCGTCTTGGGGCTGGCCGTGGCCGAGCTCCTGAACGAAACCTATCCCGTCGCCAGCGAAGGCGAGCTTGCCCGCCTCTATAACCGGCTGGTGCGCGGGGGAACCTGTGCCGAGATCGCGCGCGAGCTCAACCTTGGCCAAGCCTTGGTCTTGAGCGAGTCGGAGGAGGGCAGCGGCGGCCGCGACAAGGAAACCATCCTGGCCGATGCCTGCGAGGCCCTGCTCGGCGCCATCTTCTTGGAGGCGGGCTTCGAAAAGGTGCGCAACGTGGTGCGCGTGCATTGGAGCACGCGCTTGGCCACGGCCCCCGCCGAGGTCGGCGATGCCAAATCGGCGCTGCAGGAATGGGCGCAAGGCCAGGGCCTCGACTTGCCGCGGTATGTCGAGGTGGAACGGCTTGGCCCCGACCATGCTCCACGCTTCACCGCCGAGGTGTCCATCAAAGGCCGAAAGGCGGCGCGCGGCGAGGGCGCCAGCAAGCGCGCGGCCGAGCAGGCCGCCGCCGCCGCGCTGCTCTCACGCGAGGGCGTCTGGAGGCCCGCCAAGTGAGCGAGCCCGCGCCAGATACAGAAACCCGCTGCGGCTTTATTGCCATTATCGGCGCCCCCAACGCCGGCAAGTCGACGCTCGTCAACGCGCTGGTGGGCAGCAAGGTCTCGATCGTCAGCCATAAGGTGCAGACCACGCGCGTGCCCTTGCGCGGCATCGCCATTGCCGGAGCAAGTCAGCTCGTCTTCGTCGACACGCCGGGGCTGTTCCAGCCGCGCCGGCGCCTGGAGCGCGCCATGGTGGAGGCGGCCTGGACCGGCGCGGCCGACGCCGACCTCGTTGTCCTGATGCTCGATGCCGCGCTGGGCCTCGACGCTGGAGCGCAACGCATTCTGGACACGCTCAAGGCCAAGCGCGTGGCCCCTATTCTGGTGCTCAATAAAATCGATCGCGTGCCCAAGCCGCGTCTGCTCAGCCTGGCGGCCGAGGCCAACGCGCGCCTGACCTTCGCCGCCACCTTTATGCTCTCGGCGCTCGGTGGCAGCGGCGTGGACGACCTCAAGACCTATCTCGCCCGCCAGGTGCCGCCCGGCCCCTGGCATTTTCCCGAGGATGAGGTCTCAGATGCGCCGCTGCGCCTGTTGGCGGCCGAGATCACGCGCGAGAAAATCTACGCCCGCCTGCACGACGAACTCCCCTACCACACGGCGGTGGAAACCACGGCCTGGCAGGAGAAAAAAAACGGCGTGCGCATCGAGCAGACCATTTTCGTGGAGCGGGACAGCCAAAAGCGCATCGTGCTCGGCAAGGGCGGCCAGATGATCAAGCAGCTCTCCAGCGAGTCCCGCCAGGAACTGGCCCAAATTCTCGAACAACCGGTGCATCTCTTCCTGTTCGTCAAGGTGCGCCAAGACTGGGAAGACGATCCGGAACGCTACCGGCAGATGGGTTTGAGTTTTCCCAAAAACTAAGGCCGCCGCGCCGAAGCCCCACGCCGGCAGCATGACGCGCTCACAAAGTTCCGCCAGGATGCACCAGGTCGCCCGCATTCTCCCCCCAATCCCGCGCCAGCGGCCCGTCGCCTCGCCGCGGCAAGGCTGCCGCGGCAGCGCTCGGCCCCGGGGCTAAGCTCGCCATGGAATGGTCAGACGAAGGCATGATCCTCAGCGTGCGGCCGCACGGGGAGACCAGCGCCGTGCTTGAGCTCTTTACGCGCCACAACGGGCGCCACCTGGGCCTCGTGCACGGCGGCCGCTCGCGCAAGCTGAGGCCCATCCTGCAGATCGGCAATCACGTCGAGGCCAGCTGGAAGGCGCGCATTGCCGACAACCTCGGCCACTTCGCCTTGGAGTTGCGCAAAGGCTATGCCGCGCTCGTGCTCGACGATGCCGCCGCGCTCGCGGCCTTGAGCTCGATTGCCGCGCTCGCCCGGCTGCTGCCGGAGCGCGACCCCCACCCCAATCTGTTCGAGGTCACGCTGTTTGTGCTCGGCTACTTGGACGAGCCCGCGGTGTGGCCCGCGCTGCTGGTGCGCTGGGAGCTGGCACTCCTTGAGGAGCTGGGCTTCGGCCTCGATCTGTCAGCCTGCGCCGCAACCGGGGCAAGGCAGGACCTCATCTATGTGTCGCCCAAGTCGGGGCGGGCGGTCTCGGCGGCGGCCGGCGAGCCCTACAAGGAGCGGCTACTGGCCTTGCCGCCGTTCCTGATCGGCAGCCCGCAGGCGGGCGTCACCGCGACCGACGTGGTGCTCGGCCTCGCGCTGACCGAGCATTTCCTGCTGGCGCGCGTGCTGCGGCCGCGCGATCTCACCATGCCGGAGGCAAGAAACCGCTTGTTGTCTTACCTTCGGCCGAATGTGTAGTTATCGACGTCGCAGTCGCTTCCGCCCCGCGCAAGGACCATGAAACCCGTGCCGTTGCTCAAATCCTGGCGTGACTACCCGGCGCTCGTGTTGGCGAGCCTCGGCCTCGTCTCGGGCATCCTGTCCGCCGTCGTCGGCTTCGAGGTGCGCGTCGACGTCTTGGACTGGCCCGGAGCCTGTTCTTCCTCTCCGCCGAAATGATGCCGATCGGCTTGTTCTTCGCCGCCGTCATGGCCTTTGCCATCGCGGCCTGGGAGAGTCCCGCCTGGGCCCCCATCATCACCTTCGTCGGTACGCTCTATGCCTGGAGTGCTGCCATCCAGACCGCGCTGTTCATGCACAAAATCGGCGGCGGCGATGCCAGCCATGCCGGGCCGCTGCTGGGCGGCGTCTGCGCCGGCTTTGTCGGCGCGGCGCTCACCTACCTGTCGGTGGCGCTTTTTGCCCACGAGCTCTTCGATCGCACCCATGCCGCGCGCACCTGCCTGGTCGGCGCCATTGCCGGCATTTTGTTCTATTTCGGTAGCCGCAATCTGATCGACGCGCGCATTCTGTTTCTGGTCTGGCAACCGGCCGTGGCCTACGCCATCGGCCTCGGACTCGCCGCCAAACCCGCAACCCAGGCCCTCTAGGCGGCTTCCCCGCGCGTCCTCCTCGCCGTGAGGCTACGGCGAGGTGCGCCCGCGCTCGACCTTGATGGACCCCGCCGGTCCTGGGCTCAAGACGAAGGTCTCGCCGTTGCGGGGCTCGAGCCCCGCCGCCGGCGCCGCCGTCTCGATCACGAGCGGACCGGCCGCGCAGCTCGTGTGGCTGACGCTCGCGCGCGCCGGCACCCAATCGCTCTCCTCGCCGAACCGGTAGTGGACGGCGGCCCCCGTGCGGTTCTCGATGGAAAAATTGACCTGCAGCGAGGCCGGCCGGCCCAACACCTCGACGGAAATGAATTTCGGCTGGCGGTCCGTGGCGCGGGCCACGCCGACGCCGATCTCGGTGGCGCTCTTTTCCAGCAAGTTGGCGCGATGCGGGGGTGACCTTTTCCAACCCTCGACCACGTCGCGCGCCAGTTGCGCGCTCGCAAAGCCGCGACTGTCGAGATTGAAGGCCAGGTTTTCGGCGATCAGGCAATGGCGATAACCCTGTGCCTCGGCGCGCTCGTGGGGCTCGCGGCCATCGGCCGCGTGCGCGAATTTCCCGGTTTTGCCGAGATAGGCGGCAAAGGCCCGCGCCGCCGCCGTCAACGCCGCATTGGGCTTGAGCGCGCCCAGGTTGTGCTCTTTGCGAAAGGCGTTCGTGCCCTCGATAATGGCGATCTCCGTCTGGGGCAGGTCGGGCAGCACGGGCATCCCAAAACCTCCGCGGCGCAAGCGCCGGCGTGCTGGCCGCGCCGGCAGCTAGCCAACACCGGGCAAAACACACATAAAGCCTGCAGCCGCGTAAAGCCTGCAGCCGCGCCAACCCGGCCACGCCGACGCTGAGCCAAGACGGCCCAACGCCTGCTGCGGACGCTCCGGTCCCGCAAACCGCCCCGGCTGGGGCCTGCGGCTGCCGGCGCCGAGCCACGGCCACACGCCCAACGCCCCGGCGCAAGGCGCAACCCCGGGGCGCCAGGTGATTCCCTTGAGCCGCCGGGCGTCCTGGGCTAACCCAGGCCGCATGAGCAAAACCACGATTCTCGCCCCCCCTCCACCCATCGAACCCATCAAGCTCAAGGACGCGCTCGAGGAGCGCTACCTCGCCTACGCGCTCTCCACCATCATGCATCGCGCCTTGCCCGACGTGCGCGATGGCTTGAAGCCGGTGCACCGGCGCATCCTTTATGCCATGCGCGAGCTCAGACTCGACCCCGAAGGGGGTTACAAGAAATGCGCCAAGATCGTGGGCGAGGTGATGGGCAACTATCACCCCCACGGCGATCAGGCCATTTACGATGCGCTGGTGCGGCTGGCGCAGGATTTTGCCGTGCGCTACCCGCTGGTGGACGGCCAGGGCAATTTCGGCAACGTCGATGGCGATAACGCCGCGGCCATGCGCTATACCGAAAGCCGGCTCACCAACGTCGCCGCGCTGCTGCTGGAGGGCATCAACGAGAACACCGTCGATTTTAGACCCACCTACGACGGCAGCAACCAAGAACCGGTGGTCTTGCCCGCCAATTTCCCGAATCTGCTGGCCAACGGCACGTCGGGGATCGCCGTCGGCATGGCGACCAGCGTGCCACCGCATAACGTCGAAGAGCTGTTGAATGCGGCCCTCCACCTCATCAAGCATCCCAACGCGCACATCGAGAAGCTGGTCGAGTTCGTGCCCGGCCCGGACTTTCCCACCGGCGGCGTGATCGTGGAGCCGCGCGAAGCCATCCTGGAAGCCTATAAAACCGGCCGCGGCGGCTTTCGGCTGCGCGCACGTTGGGAAAAGGAGGAGGGCGGCCGCGGCACCTATCAGATCGTCGTCACCGAGGTGCCCTACCAGGTGCAGAAGGCCAAGCTGGTCGAGCGCATCGCCGAGCTGATCAACGACAAGAAGCTGCCCTTGCTCGGCGACGTGCGCGATGAGTCGGCGGAAACCGTGCGCCTGGTGCTGGAACCGAAAAGCCGCAGCGTCGACCCGCTGCTGTTGATGGAGAGCTTGTTTCGCCTCACCGAGCTCGAGGTGCGCTTCTCGCTCAACATGAACGTGCTGACGGGACAGGTGCCCGGCGTGCTCTCGCTGCGCGACGTCCTGCGGCGCTGGCTGGAGCACCGGCAAGTCGTGCTCGTGCGGCGCTCCAAGTTCCGCCTGGAAAACATCGAGCATCGCCTCGAAGTGCTCGACGGGTACCTGATCGCCTACCTCAACATCGACGAGGTGATCCGCATTGTGCGCTTCGAGGATGATCCCAAGGCCAAGCTGATCAAGCGCTTCAAGCTAAGCGAAGTGCAGGCCGATGCCGTCCTCAATCTGCGCTTGAAATCGCTGTCCAAGCTGCAAGAGGTCGAGATCCAGGCGGAACTTGACAAGCTTAGCAAAGAGCGGCGCGGCCTCAACTCGCTGCTAAAGCACGAGGACGAGCAGTGGGCCGAGATCGCCGAGCAAATCAAGGCGTCGCGGGAGACATACGGCAAGAAAACCGCGCAAGGCCGGCGGCGCTCCTCCTTTGCCGATGCCCCCGCCATCGAGGTCGACCTCGACGCGGCCATGATCGAGAAGGAGCCAATCACGGTGATCCTCTCGGAAAAGGGCTGGATTAGAGCCATGAAGGGCCACATGGAGGACACCTCCAAGCTCGAGTTCAAACAGGGCGATGCTTTAAAACGCGCCGTGAAAGCCTCGACCACCGACCGGCTGCTTTTGCTTGCCAGCAACGGCAAGGTGTTCACGCTGGCCGCCGACCAGCTGCCCGGCGGGCGCGGGCACGGCGAACCCGTGCGGCTGATGGTGGATTTGGAAGAGAACCACGACTTCGTTGAAATCTGGGTGCACGAGCCGGGCCGCAAGCTATTGGTGGGCGCCACCTCCGGACACGGCTTCATCGTGCCCGAGGACGAGATGGTCGCCATGACGCGCAAGGGCAAGCAGGTGATGAACGTTGATCCACCCGCCGAGGCGATCACCGTGGTGCCGGCCGAAGGCGACATGGTGGCGGCGATCGGCGAGAACCGGAAGATGTTAATCTTCCCGCTCGACGAGGTGAACGAGATGTCGCGCGGCAAGGGCGTCATTCTGCAGCGCTATAAGGATGGTGGCCTTTGCGATCTGCGCGTCTTCAAAAAGGCCGCTGGCTTGAGCTGGCTCGACGCGGCGGGGCGGACCTTCACGCTCTCAACGCCGGAGCTGCGCGACTGGCTGGGCCAGCGGGCCCAGTCCGGCCGGTTGGCGCCCAAGGGATTTCCCCGCTCCAACAAGTTCGGCTGGGCCTTCTAAAGAGTGGGCCCACGCCACGCCAAGCTTCGGCGCGTGGCCGCTGGGATGCTGACGGGGTGTTGTGGAGCCTGCGGAGAGACAAGCACATGCGGGCAGGCCTGATCGGGATCATCGCGCTCGTGTTGGCCAGCGCCAGCGCCAGCCGCGGCACGGCCGAGCCCGGCTGTAGCAAGGCCGACTTCGAGGCCGTCGTCGACGAGGCGGCGGCCGCGCTACGCGCGCTCAACCATCAGAATACCCCCCAATTTCAGGCCAAGCTGCGCCAGCTGAAGGACAAGCGGGGCTGGAGCCACGAGCAATTCCTGGTCGAGGCCGCCCCCTTTGTGCGTGATGATGCCATTGCCGGCTTCGACCAGAAGTCCGAGGATTTTCTCGCCCGCATCACGCAGGCAGGCCAGGCCCAGGCCACCGCCGCCTCGCTCAATTGCGGCCTGCTGGTCGACCTCAGGGGCAGCCTGGCCCACTTGGTCGAGACACAAAAGGCCAAATGGACCTACATGTTCGAGAAACTCAACGCCGAGCTCGCCAAGGCGCGCTGAACCCCGGGGCTCTCTCGCCGCGCGCAAGCCTGCGAAGTGCGCGGCAACTCAGCGCCGCAGATGGGCGACGGCCTCGACGTGGGCCGAAAATAGAAACTGATCGATCGGCACCACGCCCTGCAAGTGATAGCCGCCGTCAACCAGGATCTTGAGATCGCGGGCGAGCGTGCCCGGCGCGCAGGAGACCGCTACGACCACGGGGACGCGCGAACGGGCAAGCGCCAGGGCTTGCGCCTTGGCGCCCGCGCGCGGCGGATCGAGCACGACGGCGTCGTAGTCCTTGAGTTCGCCCGGTGCCAGCGGCTCGCGCAGGAGATCGCGCACGCTGGCCATGATCGGCTTCAAGCCCTTGGCGTGCCGAGCGGCGGCCGTCAACGCCGCGATGGCCTCCGCGTCGTTGTCGAAGGCCGCGACGGGTGCCCGGCGCGCCAGAGAAAAGGTCAGCGTACCAAGGCCACAGAAGAGATCGGCGGGACGGCGGGCCCCCCGCACGGCGTTGGTTACCTCCTCGCCAAGCAGCGCTTCCGCCGCCGCAACGGCCTGCACGAAAGCGCCGGGCGGCGGGCACACCTCGACGCCGGCAAAGGACAGCTGCGGCAAGCTCCGTTGGCTCAGCGTTTCCCCGTTGAGGGTAAGGCGGGCGAGGCCGCGCTCGCCGGCGGCGATCTGCGCCAATCGCGCAGCAGCGCTGGCCGCGAGGCGCCGCTCGCTGCTAACGGCAACATCGAGCCCGGCCGGCGTCGCCAGCACCGTGAGCCGGACCTCGGGCTCGGCCGTGTGCGCTGCGATCTCGCGCAGCGCCGGCAAAGCGGCCACGATCTCTGCCACCAGCACCGGGCACTCCTTGAGAGCGAACACGACATCGCTCTCGCGCGGATGGTAACCCAAAAGGACGCCGCCTTTTTTCTCACGCCGGGCGGTGAACACCGCGCGCCGGCGCGAGCCGGCGGGAATGGGTCGCAGGGGGGCTACTTCGCCGCTCAAGCCCCGCTGGCGCAAGGCCTCCACCAAGATTGAGCGTTTCCAATCGGCATAGAGGCGTTCGCTCATGTGCTGGGCGACGCAACCACCACACACCCCAAAGTGGCGACAGCAAGGGTCCCGCCGCTCGGGGCTCGGCGGCGACTGCAGGCGCGGCAGGCCGCCCGCTTCGGCGGCAACGCGCTCGCCGGGCAAGACAAAGGGCAGGTAACGCGGCCCTTCGGGCGTCTCGGCGATGCCATCGCCGCGCGCGCCGAGCCGAAGGATCTGCAGATCCACCTCAGCCGTCATGCACCGCTCCGAGCAGGAATTCCTGATTACCCGAGCCGCCCCGGATCGGCGCCGGGATGACGCCGAGAACCCGCCAACCGGCTTGCCCGCTGAGCCAATCGCGCACGAGGTCGACCGCGCGTTGCTGCTGGGCGGCCTCGCGCACGATACCTCCCTTGCCGACGGCGGCGCGCCCGGCCTCGAACTGCGGCTTGATCAGGGCGACGAGCCAGGCGGCCGGTTGCGCCAGCGCCAAAGCCGCCGGCAGCGCCTTGCCGAGCGAGATGAAGCTCACATCGGCGACAATGGCTGCGACGGGCTCCGGTACGATGCTGCGCTCGAGCCTGCGCGCATCACAGCCTTCGAGCGATACCACGCGCGGCAGCTCTTTCAGGTCCGGGTGCAGCTGGCCATGCCCCACATCGACGGCATAGACCCGCCTGGCGCCGCGCTCGATCAGCACTTGGGTGAAACCGCCCCTCGAAGCGCCGATGTCGAGGGCAACGACGCCGGCCACGGGAAAAGCAAAGTGATCGAGTGCCGCCACCAATTTGAGGGCACCACGCGAGACGTACTTCGCCACGGCGGCGAGCGCGATGGCATCGCGGTCGCGCACGGGGGTGGCGGCGCGCCGCACCACGCTGCCCGCGACGGCGATGAGGCCGCGTTTAATCAGGTCCTGCGCTTCAGCCCGCGAGCGCGCCAGCCCCCGTCGAACGAGCATGAGGTCGAGCCGGAGCGCGCCGGTCTCCCCGCTGTCAGGCGTTAGCGGCATGGACCGCGTCCGTGGGCGGCCCGGGCGCAGAAAAAAAAGCCCCGGCGTTGGCGCCAGGGCTTTTTCCCGCTGCCGGATGGGGGATACGAGGGCAAGCAGGAAAGTTGGTCTAGGGACAATTTCTGCATAGGCGGGCGGCGGTGGGGCGTCCACACGGATTCGGGCCCACGCCCGCCCGCGCGCCAAGAAATCTGTGGAGATCCTGTGGAAAAGGCGGCGATTAGGCGAGCTCCGCCAAATTTTTGGCCAGGGTTTCTCGTCCGAGCGTCGCCAGCACGGTGGCGACGATCCCCGAAGCGTTGAGCCCGGCCCGCTCGTACATCTTCTCGGGCTTGTCGTGATCGATGAACCTGTCGGGCAGCACCATCGGGCGCACCTTGAGACCCCGGTCGAACAGGCCCTCCCCCGCCAGGTACTGCAGCACGAACGAGCCGAAGCCTCCGACCGAGCCCTCTTCGACCGTAATCAGCACCTCATGGTTTCTGGCCAGCCGGGCAATCAAATCGGTGTCGAGGGGTTTGGCAAATCGAGCATCCGCCACCGTGGTCGAAAGACCGAGCGCGGCCAGCTGATTGGCCGCCTCCACGCACTCGAGCAGGCGCGCGCCAAACGAAACGAGCGCCACGGTCGAGCCTTCACTGATGATGCGGCCGCGCCCGACCTCGAGCGGCTCGCCGCTCGCGGGCAGTTCCACGCCGAAGCCCTCCCCGCGTGGATAACGCACAGCCGAGGGACGGTCGTCGATGGCGACCGCGGTGGCCACCATGTGTTTGAGCTCGGCCTCGTCGGCGGCGGCCATCAGCACGAAGCCAGGCAGGCAACCAAGGTAGGCGACGTCGAAGGAGCCGGCGTGGGTGGGGCCGTCGGCACCGACCAACCCGGCGCGATCCAGCGCAAAGCGCACGGGCAGGCGCTGGATGGCGACATCGTGCACGACTTGATCATAGGCGCGCTGCAGGAAGGTCGAATAGATGGTGGCGAAAGGCTTGAAGCCTTCCGTGGCCAGGCCCGCAGCAAAGGTGACCCCGTGCTGCTCGGCAATGCCCACATCGAAGGTGCGCTCGGGAAATTCCTTGGCGAACAGGTCAAGCCCCGTTCCGGCCGGCATGGCCGCGGTGATGGCGACGATCTTGTCGTCCTTGCGCGCCTCCGCGATCAGGCTATCGGCGAACACCCGCGTGTAGCTCGGGGCATTCGGCTTGGGTTTCACCTGCGCGCCGGTAATGACGTTGAACTTGTTGACGCCGTGGTACTTGTCGTCCGAGGCCTCGGCCGGGGGATAGCCCTTGCCCTTTTTGGTGACGACGTGCACCAGAATGGGCCCGTGCGCGGCGTCGCGCACATTTTTGAGCACCGGGATCAGCACGCCCAGATCATGCCCGTCGATCGGGCCAAGGTAGTAAAAGCCCAGTTCCTCGAAGAGCGTGCCGCCGGTCCAATAGGTGCGCGTCATCTCCTCGGCAAGCGCCGCGCGGCGCTCCCAATACTTCGGCAGCTTCTTGGCCAGTTGCTTGGCGATGTCGCGCAAATGCAGATAGGTGCCGCTCGAGGTGATGCGTGCAAGATAGGTCGATATGGCGCCGACCGGCGGGGCGATCGACATGTCGTTATCGTTGAGGATCACGATCAGGCGTTCGTTGCGCGCACCCGCGTTGTTCATAGCCTCGTAGGCCATACCGGCGCTCATGGCGCCATCACCGATGACGCACACCACATTGTGCGTGCCCCCGGCGAGATCGCGGGCAACCGCCATGCCGAGGCCGGCCGACAGCGAGGTTGAGGAGTGGGCCGCCCCAAACGGGTCATAGACGCTTTCCGCGCGCTTGGTGAACCCCGACAGACCACCGCCTTGGCGCAGGGTGCGGATGCGGTCGCGCCGTCCCGTCAAGATCTTGTGCGGATAGGCCTGATGGCCCACGTCCCAAATCAAGCGATCGCGCGGGGTATCGAAGATCCAGTGCAGCGCCACCGTCAGCTCGACCACGCCAAGGCCAGCCCCGAGGTGACCGCCGGTGACGGCCACCGCGTCGATGGTTTCCTGGCGCAATTCGTCGGCCAGCTGGCGCAGCTGCTTTTCGGGCAAGCGGCGCAGATCGTCCGGGGTGACGACCTGGTCCAAAAGAGGGGTTTTGCTTGGATGGTCCACGCGTGAGGATAGCCTTTCGATCGCCGCCAGACGCGCCGGCGGCCCTGGGCCTTACATTAGGCCCACAATAGAGGAGAATCTAAGCCGTTTCGAGCCAAGAGGTGGCGGCGCGCAGACGCACGTTAAGCCGGGTTCGTGGGCTCAAAGGGCTCCGTGCCGGTCGGTGTGCCCGTCTCCGACAGGGTCAACCGCTCCACCCTGGCTTCCGCCTGCTTCAACAGCCGGTCGCAGTGCTCCTTCAGGGCCTCACCCCGCTCGTAAATGGTAATGCTTTCCTCAAGCTCGACGTCACCGCGCTCAAGCCGGCCGACGATGCTTTCGAGCTCCTTGAGCGCCCTTTCGAAGCTCATACCGGCGATGTCAAGGTGCTTGGCCCCGGGCTTGCTGGTCTGCATTCCTCAACTCTCCTGGCTGTTGTGCGGCCGCGGCCTACGCTCAGGCCCCGGCCTCCATCAGCATTTTGACATGGACGCCGACCGATCTGGCGAGCGCGGTCAAGTTGTAGCCACCCTCGAGCATGGACACGAGACGCCCGCCGGCGTAGGTGTCTGCAAGCTCGGCGATCTTGCCCGTCGCCCAAGCGAAGTCGCCCTCAAGGAACCGCAGATTGGCCAACGGATCATCCTTGTGGGCATCAAAGCCGGCCGAAATCAGCACCAGGTCGGGGGCGAAGTTCTTGAGCGCCGGCGACAGCCGCGCTTCGAACGCCTCCTTGAAGCGCTCGCCGTCGTCGCCCGGACGCAGCGGCGCATTCCAGATATTGCCGACCCCGGTTTCGCTGATCGCCCCGGTGCCGGGATAGAGCGGCATTTGATGGGTCGAGGCGAACAGCAGATTTTTGTCCGACCAGAACACGTCCTGCGTGCCGTTGCCGTGATGCACATCGAAATCGACGACCGCAACGCGCTCGACGCCATAGGTCTTCCGCGCGTAGAGCGCCGCGATGGCGACGTTGGAAAAAATGCAAAAACCCATGGCGCGCTCGGGCTCGGCATGATGCCCGCAGGGCCGCACCTGACAAAAGGCGTTCCTCACCCCCGAGGCCTTGTCCATGACGCGATCGACAGCACGCAAGCCCGCGCCCACCGCGCGCAAGGCCGGCTCCCAGGATTTGGCCGACAGGACCGTATCGGGATCGAGCCGCACGGGGTCCTGGCCCTCGGACGGGCGTACGCTCTTGACCCAGTCGATGTAGGCGCGCGGATGCGCAAGTTCGATCGCCGCCTCCACGTCCTCGCGCAAGGGTGCCTCCTCGCGCTCGAGGGCCGCGAAGGTCGGTTCGGACAGGGCCTTGTCGATGGCGCGCATGCGGTCGGGTCGCTCGGGGTGACCGAGACCGGTGTCGTGCTGAACGAAGCTGGGGTGGGTGAGGAGGAGGGTGGTCATCGCCAGGCTCTTGGCTGGAAGGTCATGGGGCGCGCGCGCGCGCGCTGGCGGCAAGCTAGCCTTCCCCGCGCCAACCGACAACCGCGCTAGCAGGCGCGCCGAGGCTGCAGCACCCGTGCGCCTTTGCCAGCGCCAACAGCGCGCCAGCGCGCTTGCCCCTTAAGTGCGCGGGTTCACCTTGAGCCAGGCCAGAACATCCCCGGCATTCCGATCCGGCGGAAACACCGGATAGAACACCTTGGTGATGCGGCCGTCATCGGTCACCATGGCGAGCCGCTTCAGCAGGGTCAGGCCAGCGACCTCGAGCGTCGGCAGGCCGAGGGCCCGGGTCAAGCTCAGTCGCTCATCGGACAGAATGGCAAACGGCAGATGCAGGCGGGTGACGGCCTCGGCCTGATAGGCGGTGTCCTGCGTTGATAGGCCGAACACTTGGGCGACGCCGGCCGCCTTGAGCTCGCCGAAGTGATCGCGAAAGGCGCAGGATTGCGGCGTGCAGCCGCGCGCGCCTGGGATCTCGTCCCAGCCATCGACCAGCGCGATCTGCCCGGGTTTGCCCATCCGCGGATAGGCATAGACGACGGTGCGGCCCTGACACTTGGCGAGCGAGACGGAGCGGCCGTCGGTGGCCGGTAGGGCCAGATCGGGCACCATCGCGCCTTCGAGGTGCCGCGCCGCCCCATCGTCCTGCGGGGCGGGAATTTTCGACCAGTCCACCTGCAGCAGGTTGGGTTGATTGGCTGTCGGCATGGCAATCCTCGGCGGGTTGCCATGTCATACCTGCCCCCTTTGCACTGTCAATGTTTTTGGCTCGTATTGGCTCACCGGGGTCGTTGGTGAGCCAATGCTTGTTCCCGAAATGAGCCGGGCGCCAGCGTTCTCCGCGAGCCCGATCCGGTTCGCCTCCTGATTATCAGGTCGCTCCACCGAGCCGTAAGGCGTCATTGCCGGATGCAGCGGTGATGTCGCTCGTCAGCGTTTTTGCTGGCGCGGCGCGCGACCATTAGCGCCTCAAACTAGTTGGTTGCGATCCAGCGCCCATGATAGCGATGGCCCTCAGGCTTGTTGGCCCGAGCGATGCGGTCGCATTCCAGAGTTTCGTCAAATCGGGCGAAAGTGCCTTGTACAATGTCGAGCACGTCGGCAATGGCTTGGCCGTGGTGCGGTTGCCAGGCTTGGCGGACGATGCCAAGCGATTGGCCGAACTCTTTCGGCGTCATGGTCTTGTCCGAGACCGCTAAATGCTTGAGGATTGGCACCGCATTCGCTGCTAGCTGCAACGCGCGATGTGCGCTTAGGCGTTCCATTGTGACTTGCTCCTTCGTCTAGCGACCTTGGCCGCGCAATTGTCGAACGGCCGCAAATTGCCTCAACTCGCAGTCGGCGCGCATTCGGTAGTCGTCGTTCCATTCAGCGCAGGTAGGCCTCGACCTGATGCAGCGTCCAAGAGTGGACGCAGCGGTCGGCCAAGGGTGGGTTGATCGCCTTGCCGGTGTTGGGGTTGATCAAGGCAAACAATCCGAAGTCGGGGGCGAGCCGATCCCGACGATTGCTTTTGACCAACTGGAGGCCGAAGCGGCGTTGTGCTTGGCGCCGCGCAAGGTTCTCGCGGACTTTGATTTGTTGTGGCGTCATGGATTTCCTCTAA
>Ga0075423_10002203_pt1 | contig 17572 bp, 8 predicted proteins | sample SoiMethybrSBSTD2_FD_80114 | JGI IMG/M metagenome (GOLD analysis project Ga0075423, IMG submission 80114) | Bulk soil microbial communities from a Populus tree surrounding site in Tennessee, USA - Soil MetaG P. TD hybrid SBSTD2 | ecosystem: Environmental > Terrestrial > Soil > Tree plantation...
GTCGGACACGGGACGGCCGGGCCCCACCTGATCGCCCTCGCGGTATTCGGGCAGCTGCTGACCGAAGAACATCCCGCCTGCCGCGTCGCGGTTCTCCTTGATCGACACGACACCGTCGAGCGGGGCGCGCAGGATCAGACTGTCGATCACCTGCTGCACGCGCTGCGTCGCGATCAGCGCCTTGTTCCGCTTCTCCTCGACCACGAGGAGCGAGGCCTTGTTGGTTTCGGCACGCGACGTGACGTCCTCTTCGAGCTGTGCCAGCCGCCGCCGTGCTTCCTCGAGCGAGAGCACGTTCTTTCTGGCCTCGATCGCGGCGATCAACTCGTTCGCCATGGTGTCGAGCTCGCCCCGGCGGACGTCGAATCGCGCTGTCAGCATCGCGACATCGTCCTGGGCCTTCTGGACCGCCGCGTCGGCCTTCATCTTGACGATTTCCTGTTCGGCCTCGGCCAGCTCGGACTGGGCCTGCGCGAGCGCGTACAGCTGATCGGCCGGATCGAACTCGACCACCGGATCGTCCTTCCTGACCGCGACGCCGGTCGGCACCAGCTTCACGATGCGCAGGCTTCCGCCGCCGACCGGCGGGGCGACGAGCGTGATCGTGCGGCCGGCGCGCAGGTCGCCGGTGGCATGGACGGTCAGCTTGAGCGGGCTCTTGCCGACCCGCGTGGTCGGGACCGTCGACCGGCCGTCGGGCAGGCTCGGGACGGCGATCGTCAGCGCCGCGCCGGCGCCGACGATGGCGATCAGGAGGACGGCGATCAGCGTGCCGCGGCGCTTCTTCAATTCGCCCTCCTGATCATCTCGGGCGCCGGGCGCCGGGTGGCGATACGATCGCCCGGTTCGACGCCCGAAGCGATTATGGCCTGCTCGCGGCCGCGGCGTTTGACCTCGACGCGGGTCGGCACGAACTCGGAGCCTTGCAGGCGGTAGACGTTCGGCGCGCCGTCCTGCTGGAAGATGGCTTCGACCGGCACCAGGACGACGTCGGGAATGCGCTCGGTCGCAATCCGGGCGACGGCGGTCATTCCCGGACGGATCTTCGGGTCGATGTCGATCAGGATCAGGTTGAGGTTGAAATTCTTCGGCGGCGGCCAGCCCGACGTGAAATCGACCTTCGCCAGCACCGAGATGTCGTTGATGCGCGCCTTGAACTCGCGGCCCGGTATCGCCTCGATCCGGACGATCGCTTCCTGTCCCGTCTGGAGGCGTCCGCGATCCGACTCGTCGAGCCGGGCTTCCAGGTGCACGGACGAGAGATCGGGGAGCTCCAGGATCGCCGCGCCGGGCCAGGCGCGGTCGCCCTCGCGGAACTCCTGCTCGCTGCCCCAGGTGCTTGCCGCGCGAAAATTCGGGAGGATGTTCACGAGCCCGGCTGCCGGCGCCTTCACTTCGAGATTCTGCAGGCCGCGCTCGGCGCGCTGCAGGTCGGCAATCGCTTTCTCGCGCTTGCGCTGACGCGCCGCGACGTCCGCTTCGGCCGAGGTGCGATCGGACTTGATCTTCTCTTCGAGCTCGCGGAGTTTGTGCTCGGCGTCGGCAAGCGCCAGCTTGGCCTTCTCGTTGTCGATCCGCGAGACCGTGTCCCCTTTGTTCACGTCGAGCTTCGCGCGCTCGATGTCGTAGCGGGCCTTCATCAGCGCGGTCGCGTTCTGCTCCTCGGTGATCTTCCCCTGCGCGCGCGCCTGCTCGATTTCGGCATCGGCCTGACGGAGCTCGGTCTGTTTTTCCTGGATCGTCTTCTTCAGCAGCGATCCGTCGAACTGCACCACGACGTCGCCGGCTTTCACCATGGAGCCGTTCTTGGCGAGTTTCACGATCTGAAGATCGCCGGACTGCATGGGCGACGTCAGGACGATGGATCGCAGCGGCCTGATGTCGCCGCGGATCTCGAGGGTGTCGACGAACTCCCCTTTCTTCACTTCTGCCGTCGGCAGATCCGGCACGGCGCTGCCGCGGACGGCAAACGCGCCGACGGCGATCACGGCGATGGTCATCGTCACGACCAGGACGATGTTCCGGGGGCGGCGAAGGGCGGCGCGCAGGCCCTTCATCTCGTGCCTCCGCCCACGTTCCTCGCCACATTTCTCGCCAGCACGGCGCCTGCGTCGATCCCGGACGCCACCACCACTTCGTGGGCGCTCTTCGCGCCGAGCGTGACCTGACGCTCCTCGAAGGACGAACCCCGCTGCACGCTGACGAACGCGCGGTCGCCGTCCTGGCGCACGGCGTCGAGCGGCACGACCAGCGCCGCCGGCGTGCGCGCCAGCTCGACGTCGAGCGACGCCGTGAGATCGGGCATGAGATTCGGGTGGGACCCCTGGATGTCGATGAGGACCACGAACGCGCGCACCTTGTTCGACAGGTTCGACATCACGCCGAGCGGGGAGATCTGCGCAATCTTTCCAGGGAAGTGCAGGTCGGGATAGGCGTCGAGCCCGACTCGAACGGACTGCCCGGTCTGCAGCTCGTTGATGTCGCCCTGATTGACCCGGGCGCGGACGCGCATCGAGTTCGGATCCACGATGTCCACGATCGGCACGCCGGCGCGGATCTCCTCGCCTTCCTGCACCTCGGCCATCGTGTTCGACTTCCAGATCGACTTCAGGACCGCCATGCCGCCGAGCGGCGAGAGAATGGCCATGCGCTCGGCGTTGGTTTCGGCCATCTTCATCGCGTTTTCAGCCCGGTCCCGCCGGATCTTCAGGATGCGGATGTCGGCCTCGGCGGCCTTGCGCTTCAGTTCGTACGTCGTCTTCAGCTGCTTGAGGGTCGCCTGGGCCTGCTCGAGCGCCAGGGTGTTCTTCTCGGCATTGATCCTGGGGATCATGTCGTTCTTGACCATCTCGAGCTCCGCCCGCGAGACGGAGCTCTCGCCGACCTTGATCTCGCTGTCGTCCTTCGCGGCCGCCGCCCGCTCCTGCGCTTCGCGCTTGCGGATCTGCTGGTCCAGGTCCTGCAACTCCGCGCGTCGATCCAGCGCGTTGGTCTGCTGCTGCTGGCGATCGAACTCGACGATCAGATCCCCCTTCTGCACGGCGCTGCCCGGACGGACGAGCCGGGTGATCACGAGCGACATGGTGTTGGGACCCGAGAGTCTCGGCGCGGAGATGGTGGTGGATTGAACCGCCTCGACGGTTCCGCTGAGACGAAGCGACCGCACGAAGTCGCGCCGCGTGACGGTGACGCTGGTGGAACGGCCCTGCGGCTCAGCAGTCCGGGCGTCCACCGGCGTGGCGCGGCAACCCGCCAGCGCCAGCAGCACGCCGCACGAGGACAGGCCAAGACAGAAGGACGCCAGGGCGGCCGCAGGCCGCCGGCGGCGGCAGGTGAACGACAACATGGAGGGGCCCCGTTCCCGATATCAGACGGACAGATGCGGCCCTTGGTTGGCGGTTTTTGGGCGGCTCTGGCGATGTGCAGCCCGTACTGCGGGGCCGCACGGCTTATTTGACACCGAAAGGGAGAAAAAAGCTCAGTCCGCCCGCGGACCCGCGGACCGCGCACGCGGGCGTAGCCCGCTCATTCGTGCCTGAGCGCAACGAGCGGGTCGATGTGTGTGGCCCGGCGCGCGGGCAGTGCGCCGGCGGCCAGCGCGGCGACGAGCATGCCCAGCGCGACAGCGGCGAAGGTGGTGGTATCGGTCGGCTCGGTCTCGAACAGGAAGGGCTGCAACAGCCGGGTCGCGGCCGCCGCGCCGGCGGTGCCGAGGGCGATCCCGGCGGCGCCGAGCCACAGCGTCCGCCGCAGGACCATCCAGATCACCGCGCGCGGGCGCGCGCCGAGCGCCATCCTGACGCCAATCTCGTGCGTTCGCTGCGCCACCGAATACGCGAGGACGCCGTAGATCCCGACCACCGCGAGGATGAGCGCCAGCACCGCGAACGTACCCAGCAGCCGCGTCTGGAATCGCGGCTCTGCCGTCGCCAGGAACACCACGTCATCCATCAGAGCGATCGACGTCGCGGCCTGGTTGCGGTCCGTCGCGCGCAGGGCGCTGCGGATCGCCGGCACGAGGGCCTCCGGGTCGGACGACGTCCGCAGCACGTACGAAATGTGCTTCAGGAAGAACGCCTGCTCTACCTGCTGAAACGGTCTGTAGATCGCGGGCCGGGCGGCTTGCGACGGCCCCCACTGCCTGACGTCGTCCACGACGCCGATGACGGTCATCCAGTCGTTTGCGCGACCGCCGAAGCCGACGCGCCGTCCGATGGCGTCTCCGGACGGATCCAGATATCTGGCGACCGTGCGGCTGACGATGGCGACGGGCGCGCCCTTGCCGTCGTCGCGGCTGTCGAACTCGCGGCCCCGGACGAGACGAATCCCCATTGCCGCGAAGTACCCACTGCTGACAGCGGGCTTGTCGACGATGAAGTCGGGCGCAGCGCTCCTGCCCTCGACGGCGAAGTCGCCGCTCATGTGCATCGTGCCGAGCGGGCGCCAGTTGACCAGGCCTGCCGCGGCGACGTCGGGAACCGCGCGCAGTCTCTCGAGCAGGACCTGATGGAAGGCGTGCAGGCGTGCCGTATCCGGGTAGCTCGCGTCGGGAAGATCGAGATTGAGCGTGATCACATGCCGGGTATCGAAGCCCGGATCGACGGCGCGCAGCCGGAGAAAGCTCTTGAGCAGCAAGCCGGCGCCGGTCAGCAGCACCAGTGCGATGGCGATCTCGCCGATGACCAGGATACGGCGCAGACGTTCCTGGCCGCCACCGAACGTGCGAACGCCCGGTGAGAGCGCCTCCGGCGACTGCTTCCGCGTGGCCCGAAGCGCCGGAATCAGTCCGAAGGTGACTGCCGTCAGCAGCGAGGCGACGAATGCGAACGCAACCACCCAGGGGTCGATCCGGATCATTTCCAGCCGGGGGATCCCGCCGGCAGGCGCCAGCGCGATGAGGGCCGGCACGCTCCAGCGCGCGAGCAGCAGGCCCGCCACGCCGCCGATCAGCGCCAGCACAGCGCTCTCGGCCAGCATCTGCCGCACCAGCCGCGCCTTCGTCGCACCGAGCGCGAGCCGGACCGCGATCTCACGGCGCCGGTGAGCGCCGCGGGCCAGCAGGAGATGCGCCACGTTCGCGCAGGCGATCAGCAGAACGATCGTCACTGCGGCGGCGAAGATGATCAACGGCCGGCGGACATGGCCGACCAGCAGCTCCTTGAGCGGAAGCACGCCGACGGTCCATGGCGGACCCTCGGTCTCCGGCTGCTGCGGCAGCTGGCGCCGGAGCGTGTCGAAGCGGGCCTGCGCCTGCTCGATGGTCACGTCCGGCTTCAGCCGGCCGATCACCGGGAACATCAACGAGTTCCGGCCCGACAACTCAATCTCCTTGGGCGCCCACGCCTGGGCGCGCCGCGGGAATTCGAATCCGGGAGGCATGACGCCGACAACGAGGCGGCGCACGCCGTTGACGGTGACCTCGCGGCCGAGCGCCGACACGTCGCCGTCGTAGCGGGTCCGCCACAGCGAGTGGCTCAACACGAGCGTGGGCTCCGCGCCCCGTTTCGCATCGTGGTCGGCGAACGTGCGGCCGAGCGCCGGCTTCACGCCGAGCACGTCGAAGAATTCGCTGGTCACGTGACCGACCTTGATCACGATCGGATCCCCGGCGCCGACGAGGCTGCCGTCGAAGGTCGAGTACGTGGCGAGACTCGAAAAGGGATGGGGCTGGCGTTGCAGCGCCGAATAGTTGTGATCGGAGAGGACCGGCTCGTGCACGAAGGCGTTCCGAGGCGACATCGCCACGAGGATCAGGCGCTGCGGCTCGGGAAACGGCAGGGGGCGCAGCAGCACGCCGTTGACGACCGCGAACATCGCCACGGATGCGCCGATGCCGAGCGTGAGCGTCGCGATCGCTGCCAGCGCAAAGGCTGGAGAGTGGCGGAGCGCCCGCAGCGCGTAGCGCACGTCCTGGTTGGATTGCTCGATCAGACGAGCGACGCGCCGCCGATCGCGGCACTCCTCCTTACGCTGCTGCAGGCCGCCCATCTCGATCGCGGCCGCGCGCCGCGCCGCCTCGGGCGACATGCCGCGGGCGACGTTGGCCTCGATCAGACGATCGAGGTGCCAGCCGAGCTCCTCGTCCAGCTCCCGATCGAGCGCACGGCCGCGGAACAGCGACCGCACCGCCACGATGATGATCCGCAGACGGCGTTCGAACAGCATGCTCGCGATCCCTCCGACGCGACCCGCGTCTGGCTCACGCCTGATCCAGGCGCATCACCCCGGTGATGGCGGCCGACAGCCGATCCCAGTTGGCCGCTTCCCGCTCGAGATGGCGCCGCCCGGGGCGAGTCAGCGCGTAGAACTTGGCGCGCCGATTGTTCTCGGTCGGCTTCCACTCGGCCTTGATCCACCCCTCGTTCTCGAGCTTGTGAAGCGCCGGATAGAGCGAGCCATCGCTCACCTGCAGGATCTCGCCGGAGACCTGGCGCAGCCGGATACCGATAGCCCAGCCGTGGAGCGGTTCGAGCGCGAGGATCTTCAGGATCAGCAGGTCGAGCGTGCCTTGAACGAGGTCGGATGGTTTGCTCACGATGACTTCCCTCGGTTACCGAGAGGCAACTATATGCCTGTTCCTCTCGGTAAGCAAGGGGAGAGTCGCGGACCGCGCGTCAGCAGGAGTAGGTGATCACCGCGACGATCAGGATCACGACGACGACCAGCACGGTCGCGGCCCGGGCCGGAGTCAGCGCGGCGGGCAAGGCAAGGCGGCGAGGGATTTCGAGCGCCGGCATCTCGGCGGTCGAGTCGGCGGCCGCGTCGAGGCTCTCTGGCGCGGCGGCTGACGGTGCGGGCATGGGTGGGAAAGGTTCGAGCTCGGTCGGGACAGACGGCGCCGGTGTGGGTTGAGGCTGCTGGGGAGCAGACGGTGGCGTCGGGTGCGGCGTGTCATCCCGGCGGCGTTTGAGCCGCCGCAGCTCGGTCTCCAGCTCGGCGATCACCGGAGCGACCAGCTCGCGCGGCGAGAAGCCATTCAGCGTGGCCAGGGCTCCCTGGTGGTCGCCGGCGATGAACTGCCGCCGCGCCTGCATCGCCGCGGCTGCCGCGCGGCGCCTCACTTCTCCTTCCTGGCGGCGCGCGGCCGTCAGATCCTGGGCGCGTTGCCGCGCGCCCGCTTCAGCTTCCTGCTGCGGGGTGATTACGACGGTTTCATCGATCGCGTCCGGTTCCTGTTCCTGCCGTTTCCGCACCAGCGCGTCGTGCGCGCGGCGCTGGCGATCCGCGTCCTCCTGGGCGCGGCGCTGCCGCTCGGCTTCCTCGCGCCGCTGCCGCTCGAGCTGCCGCACTTCGGCTTCGATCGCGACGATCGCATCGCGCACGATCGTGACGGGCGGCTCGAACGCGCGCAGATCGGCCAGCGCGCCCGCCTGATCGCCGCTCCTGGCGCGCTGCAGCGCTTCGGCCACCGCCGTCTGCGCGCGCCGCTCCTGTTCCTGCTGCCGCGTCCGCGCCTCGAGCGCCGCGGCGGCGCGCGACTTCAGCTCCTGCGCGTCCTGCCGCGCGGGATCCTGCTCGAGCGCTTCCTCGGCGGCACGCACCGCGGAATCGAGCTCGCCGTGATCGAAGCGGTCGCGCGCCCGCTCGACGGCGGCGGCGGCGGCGCGGCTCCGTTCCGCATCGCGGCGCCGATCGCCGCGTCGCGCCGCGAGCTCCTGCTGCAGCGCCTGCGCGCCGGGCTCGTCCGGACGCACCTGCAGCGACTGCTCGACAAGATGCTCCGCCACCGACAGCGATCCCTGCTCGAGCGCGGCCCGCGCGTCGGCGAGCCAGTGCTGGATCTGCCCGTCTTCGATGGCCGTCTGCGCGGCGTGCAGGGTTTCGAGCGCGCGAGGCTCCCCGGTATCGAGAATCAACGCGAGCTCGCACTGCTCGATCGCCGCGTCGAACCGGCCGGCGTCGAGATGCGCGCGGCCCTCGGTGACGTACCGATCGATCTGTTCGGCCCGGCGCTTCGCCAGCGCCTCACGGGACGGCAGCCTGATGCCGCCGAGCGGGGTCTTTTTCCCCGAGCCGCTGCCGCTGTCCGAACGCGGCTTGCTGGAATCGGCCGGCGGCGCCGCCGGCTCTCCTGGCGCCGGCCGCTCCACCCGTACCGTGGTCGAATCCGACTGCGCGACGATGTTGTCCCTGGCCCTGACGATGGCGGACGCGAACGTGCCGAGGCTCTGGTACCGCTTCTCCGGGTTCCGCTGCAGCGCGGTCTGCACGATCTCCTCGAGCTGCGCGTCGATCATCGGGAACAGCTCGCGGATCGGCCTTGGGCTGTCGTGCGCGATCCGATGCATCACCACGTGCGGCGACTCGCCGGCGAAGGCCTTCTGCCACGTCAATAACTCGTACATCACCAGCCCGACCGCGAAGATGTCGCTGCGGTGATCCGCCGGCTGCCCCATGGCCTGTTCCGGCGACATGTAGTGCGGCGTCCCGAGCATGGCGCCGACCCGGGTCAGGCCGCTCGTGGCGGCGTCGGCAACGATGCGCGCGAGGCCGAAATCGAGGATCTTGAGCACGCCGTCGGCGGTCAGCATCAGGTTCGCCGGCTTGATGTCGCGGTGGATGATCCCCATCTTGTGCGCGTGGCCGAGGCCCGCACACAGCTGCAGCATCAATTCGAGCCGGCGGGTCAGCCGCAGCGGCGCGCGCCGCCGGATGACCTCGCCGAGCGTCTCCCCGTCGATGTATTCCATGGCGATGAACGGCTGACCGGTGTCCTCGCCGACGTCGTAGATGGTGATGATGTTCGGGTGGGTCAGGCGGGCCGCGGACCGGGCCTCGCCGGCGAACCGCTGCTGGATCTCGGGGTTGAAGACCGACAGCACCTTGAGCGCCACCGTCCGGTCCAGGACAGGGTCGCGCGCCAGATACAGAAGGCCCATGCCGCCCTCGCCCAGGCGGTCGAGCACTTCGTAGCGGCCGATTCGCTGCGGAAGGGGTTTCACGACGTACGGGTCATCTTACACGGATGCCCCGAGGGCGCCGGCCGCGCCGGAAACGACCGTGGTAACGTGAGGGCCGCTCAGCTCGAGCCCTATGTCGGCCTCGCAAGTTCCGAGACGAATCGGCCGGTACGATGTCCTCGACCGCATCGGGTACGGGGGGATGGGGATGGTCTTCCGCGGCCGCGATCCGCACATCGGACGGCTGGTCGCCATCAAGCTGCTGCGGATCGGGGACGAGGATCTCCACGATCGCTTTCTTCGCGAGGCCCAGTCCGCCGGCGGCCTCAAGCACCCCAACATCGTCACGATCTACGACTTCGGCGAGCACGAGGGCGCGCCCTTCATCGTCATGGAGTACGTCGAGGGGACGACGCTCGCGGAGCACATCAAGCAGAACATTCCGCTGACGCTGGTCCGGAAGCTTGCGCTGATGGAAGCGCTCGCGGCCGGGCTCGAGTACGCGCACAACAAAGGCGTCGTTCACCGCGACGTCAAGCCCGCCAACGTGATGGTCGACAGGGAAGGGATCCTGCGCATCCTGGACTTCGGGATCGCGCGCGTGACCGACTCCGGTCTCACCCAGACCGGAATGATCATGGGGACCCCGAACTACATGTCGCCCGAGCAGGTCGAGGGGAAGCCGAGCGATCGCCGCAGCGACATCTTCTCCGCCGGGCTGGTGATGTACGAGCTCCTGTCGTATCACCAGGCCTTTCCCGGCGACACCATGCACCAGGTCATGAACGCGATCGTGCGCCAGACCCCGGTGGCGCTGCGGACGCTGGTGCCCGAGCTCGATCCCGCGCTCGAGACCATCGTCAACCGCGCCATCGAAAAGGACCCGTCGCGGCGCTACCAGACCATGGCGGCGATGGGAACGCACATCGCCCGAGTGCGTGCGAGGCTCGATCCCGGAGCGTCCCCCGCGCTCGACGATGCGACGGTGATCAGCAGCGCGAGCCACCCGGTGCCGGCGAGAACGGATCGCCACGTCCTCGAGCAGCGGCGCTCGGAGCGCATGCAGACGCTGCTCAAGACCGCCGAGCGCGCGCTCGCGGCCGGACGGTTCGTCGAGGCGCTCGACGCCTGCGAGCAGGTCGTGTTGATCAGTCCGGACGACGCGGCCGCGTCGGCGCTGATGGAGCAGGCCCGTACGGCACTCGATCAGCAGCAGGTCGAGCAGCTGGTCGGCGAAGCGCGCGGGTACTTGAAGGAGGGCGAGCTCGCCACCGCGGCGGAGCTGGCGCACCGGGCGCTGGGCATCCAGCCCGAGAACCAGGACGCGAACGCCCTGCTCGAGGAGATCGCGGCCATCGAACGCGAGACCCGGGAGCGCGCGCTGAAGGAGCGCGCGGTCGCGATCGCCATCGAACGGTGCCGCGACGCGGCACTGGCCGGCGACGCCGAGGGCGTGATCGCGGCGGCAGACGAAGTCCTGGCGCTCGACCGCGAGCACGCCGAGGCGCGTGACCTGCTGACCGAGGCGCGCGGGCTGGTCGAGGCCCGGGAGCGCGAGCGGGACGCGGAGCGGCGCGCGCGCGAGGCGGTGGAGCGCGCCAGCCAGGAGTTTCACGACGGCCGGCACGACGACAGCATCGCCCGGCTCGAACAGTACTCGCCGCCCCACTCGATCGTGACGCAGGCGCTCGAGGATTTGCGTGCCGAACGCGCGGAGTTCGAGCGTCTCAAGCGCGAGGCCGAGCGGCAGCGCAAGCGGGAAGCCGAAGAGGCGGCGGCCGAGAAGCAGCTGCAGATTGCGCTCGGCCTGTCGCGCGCCGCCATCGCGCTGACCGAGCAGCGTTTCGCGGAGGCGTCGGAGATCGTCGACGAGGTCCTCGCGCTCGACCCGGCCCACGCTCGGGCGCTGGCGCTCGGCGCCGAAATCGAGGCAGCGGTCGAGGCGCGGCAGCGGCAGGAGGAGGCCGAGCGCCGCGCCGACGAAGCGATCAAGTCGGCGGAAGCGTTGTTCGACGCCGGGGATCATGCCGCGGCGCTCGAGCTGCTCACTGGTCATCCCGGTGAGTCCTCGCGCATCGCCACTGCGCTGGCGCGGCTCCGGCAACGGCAGCGCACGACCAGCGAGCGCGAAATCGAGGCGCGCCGCGCCGAGCACGATCGCCGCGCCGCCGAGGCGATCGCCGGCGCCCAACAGCTGATCGAGGCGGGCCGCCACCGCGAGGCGCTCGAGGCGCTCGAACACTTCACGCCGTCGCACCCTGAGGTCGACCGCGTCCTCCGCGATCTGCGCCGTGACGTCGAGCGACGCCGGGAAGCGGAGTGGATAGCCGAGCAGACGGCGGCGGCCGCCGCGGAGATCGACGGCGGGCGCTTCGAGGACGGGCTCGCCCGCCTCAACCGGCTGCCGCAGGCCGCGAAGGACGGCAGGGATGTCGCCGCGCTCGTCGCGCGCGCCGAGAGCGGGGTCGCCGCCGCGATGGAGGCGCAGCGGGAGCGGAACGCCGCCACCACGCAGCTCGCCGACGCGGAAGCGGCCGCCGAAGGCTGGGAGCCGGCGCGAACACTGGCGATCCTGAAGGGCCTCGAGCCGCGCGTACGGGCGCGCGCGGACCTCGAGGATCTGGCGCCGCGGATCGAACAGCTGACCGCGTTCGCGCGAAAGCGGCAGGACGGCCTGAGTCTGTTCCGCGAGTCGACGGCGCAGCTTCGATCCGGCGCGCTGCAGACCGCGCTCGCGACGATCGAGCGGGCCATCGCCGGCGAGCCGCAGCTGCCCGGCGCCGTCGAGCTGCGCGAGCGCATCCAGTCGGCCATCCAGGCGGAGGCGCAGCAGCGGGAGCGCGACGAAGCGGCGCAGACCGCCGTCGGCGCCGCGCGGCAGCTCGCGCACGGCGGCCGGCTGGCGGAAGCCATCGCCGCGCTCGAACAGGCGGACGCCGCGCATCCGCTGGTGGCGAGGACGCTGACCGACCTCCGCGGGCAGCGCACCGAGGCCGAGCACCGCGACCGTGAGCGCCGCGAACAGGACGAGAAACGCGCGCAGGCCCGCCGCGCCGAAATCACCGGGCTGCTCAAGCGCGCGCGGAAAGCCCGGTCGCCCGAAGCGGCGATCGCGCTCCTGCGCAGCGCCCTCGAGCTCGATCCCGACAACGCCGAGGCCCAGGATGTGTTGGCGCGGGCCCAGGAACAGCGGGAGGCCGAGCTCGCGCGCGCGGCCGGTGTGTCCGGTCCGGCGCCGCCGCGAAGCCGGCTCTGGCCGATCGGCGGCATCGCGGCAGCCCTCGTCTTGCTCGTCATCGTCGGCTACATCGTGCGCAACGGACTCGATCGGACGACGAGTCTGCAGACGACGAGCGTGACGCCCGTCACGGTTGCCCCGACGACGAGCCTGACGCCAACAACGTCTGTGTTGCCAACGGCGATCGAACCCACGTCGATTCCCACTTCCAGTGTCGGCCCGGGACGAGGCGCCGAGCGCGGATCCCGCGGATCGCTGACGAGCCCGGCGCCGCCGCGCGGACAGATATCGCCTCCGACGACCGTCCAGCCGACCCCGACGCAACCCTTGACGACGACGACCGTCACCCCGACACCGACGACGACGACAACGGTGATCACGACAACGACGAGCGTACCGGCGACGACGACGTCCGTGGCGCCGGCGGCGCCGGCCATCAGCGAGTCAGCGGCACGGCAGGTGGTGGAGGCGTACTACGCGGCCTATCGGGCGAGAGATTTCGGCGCGCTGCGGCGGGTGTTTCCGAACGCGCCGGATCTCGATCGCGCGCGGATCGGCGCGCTGCGCAAGGACTTCGAGCCGTGCGACTACGGCCTGCGCGACTGGACTATCGAGTCCGTTGGAGATGCCCGCGCGCTGGTCCGGGTGGATGTGACGGAAACGTGCAGGCCGAGAATCAGGGTGGCGGCCCGATCGATCAACGCGTCACGGGCGTTCGTGTTGACCAGGACCGCCGATGGCCGCTGGATTATCACCAACGGGCCTTAGGAGTCATCTTGTCAAGGGACAAGGGGATAAGGGACAAGGGACAAACACCAGAAACAACTCCGATCAGAACGACCAGTCGATCCCGGCGACGGGCGTGACCTTCGCGCGGAGGCCGTCGTTGTTCAGCGAGGTCAGCACGTTCGCGGTGAGCAGGAAGCGGCGCCAGATGTTCCACTTCGCGCCGGGCACCACCGAGAACGTGTTGATGGACTCTCCCTGACCCACCAGCGCATCGACAGTTCCGGTCGCCGCGCTGCCGAAGGTCTCATAGGCCAGCTTCCCGCCACCTCGAAGCTGACGCCCGACGAAATCGACGAGCAGCGTGAGCTGCGGATGCGCGTCGATCTCGAAGCCGGCGGCGTACTTGATCTGATGGCGGATCGAGATGTCGCCGCTCGCCGAAATCGGGACGGCCTTCGACCAGAACTCGAACCCGACGTTCGCGTGCGGCGAGACCCGGCCGCCCTTCGACCAGACCAGCGAGGCGGTGGTCCGGGTGATGTCGAGGCCGCGCAGCTCGTCCCTGTCGCCGGTGGGCAGTCGGACGTCGAACGCCGCGGCGATCCCGCCTTCGGGCTGCCGCCACAGCAGGTACTTGCCGAAGATGCCCATGTCGCCGATCCCCCACGCGCGCGCCCTGGGCACGCTGAGGTGGCCTTCGGTGGTGCCGGTCGGTCCGATATAGAGACCGTCGGCGGCCAGATCGACCCGGACCCACGGCACGATGACGCCGATGTCGAAGCTGTCGGTGACGCCAATCTGCCCGAAGGCCGCGACCGTGTGGGTCTTCAGCTCGACGTTCAGGGCCGTGGACGCGACCCGCGGCAGCGACTGGGAGTTCACGTTCTTCGCGAGCTGGAGCTCGTTGCCGTCCAGGCTGTAGCCGCCGAGCGAGTCGTATTTCGTGTAGACCCAGTTGGCGCCGAGGCTCACCCTGGCGCGGCCCGCGGTCAGGCTCCGTTCGGCGAAGGCCGGACCGAAGCTCGAGGTCGAACGCTTGTAGACCTGCAGCAGGGGATCGAACGAGAACGTGAACCCGCCGGTCGAGGTGCCGAGAGGAGCCGTCACGACTTCGATGCTGGTGAGGGCCACGATCGTCGACGCCGACTGCTGGCTGCCCAGCACCCGGGCGGCCTCGCCGAGGGCTTCCCTGACGGATCCGAACTCGGTGGTGCTCTGAACCGTCTGCGCGCGCGCGGCCGCCGTGTGCATGCCGAAAACTGTAATGGCGATGAGGACCGCACGGAGCGGCGGATGTGTGGTTCGCAAGGAAACCTCGCTCTGCAAAGCAGCGGACGAACGGCCGTCTGGCGACGGCGAAATCTGTGTTTTGGGAGGCGCGGAGTCTATCAACGGCGACCGGGACGGTCAAGCCGCGAGGGGTTGCGTTGCCGATGAATTGCTCGTAGAATCCGCGCCTCCCCATGCGCCGCTCCCTGCCCCGGTGTCTCCTCGCGGTGCTCGTCGCGTACCTTGCGGGCTGCGGCGAGTCGCCGAACCGACCGTCGGTCGTGACCGATCGGCCGGTGAGCCCGCCGAAGAGCAGCGCGCGCTACATCCAGGTGCCGTGGGACATCTCGCTCTTCTTCAATATTCCCGGCGGCGCCGTGGTCGCGGATGCGACGACCGCCGCGACCAGCGGCAACGCCGCGGCCGGCGACAACTTGACCGGCACCTATTCGAACACCAACGGGTTCGGCGGCACGATCAGCGGCGTCCTCACCGGATCGCTCGACAGCGGAAACTTCGATGGCACCTTGAGCACGGTCACGTCGAGCGGCTGCGTGGCGGAACGCCGGTACTCCGGACCCCTCACGAGTGCAGCTCTCAACTGGTCGCCGGGCAGCCAGGTGAACGACTGCGGCGGCACATCGCCGCTCACAGTCGCAGTCCAGGCGGCCGCGGCCCCGCCAACGACGCAGCCGCCGTGCTCATACTCGGCGTCGGTCACTGCAACCAGCTTCCCCGCCGCGGGCGGCACCGGCACCGCGAACGTCACGGCCGGCACGGGCTGCACCTGGTTTGCGAACCCGACGGCGAGCTTCGTGACCGTCAGCGCCGGCCAGGGCAGCGGCAACGGCAGCGTGCAGTTCACGGTCGCGGCGAACCCGTCGACCTCCGCCCGCACCGCCACGCTCGTCATTGCCGGTCAGAGCTTCACGATCACCCAGGCGGGCGCGCCCGCGCCGGCCTGCACCTATGTGTTGAACGCCACTGGCCGGACGTTCGAGGCCGCGGGCGGTTCCGGCGGTGTCGATATGCGCGCGCCGGCGGGATGCGCGTGGACGGCGCAAAGCAACGCGCCGTGGCTCACCATCACCGGCGGCGCCGCGGGGAACGGCAACGGCACCATCAGCTTTGCCGTTGCGGCCAATCCCGATCCCAGCCAGCGCATCGGCTCGATCTCGGCAGCAGGGAACATCTTCACCGTGACACAGGCCGGCGTCGCCTGCAGCTACACGGTGGAAAGCATCTCGGCGACGGAGTTCCCGAACCAGGGTGGCACCGCGACCGCGACGGTGACGACGCAGGCGAGCTGCGGGTGGGGCAGCCTCTCGAACGTGCCGTGGATCACCACCACCGGCGGCGGGACCGGCAGCGGCACCCTCACGATTACGGTCGCCCCGAATCAGGATCCGGCGACGCGCAGCGGCGTCCTGAACATCGCCGGCCGTCCGTTCACGATCACGCAGGCGGCAGCCTGCGCATTCACGGTCACGCCGACGGTCTCGTCGTTCGGCGAGGCCGGTGGCTCCGCAAACGCGCTGGTCCTCACCACCAACGAAACGTGCACGTGGACCGCCGCGTCGAACGCGCCGTGGATCACGCTGACCGGCACGACGTCGGGGACCGGGACCGGCAGCGTCCCGTTCGCCGTGGCCCGCAATACGGGCGCGGCGCGCAGCGGCACCATGACGATCGCCACGCGAACCGTCACGATCTCGCAGGCAGCGGCCTCTGTAGGGACGGTCTCCGGCACCGTGACGGCTGCGCCGAGCACCCCGATCTCAGGCGCGACCGTCACCATCGCCGGACTGTCGGCAACGACCGGCGAAGGCGGGACCTATACGCTGGCGAACGTGCCGATCGGTTCGCACACATTCCAGGTCACGGCGCCGAACTACATCGCCGGGACCGGAAGCGTTGCGGTCACTTTCACGACCACGTTGAACGTCACCCTCAACCCGGCGGCGCCGGTGGTGACGATGACGTTCACGCCAAACCCCGTCTTCCCGAATCCAGCGGACCTGCACTGCGGACAGCCGGTCGATCAGTTCTGCTGGACGTATGGGAGCACGATCCGGGACACCGCCGGCGCGACCTTGACCGTGACGGCCTGGGAGATCAACCTCTACGATCAGGCGGGCGGGTTGTACCAGCACAACGCCTACACCCAGGCCGATTTCGCGCGCTTCTACAACGGCGCGACCACGGTGCCGGCCAACGGCGCGGCCACCGGCGGCGCGGTCATCTGGTTCAACAGTCCGTCGGGCGGGACGGTCGAGATCATCGTCCAGGGCACTGACATCGCCGGCCGGTCGTACCGCTTCGTCTCGAGTCCGCGCCTGGCCGCGAACCCGGCGCCGATTCCGCTGGCGCCACCGCCGCCAGGGGCGAAGGCTACCAGCTCGCCGCCGCCCCGGCCTGTCGGCGGGCGCTAGCACGTTGATGAAAAACCCCGCGTGTCAAGGAAGAAGGGAGAAGGCAAAAGGGAGAACGGCCGGATTCACGCCAGAAAAAAGACATTCTGCCTTCTGCCTTTTCCCTTGTCTGCCTCACGTCTTCAGCAACCTGCTAGACGTCCTCAACACTTCGTGGCGATGGCCGCGGAATCGTAGGAGAGGTTCGAGGCCAGCCACCGTTCCGCGTCCTCGACCGCCATCCCCTTGCGCTTCGCGTAGGACTCGAGCTGGTCGCGGTCGATCCGGCCGACGTTGAAGTACTTCGCCTGCGGGTGAGAGAAGTAGAGGCCGCTGACGCTGGCCGCCGGCAGCATCGCCGCGTGCTCGGTCAGCGTCATGCCCAGACGCCCGGCATCGAGCAGCCGGAACAGTTTGAACTTCTCGCTGTGGTCGGGGCAGGCCGGATAGCCGTACGCCGGCCGGATTCCGCGGTACTTCTCGGCGATCAGCTGCTCGTTGGTCAGCTGCTCGTCGTTGCCGTAGCCCCAGTCCTTCCGCGCCTGCGCGTGAAGGTACTCGGCAAACGCTTCCGCCAGGCGATCAGCCAGCGCCTTGACCATGATCGCGTGATAGTCGTCATGGTCGGCCTCGAACTGGCGGACCAGCTCGTCGACGCCGATCCCGGCGGTGACGGCGAACAGCCCGATGTAATCCGGCACGCCGCTCTCGCGAGGCGCGACGAAATCGGCGAGCGAGCGGTTCGGCTTCTGGTCGGCAATCACTTCCTGCTGCCGCAGCATCGGCAGCCGCATCAGCTCCGTCCGGCGTGAGTCGTCCGTGAAGAGCACGATGTCGTCGCCGTCGCTGTTGGCCGGCCAGAACCCGTAGGTGCCACGCGCCTTCAGCAGTTTGCCGTCGACGATGCGCTTCAGGAGCGCTTGCGCGTTGTCGAAGAGGTCGCCGGCCGCGGCGCCGTACTGCGGGTGCGACAGGATCGCCGGGTAGCGGCCCTTCAGCTCCCACGCCGAGAAGAAGAACGTCCA
>Ga0075423_10002205_pt1 | contig 17567 bp, 18 predicted proteins | sample SoiMethybrSBSTD2_FD_80114 | JGI IMG/M metagenome (GOLD analysis project Ga0075423, IMG submission 80114) | Bulk soil microbial communities from a Populus tree surrounding site in Tennessee, USA - Soil MetaG P. TD hybrid SBSTD2 | ecosystem: Environmental > Terrestrial > Soil > Tree plantation...
CACCGCGTTCGTCGCCGCGTGCAGCGATGACACGACCCCAACCTCGCCGATGGTCAGCACGCCGGCACCGCTGTTCACGGCTCAGGGTAACGGCGGCGGTAACATCTGCGGCGCGAAGTGCGGTGCGCCGATCCTGTTCGACCGTTTCGTCAACGGCGGTGCCACACACTACGTCGGCAAAATGGATTCAAACGGCGCCAACGTCGTCCTGTTGCACGTCGGCTCCAAACCGAGATGGTCACCGAACTTCAAGAAGATCGTGTTCAACCTCCTCGGGAACTTCGGCGCGCAGGAGATCTGGACGATGAACGCCGATGGCTCGAACGCGCAGCAGATCACGAACGTCGCAGGCGGCAACGACAACCCATCGTTCTCTCCCGACGGGCTGCGGATCGTGTTCGTCAGCTACCGGACCGGTTCCGGACAGATCTTCACGATGAACGCCGACGGCACGAACCAGATTCAGCTCACGAACGTGAGCTCGAACGACCGCCCATCGTGGTCCCCTGACGGAACGAAGATCGCATTCACCAGCTATCGCAACGGAAACGCCGATGTCTTCGTCATGAGCGCGAACGGCAGCAACCAGCAGGCGCTGACGACGGATCCCGAGGCAGAGGGATACCCGAAGTGGTCGCCCGACGGCAAGAAGATCGCGTACACCCGTCCGAACACGGCGTGCGACATCATGGTCATGAACGCTGACGGTTCCGGGAAGACGTCGATTCAGAACGGTCTCACCGACTGCGAGGTTCCAACGTGGTCGCCGAATGGAGCCAAGATCGCGTTCGTGAGTGAGCTGATCTTCGGGCAGAGCTACGCCATCTACACGATGAACGCGGATGGCACCGGGCTCACGAAGATCAACCTCGGCCGCCAGATGGATCTTCTTCCTGCGTGGTCGCGCGAGTAACAGTGTCGCGAAATCAATCTCGAGGGGCGCCGTTCGGAATTGGCGCTCTTCGGGATTGGCGCTCTTCGGGATTGGCGCCGTTTGGGATTTCGCGCCGTTTCGCCGTTCGTGCCGTTTCGGATCGCCTAACGCGCTATCATGTCCCTTACCGCTGCGCGACTCACCTTCCCTGCCGCGTTCCTCGGCAGCTCGGCCACGAAGTGGATGGCCTTCGGCGCCTTCACCGATCCCAGTTCCGCCTTCACGAACGCCATGAGCTCCGCGCCGTTCACGACCACGCCGCTCGAGAGCCGAACCGCCGCGTTGACGGCCTCGCCCCACCTCTCGTCAGGCACGCCGAACACGCTGCACTCGGCGACCGCGGGGTGCTTCGCCAGCACGGCCTCCACATCGCCGGGGAATATTTTGAAGCCGCCGCTGTTGATCACCTCGCGCAGACGCCCGCGGATGTAGACGTAGCCGCGCTCGTCGATGAGGCCGAGATCGCCCGTATGCAGCCAGCCGTCGATGATTGTCTCGGCCGTCATGTCGGGCCGATCGAGATAGCCGTTCATCACCAGCGGGCCGCGCACGACGATCTCACCTGTTTCGCCGTTAGGCAGCAGGTCACCTGCGGGATTCATGATCGCGACTTCCGCGACGGGCGACGCGCGGCCGATCGACGTCAGGTTCTCGTCACGCGCGAGCTCGGCCGCACGCATCGCGGTGATGATCTGCGGCGCTTCGACTTGCCCGTACGCCGTCTCGATCACGGGGCCGAACACGCGCTGTGCGTCGCGGATCTGTTCCGGCCGCATCGGCGCGGCGGAATAGATGAGGTGGCGAAGCGTCGAGTAGTTGCGGCCGAGCACGGTGGGGTCACCGAGCATACCATATATAAGCGTGGGCGGCGCGTACATCGTGGTGACGCCGAACGCCTCGATCGTGTCGAGCACGCGCGTGGGCTTCGGTTCCTCGAGCAGCACGTGTCGACCACCCGCCGCGAGAATCGGGAGCACGAAGCATGAGGCCCCATGCGTAAGCGGCGCTGCGATGAGATTGACGTCGCTCTCGGCCAGCTCGAAGCATGCAAGAATTCCTTCGACCTGCGCGTTCACGCAGCGAAGTGACTGCACGACAGGCTTCGGGATGCCCGTGCTTCCGCCGCTGAACTTGATGATCTGCGGGTCGGCGTCTTCGCGACTCACTCGCGTTGGCTGTTTCCCTGTCCACTCTCGAATGAGCCCACGCACCGTCGGCGTTTCGCCCGACGCGCTCGTCGCCTTTCCAAGGACGACCGGCGCTCCGGTTGGCGTGAAGCGATCGAGGCTCGACTCGTCGGCCACGAACAATGTCGGCAGCGTGGCGGCGATCATGCGATCGAGGTCAGCGCGACCATTGGTGGGATTGAGCGGCACCCACACCTTGCCCGCCGCGTACGTCGCGAGCAGGGCAAGCAGATGCTCGACGGTGTTGCGCGCGCAAATGCCGACGCGGCTGCCCGGCGCTGGATCGATCGACTGCAGTGCGGCCGCGAGAGCGGCGACTGCGGCGACGAGCTCGCGATACGTGAGTGGATCCCCCGGGCCGGCGATCGCGATCGCGTCCAGATGGCGTTCGCAGCCGCGATAGAGATGATCGATGGGGCGAACGTTCCTGCTACGTTAGGCGATGAGTCGGAATTGGGCTCGGAGTCCCCAATTCGCTCACAAGTAGCGCTCTCGAAGAATTCCGACGTGGTGAGCGACGTGGCCGGCGGCGATATGCGCGAGCGCGCGAACGGTGAAAGGGTTCCCGCTCGCGATCCCCCGCCGCGTCCACGCCTCGTCAGGCAAGTTGCGGAAGAAGTGCAGCGTTGAGCCACGAACTGCACGGAACTCTTCGACGAGCTCCTTCAGCGAGTAGTCCTCTGAACGCGCCCCAACGATGGCCACATTCTGATCGAAGCTCGGGAGCGGACTGTCGAAGCCACGCGCGAACCACATCGCACGAAACACGAAGAGACGCTCGCAGTCGCTCAGGTGACCGACGACCTCGCGAATGCTCCACTTCTCGGGCGCGTATCGGTAGTGCGATTTGTCTTCCGAGATGCCACTCAACAACTGGACTGTTTCGCCGAGCTGGTCCTCGAGCACGCGGCGCACATCCTTGTCGCGCGGGACTTTGTCGATGTACGTGAAGTAGTACTCGGCTGCTTCGGTTCGGTCTGCCAGTGTCGTTGTCATGGCGGAAACTTAGTGACAATGCCAGGCGACGTCGCCTCGGGCGCGTCCGCGACATCATGGCTTGTGTCAACCGCGGGGACGTCGCTACATCACAAGCATGATCTCTCCGATTCTCGGCCTCCACCATGTCACCGCCACGGTGGACGACGCGCAGGCCGATCTCGACTTCAGCGTCGACGCGCTCGGCCTCCGTCTCGTGAAGAAGACGGTGAACTTCGACAACCACTTCGTCTACCACTTCTACTATGGAGATGAAGTCGGCCACCCAGGAACGATCTGGACGACGTTTCCCTACAAGGGCAGAGGCGTCCCTGTCGGCGCCAAGGGTGCGGGTCAGATCACCGTGACTTCGTTCTCCGTACCGGCCGGCTCCCTCGACACGTGGAAGTTACGACTCCGCAAACGCGGCTACACCGTGGTCGACGCGCCGCCGCGATTCGGGGAGGAGTCCGTAGTCGTCACCGATCCGTCCGGGCTCGTCATCGAGCTCATCGCGAACGACAACGACACACGAACACCGTGGACGGCGGGCGGCATCGATGACAAGTCAGCGGTTCGCGGACTTCACAGCGTTTCGCTCGAGGTCCGCGAGCCGCGCAAGACCGTCGAGTTCATGCGCGAGATGCTCGGCTTCGACGTCGTGAACGAGATGGAAGGACGAATCCGCGTCGCAGTCAATGGCGATGGACCCGGCAAGACCATGGACATCATTCACGCCGGGGATGCGCAGTGGGCGAAGAACGGCCTCGGCACCGTGCATCACGTCGCGATGGCGGTCGGCAGCGATGAGGACCAGCTCAAGCTGCGCGAGGAGCTCGAGGGACACGCGCAGGTAACACCGGTTCGCGATCGCCAGTACTTCAAGTCCATCTACTTCCGCGAGCCGGGTGGTGTGCTGTTCGAGGTCGCCACCATGCGACCCGGCTTCCCCGTCGACGAACCGGTGCCCGAGCTTGGGAAGGCGCTCAAGCTGCCTCCGTGGGAAGAACCGCATCGCACCGAGATCGAAGCCCAGCTGCCTAACGTTCACTACTGATGACCGACACGACGACAATGCTGCCGCACGCCGGCCAGCCGGTGATGCAGACCGGCGCCGATCCGGCACGTGCACGCGCGGCGATGATCATGATCCATGGCCGCAATGCGGCGCCGCAGAACATTCTGGAGCTGGCTCCGGTGTTCGCGCGCCCCGACTTTCTCTATGTCGCCCCGGCGGCGGCCGGTGGCACATGGTATCCGTACAGCTTCATGGCGCCGCGCGAACGTAACGAGCCCGGGATTTCCTCAGGGCTGTTCGTCATCGAGTCGCTCGTCTCCGATCTCCTGGCCCGCGGCTTCGCGTCACAGCAGATCATGCTGCTCGGATTCTCCCAGGGCGCGTGCCTGACGTCCGAGTTCTCGATCAGGCATCCGCGGCGGTATGGCGGCGTGATGGCCCTGAGCGGAGGGCTCATCGGAGAACCCGGAACCACCTGGGACGACGTCACCACCTCGCTCGACGGTACTCCTGTCTTCCTCGGCTGCAGTGACGTCGACCCGCACATTCCGAAAGAACGTGTGTTGGAGAGCGAGGCGGTGTTTCGTCGTCTTGGTGCGAACGTGACGCGGAAGCTCTATCCCGGCATGGGTCACACCGTGAGCGCGGACGAGGTTACGGTAGTTCAGACCGTGATGGACGAGGTCCTCGCCCGGGCCGAGTGAATGGGTGGAACGGCAGTGTTGAGGAAAAACGGATGACGGACGACGAATGACTCAACCGATTCCCATTCAGCGATACCCGAGTCGTTCATCAAGCGGGACACGACTCGGCATGAAGGTGCCCGTGCCGCGCGCAATCTCCTTCGCTTCGTCGTCGAACAGCACGCCCTCACCGATCAAGAGGCGCGTGGAGCGACTCACGATTGTGCCACGCGCCGTCATGGCCCCGGAGGAGATCGGACGCAGAAAGTAGATGTTGAACGACGCGGTGAGCACGAAAACGTCGTCGACGAGGGAGCTTGCCGCGAAGAACGTCGCGTCGTCGAGAAGCTTGAAGTAGACGGCGCCGTGGACGGCGCTCGCCGCGTGAAAGAAGTCGGGCCGCACGGTCAGGCGAACCTCCGCCTTGCCCTCCCCGATCTGCATATGGGGCCGGAAATACTCGTTCGTGGGTGCGGCGTGGTACATCCGTTCCAATCGGCGGTAGTGCTCGTCGCGGGTCGACATGACGGTGCGAGTCTATGAGGCGCTAGCGGCGGGATACGAATAATATTGGGGGATGTCCTCACGCACCCCATCGACAATCCATCCCCTGGGCGCCCTGATCCTCGCCGGTCTCGCCACGACGTTGCTCGCATCGGGGTGTGACACGGCGCAGGTGTCCGCGAATCAGCGGGATGGCAGCCCGCGCGACTCTGCCGACCAGATGATGTTCGGCGGGCGAACGGTCCTCGCGGCGAATGGTGTGCGGCGAGGGGAGCTCGCCGGGGATACCGTGTGGGTGTTCGATGCGGGAACGCGGTTCGAGTTCCAGCGCCTTCGCGCGCAGTTCACGACGACGTTAGGCAGGCCCCTCAGCTCCTTGACCGCGCCGAGCGGGACGTACCGAATCGGTGAAGCGCTGTTCGATACGAAAGGCCAGGTGGCGATCACGTCGGACACGACGCATCGGCGGGTCGAAGGGGCGGCCGTCCGGTACGACATCGCCAGGAACCAGCTGTCGAGCGACAGCCCGTTCGTCGCGACGGCGGGAGCCCGACGGCTTTCCGGCGTCGGCTTCACGGCGGATCCGGGATTGTTCACGGTGAAGTGCACGCAGCGCTGCGAAGGCTCCCTCGGAACGGTGATACCCGCGAACCCACAGGTACCTTCCAATGACTCGTCTCGCGTTAGGCGTTCCGGCTTACCTGATAGCGCTCGGAGTCGCGACAGCACAAGCGCCAAACGACCCGCCCCGCCAAACTGAAGCAGACGCATACACGCGCTATGAGCTGCTGGCGCCGGGGTCAGCGAAGTTCCGCATTGTGTACGAGGTGACCGCGACCACACCCGGCGCCCGCTACTACTTCAATCCGATCCGGAAGGGCAGCGTCGCGAGCGATGAGCGCGTCATCGATCGCGCCACCGGCGCGCCGCTTCGCTTCGACGTCGTGAACGGTGCCGTCGCGCGCACTGGCGGCGTTCGGAACGCCGATTCGACCCAGGAATACATCCGCGTGACGCTCGCGCATCCCGTCCCCAGTGACGGAGGGGAGGCGCGCGTGTTGATCGACAAGACCTACGAGGACGCGAAGAGCTACTTCCTGGAGGGCGATGACTTGGTCTTCAATCGCCCGCTCGGCATCAAGCGCAACGCCGTCATCCTGCCTAACGGGTACGAGCTCGCCTCGTGCAACTACCCGTCGCAGGTGCTGCAGGAGCCCGACGGCCGCATCAAGATCACGTTCTGGAATGCGACGCCGGCCGAGGCGCCGCTCATCCTGCGCGCGCGACGCGCGGTGGGGCTCGCCGGGAAGCCGTCGTCCATCCCGGCCAACCGTCTCGACGAACGCGCGTATCAGAACCGCGAGATCGTCTACTTCCTGCAGCAGCCGGAGACGCACGCGTTCGATCTGTACCACGACTACACGGAGTCGCGTCCCGGCACGAGCACCTATCTCAACGTCGTGCGCGCGGGAAGCACCGTGTCGAAGCCGTCTGCGCGGAATCTCGATACGGGGGAGATGCTCACGCACGAAGTGCTCGTCGGCGACGCGATCACGAAAGCCAGACTCGATGTGCCGAACGTCACGCCAACCACCGAGGTCGTCGTTTTCCGGTTTCCGGCGGTGAAGCAGGGCGAGTCGATTCGGCTGAGGATGTTCGAGACGTACACGGACACCGCGCGCTACAAGCTCGCGGGCGACGAGCTCGTGTGGGATCGGGCGTTCGGACGTCCTGCGAACGCGGTCGTCTTGCCGGCGGGCTGGATTCTCACGAACAGCTCGATTCCGGCGACGGTGAGCACGCTACCCGACAGTCGAGTTCGGCTCGACTTCATCAACCCTCGCCCGGACGAGATCCAGGTCCTCATCACGGCCCGCCGTCGCTAATTGGGGTCAGAGTCGAATATCATCGATTCGACGCTGACCCCAATTATTCTAAAGACGTCGGGAGGAACAGAACGATCCGCCTTCGGAGGTGCAGCGATGTCGAAAAAGATCCTGATGATCGTCGGCGACTTCGTCGAAGACTACGAAGTCATGGTCCCATTCCAGGCCCTGCAGGCCGTTGGCCATACGGTGCACGCGGTGTGTCCGGGCAAGCGCGCTGGCCAGACGGTGCGAACCGCCATCCACGATTTCGAAGGCGACCAGACCTACACCGAGAAGCGCGGCCACAACTTCACGCTCAACGCGACGTTCGACGACGTCGACGAAACCGCATACGACGCGTTATGCATCCCCGGCGGACGCGCTCCGGAATACCTTCGCCTCAATCAGCGCGTGATTCAAATCGTCCGTGACTTCGTCGATCAACGCAAACCGATCGCCGCAATCTGCCACGGCCCACAGATCCTGGCCGCCGCGAAGGTGATCAACGGTCGCCGCATCAGCTGCTATCCCGCAGTCAGCGCGGAGGTCCAGCTTGCGGGCGCGACGTACGCGGATATCGACGTCGATGACGCAGTGACCGACCGCATGTTCGTCACGGCACCCGCGTGGCCCGCACATCCGAAGTGGATCGCGCAGTTCCTCACCGCCCTCGGCACTCGCATCGAGCACGAAGCACTGGCAACGGTGTAGAAAACCGATAACCGATGACGGAAGACCGGACACTCATGACTGTATGACTCATTGCTGATGACTCGATTCGACATCGCGCGAGGCTCAACCGAGTTATCAGCAATCAGTCAAACGGTGATGGGTGTCCCGTCATCCGTCATCGGTCATCGGTTTCGAACCGCGCAGAACGTCGGCTGGATCGTGATTGTTCTGGCGCTTGGAGGCGCACAGCAGCCAGCGCCGTGCGATGTCGTCTGTCACGCCCGCCTCGCCACCCGCGCCGAAGCCGCCGGCAAGTACGCGGAGTACGAGTCACACGTTCGAGCGGTCGCCGAGATCGCGCCAAGCCATCCGGGCCTCGTGTACGCCATGGCGCGGGCCTTCGCGCGCACCGGCCGGCCTGACTCCGCCGTCGCCTGGCTCGCGCGACTCGGCCACATGGGCGACACCCGCGACCCTAACGCGGACTCGGCGTTAGGCAACATGCAAAGCCACCACGGGTACGCCGACGCGCGCAATCGCCTGCTCGCGAACCGACTCCCGATCCTCGATGGCAAGGTCGCGTTCGAGATCGGCGATCCGGACTTTCTGCCCGAGGCGATCGCCTACGACAGCGTCCGATCCCGCTTTCTCGCCGGGAGCTTGACCAGGCGGCTCGTATCCGCGCTCTCGCCTAACGGGATCGTCACCCCGTTCATTCCGCACACCCCGGACATGCTGCGCGTGGTCGGCGTCCACGTCGACGCCCCGCGCGGCAGACTCTGGTTCGCGACGTGGGCGCCCGACTCGACACACACCAGCGACTCCACCGAAGCGCCGAGCGTGACGCGTCTCTTCCTGACCGAGCTGGCAACGGGGAAAATCGTCAAGTCATGGGGGCCTGACGGCGGACGCCCTGGACGTCTCTTGAACGACTTCGTCGTGACGAGCGACGGAAGCCTGTTCATCACGGACAGCGAGCAAGGGTCGATCTACCGCCTCCGCTCGCCAGCCGATACACTCGAGCTGTTCCTGCAACCCGATCGTGGTCGCTTCACGACGGCCAATGGCATAACGAGCGCATCGGGCGATCGCGTGCTCTACGTGGGCTATCTCGAGGGAATTGCACGCGTCGACGTGGCCTCCCGATCGATCGCGCTCATGCCGTCGCCCGACTCGGTGAGCGCGGCAGGGATCGATGGCCTGTACTGGTACCGGGGAAGCCTGATCGGCGTGCAGGGAATTCCGACCTTGCAGCGCGTCGTTAGGTACGCCCTGTCCGCCGATGGCCGCCAGCTCACATCGAGCGCCGTGCTGGAACGGGGCCAGCCGGTCGTGAACCAGCCAACGACCGGCGTACTGGTCGGGTCACGCTTCTACTATATCGCGAACAGCCAATATGGGCGTCTGAACGACCGCAGTCAGCTCGCCCCGCAAACTGGCTCGCCCGTCCGCACCGCCGTTCGCGTGATCGACCTGCGCTAAAACTGATGGCTGACGACCGAGGCGAGATCGGGACGGAGGCACGCGGCCTCGCCGAGGTAGACCGGCCGCAGTCGGCGGCCATCGGCGACGCTCACGTGAAGCAACACACGCACACACCGCGGGAGCATGCCGTCCGTCTCGAGCTCGGCCACACACATGAGGGGGACATCGGTCCAGCCAAGCGCGCGAGCGGAGGTCGCGGGGTTGCGGCTGCGGATGTCTGGGGTGGCGGAGAAGATCGCGCTCACCACGTCGCACGAGTCGATCGCGTTCGCCTCGATCAATTGATCCAGCAACTCATGCACGGCGGCGTCGACGTAATCGGGCGTATCGACTTCGACAGTCACCGCGCCGCGCACGGCCCGTAATCGTGGCGTCACGGTAATGGGTTGCTCCACGCGGGACGTCACCATCTGACACCGTCCCGCGCCCTCACGACGGCGAAGCGCGTCGCGTTGGCCGGATTGTCCTGCACGCCTTCGCCGATCACAACGAGCCCATAGAGCTGAGCGACCGGTGCGCCGGCGATCACGGCCAGCGAGCTCGGTTCAGTTGGATGATATGGCGAGAACCACGGAGTCGAGCCGTTCATAAAAGCCCCCATTCTCACGCGCCTGCCTAACGCGGCCAGTTCGCGAGCGGCGCCGGCGGTATCGCGCGCCACACACGGCTGCAGTGATTGTCGAGTCGCGAACAATCGGCGGCACTGCGCCAACGCCGTTGGGTGACTGCCGACGTATCGCACCGTCGTGAGCGATGCGCCGGGAAGCGCGAGCAGACAGTGGACGACTGGCAACGTCAGCTCGGCAACCATTTCGAGGCGCGCCGCGTGATGTGCCAAGAGCAGCGTCGTGTCCTGTATCTCGCCGATCGTCGAGTTCCACACCGGAAACACCGCGAAATCCGCTCGTCCACGACCGAGCAAGGCGATCGCCTCGGGGAACGTCGTCGCCCCGACCGCGGTCGCCACCCCACGCCAATGGTTCGTGATCGCCTGCTCTCCGTACGCTCCCGGCTCGCCCTGATACGCCACGCGCGGCGCGGTGGCCACCCGCAGCTCCATCATGCGCATACCCGCAACGACGAGGAGACACCATTGTCACTCAGCGCGTCGAGCGGAATCGAGAGCGGTAAGTCGAGCCGACGACCGCAAACACGCGCGAGCGGCGCCAGCGCGCGCATCATCTCGGCGAACGCGTCGAAGGTGAGCGATTGCGCGCCATCGGACAGCGCGCTGGCCGGATCGGGATGTACTTCGACGATCAGGCCATCGGCTCCGACCGCAATAGCGGCTGCCGCGAGCGCCGGCACGAGATCGGCGCGACCAGCAGCGTGACTCGGATCGACGATCACCGGCAGATGCGTCTCCTGCTTGAGCACGGGGATGGCGGAGATGTCGAGCGTGTTGCGCGTCGCCGTTTCGAAGGTCCGTATGCCGCGCTCGCAGAGAATGACCTGCGAATTCCCGTGCGCCATCACATGCTCTGCCGCGAGCAACAGCTCGTTCACGGTTGCCGACATACCTCGCTTGAGGAGGACCGGTGTGTCTCGCTCCCCGACCGCGGCGAGCAGCGAGAAGTTCTGCATGTTGCGGGCGCCGATCTGGATTACGTCCGCGACCGCGTCGACCGCGTCGAGGTCGCGCGCGTCCATCAGTTCAGTCACGACTGGAAGTCCAGTGAGGTCCCGCGCTTCCGCCAGCATCTCGAGCGCCGAGGCCCCAAGGCCGCGGAATGCGTACGGCGATGTGCGCGGCTTGAACGCGCCGCCACGTAAGAGACGCGCACCGGACGCGCGGACCGACGCCGCCGACAGGAGCAGCATCTCGCGGTTCTCCACGGAGCACGGACCCGCGATGACCGTGAATGCCGGACCACCGACGGTTTCGCCCGCCGCGTGGACGGCGGTCGAGGGCTGGGTCGGTGAGGTGCGGGCGGTGAGTCGTGTGTCCAGCATTCGTAGCTCCTTTTTTCTTCCGGCAAGAGTCGGAAAACAAAAAAGCCCCCGAAGATCTCGGGAGCTCGTCGCAGGCAGTTGCGTGGTGTCAGCCGTCTAGGTCGTGCGCGCGCGCCTGTAGCTCCCGGAGGGTGTCCAGTAGCTAAAGTAGAAATACGAGGTGGCGAAGGCGCGGTTCAACATGGTCCGGCAACCTTAATAACGCAGCCGCCTGGCGCGCAAGTCGGAAATTGGGCTCAGGGTCGTTGATTTTACGACCGATCGGTCGTACTATTGTCGCCATGTCGAAAGGAGACGCCACCCGCTCCCGCATCGTCGAGACCGCCCTCCGCGCCGCCAGCGTCGACGGGCTCGAGGGCATCACGCTCGGCAAAGTCGCCGCGGATGTCGGGATGTCGAAGAGCGGCCTGTTCGCCCACTTCGACTCGAAGGAAGCGCTGCAGCTGGACGTTCTCGCGACCGCAGCCAAGAAGTTCACTGAGGTCGTGGTACGCCCGGCACTCAGCGCGCCCCGTGGCGAACCTCGCCTGCGAGCGTTCTTCGAGCGGTGGATGGAGTGGGAACAGCACGAGAGCCTGCCTGGAGGATGCGTGTTCATGCACGCGGCGGCGGAGCTCGACGATCGACCGGGTCCCGCCCGCGAAACGCTCGTCGACTCTCAGCGAGCCTGGCTCGAGACGCTCGCCAAGGCGGTCCGCATGGCGATCGAGGCAGGCCACTTCCGCGCCGATGTCGACCCGTCGCTGTTCGTCTTCCAGCTCCAAGGGATCGTCTTCGGCTACTACCACTCGGTGCGACTGTTCCGGGATCCCGCGGCGAAGTCACATGCAATGGGCGCGTTCGAAGCGCTCATGACTGCTGCACGGACCTCTTCGAACGCCTGAGCGCACCCCACCAGAAGAAAAAATCGGGACTTGACTCGTGTCGCCAAAGAGCTCAAACGCGATTGAAAATCGCACGACCGGTCGCTCTATTCCGCTGCCGTTGCGCGCTCTGCGACTCTGGCTCGCCTTTGAGTCACGAGTGGCTCCCGCTTCCGCGGAACGAAGAGTTGCGCGCATGTTCGTGACACCACCGCGGCAGAAACAAGGCATGGGACCGCCAAATGGCGCTCAGCAAAATACTGAGATCCGCGCGCACGCAATCGACATCTCGATGGACGCCGAACCGACCGACGGTCAGTCGAGTCGCGTCTCGTCAGGAGCTCGGGTCTCCGCGTTGACGATGGGAGCCGGACCGACAGTCATGCTGGTGCATGGCTGGGGTGGGTCGGCTGGCGACATGGTCCCGATCGCGAGCGCCTTCGCTCGCGCCGGTTATCGAGCGGTCGTCTTCGACATGCCTGGCCATGGGCGATCGTCTGGTCGCGAGAGCTCGCTCGTCGAGTTTCTTCGCGCGATGCGCACGGTGTCCGGAGCCCTCGGCGCGCCGGAGCTCATCGTCGGCCACTCGTTTGGTGGCGCGGCCGCAGTCTTCGGGATCACCGAGCTGGGTCTGCCGGTCCGCGGTGCGGTGCTCGTTTCACCGGCGCCCGGACCGTCGTATTACGTGGACCGATTCGCCCGGAGCGTGGGACTGCCGGCCGAGCGCACCAATGGCATGGTGCGCTATCTGGTCGACCGAGTTGGACGATCGATCGAGTCGCTCGATGCACTGGTCGCCGCCCGCAGCGCCACAGTTCCCGCCGTGATCTTTCATGATCCCGCCGATCGCGAGGTCCCATTCGAGTTCGCCACTCGGATGTCGGAGGTATGGCGCGGCAGCCACCTCGTGCCGACGCCGTCCGTTGGACACAAGCGCATACTGCGTGATCCGCGGACGATCGCCGGAGCGGTGGATTTCGCGCGTTCGCTGTTCGGGCAGGCCTCCGAGCGGCATCCGCTCGTCCCATCGTCATGGATGCCCGACCGGCACGCCTAACGAACCACTCGCCGATCGCCGTCACCGCTCCCTGCTTCCAGCGAGCCGTTCGCTGCCGGTCATCGCCTCATCGCGCGTCGTGCTGGTAGCTTCTCGGCGTGAAGATCGGGCGCCTGTGGTTGATCATCGCCGCCGCATGCATTGTCCCCGCCGTTCTCGACGGGTCGCTGACGTACGTGCAGGCAAGGATGTCCGGTCGCGTCGCAGGCTGGCAGGAGATCTTCTGGCAATCGAACGAGTGGCTGATCCTGGGAGCACTGACGCCGCTCGTGTACTGGCTCGCGCGCCGCTACCCGCTGCGGCCCCCTATTCGCGCCCGCAATCTGCTCGCCCACGTCGCGGGTGCGCTGCTCTTGTGTATCGGATGGGCGACGGCCGGGGCGTCACTGCGGTGGCTGCTCGGCATTGGGCCAACGCAGATCACGAAGACCCAGCACCTCACCGGCTGGCTGCTCACGACGATCCCGTGGGGCACGTTCATGTATTTCACGACGCTCGGGTGCATGCACGCGTTCGCGTACTTCGTGGAGGCGAAGGAACGTGAAGCCCAGGCGTCGCGACTCGCGGCGCAAGTGGCCGAAGCGAGACTGGGAGCGCTGCGGATGCAGTTGCACCCGCACTTCCTGTTCAACAGCCTGAATGCGATCACCGTGCTCGTCCGCGATCAGGACACGGTTGCGGCCGGTCGCATGCTCGATCTGCTGAGCGATGTGCTGCGTCAGGTGTTGCGCGCGGACCAGTCGCACGAAGTGTCGCTCGCTGACGAGCTGCGGTTTCTCGAGCGCTACCTCGCGATTGAGCAGGTTCGGTTCTCCGATCGGCTGCGCGTGCGCTTCGACGTCGACGACTCGCTCCTGGACGCGACGGTGCCTGAATTCCTGTTGCAGCCGCTCGTCGAGAACGCGCTTCGCCATGGAATCGCGAAGCGTGCGGATGGGGGCAGCGTGGACGTCTCCGCCGGTCGCGATGGTGATGCGCTCGTGCTGTCGGTGCGCGACAACGGGCCTGGCCTCGGAACCTCCACGCAACGCGACGGCTCGGGCAACGGCCTCGGTCTCGCGAACATCCGGGAGCGCCTAACGACACTCTATGGCCCGCGTGGACGAGTCGAGCTTCGCGCTCGCCTGGACAGCGAAGGCGGCGGCACGCTGGCTACGGTGACGATTCCGTTCAGGAGGATGACAGTTCGCGCTCCGTAATCGACGCCTTCTATTCCCGCTACCCGATTCCCGATTCCCGATTCCCGATGATTCGCGCTCTCATTGTCGACGATGAGCCGCTCGCCCGGCGAGGGATTCGACAACTCCTGGAGCCAAGCGAGGACGTCGCAATCGTAGGAGAGTGTCGGAACGGGCGTGAGGCGCTCGCCGCGCTCGAGAGACTCGCTCCCGATCTCGTATTTCTGGACGTCCAGATGCCGGAGCTCGACGGCTTCGGCGTCGTGCGCGTACGCGGCGCAGCGCGGATGCCCTACGTCATCTTCGTGACCGCGTACGATGAATTCGCTGTTCGTGCGTTCGAGACGCACGCGCTCGACTATCTCGTGAAGCCGGTGAATGAAGCGCGATTCGCCGCCGCCATGCTGCGCGTGCGCGAGCGGATGCGCTTCGCCGAGGCGCTCGAGCTGACGCGGCGGATCGGCGACCTGCTCGCCGCGCACGACCATCGCGACAGGCGCGGCGACGTCGGTGACAGCGTCGTCGGAAGCCCGTTACCGGCGCGTCGACTCGTGGTGCCGACAGCTACGGGGGAGCTCGTGCTCGACGTCGAGGAGATCGATTGGATTCAGGCCGAGGACTACTACGCCGGCGTGCACGCGCGGGGCCGGCGACATCTGATCCGCGAATCGCTGGCGTCCCTCGAGCAACGCCTCGATCCGGATCGATTCATCCGCGTCCATCGATCCGCTATCGTCAGGCTCGACCGCATTCGGGAGATGCGGTCGACCGGGCCTGGCGAATCGGTGCTCGTGCTGCGGGATGGCACACGCCTCCCCGTCAGCCGACGCCGACGCGAACAGGTCGCCGAACTGATTCGGAGGACGACCCGTTAGGCAACGTTTGGCTCCGTTGGAACCGCTCGCTGCGACGGTAGGTCCGTTCACCATGAGCCAGTGCCGTTCGCTGAGCGGTCGTTGCTCTCGAGCGAGCGCAGCTTCATCAATCGTGTCTACTCAACCGACCGAGACCCAAGGATGACTACCGTCGTCTCTCCGCCTGGCGCTCGCGCGCCCGTCGGCCAGTATGCGACGCCCGAAGTCGCGCCGCGCGCGGTCACGACCGATTCGCGCTCGACCAGCCATCGCATCGCTTCCATCGACATCGTTCGTGGGGCGGTGATGGTGCTCATGGCCATCGATCACGTCCGTGTATACTCGGGAGTCCCGGCGGGCGGTCCGACACCAGGCGTGTTCTTCACGCGGTGGGTGACGCACTTCTGCGCACCGGCGTTCATCTTCCTCGCGGGCACGGGCGCGTTCCTGTACGGCGACCGCGTGCGTGACCGCGGCGCGCTCGCGCGCTTCCTGTTGACGCGCGGCGCGTGGTTGCTGCTGCTCGAGCTCACGGTGATGCGGTTCGGGTGGACGTTCAACTTCGATTACGCGCACTACACGCTTGCCGGCGTGCTGTGGGTCATCGGATGGTGCATGATCCTGATGGCGGCGCTCGTGTATCTGCCGCTCGCGGCGATCGGGACGATCGGGGTCGCGATCATTGCCCTGCACAACATCACCGACGCGTATGCGTTTCAACTCGGTCAGGCGTTGAGCGCGAGCTCGAGCTCGTGGCTGTGGCAGGTCCTGTACTTCGGTGGGAGCATCTCGCTCGCTGGCGGCGAGGATGGGCCGCAGCTTGCCGTGCTGTACTCGATCATTCCGTGGATCGGCGTCATGGCTGCCGGGTATGCGTTCGGGCAGGTCATGCGCCTCGACGCCGCGCGACGTCGGCGCATCTGTGTGGCGTTAGGTGGGGGCGCGATCGCCGCGTTTCTCGTGCTTCGCGGCTTCAACCTGTATGGCGACCCGCGTCCGTGGGGCGACGCCGCGCGGCGCGAGGCAGCGCAGAAGCTCGCCGCGCAACGGGCAGCCGCGCAACGTGGAGCCGCGCAGCCTAACGTGGCGCCGGCCCGGACGCCCGCGCCGAACGGGAGCGCTGCACCACGTCGGCAGCCGCCACCCACGCCCGCGCTGCTCCAGTTCCTCGGAACGAACAAGTACCCGGCGTCGCTCCTGTTCCTGCTCATGACGCTCGGGCCCGTGATACTGCTGCTTCCGTTCCTCGAGCGTGCCCGCGGCCCTGCGGCGCGCGTGCTGACGGTCTTTGGTCGGGTTCCGTTCTTCTACTACGTGCTGCACATCCCGCTCATCCACCTGATCTTCGTCGGGCTATCGATCGCGCGCTTCGGGACGGTCATTCCGTGGATGACGACGAATCACCCGATGTTCGTCCCGCCGCCACCACCTGGCTATACGTACAGTCTCACGGCGTTGTACGCGATCACGATCCTGGCGGTCACGATCCTCTACTTCCCGAGCCGATGGTTCGCGGACCTCAAGACGCGCCGCAGTGACCGCTTGTTGAGCTACCTGTAGAGCGGCGAATTGCCTCTTGCCCTGGGCGAGCTTTCGTGGTGATTAGTGCATCATGAAGTTGGCGCGGCGCGGGTACGCAACGTGCCGCAGTCGGATCACCACGACGAAGACCACCGGTTCGTCCAGGGGCGGAGGCGCAATGGCTCACAGCCACGGACACTCACACGGGCACGAATACGAGCCCGACCACGAGCATGACGAGGAACACGACGAGCTTCAGCACTGCATCGAGGAGTGCCTGAACTGTCATGCCGTGTGTACCATGACCGCGCAGTATTGCTTGACGGAGGGTGGCGACCACGCGGACGTGAACGTGGTCGGCGTGTTGCTCGACTGCGCGGAGCTGTGTCAGGTGAGCGCGAACTTCATGCTGCGCGGTTCGCCGCATCATGTGGTGACGTGCGGCGCCTGCGCCGAGCTCTGCCGCGCATGCGAGGAAGCGTGTCGTTCCGTCTCCGGCGACGAGCGCCTCGTCCATTGCGCCGAGATCTGCGCCGCATGCGCGGAGTCATGCGAACGCATGGCCACCGGTTCCGAGAGCGATCCGGGCGAGGTCGAGGAAGACTGAAAGGGGTGCGAGGATTGCACCTCCGCTCGGAGATGAAGGATGACGTAAAAACCGCGACCGACGAGACGCGTGAGCTGACGGCCGAAGAGGTCAGGAAACGCATCATCCAGCTCGCGTTCGGTGGCGACCGCGAGCGATTCGACGCGTTCGTGCACGCGATTCGTGAGGCACTGCCAGACGACGTGACTGTCGTATTGCGCGGCAGCGC
>Ga0075423_10002206_pt1 | contig 17565 bp, 13 predicted proteins | sample SoiMethybrSBSTD2_FD_80114 | JGI IMG/M metagenome (GOLD analysis project Ga0075423, IMG submission 80114) | Bulk soil microbial communities from a Populus tree surrounding site in Tennessee, USA - Soil MetaG P. TD hybrid SBSTD2 | ecosystem: Environmental > Terrestrial > Soil > Tree plantation...
AGCAGGAAGGCGCCGTCCTCGGCGAACGGCGGCAGCTTCTGCGCCGCGGCCTCCTGCCAGTACGCGGTGAGCAGGTGGCGGGCGTCCTCCCGCCTGCCCTCGGCCAGCAGCACCACGCACTCCGCGTGCAGCCGGCGCCGGCGCAGCAGCGGGGTGACGGGCCGGGCCGGGATGTCCCGGGATTCCTCCAGCGACCGGCGGGCGGCGGTGGCGTCGCCGAGGCGGGCCAGCGCCAACGCCCGGTTGGCCCGCACCAGCGCGCCGGGCAGCACCCCGATCTCCGGGTCGGACAGCGCCAACGAGAGCTGCTCCTCCGCGTCCAGCCAGCGCGCCCTGGCCTCCTCGTCCTGACCGAGGTGCTCGAGCCGCATCGCCCAGCAGAGCATCGCGTAGCCGACCGCCTGCTGCCAGGTGCCCGGCGACAGCCCGGCCGCGGCCGCGACCGCGACCGCCCGCTGGGTGGTCTCCACCGCGAGCGGGAACAGCTGCTCCATCGCCAGCCGCATCCCGCAGTTGCGCAGCACGAGGGCCAGCTCGCGGCTCGCCTCGCTGACCGACTCCACCGACGCCAGCGCGAGCACGATGCTGGCGACCGCCTCGTCGCCGTCGCCCTCGGCCGAGATCCCGACCGAGGTGTGGAAGCTGGCCGCGGACAGCGCGGACACCCGCGGCAGCAGCGGGCGGACCCGTTCCAGCTCCATCCGGGCACCGTGCAGGTCCTCGGCGTTGGTCAGGCAGACCGCCAGCGCGATGCCGAGCTCGAGGTCCTCGTCGGAGGTCAGCTCCGGGTCGGCCCGGAGCTCGGCCACGGCAGCGCGGAGGTCCTCGACCCGGCTCTCCCGGGCGAGTGCCCGGGCGGCGGCCACCCGTTCCGGCCGGAGGTCGCGGCGTGCCTGAAGCAAACCCCAACTCCCTCCGTGCTCGCTGTCTGGACTATAGGTCCACGACGGCCGGGACCGGAGTGAGGTGCCGGCGGCCCCGCTTGGCGGCGAGCAGCTCGCGATCCGCGGCGGCGAACAGGCTGGTCGGGGTGTCGCTCGGACCGAGCTCGGCGATGCCCCAGCCGATCGTGACCCGCAACCCCGGGGAGATCTCGGACCAGTCGTGCCCGGCAACCGAGGCGACGACCGCGGCGACCGTGGCCCTGGCCTGGTCCAGCGGAGCACCGAGGCACAGCACGAACTCGTCGCCGCCGTAGCGGGCGAACCGGTCGCACTCCTCGCACCGGTCCCGCAGCACCCGGCCGATCACCCGGAGCACCTCGTCGCCGACCGGGTGGCCGTGCCCGTCGTTGATCACCTTGAACCGGTCGACGTCGAGCACCGCGAGGCTCAGCGGCTCGCCCGCGGCGTGCACGGTCGGCACCAGCATGGCCAGTTCGGTGTCGAGCGCGCGCCGGTTGGGCAGCCCGGTGAGCGGATCGGTCAGCGTGTCGGCCTCCAGCTCCCGGCTGCGCCTCAGCAGTGCCTCCTGCTCGACCCGCAGCCGCGCCGCGGTCTCCCGGGCCTGCCAGGTCTCCTGCTGGGTCCGCCCGTACCGGCCGAAGACCACCCGATACCACCGCAGCGCGTCGCCGCTGCGGCCGGCGGCCTCGTCGACCCGGGCGAGCAGCAGCGGTACGTCGTCGGTGCGGGTGGGGACCGGGCCGCTGATCGAGTGCCAGAGCCGGAGCAGCACCTGGCGCGCTTCGTCGAACCGGCCCTCGGCGAACAGCGCGGCGCCTTCGGCGTGTGCCAGCAGCCGCCGCAGCGACGGGCTCTCGGCCCCGACCGGCACCGCGTGGGCCTCCCGCAGCTTCTCCCGGGCGGTCACCGGATCGCCGAGCCGGCCGGCCAGCAGCGAGCGCTCCGCGCAGGACAGCGCGCGCATCACGTCCGGCAGCCCGTCCGGCGCGGCCAGCACCGCCTCGTGGTGGCGTACCACCGCCTCCCAGCACCGGTCGCGCTGCTCGGCCAGGCCGAGGTGGTCGAGGCTCATCCCCCAGGTGAGCTGCACGTACTGGGCCTGGGCGTGCAGCCGGGCCAGCGGCATGCCGACCGCGGCGCCGACCTCGAGCGCCTGTCCCAGCACCTCGGCCGCCAGCGGGAACAGCCGGCAGTACGCCAGCGTGAGCCCGCAGGAGGCGGTCGCCATGGCCCGCTCGATCGACGGCGGCGCGTCGGACAGCACGACCAGCGCCAGCACGGTCTCCTCGATCGCCGTGTCGGTGTCGCCGAACCAGTGTGCGGCGCCCCCGGACATCGAGTGGAAGCGGCCCTGCGCGGCGAGCGGCGCTTCGTCGAGCCTGCCGCGGACGGCCTGCAGGCCATCCCAGGCCTCGGTCGGTCGCTCCAGGTTGAGCAGCGCCGAGGCCCGGATCACCGCGAGCTCGACCTCGAGGTCGGCCGGCACGCCGCCGTCGGTGACCGCGTCGGCGCGCAGCCCGGCGAGCACCTCCTCCAGACGGTCGAGCCGGGTCTCGCTCGCCAGCCGGCGGGCCTGGGCGAGCCGCTCGGCGAGCCGATCCTCGGGCATGTGCGCGAGTTTAGGGTCATTCGATGGAGGCGATGGGATCCGGCGGGCGAAACCGCCCGGATCACCAGAGTCCGGCCGGCTCCGGACCGCGCTCGCCCAGCACCGCCCGCTCGTGGTCGAGCAGCCAGCGTTTGCGCGGCAGCCCGCCACCGAAGCCGGTGAGCGTGCCGTTCGCGCCGATCACCCGGTGGCAGGGGACGATCACCGCGATCGGGTTGCGGCCGTTGGCCAACCCGACCGCCCTCGAGGCGGTCGGCTGGCCGAGGTCACTGGCGATCTGCCCGTATGTCGTGGTGCGGCCGTACGGGATCTCGCGCAGCGCCAGCCACACCTTCTGCTGGAACGCCGTGCCGCGCGGGGACAGCGGCAGCTCGAACCGCGTCCTCGCTCCGGCGAAGTAGTCACGCAACTGGGCGGCGACCGGGGCCAGCGCGTCGTCGTCGCGGACCGCGTCGACCGGCGGCTCGTGCGGCTCCATCTGCAGCTCGCGCAAGCCCGTTTCGTCGCCGATCAGCAGCAGCGGGTCGATCGGCGAGTCGACCGTGGTCCAGAACATCAGACGTCCTTCCGGTCGAGGGAGTGCCACAGCTGGAGCAGACCGTAGGACCGCCAGGGTCGCCAGCGCTCGGCCAGCGCCGCGGCCGACGCGGGGTCGCTCGGCACGCCGAGCCGGTCGAGCGCGTTGCGCACGCCGACGTCGGTGGGCAGGAACACGTCCGGGTCGCGCAGCGCCCGCAGCGCGAGGTAGGACGCGGTCCACGGGCCGATGCCGGGCAGCTCCAGCAGCCGCTGCTCCGCCTCCACCCGGTCAGCGCCCGGATGGAGGTCGAGCCGGCCGTCGGCCAGCGCCCCGGCCACCGCGCGCAGTGCCCGCAGCCGGGCCGCCGGCATCCCGACCTGCGCCTCCCGCAGTGCGTCCGGGGTCGGGAACAGCCTCGTCACCGCGCCGTGTGGGCGTCGCAGCGGCTCGCCGTAGGCCTCGGTCAGCCGGGTCGCGAGCCGGGTGCCGGCCGGCACCGAGACCTGCTGGCCGACGACCGCGCGCATCGCCATCTCCGCGCCGTCGACGTGCCCGGGCACCCGAAGCCCCGGCGCCTTGCGGACCAGCGGGCCGAGCAGCGGGTCGGCGCCGAGCGCGGCGTGCACGGCGACGGGGTCGGCATCCAGGTCGAGCAGCCGCCGGCTGCGCTGCACCGCCGCGGCCAGGTCGCGCAGGTCGGTCAGCCGCAGCTCGCAGCGCACGAAGCCGGGGCCGGCCGACAGCGCGACCACGCCCGGCCCGTGCGGCAGCCGCAGCGAGCGGGTGTAGACGTCGCCGGACCAGTCTTCGACCCCCGGCACCGCCCGGGCGCCGAGGAACCGCAGCAGCGCGTCGAGCTCGATCGGCGCCCGGTAGGGCAGCCGCAGCACGATCGCGCCGCTGACCCGCTCGGCCGGCCCGCGCCGGGACCTGCGCAGCTGGGTCGGGGTCATGGAGAACACGGTCCGGATCGTGTCGTTGAACTGGCGGACGCTGGCGAACCCGGCCGCGAACGCCACGTCGGTGATCCGCAGGCCGGTGGTCTCCAGCAGCAGCCGCGCGGTCTGCGCGCGCTGGGCCCTGGCCACGGCGACCGGGCCGGCGCCGACCTCGGCGACCAGCTGCCGGTGCAGGTGCCGCTCGCTGTAGCCGAGCCGGTTGGCCAGGCCGGTCACGCCCTCCCGGTCGACCACGCCGTCGCCGATCAGCCGCATCGCCCGGCCCACCAGGTCGGCCCGCAGGTTCCACTCGGGCGAGCCCGGCGTGGCGTCGGGTCGGCATCGTTTGCAAGCGCGGAAGCCGGCCCGCTGGGCGGCGGCCGCGCTGGGGAAGAACCGGACGTGCTCCCGGCGCGGCGTCATCGCCGGGCAGCTCGGCCGGCAGTAGATCCCGGTCGAGGTCACGGCGGTGACGAACCAGCCGTCGAACCGATCGTCCCGGCTCTGCACGGCCCGGAAGCGGGTGTCGTCGTCAGCCAGCACCCCTTCACGGTGCCACCCGGGTACGACAATTCCTGGCGGCGATCGGACCTGACCGTTCTGTCCGGTATGGGCGCCGCGAGATGCCCAAGCCACGGTACGGTGCCGCCCATGACCGAGGGCGGCAGCGACCAGTTTCGGGACGACGACGGCGACCGGTCCTACCCGCCAGGACCGCCGGACCGGGACGACCGCCAGGACGATGCGGGCGCCGCCCCGACCCGGTCGTTCTCGGACGCAACGCTGTCCGACCAGCAGCCGACGCAGACCGCCTACCCCCCGGCCCCGCCGCCACCGGCCCCGCCGCCGCCGGCCCAGCCGTCCGGCCAGGACGACTACGGACAGGGTGCGTACGGACAGCCGGGCGCCGGCGAACCGGGCTTCGGACAGCCGGCCGCCGGGCAGTCCGACTCCGGCGAGCCGGGCTTCGGGCAGCCGGGCTTCGGGCGATCGGGCTCCGGGGAACCGGGCTTCGGGCAGCCGGGCTTCGGGCGATCGGGCTCCGGGGAACCGGGCTTCGAGCAGTCGGGCTTCGGGCGATCGGGCTCCGGGGAACCGGGCTTCGGGCAGTCGGGCGCCGGGCAGTCGGGCTACACCGAGCAGCCATCCGGCCAGCAGGGGTACGGGCAGCAGGGGTACGGGCCGCAGGGCTCGGGGCAGCAGGGCTATGGCGAGCAGCAGTCCGGCCAGCCGACGGGATACGGGCAGCCGGGATACGGGCAGCCCGGCTCCGGGCCGCAGTCGTACGGCGCGCAGCCGCCAGGGCAGGGGTACGGGCAGCCCGGGCAGCAGGCGTACGGGCGGCCGGGATTCGGGCCGCCGGGGTACGGGCAGCAGCCGCAAGGGCAGCAGGGATACGGGCAGCCGGGGTACGGGCAGCAGGGGTACGCGCAGGCGCCGTACGGGCAGCAGCCGTACGGGCAGGGGCAGTATCCGCAGACCGCGTACCAGCAGGGCCCGTACGGGCAGCCTCCCTGGGCCCCGCCCGGCTACGGCGCGCCGCCGGCCAACCTCGCGTCCTGGGGGATCCGGGCCGGCGCGCTGCTGCTGGACGGCCTGTTCGCGTTGCTGGTCGCGCTGCCCGGCCTGATCGTGCTCATCGCCGCCCTCGCCTCCGCCGAGACCGAGACCGACTCGGCCGGCACGACGACGATCACCAACGTGAACGGCGGGCTCGTCGCGCTCGGGATCGTGCTGCTCCTGCTCGCGACCGTCTTCCAGTTCTGGAACTACGGCTGGCGCAACGGCTCCCGGGGCTGCTCGCTCGGCAAGCAGGTGGTCGGCATCCGACTGGTCAGCGAGGCGACCCGGCAGCGGCCCGGTGGCTGGACCGGGCTCGGCCGGTTCCTGGTCCGCACCCTGCTCGGTGCCATCACTGGCGGGGTCTACACGATCCTGACCTACCTGTGGCCGCTGTGGGACGAGAAGAAGCAGACCCTCGACGACAAGATCTTCGGGACCCTCGTCGTCCGCGCCTGACCTCAGCCGGTCAGCTGGAGCAGCGCGTACGCGGCCAGCCAGTGCTCGACCATGTAGTCGCCGCCGGTCGCGTGCGGCATCCCGGCTTCGGCGTGCCGGCGGGCGGCGTCCCGGGCGACCGGCACCCGCGGGTCGTCGGCCGGCAGCGCGGCGGCCAGCCGGCGCCACGCCCAGGCCCGGCTGAGGTTGAGCCCGTGCAGGTGGGCGAGCTGCCCGTCGGTGTCGTCGGTGACCGTGACCGGCCGCAGCAGCGTCTCCGGGAACTGCGGCAGGAACGCCGCGAGCCAGCCCGGCCCGGCGAGGTCGACCATCAGCTCGGCCTCGCACAGCGCCGGGGACAGGAAGTCGGCGCCGGACGGCTCCCAGGCGGCCGGATAGTCCCGATCGGCCAGGAACCATCGCTCGGCCGCCCGCAGGATCTCGGCCAGCAGCGCACCGTCGCCGCCGGCGGCCGACCGCTGCGCCCACGGCAGCGCCAGCCGGAGGCCGAACGCGCCGTTGAAGTGGCCGCCGGACCGGATCGGGTAGGTCGCCTTCGGCAGCCAGGCCAGCAGGTTCGCCGCGACCTGCGCGGCCAGCGGGCGCAGCGCCGCGGCCCAGTCCCGCGCCCGGTCACCGGCCAGCGCCGCCTCCTCGGCCAGCATCAGCGCCCAGCCAAGCCCGTACGGCCGGGAGAAGCCGGGGTTCGCAGCGAGGAACGCGGTCTCCACCCGCAGCGGCTCCGTCGCCAGGTGCGCGTCGAGGACGGCCAGCGCCTCGGGCGGGATCGACGCCAGCCGGTGCAGCCGGACCAGCACCCAGTGCATCTCGACGCAGGAGTGCCAGTCGAAGCTGCCGAAGAAGGCCGGATGCAGCTCCCGCGGCATCGGCACCGGCTCCGGTCCACGCAGCACGTAGCGCAGGTCGTTGGGAAACTCCCGCAGCACGTTCTCCACCGCAGTGGCCGCGTACGCGGGGGCGAGCTCCGCGACCAGGGCCAGCGCGCCGGCGTCCGGCCGCGGCGGACCGGGCCGGCCGTGCCAGGCGATCCCGGCGCCGGGCCCGCTCACCGAGCCCGGACCAGCAGGGCCTGCGCGCCGCGGCCGACCTCCCCGGCGGTGTCGGACAGCGTGGTGATCGCGTAGCCGCCGCCGGTCGGGCCGATCGCGGCCGCGGAGTCGAGGCAGAACAGCTCGCCCTCCGGCGGCCGCAGCAGATGCACGGTCAGCTCGGTGTTGACGTAGATCCAGTCCTCCAGCGACAGCGCCGAGCCGACCCCGTTGCCGGAGTCCGCGCTGGCCATCAGCCGCTGGATCGACGACGGCTGTTCGCCCTCGACCAGCGGGATCCTCATCCGCGACCAGATCACCGCCGGACCGGGCTCGGCGAAGTCGCCCTTCACCCGGCGCCACTCCATCGCCCGCAGGTAGCCGCCCGGCCAGCGGTCGTCGACCGGGTCGGCCTGGTCCGGCAGTGGCGGCGGCCCGGCGGTCGACGCGACCGCGGCCGTGTCGCCGAGCCGGTGCCACCATCCGGTGGCCCTGGCCACGTCCCGCCCGCCGGCGGCCAGCGTGGCCACCGCGAGCTGGACCGACCGCCCGGGCCGGACCACGCTCGCCGCCACGGTCAGGTCGGCGACCGGGATCGCGCTGAGCAGGTCGACCGAGATCCGGGCCAGCCAGCCGTCGACCGGCAGCACCCGCTCGAGCGCCCGGACGAGCAGCGCCGCCGGCGGCCCGCCGTGCTGGTCGGTCGCGGCCCACGGCCCCACGGTGTGCCGCGTCGACCGGAACACCCCGTCCCCCGCCGGGAGGTAGAAAGCCGTCACGCACCGACCGTACGGGTGAGCCGGAGCCAGCGGTAACCGGACCCGTCCAGCTCCACCTTGGTCAGGTCGTCCGCGGGCGGGTACTCCTGGTCGGAGAGCACGTCGATCGGGAACCCGTCGGTGATGCCCGGCTGCGGCGCCAGGTTCACGGTGGCCTTCTCGGTCGACAGGTTGAGTGCCGCCAGCACCGATCCGGTGGGGCAGTCGTAGCGCAGGGCGAGCACCCGGTCGTCCCGGGTGTCGAGAACCGAGCACGTCCCGGAGCCGAACTCCGGGCACTGCCGCAGCACCGGCAGCACGTTGTAGAACCAGCGCAGCAGCGAGTCCGGGTCCTGTTCCTGCTCCCGCGCGTTGACCGTCGGGTAGCCGAACTCGCCCTTCGCGATCACCGGACGGACGGTCTCCGCGGCCGTGGAGAAACCGCCCTGCGGCGCGTCCGCCCACTGCATCGGCGTGCGGATGGAGTCCCGCTGCGGCAGCGAGAGGTCCTCGCCCATCCCGATCTCCTCGCCGTACCGGATCACCGGGGTGCCGGGCAGCGAGAACTGCAGCACGTACGCGAGCCGGATCCGGCGCTGGTCGCCGCCGAGCATCGTGGCCAGCCGGCGCCTGATGCCGCGGTCGTAAAGCTGCATCTCCTTCTCCGGCCCGAACTTCGCGAACACGTCGGCGCGCTCGGAGTCCCGCAGTCCGGACAGGTCGATCTCGTCGTGGTTGCGCAGGAAGGTGGCCCAGCTCGCGCCCGAGGGGATCTCCGGCGAGGCCTGGATGGCGGTCTGCACCGGCACGGCCGTCTCCCGCGCCAGCGCCAGGAACACCTGCTGGTTCTCGGCGAAGTTGAACATCATCGGCAGCCGGTCGGCACGCGGACCGAAGAACTCCAGGATCTGGTCCTTGGGCACGTTCGCCTCGGCCAGCACGACGGCGTCGCCGCGCCGCCAGGTCATGTGATCGTGCAGGTCGTTGAGCCACTCGTAGTGCATGATCCGGTCGGCGGTGTCCGGGTGCACCTCCTCGATGACGAACGGCGCGCCGTCCATCCGGAACCCGCTCACCCCCATCTGCAGCCAGAACGCGACCACCAGGCCGATCTCCTCGCGGACCTCGGGGTTGTTCCAGTTCAGGTCGGGCTGGAACTTGTAGAAGCGGTGGTGGTACCAGAGCTCGGCCACCTCGTCGTAGGACCAGGTGCCGCGCTGGTAGCCGGGGAACACGATCCCCTCGTCCGCGTGCGGCGGCTCGGTCGGCGACCAGACGTACCAGTCCCGGTACGGCGAGTCCTCGCTCTGCCGGGCCGACTGGAACCACGGGTGCTGGTCGGAGGTGTGGTTGACGACCAGGTCGATCATCACGCGGATGCCGCGGTTGTCGCACTGGTGGATCAGCTCGACGAAGTCGCCGAGCGAACCGAGCCGCGGGTCGATCCCGTAGTAGTCGGACACGTCGTAGCCGTCGTCCCGGTTGGGCGTCGGGTGTATCGGGTTGAGCCAGATCGTGCTGATCCCGAGCCGGTACAGGTAGTCCAGCCGGCTGGTCAGCCCGCGCAGGTCACCCACCCCGTCCCCGTTGGAGTCCTGGAATGTCTCGACGTCGATGCAGTAGATGACTGCGTGCTGGTACCAGCGTTCGGGCATGCGCGTCATGTACCCCGTCCGACTGGGTACGGGAAACCTGTGACGGTGTTCGCCCGGGCAGACCGCCGGTTGGTGCTGCGCCTCGCGCTCGGCCTGGCCGCGGCGATCGTGCTCGGGGTGCCGTTCCTGCTGCTCGCCCTCCTCGTCCGGGACAGCTGGAGCCCGCTGATCGACCTGGACACCTCGGTCGCCAACCGGATGCACGTGGTCGCCGTGGACCACCACTGGCTGGTCACTCTGCTCAAGGCCATCAGCGACGTGTTCGACCCGATCACGTTCCGGGTCGTCACGACGATCCTGGCCGCGCTGCTGTTCTGGCGTGGGCGGCGCCGGCTGGCGATCTGGACGCTGGTCACGATCTGGGGCGCCGCGCTGCTCGGCGTGCTGCTCAAGGTCGTGGTCAACCGGGCCCGGCCGGACCTCGTCGATGCGGTCGCCACCGCCCCCGGCCGGTCGTTCCCGTCCGGGCACGCGCTCAACTCCACGGTCGGCTGCGCGGTCCTGCTGCTGCTGGTCACGCCGCTGCTGAGCCGGTGGTGGCGGGCCGTGGCGATCGCGGTGGCGATCCTCATCCCGCTGGTCGTCGCCTTCGCCCGGGTCGGGCTGGGCGTGCACTACCTTTCCGATGTGGTCGCCGGCATGCTGCTCGGTCTCGGCTGGGTGGTGGTCACCGCGGCCGCGTTCGAGGCCTGGCGCCGCGACGTCGGCCTGCCGCCGGCGCCGCCGACCGAGGCCGAGCCCGAGCTCGGGAGGGACGTGCCGGAGCCGGAGCCCGGCGACCTACGCGAGCCGTCCGGCGGATGAGCGGGCCATGAGGGAGCCCGAGGGCCCGCAGGGCGAGTGGGGAGCGACGAGGGCTGAGCCGGCCGAGGTACGAGGCCGGGTCCGCCCGAGGAGCGGGAGTTGAGCTGGGACGTCATCGTCGTCGGCACCGGGGGGATGGGCAGCGCCGCGGTGCTGGAACTGGCCCGCCGCGGGCGGCGCGTGCTCGGCCTGGACCGGTACGGTCCGGCGCACGCACTCGGCTCCAGCCACGGCGGCTCGCGGATCTACCGGCAGTCCTACCTGGAGGACCCGGCGTACGTGCCGCTGCTGCTGCGGGCCTGGGACCGCTGGCACCGGCTGGTCGCGGACAGCGGCACCGACGTGTTCGTGCCGACCGGCGGCCTGTACGCCGGACCGGCCGGCGGGCCGACCTTCGCCGGCTCGCTGCGGTCGGCCGAGCAGTGGGACCTGCCGCACGAGGTGCTCGACGCCGCCGGCGTGGCCCGCCGGTTCCCGACCTTCCGGCTGGCGCCCGGCGAGCTGGCCCTGGTCGAGCAGCGGGCCGGGTATGCCCGGCCGGAGGCGACCGTGGCCGCGCAGCTTCGGCTGGCCGCGGCCGCCGGCGCCGAGCTGCGGTTCGACGAGCCGGTGGAGTCCTGGCAGCCCGGCCCGCCGGCCCGGGTCCGCACCGCGGCCGGCACGTACGAGGCCGGCGCGCTGGTGCTGACCGCCGGCGCGTGGGCCCCCGAGCTGGCCGGGCTCGACCTGCCGATGGTGGTCGAGCGGCAGGTCATGCACTGGGTCGCGCCGGCTGGCCCGATCGCCCCGTACGAACGGAACCCGGTCTTCATCTGCGGCGACGGGCCGGACCAGGTCTACGGCTTCCCGGCCATCGACGGGCCGGCGGGCGGGGTGAAGGTGTCGTTCTTCCGGGCCGGCGAGCCGACCACGCCGCAGACCGTCGACCGGACCGTGCGACCGGCCGAGGTGGCCGCGCTGCGCCGGCGCGCGGCGGCGGTCCTCCCCGGCCTGACCGGGCCGGCGGTGGCCGCGACGGTGTGCTTGTACACGACCACCCCGGACGCGCACTTCGTCATCGGCCCGCACCCGGCGTACGGGAACGTCGTGGTCGCCGGCGGGTTCTCCGGGCACGGCTTCAAGTTCGTCCCGGTGGTCGGGGAGATCCTCGCCGACCTGGTCCTGGACGGGCGCACCGACCACCCGATCGGGCTGTTCGACCCGCTGCGGTTCCCGTCACACTGATGCCATGCGGCAGCGCGGTTCGGTCATCGTGCTGGTCGCCGCCGCCGTGCTGCTGTTCGGCTACGTGGCCACCCACCGCGACCCGGTGCACCGGCCCGACCCGCCGCCGGCGGCCGCCACGCCGTCCGGGCTGCCCCGGATCGTCGGCGACCGGGCGTTCGGCCCGCCCGGACTGAAGCTCCTGGTCACCGGTCAGCACCCGCAGATCATCGACACGTCGACCGGCCGGGTGTCGCCGGTGCCCGGGGTCACGCTGTCCGACGGCGAGCGGGCGGCGGTGGAGATCGTGCCGGCCGGGACCGTGGTCACCGAGATCGCCCCGAGCGCCAGCCGCACCCGGACCACGCTCGTGCCGGCCCGCGGCGGCCGGCCGGTCCTGCTCGGCTACAGCGTCGTGGTGGTCCCGGCCCGGCACGGCACCGGCCTGTACGTGTCCAGCCACGACTCCGGCCGTACCAAGGTCACGATCACCACCGCGGCCGCTGTCGCCCGCTCGTCCTGGACCGTCGGCGGGACCGTGACCCCGCTCCGGGACACCGCGGCCGGGCTGGTCGTGCAGCAGATCGGCGACCGGGGCGTGGCCGAGCTGCGGGTGCTCGACCCGCGCTCGGGCGCGACCCGCCGGGTGCTCTCGGTCGGCGGCATCCTCGTCTCGGTCGGCCCCGACTCGGTGGCCTACGTGCCGCCGGACTGCCACGGCGACTGCCCGCTGTCGGTGACCGGCCTGGCCGACGGCCACACCCGCAGCTACCGGCTGCCGCCGAACACCGGCAACCCGGGCGTCGGCGCGTTCGCCCCGGACGGGCACCGGCTGGCCCTCGGCGTGCCCGGGCAATACCGGGACGGCCGGCTGATCATCGTGCCCGGCTTCGCCGAGGTGCTCGACCTGCGCACCGGCGAGATCGTCCGGATCCCCGGGCTGGACACCGCGGCCGAGCGGGCGCCCGACCTGAGCTGGTCGGGCGGCACGCTGGTGCTCGGGGTCTGGTCCGGCACCAGGGGCCAGGTGGCGAGCTGGTCGGCCGACCGGAAGGACACGCTGCGGGTGCTGCCGGCCGAGCCGCCCGGGGACGAGTCGTTCTCGTCGGTGACGGCGCTGCCGCCGTGACGGTATGACTGGAGCATGGCCAGCACGCACGAGGTGACCAACCAGCCGCCGCCGCTCGTCGACCACGACGTCTACACCGGCGACCTCGCGCTGGCCGAGACCGTGCGCCGGCTCGGCGCCGAGACCGCAGCGGTGCGCGAGCTCGGCCGGCTGGCCGGCACCGCCGAGGCGCAGCGCTGGGGAGCCGACGCCAATGCCTACCAGCCGGTGCTGCGCACGCACGACCGCTACGGCCACCGCGTCGACGAGGTCGACTTCCACCCCGCGTACCACCGGCTGCTCACCGAGGCGGTCGGGCACGGGCTGGCCGGCGCGCCCTGGGCCGCCGCCGCGGCCACCCCGCACACCTCCCGGGCGGCCGGCTTCTACGTCTGGTCGCAGGTCGAGGCCGGGCACGGCTGCCCGGTCTCGATGACGTACGCGGTGCTGCCGGCGCTGCGGCACGAGCCGGCGGTGGCCGCCGCGTACGAGCCGGGTCTCACCTCGACGTCATACTCGCCGGTGCTCGGCCAGCCCGGGTTGCTCGCCGGGATGGGGATGACCGAGAAGCAGGGCGGCTCGGACGTGCGGGCCAACCGGACCACCGCGGTCGACGCCGGGGACGGCAGCTGGCGGCTGACCGGGCACAAGTGGTTCTGCTCGGCCCCGATGTGCGACCTGTTCCTGGTGCTCGCGCAGGTCCCGGGGGCGGGGCTGACCTGCTTCCTGGTGCCCCGGGTGCTGCCATCCGGCGAGCGGAACGTGTTCCGGCTGCAGCGGCTGAAGGACAAGCTCGGCAACCGGTCCAACGCCTCGTCCGAGGTCGAGTTCGAAGACACCGTCGGCTGGTCGGTCGGGCCGGTCGGCCGCGGCCTGCACACGATCCTGGAGATGGTGCGGGTGACCCGGCTCGACTGCGTGCTGGGCAGTGCGGCGCTGATGCGGGCGGCGGTGGCCCAGGCCGTGCACCACGCGACGCACCGGTCGGCGTTCGGCGGCTTGTTGCGGGACAAGCCGCTGATGGCCGCGGTGCTGGCCGACCTCGCGGTCGAGTCGGAGGCGGCGACCGTGCTCGGGCTGCGGCTGGCCGCCGCGGTCGACGCGGGCGAGGACGACTTCGGCCGGCTGGCCACCGCGGTCGCCAAGTTCTGGGTCTGCAAGCGGGCGCCCGCGGTGGCCGGCGAGGCGCTGGAGTGCCTGGGCGGCAACGGGTACGTCGAGGAGTCCGGGATGCCGCGGCTGTTCCGGGAGTCGCCGCTCAACTCGATCTGGGAGGGCTCGGGCAACGTCATCGCGCTGGATGTGCTGCGGGCGCTGGCCCGGGAGCCGGCCGCCGGCGAGGCCGTGCTGGCCGAGGTGGACGCGGCGGCCGGCGGCGACACCCGGTTGGACGCGGCGGCCAAGCAGCTGCGGGCCGACCTGGCCGGACCGGCCGAGGCCGACGGGCGAGCGGTCGCGGCCAGGCTGGCGCTGGCCCTGCAGGGTTCGCTGCTGGTCCGGCACGCGCCGGCACCGGTCGCGGACGCGTTCTGCGCCACCCGGCTCGGTCCGGACGGGCCGGCCGGCGTGTTCGGGCTCGGCCTGCCGGGCGCCACCGCGCTGGTGGACCGGGCCGCGCCGACCCGCTAGGAAATCTCCCCGCCGGCCGTGTCGAGACGGCCGGCCCCGCTCCGACCCACTGCTGTCCAGGACGTCACGAGCCAGGGAGCCACCGTGAAGTACATGATCATGATGTTCGGCAGTGCCGCCGAGATGACCGAGACGCAGTCGCCGGAATGGATCACCGAGATGATCGGCTTCATGCGCGACCTCGACAAGGAGCTGACCGAGGCCGGCGAGATGGTCTTCAACGAGGGGCTGCAGGACGGCGACAGCGCCAAGGTCGTCCGGCTCGTCGACGGGGTGCCGGTGGCCACCGACGGCCCGTTCGCCGAGTCCAAGGAGTCGCTGATCGGCTTCTGGGTGCTCGACGTCGCCGACGAGGCCAGGATCCTCGAGATCGCCGGCCGGATCGTGAAATACAGCGGGCTGGTCGAGGTCCGCCCGGTCGGGGTGGCGCCCGACGTCGCATGATCGAGGACCTCCTGCGCGAGCTGGCGCCGCAAGTCCTCGCCATCCTCGTCCGCAAGTACGACCGGTTCGACGCGTGCGAGGACGCGGTCCAGGAGGCGCTGCTCGCCGCGTCGCAGCAGTGGCCGGCGGCCGGGGTGCCGGACAGCCCCCGGTCCTGGCTGGTCACGGTCGCCTCCCGCCGGCTGGTGGACGAGTGGCGCAGCGAGAGCGCCCGGTCCCGGCGGGAGGAGGCCGTCGCCACGCTCGAGGTCGAGCCAGGGGCCACCGAGCAGCGCGACGACACGCTGACCCTGCTGTTCCTGTGCTGCCACCCGGAGCTGTCGGTGCCCTCCCAGCTCGCGCTGACGCTCCGGGCGGTCGGCGGCCTGACCACCGCGGAGATCGCCGCGGCGTTCCTGGTGCCGGAGCCGACGATGGCCCAGCGGATCAGCCGGGCCAAGAAGTCGCTGCGCGGCGCCCGGTTCGAGCTGCCGCCGCCGGCCGAGCTGCCGGACCGGCTGCGGGTCGTCCTGCACGTGCTCTACCTCGTCTTCAACGAGGGGTACGCGGCCTCGTCCGGGGAGCGCGCGCACCGCGCCGACCTCACCGCCGAGGCGATCCGGCTGGTCCGGCTGGTGCACGCGCAGGTGCCCGCGGACGGCGAGGTCGCCGGGCTGCTCGCGCTCATGCTGCTCACCGAGGCCAGGCGGGCGGCCCGGACGGACGCGGACGGGCTGCTGGTGCCGCTGGCCGCGCAGGACCGGACCCGCTGGGACTCGCAGCTGATCGACGAGGGCGTCGGGCTGATCAGCCGTACGCTCGGCCGCGGTCCGGTCGGGCCGTACCAGCTGCAGGCGGCGATCGCGGCCGTGCACGACGAGGCGGCCACCGCAGCCGCCACCGACTGGCCGCAGATCCTCGCGCTGTACGACGTGCTGACCCGGGTCTCACCCGGGCCGGTGGTCACGCTCAACCGGGCCGTCGCGGTGGCGATGGTGCACGGGCCGCTGGCCGGGCTGGCCGAGCTCGGCACGCTCGACGGGGACGAGCGGATCGCCCGCGGGCACCGGCTCGACGCGGTCCGGGCGCACCTGCTGGAGCTGTCCGGCGACCGGGCCGGCGCGGTCGCCGCCTACCGCCGCGCGGCCAAGCGCGCGGCCAGCATCCCCGAACAGCACTACCTCGCTCTGCAGGCCGCCCGCCTCAGCTGACGCCGTGCCTGGGGAGACACGCGCTAATCCCGGGGGCGGCGCTGGCTGAGCGGGATCACGTCGGCGCCGTCGTAGGCGGCCGCCGCGCGGACCGTCGAGCTCCACAGCGCCGGACCGATCCGGTCCGCCGGCAGCGGCGGGAAGAAGTGGTCGCCCTGCCCGGCGTGGCAGCCGAGCGAGATCAGCGTGGCCCGCTGGATCGCCCCGGTCACGCCCTCCGCCACGACCCTCAGGTCCAGCGCCCGGGCGATCTCCAGCGTCCCCCGGACCACCGCCGAGGCCTGCGGCGAGGACAGCAGCCGCTCGGTGAACGTCGCGGCGATCTTCACCTCGTGCACGGGCAGCCGGGCCAGGTGCGACAGCGAGCTCCACCCGGTGCCGAAGTCGTCCAGCGCCAGCCGCACGCCGAGGTCGCGCAGCTCGTCCAGCACGCCGTCGACCACGGCCAGGTGGCTGACCACCGAGGTCTCGGTGATCTCCAGGGTGAGCCGCCCGGCCGGCACCCGGTGCCGGGACAGGGCCGCGGCGACCTCGCCCGGGAAGCCGCGGTCGAGCAGGGTGCGCGGCGACACGTTGATCGCCACCGGCACCTCGCTGCCCTGCCGGGTCCAGTCCGCGGCGCAGCCGAGCGCGCTGTCCAGCACCCAGCGGGTCAGGGCCGGCAGCAGCCCGGCGTGCTCGACGACCGGCAGGAACTCCTCCGGCGCGAGCGCTCCCCGGGCCGGGTGGTGCCAGCGCACCAGCGCCTCGGCGGCCATCGCCTCGCCGGTGTCGAGGTCGACGATCGGCTGGTAGAGCAGCTCGATCTGGCCCATGTCCTCCTGCAGCGCCGCCCGCAGCTCGCTGGCCAGCACCAGCCGGCTGACGCTGCGCATGTCCCGCTCGGGCGCGTAGAAGTCGATCCGGCCGACCGTGCTGTGCACCGCGTGCAACGCCACCCCCGCCTGCCGCAGCAGCTCCGGCAGCTCCTCCTGGCCACGCGGCGCGTAGGCGATGCCGGCGACGCTGGACAGGCTGAGCGCGGTGCCGCCGACTGCGGCCGGGCTGGCCACCGCGCCGAGCAGCGCGTCCGCCCGGTGCGAGGCCTGCGCCGGGTCGGTCAGCTTCGGCAGCAGGACGGCGAACTCGTCGCCCTCCAGCCGGGCGACCAGCTCGCCGGGCAGCAGCGCGTCCGCGAGCCGGCGGGCGGTGTGCACCAGGACGGTGTCACCGGCGGCGTGCCCGAGCGTGTCGACGATCTCCCGGAACCCGCTGATGTCGATCAGCAGCATCGCCGCGTCCACCCGGGCGGCGGCGGTCTCGGCGAGCGCGGCCCGGCCCCGCACCTGCAGCCCGGCCCGGTTGAGCAGCTTGGTCAGCGGGTCGTGGGTGGCCTCGTGCTGCGCGGCCGCGTGCCGGCCGGCGTTGACCAGCGCGGAGTGCAGCTCGGCGGCGACCGCGCCGAGCATCGCCTGCTCCCGGTCGCTGAGCGAGACGGGGGCGCCGAAGCGGAGTCGCAGCATCCCGAGCGGCGCGGCGTCCGATCCGATCGGGCGCTCCACGATCGCGTCGTCGTCGTCGTCGGCCGCCTCCGCGGCCGGGCCGTCGTAGTCGACGCCGTGCTCGTTCCCGCGCACCAGCCGGCCGTCGGCGAGCTCGACCTCGGCCCGGTCGGCGCTGAACAGCCGGGTCGCTTCGGCGGTGGCCCGGGCCAGCACGACCCGCTCGTCCAGGTCGGCCAGCGATCGGGTGGCCTCGAGCAGGCCTTGCCAGGAC